>SDBV01000307.1_pt1 | contig 68808 bp, 56 predicted proteins | sample 2277081 | NCBI WGS metagenome assembly SDBV01 (sample SAMN10402039, study PRJNA504765) | marine sediment metagenome | isolation source: marine sediment core GS10_PC15, 223 cmbsf | place: Arctic Ocean: Southern Knipovich Ridge | collected 2010
TTTGTGAGAATGTAACTATCTATTTCATAAACCTTTAATCTAATTGTATCTTTGATGGCACACTAAATGAAGTCTACTATACTCGGGAAAAGAGAAAAATTGAGGTTATTTGTATGCCCATTACGGAGAAATGCCCCGTTTGCAGTGGCGCCGGCCTTGTAAACCGCACCCGGCCGGGAAATGCCATAGTTGAATACAACATCAAATGTTACGGATGTGGGGGAAAAGGATGGGTAGAGGTCTCTAACGCCAATAACCGTGAGGCCAACAAGCGGAACAGTGGAAAGAAGAGAAAAATAAATTAAAAAAAATGAAAATGTTGATCGGTCGGGGCGCCACGTAAGATGATATCAAACAGCCGAGGATTTACGCTGATTGAGATGATGGGCGTACTGTCGGTGATCGCCATGCTCGCCGGGCTTGTCGTCCCTAAAGTCTTTAAGGTAATCGAAGAAGGCAAAATAAAGGTTTTCGCCGCGGAGCTTAACACCATCAAAACGGCCACGACCGAATATTTCATCAACATTGGCGAGTTGCCGCAAAACGACACCCAGTGGTTCCAGAGGGACTACCTGATGCAGAATACAGAAAATCATGTTAAATGGAACGGGCCACATCTCGAAAAGATGCTCGATTCAAGCTCTCTTGGCGGGGCTCCCTATTTTAACGGCGATGGAATTGTTTGCCTGGCCGCGGACAAGGGAGCCACGACCACAGGGGATAACGGGTTTGACCTCAATGGCGACGCTTTATCTGACATCTCCGGTCGTGTTGTCGAGCTGTATTACACAAGCTTTTCAATTAAGGATTTTGAACTCCTCGATTCGCTTATCGATGGCGACAGCGTCCTGATGGGTGGAAATGACATAAACCTCAGGATGGTGCGGGGCAGGGTAAAATTCAACGCCACGGCCGCCGACTTAGGTGATCTCAGGGTTTATATAGCTCATCATTGACAATTGTGACATATGAACAAAACGCTAACTAAGGGAGGGAAGTTACAATTTATCTTGCAATCCATAAAATGGGAAATTCAGTAAAAAAAAGAAGGAGGAGAATCACATGATTTGGAAAATGAAAGGTATTAGGAACAGTGACGGTTTCAGTTTAATCGAAATGATCGGCGTTCTTGGAGTTATCGCCCTTCTTGCCGCCGCTTTGGCGCCAAAAGTGTTTCAGTCAATCACCGACGCCAAGCACATGCAATTTGTCAAAGATGTTAGCGCAATCGAAACGGGAGTAGTCGCCTACTACAAGGATAAGGGCACTCTAGAAAATGCCGCTGGGACTGATGGTGACTTAGGAGCCGACCTGATAGGAACATATATTACAAGTGTACCCGTACCGACAGTAGCCACTGCTATGACTTTGTCAACTATAACGACAGATGGCACCGCTTGCAGCGCTGGGGCTGTCGCCATCGGTAATTCATTTGATCTGAGCGGTGCTGGTACTCCTTGCGTGGTTGGCCAGCTTGTATACCTCACGTTGACGGACGTTAGCTTATCGGATTTTACAGCTATAGATGCGTTAATGGAGCCTGATCTCGGTGCCGCTGTGAGTGATGGCAGGCTGAAGTGGGATGCAACAGACGGCATGGCAGTTTATATCGCTCACAACTGATGCAGCGTCCCATAAACGGCAAAAGGTTTGGCTGTCATTGCGATCAAAAAGTCGAGACTGCTTGGCTCGCGCTCGCAATGGCACATTTGGATACGACACTGGGGGTTTTGCGCTATGAATAGTTTTTGCCACCGGAACCGGGACATTGCCTGTGGTGCGCCAAATTTAATTATTGTAAATCGAGACTAATCAATGGCTGTTGAAACTAAAAATCTGGAGAGGAAGAGAGCCGATAAGCTTATCGGCCAACGGTTGCTAAAATCCGGGCTTATCACCCAGGTTCAGCTTGACCTGACACTGCGGGAGCAGAAGAGGCAGGGCATATATTTAGGCGCCGCGCTCGAAAATCTTGGGTTCGTAAGCAGCGAGGTCATCGCCTCCGTTCTCGCGGAGGAAACCGGCGCCGAGCTGGTTGACGTTGTCCATCTTGCGATCGATCCGGACGTGTTGGAGCTGGTCCCATACGATCTGGCCAAACGGCACGAGTTGATTCCTATTAGCCGGGATGACGATACAGTTACGATCGCCATGGCCGACACTTTCGACGTGGTTGCGATAGACGCCATCGAACACATGACAGGCTTGAGAGCGGAGGTCAAAGCCGCGTCGGAACATTCGGTGCTCGAGGCGCTGGACCGCCACTATGCGGCAGGCATCTCGATAGACGAGACTATCAGTATTCTCCTCCAGGGCGGAGTTTCCGCAATCAGTGACGATATAACCGAAAAAGCGCCGATGATCCGCTTAGTAGATCAAATAGTGGCGCTTGCCGTCAAAAAGGGGGCCACGGACATCCACGTCGAGCCGGACGAGAAAATCCTGCGGATCAGGATGCGCGTGGATGGCGTTCTAAGGCAGGAGGTGCTCATGCCTAAGCCTCTACAGGACGCCGTTATCGCCAGGTTCAAAATAATGGCGAACATGAACGTTACGGAAAAACGAACCCCGCTTGACGGCAGGATCACTTTTCTTCTAGGGTTGCGAAAAATCGACCTGAGAGTATCCACTATGCCGACCCACTTTGGCGAGAGCGTGGTCATCAGGATTTTGGATAAAACAAGCGTGGCGCTGGACTTCACAAGACTTGGTTTTTCAAAGCTTGACCAGGAGGCCTTCGAAACGGCGATAGACTTGCCTTATGGAATAATACTTGTCACCGGGCCCACCGGCAGCGGTAAAACCACCACCCTGTACACGGCTTTAAGCAATATAAACGCGATTCAGAAGAGTGTTTTCACGCTGGAAGACCCGATAGAATACCAGTTGCCGATTATAAGGCAGACGCAAATACGGTCCAAGACGGGCATGACGTTCAGCGCCGGACTGCGGGGCATTCTGCGCCAGGACCCGGATGTGATCCTGGTCGGTGAAATCCGCGACACGGAAACGGCGGAACTGTCTATGCGCGCCGCGCTTACGGGTCATCTGGTGCTATCCACTCTCCATACAAACGACGCAATCGGAGCGATCCCGCGCCTGATTGACATGGACATCGAGCCTTACCTGCTGGCGTCGGTACTGTCAATGATAGTGGCCCAGAGGCTGCTGCGGCGTATCTGCGGAAACTGCAAACGTGAAATTGAAAACCCCGAGCGGCTTTTAGCCGGGCTGGACGTGGAATCCCCCCGGGATAAACCGCTCAAACTATGGGATGGTGAAGGATGCGACGCGTGTTCGGGCACAGGTTATAAAGGTCGGCTGGGAATATTTGAAGTTATGCGTTTTGACCACAGCTTTCACGATCCGCTTGTCCACGGCCCTGACCTCAACAAAATATTGAATATGGCCAAGGATGCAGGGATGAAGACGATGTTCGAGGACGGGATGGACAAAGTCTTCGATGGCTTAACTACCTTGGAGGAAGTCGTGAGGGTTGTCAAATAATGCCGGAATACGCATACATGGCCGTTGACGACTCTGGCAAAAAGGTCAACGGAATGATGACCGCGCAAGATATGGACGTTCTGGAAAGTAGCCTCAAGGAGATTGGATACTGGCTCCTGGACGCCAAAGAGGGCCGTGAACATGCCGCCGTTGCTGGAAAAGGCGTTTTCCAGCAGAAAGTAAAACGTCGCGACCTTATCAATTTCTTCATTCAAGCCCGCAGCCTGATGGCCGCCGGCGTGACGCTTCTCGACGCTCTGAAAGCCATGGTCGAGGAGACCACGCATCCGAAGTTCAAAGCAGTGCTGGAGGATATCGTCAGGAACATGGAGGGGGGAAACACGCTGCATGAGTCTATGGAAATCCATTCGGATGTTTTTTCCGAACAGATACTGAACATGGTCCTCGCGGGAGAGCAGGGCGGAACATTGCCCGACACTTTTAAGGAGATACATAAATATCTCGACTGGATGGACAAGCTGGTCGCGGATATCAAGCAGGCTACAACATATCCTTTGATAGTGCTTGGCATGCTGTTTTTGTTTATCACTGTGCTTTTTACTTTTGTCGTGCCGAAGTTCATCGAGCTGCTGGTAAGCCTCAAAATATCCCTTCCGCTTCCAACGCTGATCGTGATGAATATAAGCGGGTTTTTCAAGGCCACATGGTGGCTATGGGTCGTCCTGGTCGTCTTTGGGCTGCCGGCGGTAAAGCTGGCCAAGAGCCGCTCGGCCCGCTTCGCTTACGCGTATGACAATATGAAGATGAAACTCCCGGTTTTCGGGGAGTTGAACAGGATGTTCACGATGCTCCGGTTCTCCCAGACTTTTTCCACATTGTTCAGCGCCGGCATACCTGTGCTGCAGAACCTCAAGCTTTGCGCAGGAACTGTGGGAAACAAGGTTCTGGAAAAGGCGATTTCAGAGACAGGAAGCGAGGTTGAGGAAGGCGTCACGATAAGTGACAGCTTCCGCAAGCACGAGGTTTTTCCCCCAATGGTTCTGAGGATGGTGTCGGTTGGGGAAAAGACCGGCGACATGGGGAACGCTCTTGACAACGTTTCCACCTATTACAATGAAGAAATACCGCGTAGGTTAAAAAGGCTTTTCGCCCTTTTCGAGCCGGCGATGATCATCTTTCTCGTATCGGTTGTCGGCTTCACGGCGCTTGCGATCTTTTTGCCGATACTCAGCCTTATGGGCGGTATCAAATGACGCATGGAATAAAATATCAAATAAGGATATATCGATGACGGGCGTGATCGTTGCCGTAAAAAGATGGACATACAGCCTTGCTTTCACGGCGGCGGCTTTCGCGATACTTATAAGTTTTCCCGGCTCCGCTTTCGCCGGATCAATTCCTATTTGCCATGATCCTACAAACACATGCGTGGACCATACCTTTAATAATAAAGGCAAGAACTCCAGCAGCAGCATCGACGGATTATCATACAGTGTTCACATTGGCCATGGCGATGTCGACGGCCTATGCAGCGCCGTACAGTTCTGCAATCCTGTAGCAGGGGGAACAGCCATAACGCCTCCCCCGATATCTACACAGCCGACGCGTAATCCGGGAAGGGAGCGGGCGCCCCTGACCGTCAGGAGCAAGCCGCGGCCGATTCGCCAGGATGGGAATTGAAATTGATGCGAAACCAGCGCCGGAGGGAGAGGTTTATACGTCATTTTAATGCGGGAATCAATAATCTCACGTCACATGTTTTAATCAGGATACGGAATAAAAATTCGAAGCGCGGATTTACTCTGATCGAGCTTATCGGGGTGCTGGCGATCATGGCCATCCTTGCGGCGGCTATAACCCCGAACCTTATAAGAGTGATAAATCAAGCCATTGAAGAAGGCGAGGAAGGAAGCTTGGAATCGCTGGGGCAGGCGCTGGAAACCGCTGTCCTTACCAACGTGATGGTTCCCGGAAACAACACGGATGAAGTCGACGCCACTGGAGTCGTCGGCGCCAACGGAGTGGCGGACTGGGTGGACTTCATATCACAGGAGGTGAGCATGCCCGTTGGCCGGATAACCACCGAAGAGGAGAAGGGGTGCGCCAGGCGTTACTGGTTCGACCCGGCCTCCTCCCTTCTGGGCGCCGGAGTGGACACGAACGGAAACAGCACATATGAGCAGGACAGGGACACGCCTCCCTCGGCACAGCCCACCCAGGCCAGGGCGATGCTGATAAGCGACCTGTCGAATGGTTGCACAAACAACATAGCGACGCCGACAACCAGCGCTCTTTTCACAGCAACATGGGATCAGACCGGGGCGGCCGGTTCTCTTGCCGAAAGCGAAACTTTAAAAATAGTCTGGATCAATTTCAGCCAGATTTTCGAGAGGGTGACTTTGATCAGCAGGCCGTCCAGCCTTTTTGGAAGGGAAAGTTATTCAAACGTCACAGCGGCCACCGGACAGGCGACCGTGGTTTCGCTACCGGCAAGCGCGATGGTGTCGAATATATATTTCAACGGTAATTTCGCCTCTACCGGGACGGGCGCCACGCTTGCCATAGGATATGATGCGGTGTCGGCCGGTTTCTGGGGCTCTACCCTCGTGGATGGAGGCTCCAACCTGCCCGATTCAGTCGCATATGCCGCCGGCGCCGAGCAGGCCGCGACCACGGTCACCGCGGATATAACGGCGGTACCCGACCAGACCACAGCCGATCCGGTCAGCGGGTATATCGATATCACGGTGGAGTACCACGCCGACCCGCAGTACCAACTCGTCGGCCAGGCGGCCGTTACCACAATTGACACGAGCGCCGCCAATAAGGTCACCATGTACGCGATTAACGGCTCTGAACTCAGCTTGTTCGACCAGGGTGGAACGCAGCTCGTCAGCAGGATTATCAAGGAAGCGGAGAGTTTTACTTTTTCGCCGGGGCCTCCCGCCATATGGGGGTATTAACATTTTGATTATTACGGTTGGATAGATGAAAACGAGAATATTGAGCGTGAGCTGGTTAAATGGCCGGTTTGAAGCGGCACATTATTACATGGGCCGGCTACAGTCCTCCTGGGAAAACCCTGACCGCGTGGAAGGACTCGATGATTTTGAAAATGTCATGGCCGTTGCGCTAGATGAAACCGGCTTCAAGGGAAAATATGTTTACATACAATTCAAAGGGCCGGAGCTGAAATACCATTCCCTTCAGGTTCCGCCCATGAGCAAAAAAGATCTTGCGCTTTATTTAAAGCGAAAAGTCCGGACAGAAAACATTTTTGCTGACGAAACCATTTTCAGTTATACAATGGCGCCCTCTATCAAGGGGGGAAACCTGGTTTTCCTGAACATCATAACCAGGCGATTCAGCGATGGCGTCATAGGAGCATGCCACAGACTGGGCCTTCATCCGATTATACTGGCCCCATTCTCCTCGATTCTGGCCTCCCAAATAAAGAAATTATCGCTGAAGAGCGGGGAAATCACGGCGCTCATAACCGAAGTTGTGGGAAATCTAGTGATGGTATTAAGTTACGGCGACGGTAAAATCATTTTCGAACGCTCGTTCAACATCGGAGGGGTATTAAGAGCCGTGCGGGAGATTAACCGGTCGCTCCTTTTCGCCAAACAGCAGTTCGGGGTGGTTATCGACCGCATCTGGGTTATAGGGGATATGGACGAGCGATTGGCTGAACTGGGCGCCGTAGAACTCGATGTCCCGGTTGACCAGGCGCCGGCCCACAAGGAGAATATTCTGTGGACGAAGGAAACTCTGGGAATCCATCCGTCTAACGACAGCAATCTGATTCCCAGAGAGATACAGAAAAAGCCGATCCGTGACCTCTTGATGAAGGTTACGGTCTCTCTCGTCTTGATTGTGTGCGCCATTTCTGCGGCAGCTATATGGCAGATTGAGCATGTGATAGATAAAGGAACCAAGGCCGATATGGCGGCGCGACCGCGCCTGGTGGAGCTTCAAAAACAGAAAACTGAATGGGAACATCGCCAGACGGAGATTGAACGGTGGAAAAAAATATCAGCCACGGCAACCACACTGCGTGAACCTCCTATGGCCGGATGGTTCCTGGGCTACCTTGGCGATGAACTGCCGGACGGACTTATTCTCACCCAAACGTCTATAACCCGCGATGATGATGGCTGGGAGGTTCAACTTGAGGGCAGGTCGTTTGAAGGGCACTCGGCAGTGGCGGAAGACTTGAGAGAGCTGGAAGACCGGCTTTCTTCCGGGCCGTTCAGGATTCGCATCATAAAAAGCTGGCGCGAAAAATGGCTGGACCAGTTAAAGCATGGCGTCGGCACGAAGAGAGACATGCAGCTGTTCGTGATAAAGGGGCGTATCTGATGAAAACAGCGGCGGAAAAAATCAGCGCTTTGTCGGGATACAGGCTGATTGAAAGAGGGTTATTTGCGGCGCTCATTATCATATCTCTGTCATTGCTATTTCTGTCCCTACACTACAGACTACCCTTGGCGAGAGAGGCCGGGTCCATCGTTTTACAGGTTTACAACTTCGAAAATGTCGTGGAGAGATACGCCGCCGGCTGGTCCGCCGAAGAGGCCAAATCCATTCATACAAAAGGCATATCAGATTATGAGACGTTCATTTCCAGCTATGAGCAGTTGGCCGGCTGGCTGGAACTGGTAAGAGCGAGGGCCAAGTTGGCAGGTTTTAACATGGTTTTCACAGTCGGTAAGCCACAGCCGTCGCCGGACCCTATTGAAGGTTTGAAGGTTGTATACATTGATATGAAGTTGACCCCGATCCCTAATAATAAGAATCGGGGCGGGTCTGATTACCTGAAGATGATCGACTTTGTTAAATATTTGTCGGAACAGGATATAAGAGTAGACATGATGGAAAACTCCTTTTGGGGCGACGGAAAACTGTTTCTGGGAGCCGATTTTAAACTCCGCCACTGGATTACTTTTAATGATATTGAGGAATGATCGCCGCGCCGCGACTTTGTGCGCAGACGGAAAATATGGGACGAGATTATGAAACGACTCTTTAACAATCCTTGGTTCGTGGGTTCGCTTGTAATCGTAGCGGCTATTATGGCGATAATAAATATATGGAAACCGAAGTTTTCTTCATCTAAACCCGTTGGATTCAGCGCGGTTTCACTGAGCGCGGCGTTTCCGGACGGAACTGAACAGACGGCGGGGTTTGGATCGTCTCGAGCGGACTTTAACAAACTGGACTGGATAGATTTGCCCCGGCGCGATCCTTTCAGCCCCGCGCCTTTAGTTTATGCGAAAGAGGCGGCGATCTTGGAGAAAGAGGTAGCGCAGCTTTCCGCCGCCGACCGGTTCAGGCTGGTCGCTGTAGTAGTCGAGCCTGGGGCGCGATTTGCCACGATAAACAAGACGATCGTCACGCAAGGAGATCTTTTGGAGGAGTACCGAGTTGTGAAGATCGGGCCTGATTTCGTAATGCTGAAAGGAATACGGGGCGTTGAGAGGCTTGGGTTTGGCGACGCCTCCATAATGGATGCTGGAATAAAGGAGAGTTCCTATTCCGATACCGGAGGTTATGGCGTTGGCCGGTCTGGAAACAAGGCGTCGAACAAGAAGCGTCTGGAAAAAGCAGTGAGTTTAAAATGAAATCTCCGTACAACAAATGGCCAAAGAGGTTTTAAATATGGAATTGTTTGCTAGAAAAAAACGTGACGAAAGCTCGCAGTTTTGCTGGAAACTCCCGCTTTTTTACACTTTAGGGATTTGTGCCGTTGTTTTGGGTGGATGCGTTTCCACAGGCGACAAGGAAAGTGCGGCAGATGGAACGACGCCTGGGAAAAAACCGGGGTTCACTCTTTCCACGGGCGAAAGAACGGGGGGGCTTGTAGGGAGTTCGGCCAAAAAGCCTGATATTGGCCTGAAAGAAAGGATGATCCTGGAGCCTGCCGCGACAGGCGGCAAAGAAAAAAAGAAGAGCCAGCTTCTATATAGTTTCCGTGCAGTCGCCATGCCCATTGTGGACGCGCTGGCGTTGTTTGCCAAAACCAACAATCTAAACATCGTGCCCGATCCGGAAGTGCTGGGATCAATCACCGTAAATTTCAAAGACCTATCCTTCGAAAAAGCCATGGAGGCGATCCTGGACGCGCACGGATACAGCGCCGAGTTGAAACAGGGGCTGATCCGGGTTCATAAATTCGTCACCAGGCAGTTCGCAATCGACTATATCCGCCTGATTCGAAGCGGCAAGGGCAGCAGCCAGGCGCAAATAACAAGTGGCTCGTCAGGCGGGGGCGGCGTTGCGGGCAGTCTTCAAGTGTCTCAGGAGGACAAAATCTCTTTTTGGGAAGAGTTGGAAGAGCAACTCGATAGCCTGATCTCCGACGAAGGCGGTGTCGCCGTGAATCGGACCGGCGGAATTGTAAAGGTGACCGACAATCTTCGCAGTGTGAATGACATTGGGAAGTTTCTTGACGCGTTGATCTCAAGTGTCGTGAGGCAGGTCGAAATCGAAGTAAAAATATACGAAGTTACCCTGAATGACGAGTACAGCCTGGGGCTGGACTGGACAAAGATCGGCCTGGACAACGGGTTCGGCGCGCTATCGACATCGAATATTATAACTTCTCCATTCGGAGGCTCTGCCGCCAAAGGCGCCACATCTACCGTTACATACAATAGGGGAGATTTCGATGGCGTTCTGAGAGCGATGCAAGAGCAGGGTGAAATCCGGGTGGTGTCCAAACCACGTCTGCTTACGCTGAACAACCAGCCGGCCCTCATCAAAGTCGGCACGGATATGCCTTTCTTCGAGGCGACAACAAACATCGATCCAACCAGCGGAAGGCCGACAACCACTTATACAACAAGCTTCGTGACTATCGGCGTCGTCCTTTCGGTAACGCCACAGATATCCGCTGATGGATATATTATGCTCGATATCACCCCGATAGTTACCAGGCTTGTGGGTACGCGTTCATTGACCGACCCGGACACTGGAAGGGAATTGGTTACGGCTCCTGTTGTGGATGTTAAGCAGTCTTCCACTGTCGTTCGGCTCAGGGATTCTGAAATGGCTATCATCGGCGGCCTGATTCAGGATGAAACTTCCGAAACTGAGAGAAAGGTTCCGCTGCTTGGCGATCTGCCCTGGATCGGAAAGCTGTTTAGTGGCACCTATAAAATGAAGGTGAAGCGGGAAATTGTTGTATTTTTAACACCTAGATTAAAGAAGATCTGAAAATTGAATTCACTTGATTTAAGGGACTGCTACAAAGACCTGGGATTCGACAATTCGCCGTTTGGCTCCACGCCGGACACCAAGTTCTTTTTCCCGAGCAGCGGCCATGTGACCGCGCTGCACCACCTCCGGTACGGGCTTGTAAGCGGTGGATTTACGATGATCACCGGTGAAGTCGGTCTTGGCAAAACACTGCTTTGCAGGTCGCTTTTATCAGATCCGCCTAAAGGTGTGCGGACCGCCTATATATTCAACCCTAATCCCAACTTCAGCGATCTTTTGCAGGCGATACATTACGACCTGACCGGCGAGCATATAAAAGGGGAAACGTACAGCCAGCTTTTGGACGCAATGAACGACACGCTTCTAAAACTCGCCGAAAAAGGGGAAAGGGCAGCGGTATTGCTGGACGAGGCGCACAGGCTCTCGCCGGAGTTGCTGGAAGGCCTTCGGCTGCTTTCCAACCTGGAGACTGAAAAAGAAAAACTAATTTATTTGATTCTTGTGGGACAGCCTGAGTTGGAGAGAACACTCGCGATGAAAGAAATGCGGCCCCTTACGCAAAGGATCAGTAACCGTTTCCGCCTGATACCATTCGGTTTGTGGGAAACCAAGGGGTATATCAATCACCGTATTCAAATGGTCGGGAAGACGGAATCGTTTTATTTCAGCGAACAGGCGTTGTTTATGACACACCTTTATAGCAGAGGCGTGCCGCGGCGAATCAACCAGATTTGCGACAGAGCGTTACTCGCCTGTTTCGCGGCAAACAAGATGGTAGTCGGATACAGGATGGTGATGCGCGCCGCTAACGAAATCAGTGGAAAAGCATGGAGCTGAGTGGATTTTGAGCATTATAGAAAAGGCTCTTAAGAATCTTCAAGATAAACGAGCCGGCGAAGATGGCGCCATTGACCCGCAGCTTATGGAACCGTACATGGAAGGCGTTTTTATAGGCCGAGGTAGGCGTAAAATCGTCTGGGCTGGCGCTCTTGTAACTTTGGCCGTTGCTGGTGTCGGGATGTGGTTTATCCTGAACCGAATTGATGAACGGCACGCCGCAAAATTCAGTGCTTTAGCAACCTCATTCAATGAGCGCTCCGCGCTGCCTGTTTCGGCGAAGCTGGGGGTTGCGCCCGATAAAGACATGGCTGAAATGCCAGCCGCTGTTGATGGGAAAAAAGGTATTCCATCGTCCTCCATTGTCGAAACCGATACCGCCGCTCCGGATGCGCGGCTTGAATCTGAAGAGGCTGGCGCTATCGCGCAGTTGGATACTTTGGCGACACGAACTTCGGATGAGATCGCCGCCTCAGCGTTTACAGGAACGGAGCCTGAAACCGTGGCGCGATTATCTGATGATGGATTCCGCTCTGACTCGTTGACGGGGGCGGTCATGGAGCCTGGGGCAGTTGGAACTGCTGCAGATGGTCAACAATCAACCTCAACCTCCGCTTCTCCGAGCCCCGGAACACTCAGGGAAAGCGCCTTGCAAGAGCCGTTTGCGTCAATAGACAAGGGGTATGATGTTGGTTCATCGTTGAAGGATCCACCATGGATCACTGCAGGCATGGAAATCCTCAATTCACGCGGCATTGAGGAAGCAACCGAGCATTGGGCGAATGCGTTGGGATATCTACCTTTTGACAGGCTTGTAATGGTAATCAGCGCGTACAGAGTCGCGGATTTCGCGGAGAGGATCCTTAGACGTCTGAGTCCTGGACATGCGGCGTTCATAGTCAAAGGCAATTATAAGAGTCATGGTGTCTATTATCTTATGACCGCTCCCGGCAGAGAAAATTTGGAGAATGAAAGGCTGTTTATTCAGTCCGCCCTTAACCTCGAATCAGTGCGCGGCAATAGAGTTGAAGTAGTACTCTCCTTGCTAAACACAGAGGGCCCCGCTTACGCGGCCGTTGAAGAAAGCGCGGTGGTGGAGGATGGAGCGGTCGCTAAAAAAAATGAAATGACTCCGATTGCATTGGATGATTCAGCAATTGAGGCCGATTCATTCGGCATGGAAACACAGGCGAAGGCCACTGAAAAAGTAAAGCCTGAGGGCGAGGGAAATCCGGCTGCTGAAGAAGCGGTGTCCGCGCCGGAGGTCGAGAGCCGGGCTCCCGCTTCGGACTCGGAACGGCTGGAGCAGACAAAACTTTTCATCAAAGAAGGGCGTTACACAGAGGCTGTGGAATTGCTACAGCCTCTGTTTATTAATCCGCCGGAGGATTGGGAGCATTATTACCTTTTGGGAGTGGCTCAGCTTGGATTAGGGGAGCTGGACAAGGCGGACAGGAGTTTCATGGAAGGCCTGGCGCGGGAAGGAAGCAGGCCGCAGCTATGGGTGCAGAGGGCAGTTGTCGCGCAGCAAAAAAACAAAAACAAGTTTGCGCTCACTTTGCTGTTGGAAGCGGAAAAAATAGCGCCCGATATGCCGGAAGTGCAGATCAATATCGGGTATTCCCATGACATGCTCGGCAACACTAAAGAGGCGCTACGCGCCTACCGTAGTTTTATCGCTTTTACTGAAGGCAAATCGGGATATGTGCATGTGAGGCGAAAAATTTTGAATAGGATTACCGTTATAAGCGATTGATGGAATCATCCTCTGCGTATGGAAAATTAAAACAATTTGCTTAAGGGTATATATGTGGCTTGATAAAAAACACTGCGTAAATATTAGAAATATAGCATACAGCTACAAGACTGAAAATATGTTCAGCGAATATAAGAAGCGGGGCTTTTGCCGGACCTTTCCCTATATCCCCTATACACACTTACGGGGTGATATTGGAACGGATGGGTACTCCCCGGGAAGTGGGAGCATTTCAGGCTTCTACAATCTTTGGATAGGGAGAACCAATTCTTAGCCACTTTAACGAAAGGAAAATGTAGTAATGGAAAAACACTTATTTTACATCATTGATGTTTTTGCTGAAGCGCTGATGAAAAATGGGGTAGATCGTGAAAAAGTCAGGGACTGCTTGATTGAAATAGATGCCGAAATTAGACACGTCCAGTACGAAATGGAAAGGGAGTGGATCATAAAACGGGGGCCGGTCATAGACAAGAAACCGAACATTCTCAAATCTGGCAAGCATGATGAATCTTTTTGCAAGGACATGTGGGACTCACTGCTGAAAGAGGGGAAAGGTAATCGTTAGTGAGAAGGGAAGAAATGAGCCATCTAAGATTTGAAAAATACGAAACGGGAAACGTAAATGTAATTGAAATTCATGGGCAGATGCTCCTCAATAATTTATCAAAGATCAGGAAAAGATTGATGGGTGAAATGAAAGAATCGAATATTAAAAATTTCATCTTGGATCTATCAAATGTGGTGAGTATCGATTCAAACGGAATCGGATTTATTATAATGACTCTTAAGGTCTCCGTGCGCTCTAGAAAAGGTAATATGGTTTTAGTGATACCGAAAGGTAGTGTCATGGAGGTGTCGAAAGTTATTGTACTGGAAAAAGTACTTAAAGTTCACGAAACTATAGAGGATGCAAGAAGGTACCTGTTAACGGTTGAAGTGTCTGGTTGAGCGGCTTTTTGATTCAAAACCTTGAGGAAGGCTTGGGTAGACAGGTATTTGTGGGATAGTTTTGGGAATATAGCCCTATTTAGTAAAAGGTTGATTCGTGAAGCTATGAGCGTAAAATGCTCTAGCCAGGCCGCTAGCCAGGAGCAGTTTTTCGAAAGTCGAGTTTCCTAACATATTGTTTTACTAATGCAATAGTTGAATACTCTGCCTATCACTGACCGATTGCCAGTCATATTCTCATGAGTGCTTTTGGGAAATATTAGGGAATCATATACTTTATCTAAGACTGCGCCATCAGGTTTCGTAATAAAGATAGTCGATATAAATGAAGACGGCCAGGAGCATCGCTTTCTTCTTATTGTCTATATTTCAGGTTGGAAATTTCAGAGTGAAATTGTCGGTGCCTGTTAGTCGTGCTTGTACATGAGCTTGTTTGTCTTATGCCACTCCTTTACATGCTTGATAGATTCTTCATATTTGAATTTTCCCTTTACGAATGTTGCCGCATCGGGATTATCGTGGCAATTCTTGCATATTTGGGAGTCTTCCATGGGAAATATCTGGCCGGCCGCCTTTACTTCCGCGCGCGTATACAGATTTCCCTCGTCATCCCCTTTTTCTTTATGTATAAACCTGTACTCGCTGCCCGGACCGTGGCAAACCTCGCATCCCACGTCCCTTAGGTCTTCAGAGCTGTCTGCGTCCTCATAACCCCCCGGCTCCTCGAATCCGACGGTATGGCATTGAAGGCATTTTTTTTCGGTGGAGTAGTCCTTGCCGGGATCGAGCTTGAGCTTTGCCAGTGCATCGCTTACATATTTGGTGCGCCCCTTTAATACCAGAGTCTGAAACGCATTCCCGTGACGGCTGTTTTTCCACTCGTCCTGGTTAGGTTTATGGCATTTGCATCCAAGGTTTCCCGTGTATCTGGCACGTTTGGCGTTGGAAATCGAGGAATATGCAATCAATAGAGCGAAAGACAGAAAACAGGTTAAGGCAATTTTCTTAATCATAACCACTCCTATATGAACATATGAATTAACCTCCCGAACAGACTACCATATTTATTAGTTATCTAGTGTATTTACTGGTCTCTTTCGCTCCATTCAAAATCAGTAATGGCAGACTCTCCTCCCAAATCTACTTCCTTTTTAATTGAAATGATTCCACCAATGTTTCTTAAAAAAACATCAACCACATCCGGATCAAAATGCTCTCCACGCTCCTTCCTGATGATGTCCAACGCCACTTCAATCGGATAAGGGTCTTTATAAGGGCGTCTTGATGTGAGGGCATCGAATGTGTCAGCCAATGAGACAATCCTACCCACCAATGGTATCTTCTCTCCGGAATGAGCATTCGGGTATCCTTTACCATTCCATTTTTCATGGTGAGATATGGCTATTTGATGCGCAAACTGAAGTATCTCGGCTTTTGAGTTGGCCAGGATTTTTGCGCCTATAGACGGATGGGTCTTCATGATTTCAAACTCCTCATCGGTGAGTTTGGCGGGCTTCAGCAGAATGCCATCCGGAATTCCTATTTTCCCGACATCGTGCATGGGAGCCGCATATAAAGTATTTCCAACAAACTGCGTAGACAACCCCAGCTTTTCTGCTATCAAGGCGCTATACCGGCTCATCCGCTCTATATGATCTCCGGTATCTTCGTCCTTGAATTCCGCCGCAAGGACTAGCCGGTGGATTGTATCTATGTAGGCTTCATGGAGTTCCTTGTTCTTGTCTTTTACTTCTAGAACGGTTTTGTTCAGCTCACCCGCATAGTTCATAAGCTGCTGGTAGGCGGTCTTTATTTCCTCTCTTCTTGCTTTTTCAGATTTGTAAATTTCCGAAAGGTCTTTTGCGTACTTTTTCAATTGATCGAAATTGGAATCGCTGTCTTTCGATTTATTTTTATTATCCATTTCTTCCCATAACATATCAGGACCGCCGCTCAACCGTCCAGACTTGACCGAAAGCGCATATCATAAATCTTGCTTTGGCTTTTTAGTATTATACCTTTGAACTTTAGTATAAAATCAGCATTAGGTTCTTTTTATATTGAGGTGGGGCAAATTGTTGATTTTTAACATCCATTTCACTGCCGATGTTCGCATAAGATATCTATTTCGCGGAGCGTGAATATACCATGGGTCAATCACGATGGACAGTTTGGATAATAGCCATTATCGGTGCATCAGTTTCGCTTATCGCTTTTTATACCGCACGTAACTGGGAGCTCAACAATATCCATGAGGTGTTTAACGAAATATCCGATGACCGCGCATTGGTGTTCGAGAATGCGATTGAATCCAATTTAGAAAGCATACTTTCCCTGAATGCTTTCTATGAAGCGTCACAGTTTGTTTCCCGCGAGGAATTCAAGATATTTGCAGGTACCGAGATAGAACACCACACCAGCATTCAGGCGCTGGAGTGGATTCCGCGTGTACCGGAAGACAAACGGGAGGTTTATGAAACCAAAGCAAGGCATGAAGGCCTTCCCGAATTCCGGATTACAGAAATGAAAGCGCAAGGCAATATGGTTCCGGCAGGACGGCGGCCGGAGTACTTTCCTGTCTACTACGTCGAACCCCTCCGAGGTAACGAGGCGGCCATAGGTTTTGACCTGGCCTCAAACCCAACACGGCTTGAAACGCTTAAAAAGGCGCGTGATAGCGGGGAAATGTCGGCCACTGCAAGAATTTTGCCTGTACAGGAAACTTCAAAGCAGTATGGCTTTCTTGTCTTTCAACCTGTTTACAGCGGCAACCCGGCAACAGTAAATGAGCGCCGGGAGAACCTTTTGGGCTATGTGCTAGGCGCATTCCGCATCGGGGATATCTTTGAAAATGCGATGCGGAGTAAAATCGAGATAGGCACGGAAATTAGAACGGAGCTTTTCGATGAATCATCTCCGGCAAAAGATATTCTGCTCAATATATCAGTAACAAAGCCCGTAGTTGATAGTTTCATGCACCGCACAACTGTGGCAGTTGCGGGACGAACCTGGAGTATGGTCAGTTGGCCGACGGACGATTTTATAAGTTCAAGAAGAAGCTTGCAGATATATATTATTCTCGTTTCCGGATTTCTTTTGACTGGAGCTCTTTCCGCTTTTGTTTGGTTCCAGGAACGGCATCATGCGGATCTTGAATTTACGGTTCAAGAAAGGACGAGGGATGCTAGAAAAGCCCTTGACGATGTGGAGAAAGCGAAGGAGAGGATTGACGGTATACTTAAATCCGTTAGTGACGGTTTAATCGTCACGGATATCCATAACAATATAATATTAATGAATCGGGCCGCAGAGAATCTTCTCAATATCCAATTCAACGACGTAATAAACCAGCCCATTGATCTTGCCATTGAAGATAAAACTCTTCGCGAGAAGGTAATAGAAACACTTGGTAAAAAAACTGCCGGATACGAATTTAATTTCAAATTACCGACGAATATCCCTGGTAACCCAAAAATAATGAGAGGAAGCACCGCAGTTATCCTTGATAAGGAGGGCAAGCAAACCGGGATTGTAACCATATTGCACGACATCACTCGTGAGCGGGAAGTGGATCGAATGAAAACGGAATTTATTTCTACCGCCGCGCACGAGCTAAGAACCCCTCTTACATCCATTCTGGGATTTTCCGAAATCCTGACGACACGCGACAACCTGAACCTGGAGGAACGAAGCAAGTTTCTGGGTTATATAAATAAACAGGCCGCTGGACTGGAAAGAATCATCAACGACCTCCTTGATATATCCCGTCTCGAATCCGGGGGAGGATATAAGCTTGATAAAGTACCCTGCATCGCCGGTGACGAAATAAAACAGATACTTCCCTTTTTTGAGGAAATAACAAAAACACACCGGTTTGAACTGGAATGCCCGCCAAATGATGTGCATATCTTTGTAGACAAGGATAAAATGGGACAGACATTGAAAAACATCATAAGTAATGCAGTCAAATATTCACCCGATGGCGGCCTGATAAGAATAACATGTGAAATTAAAGGCAACGATTACCAGATATCCGTTAAAGATAGTGGCATCGGGATGACAAAGGAGCAGCTTGGCAAGGTGTTTGATAAATTCTACCGTGTGGATTCTTCAGACACCGCCGCGGAAGGTACAGGACTTGGGATGAGCATCGTTAAGTACATAATTGAAGCGCACGGCGGAAAGATTTGGGTTGAAAGTGAATATGGGAAAAGTACCACGGTTCGGTTCAGATTACCGATAGGAACTTCAAAAGGAGATAAGAGCGGATAATGCCATAAAAATTTGGGGGAGAGCTTAAAAATGAAGAAAATACTTATTGTCGACGACCAACTGGAAATCAGGGAGCTTGTAGAAGTTACGCTCAGGACCGGCGAGTACAAGGTGCTTCAGGCCGAAAACGGCCAAAGCGCCTTAGATATTGCAAAATCCGAAAAACCGGACCTTATCATTATGGATATCATGATGCCGGGAGATGTTGACGGTCTGGAAGCTACAAGAAAGATTAAAGATGATCCGGAGACGAAAGACATAACCGTAATTATGCTGACAGCCAAAGGCCAGCAGTTTGATAAGGAAAAGGGGGTTGAAGCGGGAGCCGACGATTACTTTTCAAAACCGTTCAGCCCTCTTGAGCTAATCAAGAAAGTCGAAGAGGTTCTGGAATAAAAAAAGATTATGGCAGACCGAAATGAAGAAGCCTCTTTTGTTATTACGTTATGCCTGACGATATAAAACCACAGGAAGAAATCGGCCTGAAATCGCTGATGCAAAGTCAGCTAATAAAATACGCCGAAGAACTTTCTACTACCTACCAAAATCTCAAGAAAGAGCATAAATTGCTTGTAGACAGTTATTACCAAACCGTTTTGATGGGGTTCGATTTAATCTCTATTTATGACGAATTTCTTGGCGGACACTGCAAGAGGGTTTCCTACTATGCCGATGGCCTGGCCCAGGCGCTCGGCATGGATGATAAGGCAAGAATAAAAACCAAGCTCGCTGGCCTTCTACATGATATTGGACTTATAGGTCTTCCAAAGGACATATTGATTAGACTTAAATCGGGTACAGAAATGAATGAAGAAATGTTGGAAATCTATCGGCAACACACAACAGTTACCGTAAGGCCGATAACATCTTCGCCTATTTTTAAGGATATTGCTCTAATTATTGGAGCTCACCACGAGAATGTGGACGGCTCCGGCTTTCCCAAAGGGCTCAGGGGAAGTGAAATTCCGGATGAAAGCAAAGTGATCGCTATTGTAAACGCATACGATATCAATAAACAGCTTAGCCCCGCAGATATAAATCCTAGAAGAATCATAAAAAAAATGGAAGGAGACGTAGGTTCAAAATACGACGTAAGGATGTTTCGTGTATTCAAAAAGCAAATTCTCGGCAAAGACCCTTTTTCAAGTACTCTGGATGTCGGCTTAGATGAGCTAAGCCCCGGTCAAATACTTGCAAAGAGCATTCAGACTGAAAACGACACTATATTACTGAGTGCAGAATCAGTTCTGGGCGAAGAAGATACGGATCGTATAAAAAGGTTTGCTGAACATACAAAACTGAAAATGCCGATAATGGTTTATAAATAATAATGAGCGTAATTGGATTTATATTGCAGGAGAAAAAAATGGTTAAAAATATAATCAATATATTAAACAAAGTTATTTGCCGTCACTTTGTCATAATTTTGTTTTTAAGTATTTCAGCAGTTTTCTTAGATTCAAATCATGCTTTTGCATTTGAAGATGAGAAAATTATCCGAATATACATCGATGCCGACAGGACAGGTACTAAAGAGTCAGGGATTTCTATTGAACAAGGCATTCGTGTTGCTTTGAGTGAGGTCGATAACAAACTTGACGGCCGCCTAGTAGAACTTGTTATAAAAAATCATAGGGGCAATTCAAGACGCAGCAAGAAACATCTTGACCAGTTTCTTCAGGATGATAAAGCGCTCGTTGCTTTTGCAGGCCTACATTCTCCTCCTCTGCTTGCTTATAGGGATTTTATCAATGAAAACCATATCCCCGTTTTGGTTCCGTGGGCCGCAGCCGGACCAATAACCAGGTACCCATCAGGTTCTAATTGGATTTTCCGCCTTTCAGTAGATGACACCAAAGCCGGTTATGTCATAGTCAATCATGCGGTTAAAAAACGTGGTTTTCTGAGACCTGCGCTACTTTTAGAAAATACCGGCTGGGGAAAGTCCAACCGCAAGATCATGACTGATGCTTTGTCAAAAGAAGATAAAAATATTTCACAAGTCATTTGGTTCAATTGGGGAATTTCAAATGCCGGAGCTGTGGAAAAATTAAAAAACATACTCGCTTCTGGAGCCGATTCAATTTTATTTGTTGGAAACGCGCCGGAAGGAAAAACATTTGTAAAAGCAATGCTTTCTCTCCCCCATAAACAACGACTACCGATTTTTAGTCATTGGGGGATTACAGGAGGTGATTTTCCTTCTGTAATTAATACTGAAATGAGAAAAGGATTAGATTTAAGTTTTATTCAGACCAGATTTTCCTTTTTGGATGAACCCCTTAAGGATATAGGAAAAGAAGTGCTAAAAAAGGCCCAACAAATCTTCCCAGATACGATTAAATCCGCAAAAGATATTAAAGCTCCTGCGGGTTTCATCCATGCCTACGACTTAACTCGCTTACTAATTGCCGCGGTTGAGCAGGTGGGTCTGACTGGAGATATGGAGGTCGACAGAGCAAATCTTAAAAAGACTTTAGAAAATTTGGAAACACCGGTCAAGGGATTGATAAAAACATATCAAAGACCGTTTAGAACTTTCAAATCTCAGTATTCAGATGCTCACGAGGCTTTGAGTATTGACGATTTTGTAATGGCACACTATGGAGAATCAAATGAAATCGTCCTTCATAAATAATAATAAGAAAAGTGCATTTTCCTTAGGGAAAACCTTTTTCTTATTTTTACTTAGCCTTTTGATCCTATTTAGTACAAGCACCTACTTCTTTTTGCTATCAGATGTTAAAAAAGTCATAAAGAATATAAAAGAGGATATTCTCGAAGATGACTTGCATGACCGTGTAAGCGCAATAAAATCCTACTTGGATATCAGGCTTTCCCTACTCAATGATCTTGCAAAATTGCCTATTGTTGTTAATAGTGTTATGCACCCTGAGCAGAACTTGGCAAATGTGAAGGATTTTTTTGGTACCGTTACTTTCCTCGGCGAAAAACCTTTTCTAACACTCTTGGATTTTTCCGGACAGATTATACTTTCGAATAAAATGGCAGCAAACAGCAACATTAATTCTTCGCCTGAGGTCATTGCTCTCCTCTTGGGGAAAAAGGAATCAAATATTGGAGTATTAACTCATCATTCACTTCATAAAGATGAATTTAACTGGGTTGTCGCAACCTCAGTAAAATACAACGATTTACAAGAAGGGTTTCTAATTATGGAAATCCCGATAGACCAAGAAATTGTAAAATGGGGCGGTGGACAAGACAAGACAATTAGCATATATCACAACGAAATAGAAATTCTTAAACTAGGCCCTCCCCTTACAAATACAGTTTCAAAAACAATATCACTTCCCGGTTATGGGATAAGTGTGGAATTTCAAGTAGATCAATCAGTGATAACTAAAGTCAGAAATGAAATTATCTTAAAGTTTATCGCTTTGACTGCACTGTCAATAGTCGTGCTCCTTATTATTTTCCAGTTGCTCGGCAGAAAGCTTTTTGTATTACCTCATATTCGGCTCACGGCACTTTCAAAAGAGTTACAAAAACTTAAAAACGCAATTGAACAGTCTGGCGAAATGGTTGTTGTAACTGACAAAAAGGGGATAATCGAATACGTCAATCCTGCGTTTGAACGGATCACTGGTTATAAAAGAGATGAAGTAATGGGAAAAACCCCCCGCATCTTAAAGTCGGGTGCGCATGATGATGCTTTTTATGACGACATGTGGAGCACAATAAAATCCGGGAAGCAGTGGCATGGGGAATTAATAAACAAAAAGAAGTCCGGAGATACCTATTATGAGGAAATGACCATTTCACCTGTTTTTGATAATGAAAAAGTAGTCACGAACTTCGTAGCCATAAAGAGAGATATTACTGAACGCAAGCAAGCCGAAGATGAGATCGAACAGGCTAGATACCACGCCGAGAAGGCAAACAAAGCAAAAAGTGAATTTCTGGCCAACATGAGCCACGAAATAAGAACTCCCATGAACGCTATTATTGGAATGGCCGATCTTCTGTTTGAAACCGAACTTACCAAAGAGCAAGAAAAATACATAACAACGTATAGAAATGCGGGCGAGAATCTGCTTAGCATTATTAACGACATCCTGGACGTTTCAAAAATTGAAGCCGGACATTTGGAGCTGGAGAGTACGGGATTTGGTATACATAAAGTCATGGAACATACAAGGGAAATCATGGCATTTCGAGCAAAAGACAAGAACCTGGAAATATTGTTAGATATAGCGCAGGATGTGCCGCAAAGAATTATTGGAGACCCGTTGCGCTTACAACAGGTAATAATCAATCTTGTTGGAAATGCTATTAAATTCACGGAAAAAGGCGAGATAGTTGTTTCGGTAAAATCACACAAGTTAGAAGGAAAGAATGCCGAGCTGATGTTTTCCGTTAAAGATAGTGGAATTGGTATTCCAAAGGAAAGACAAGATGCGATCTTTGAAAATTTTTCGCAAGCAGATTCATCTACTACGCGTAAATTTGGCGGCACCGGCCTTGGATTAACAATTTCAAAGCGGCTGGTTGAGTTGATGGGTGGAAGCATCTACGTGGATAGCGAAGCTGGTAAAGGTAGTACTTTTTATTTCACTGCAAAATTTGAGGCGGATACTGGTCACAAAGAGGAAACAGATCACCTTTCCAAGGACTCTAAGGTTCATGCCGGAGTATCAGTTTCTGAACGCCCATTAAATATTCTTCTTGTTGAAGATAACGATGATAATAGGAACCTTGTTATTGCGTACCTGAAGAAAAGCCCCCATCATATTGAAACTGCTGAAAACGGAGAAGTTGCCGTACATAAATTCACATCCGGGCAATACGACATAGTGCTAATGGATGTTGAGATGCCTGTTATGGATGGGTATACTGCTACTAGAAACATCCGTGAGTGGGAAAAGAAAAATGATGCAAAGTCCACACCCATCGTCGCTCTTACGGCTCATGCGTTGAAAGAACATAAAGAAAAAAGCCTTGCCGCAGGCTGTGATGGACACCTTACGAAGCCTATCAAAAAGACCAAACTGCTGGAAGCAATAGAGAAATATACAAGGGAATAAGTGATGGATGAAGATAGAGGCAAAATACTTGTAGTTGACGATGACGAAGATATTCTTAAATTAATGTCAAAACAGCTTTCAATAATCGGTTATCACATCATCACTGCTAAAGACGGGAATACAGCACTCACTTTGATTAAGGAAGGGTCTTTCGATCTGGTTATAATTGACCATTTAATGCCCGACATGAATGGTCTTGAACTTTTCCGTAGCATTAAAACAGATTTGCCTTATCTCCCTGTCATTATGATGACGGGGCAAAGATCCACAGATTTAGTAGTGGAGTTTATGCGTTCGGGCGGCACGAACTTTTTGTTGAAACCGCCTAAATTTGAAAAACTAAACGCCGACATCCAACATGCTCTTCAAAACGTAAAATTACAGCAGGAGATAAAAGCCTTGAAAAGTGATAGAACTAAATTCCATGGATTATTGGAAACGATAAAATCAATAAACAATCAGACTGCTCAAAAGGTGCGTAATATTTACAGCATAGCCGACGAGTTAATTTATCCGCGTAATGCCAGAGAAGCACAGTTCAAGATTCGTACGACTTCAAGAGAGGTCGGTCAGAATGCAGCAGCAATTGTAAAATCCATAGAGGCTTTTTCAGTTAATCTAAAAAATTGTGAGAAAGAAAGATGAATGAAATAAATAAGGTAACAATTCTTCTGGCCGATGATGATAAGGACCACCGTGACTTGGTGAAAGCGGCTCTAAAAGACAATTGCGATATTGTTGCTGAGGCAGAAAACGGAAAGGAGGCAATAGACCTTTTCAGAAAACATAAACCTGATGTACTAATACTCGATATTTACATGCCCGTAATGGATGGGATGACTGCACTTAAGGTGATAAAGTCCGAATTTCCTGGTGCATTTGTCATAATGCTGACAGCTGTTAGTGGTATGAATGAGGTTAAGGAATGCCTTAAAATCGGCGCCGCAAACTATCTTAGAAAAGATATTTCCTATCAGGAAATGAAAAAGAGTTTTGAGGAATCGTGTCGGCAGTTTATTAAAGAACGTAATAAAGGGGAAAATGGTGCCTGAAAAATACGATCTTGCAAAGATGCTTGAAGAAATAAAAGAAGACAGTAAAATTTCTAAGAAAATAGATAAAAAATGGGCATCACAGCAAGACATAAAGGAGATGGTAAAGGAAATGACGAAAGCAAAGGGAAAAGATAATAAATGACTTTGAAGAACCCCAAATTTGTAGAAATTTTAAAAGAGAGGAATCTACTTCCCGAAAGGGAAATCAACAGGACTCTTAAACAAAATAACCATGATACTTACCAGCTTCTTTTGCACGTTATCAAAAAAGGGATATTAACAAAAGAAAAAGCAGGAAAGATGTATGGCGAGGCGCTTAATGTAACATGGCTAAACTTAGATGTGGCTATTTTTCGTCCGGAAATAGTATCCAGACTTCCAAAGGAATTCTCTGAACAAAACAATATCATTCTATTATTTCAAATGGGAAAAAGAATTACTGCCGCTATGGCAGATCCGTTAAACCAAAACGTTATCCGCGAGGCAGAAAAACTTGCAGGTGAGAAACTAACCATTGACTTTGCCTTTAAAGAGGATATTCAGGACGCAGTTGAAGTGCAGTACAAATCAGTTTACGAGATTGAAGAACTTATCAAGAATATTAACGTCTCTGCCATTATTTCTCCTGACAAGGAAATAAGCGCTTCGGAACTTGAAAAAATAGCCGGAAATGAGGCTATTGTAGATCTCACCCGCTCAATAATGTTACTTGCAATAAAGGAAGGGGCAAGCGACATACATATTCAACCTACTGAAGATCTGCTTAGTGTTCGCTTTCGTGTTGATGGGGTGATGCATGAAAGAGTAAGACTCACTAAAGATATTCTCGCACCGCTGTTATCCAGAATTAAAATACTCGCCAACATGAACATAACAGAACACCGTCGTCCACAGGACGGTCATATTGGATTGAAATTATCTAATAAATCTATAGATTTCCGTGTCTCCACAACACCTACGATTTACGGTGAGAAATCTGTATTGCGGGTTTTGGGAGAGGCTCAGATAGGGCATGTGCCTGATCTTGAAGAACTCTACCTGTCAAAATCCATTTTTGAAAAAGTAAAAATGCTTATTAAAACTCCAAACGGAGTATTTTTTATAACAGGCCCAACCGGTTCTGGAAAGACCACCACACTATTTTCATCCCTTAAGTTTATAAACAATCCCGAAATAAATATCATAACGGTGGAGGATCCAGTAGAATACCGCCTTCCGGGAATCAGCCAAACTCAGATAAACCGGGAAGTAGGGCTCGGTTTTGAGACTACCCTACGATCGGTTTTGCGTCAGGATCCAGACGTAATCCTAATAGGAGAAATAAGGGATCTTGAAACAGCCAAGATAGCAACAGAGGCTGCTCTTACCGGTCACTTGGTTTTATCAACATTGCACACCAATAACGCCATACAAGCTGTAACCCGATTAGTGGAAATAGGCGTTGAACCGTTTATAGTGGGACCTTCAATTATAGGAGTGTTATCGCAAAGGCTTGTTAGGAAAATTTGTGAAGACTGCAAGGAAAGCTATTCACCGCCCCCCGATCAAATAGATAAAATTTTTCTTTTGGATGGAAAACAAGAGGTAAAGTTCTTTCGTGGCAAAGGATGCTCAAGTTGTAAGGGTACCGGATACAAGGGCCGTATTGCTATCCATGAGATGGTTCTTGTTGATGACAATTTAAGAGAACTGGTTACTAAAAACTCTTCGAACATGGAATTAAGGAAAGCCGCCAAGAAAAGCGGATACCAGACAATGAGATACGATGGAATAAAAAAGGTATTAAGGGGCCTTACTACTATAGATGAAATCAATCGCGTTACCTTTCCTGTAGATTTACAGATTTAATAATTGAAATCCACATAAAAGTAGCCAATATTCCAGCACCTACATCGAAATATGCGGGCTCTATCCTATTATTTGGCCTTGATTGCTAGCCGCACCGCTAGCCAACATCAGTTTTTAGTAAGTCGAACTTTCTAACATCTTGTTATCTCAGGGTACCACCTGAATAATTTGCCTATCATTGCCCGATTGCCAGTCAAATAATCTTACCATCGGAAATTATGCAACTTGAAGTTCTTGGTTGCGTAAACTGAAGGGCAGTAGAATGCGACAATTGAACTATGTAGCATTTCCACATATATTGAACGAACAACTGTTAATATGGATAGTAGCTATAGAGGGAGGAACCGTAATGTCATCAATTAAAGGTACAAAAACAGAACAAAATTTGTTGAAGGCTTTTGCAGGCGAGTCGCAGGCAAGAAATCGTTACACCTATTTTGCGTCAAAGGCCAAGAAAGAGGGGTATGAACAAATTGCCGCGATTTTCCAGGAAACAGCCGAAAATGAGAGGGAACATGCCAAGGTTTTCTTCAAGTTTCTTGAAGGAGGTGGGGTGGAAATTACTGCCATTTACCCTGCCGGTATTGTTGGTTCAACTCTTGAAAACCTCAAAGCTTCGGCAGATGGTGAGAATGAGGAACATACGATACTTTATCCAGGGTTTGCCAAAGTTGCGGCTGAAGAAGGGTTTCCAAAGGTAGCGACCACATTTGAAATGATTGCCAAAGTTGAGGTGGAGCATGAGAATCGTTACAGAAAGTTAATTGCAAATATTGAGAATAACCGGGTTTTTCAGCGCAGTAAACCGGTAAAGTGGAAATGTAGAAATTGCGGCCATGTGCATGAAGGGGATTCGGCCCCAGACATCTGCCCCGCTTGTAACCACAGCCAGAATTATTTTGAGATCAAGGAACAGAATTATTAGTACGTTTCTTTAATTGATCGGCGGGTCATGCCTTACCATGGATGTAGCCAGCTCACCTTACGGTTGCTACATTTACCTAAATAATTTGCTATGAAACGCTAGCCGTAGCGCTAGCCAGTGGACTATCTACAAGAGTCGAGTTTTCCAACACACTGTATTCTAAAGCTAATAGCTGAATATTTTACCTATCATTGCCCGATTGCCAGTCTTTCCATAATAGCCTGCCTCCTTAAATCTCGGCCCAGCCTTGCGCCCTTTCCACGGCCTTATTCCATTCGAGCCAGAGCTTTTCGGATGCCTCTGGTTTCATCCGCGGTTCGAAACGTCGGTCAAGGGCTCATTGTATTCCTGAATGCCATACCAGTTAAAAAATAGCAACTGAAATTACTGTGCACGGACGAATTCATGAAATGTCACAATTTGGCATTTTCACTTTTTAGCATCCTGATTGTGTCAAAATTGTGTCAGAAATATTTAGAAGTATAGGAATTATGGGAAATAATGGAAGCAATGGAAAGTTTTAAGCGCATGAAAATTAAAGGAAAAGGGGAAACCAGCCATTCATCAAACCCTTGCAAAAAACGTTAAATCTTCCTCAAAATCCCGCGGGGGCAACCCTGTGCCGGTTCGATTCCGGCCTCCGGCACCATAAAATAAAATAGCCTGAAAGGTTATTTTGTTTTATGGTAATTGGCGTTCTGAATCGTCCGGCGCCATTTGCCGGTTTGAAAACGAAGCGAAGCGAAGTTTCAGCGAGCCTTCCTTAAGTTTTTTCAATTTAAAAGGCTAGAGCTCTTCCGGCCTCCGGCACCACTTTTTCTCTTTTTGTTTCAAGGAGTTATCGTCTTCCCCAACCAAATTCAAGTGTGCCGATTTTTGGCCAAAATCACCGACTGTGCCACCTAAGAAGTAACTGAGAAACGTTGAGCTCTGATTACCCGATTGCCAGTCGGTCAATCAACGCTCATTGATTTAATCAGTTTCTGATTAGCCTTCTTCCGATGCAGGAGAAAAAAGCGACCTACTACCTGAAAATTTCGCCAAGCGCCTGCACGGCGGCCCAGTGATCGGCATCGCGTTCTTCGCTCCTTAATATCTCCATAAGTGTGTTCGCAGCTTCAGTATTGTCCACCTTGCGTAGCGCGGCACATATGTCCTGCCTGATCTGGTTGAAGTTTTCGTAATCGAACATCACCTCAAGCAACGGTTCGGCGGCCTGCGCGCCTCCAATCTTCCCTATTGACACAAGACACGTTTTTGCAACAAGCGCATCGTCGCCCTTAAGACCTTTTTTCAGTTGTTCAAGTCCTTCCTCGGCGCCTATCATTCCAAGGGCCAGCGCGGCCTTTTCGCGGACCGTGGGGTCGGTATCGTCGGCGAGGATATCTCCGAGTTTATCAATGACGCGCACATCTCCTATTTCTCCCAATGCCTGGGCGGCGCTCATACGCAGTTCCGGGGAATTGTCCTGCAACGAATTTAAAAGTTTTTCAGACGCGTCTTTTACCTTCAATTTTCCTAGCGACTCCGCCGCCGCGGCCGCAAGCGCCTCGTGATCGGATTCTAGGCATTTAATCAGTATTTCCTTTACCTCCGGCGTATCCACGTCTGCCAGCATTGCGGCCACTTCTTCGGGAGCGCACGAGCCTTCGGCAAATCCCGGATTTTTTATGGCCAGCTTTTTGCCGACTCTTATATATTCTCCGTCATATTCTTCGTCTTTTACCGCCGAGCCGCATCCTTCTCCTTCGGCCTCTCCTTCGGTCTCTTGCGCGCCTTCGTTTTCGGATTCGTCTTTTGCAGCTTTCTCTTTGATTTCTTCTTCCGGTTCTTCTTCGATAGCTCGTTCAAGAATTGCGATAAAGTTTTTTATAATTTCCGGGGCTTTTGTCGATGCAAGTGTGTACGCTGCGGCTACAGATACCTGTCTAGGCTCGGTTTCGAGATGCGCCAACAGGAGTTCCACAATCGTGTCCGGATAATTATCCTTTATTAGATGGATGCAGTGTATTCTAAAATACGGGCTTTTCGAGACGTCTCCGGCATATTCCGCCAGCGTTTGGGCCAGTTCCGGCATCTTAAGGGCCGCCAGGCTTGAGGCGGCGTTGAGTTTTACATCTTCTTCTTTATCTTCTTTTAGCAAAGTGAATAGTTTTTGCGCCACATTTTCCGCGCTGAAGTACTTCAGGCCTTCGGCGGCGGCGGCACGTACTTGCGTGGACGGATCGTTCAAAAGAGTGACAACGTGATCTTCAAGATCGTCCATGCCCGAAGGGGAGAGGAGTTTTACTATTTCCGCCCTGACCCAATCTTTTTCATCCCGCAACAGCATTGCTATCGTTACGGCCGTATCGTCCTTAAGGCCCGTCAGCGCCGCAAGAGCTTTTGCGGCTCCGACCTTAAGGGCGACGTCCTTGTCCATGAGAACTTTTACAAGCTTGCTTTTGAAGCTTTCATGCGGATGTTTCGTCAGGGTTTCGGCCACCCTGCGGCGTTCTTCGGGCGCTCCGTCGTCTAGTATTTTGGAAAGAAAATTCAGGGCTTCTTTCGATCCGATCCGCGCCAACGCGGTAAAGACAGTTTCGCTTATCTCCTGGCTATCGTCGTCCTCGTAATATTCGATTATCGCCTTTACTGCCTTTTCGTTTCCTATTTTACCCAAAGCTGTTACAGCTTCAAGCTGGATGTCCCACATCGGGTCCCATTCCATTTCCTCTTCGTAGTAGAGTTCGTCGCCCTGATACTTCATTGCCTTTATGATGCTGTCCGTGGCGGCGGGATCCCCGATTTTTTCCAGTGCTTTGATCGCATCGGTTCTGATCTCCGCCGAGAAATCTTCTAGAAGCTTTACGAAATGGTTTACGTGTTCTTTGTTAGCAAAGCGTGAGAGGGAGCCGATGGCTTCGATTCGCAGGTCGATGTCCAGTTCGGTGTCGGACATTATCGAAACCAGCGAATCCGCCGACTCGTCGCAAGCAAGCTTGCCGAGCGCCTTTGTCGCCTCGTACCGCGTGTAGAAGTTACCGCTTTTCGTAAGCGGGCCGATAAAATCCGCAAGTTCTTCTTTTGTAAGTCTGGTCATAAGCATCATATTTCACCTGATAATTCTACGGTTACTTACTGCAAATTAATTGACCGGGAGCGGTAATTCCGCTCCCGGCCTGAGCATAGAGGGTTTATTACTAGGCGATGTCTCTCCTTCCGAAGCTCATCGCTTCCAGTCTGTGCTTGTACGGTGATTCACCAAGCTTTCTGATCTTGCCCATACCAAGCTTGAACCTGTAGCGGTTCGATATGGGGTCGGGAACCATCGGAACGAGGCTGTTCGCCGGTTGCGTCGGATGCATGAAGTAAGTCCACGATACGCCCGGCTTCACGATATCCGTTATGACGGCAACGCCCGTGATGCTGGCGCGGGTCAACTGGATGTGACCTTTCTTCAAAAGCGTTGTGAAATTGAAATCGCCGCTGAACTGCGCCTGGTTATAGTCCTTTTGCACCGGTACGCGGTTGTTGTACATCTCAACGTAGTCGCCGTTTTCGATGCCAAGCCTTCTGGCGTCTTTCGGGTTGATTTCAACCCAGTTTTCCGGCCAGCGCTGGGTGATGTACGGCCTGCGCTCGACGTCGTCGTATCCTGACTGCCAGATTTCGTTGATACGTCCGTTAATGATCCACATCTCGCCTTTCTCGCCCGTACCGCCCGGTTTCCACCAGTCGTAGAAGTCAGCCCACATTTTCCATGGGGTCTTCATCAGGTTGTTCTTGCCCGTCTGTGAATTGAATTTCGTCAACCACTTCGGCCAAACGGCAGGGCCGACCGGGCCGGTTTCCGGAAGCTTGCGTTCCGTATCCTGCGCGCGGACGGTGCCAACGACCTTGAGGCCATTCCACACCAATGACGGATGGCCGCCGACGTATTCCTGACCCGGCCTGTTTTCGCTCCATTCGGTCGGAACGAGAATGGTCGGGGTCTGGATACCGGTCGTGCCGAGCATCCTGATCGTTTCATGCGCCGTCATGCCTTTCTTTTTGCCAAGCCATACCAGGTTGTGGTATGCGCGGATGCCGCCTCTGCTGTGGCGCGCGGCTTCTTCGCAGATTTCGTTGGAGTTTTTCCAGTCGAATCCTTTGAAGCCCATCTTCTTGGCCCACTGGGCGATTATCCACCAGTCGGGTTTGGCCATGCCGGGAGCGTCGTTGAACTTGGAGTAGAGCCGCAACCTTCGTTCGCCGTTATTGCGGGTGAAGTCTTCTTCTCCCCAGCCAGCGGCTGGAAGTACGATGTCGGCATAAGTGTTGCCGATAGGCCGTAAGTAAATATCGGTGTTTACCAGAACCATGCCGCCGGAATCGACCCTCTTCTTTAGAGTTTTGATGATTTCCTGCTTGTTCATGCTTCTTACCTGGTGCGGGTTCAGGCGGGTAAGTCTGTTGAACGACTTTTGCATATACTGCGTGCCGCCCATGGCGCTCGTCCAGGTGGTGCCTACCACGTGGGCCATACGTACATGGCCGGTGGTGACCCAGCGGTCGAGATCGATCGGTTTTTTCCTGCGTCCTTCATGCTTCTCTGGCGATTTCGCCCTGGGGTAACCGCCGCCGCTCATGCCGCCTCGCTGGTGGCCGCCGAAACGTCCGATCATCTGTCCCGGCCTTCCGCCGGTACCGATGATAACCGAAAGCGCCGCGATGGAAGCGGTGTTGAGGTAGTTGTTCGACCAGTAGTTGCCCTTTTCGATACCTATCGAAGTCTTCGGGCGCTTGCCGCCGACCGGCTTAGCCATCATTGCGGCCGCCTTCTTGATCTGGCTGGCGGGAATACCGGTGATTTCGGAAGCTTTGCCCATTTCGGATTCTTTCTGGCCAAGGAGCCATTTCTTGTACTGGTTGAAGTCTCCAGCCGTGAATTTGCCGCCCCATGTTGTTCTCCACTGCCACGGGGTGTTCCTTGTTCCCTGTCCGAAGCCTGAGTTAATGCCCCACTTGGTGGCGACCCACTTGTCGATCCATTCCTGATCCTGCCATCCTTGCTCGATGATATACCTGGTCAGCGCCATGTGGAGCGCCATATCTGTGCCAGGATTAATCTGAAGGAAGAGGCCGCCGTTCTTTTCGGCAAAGGCCACGCCTGTTGTCCTTCTCGGCAAGACATAAATTACCTTCATCCCCCTGTCCTGAATTCCGGGAAGGATCCAGTTGTTGAAGATGATCGTCTTGGTTTCGTAGGGATCGGTGCCCGAAATCAAAAGGGTATCCGCATTACCCCAGTCCCAGTACGACGGAGCGTAGTTCTGGAAACCGGTGTCCCTGAAACCTGGCGTCGATGAGCCCGGACCCGGCTGGTCGTGAGGCGAAAATGCGGGGGTGTTGATGTAACGCAACGCGAACTTCGTAAGCGCGTATGTGTTTTCGTAGAACTCGTAAGAATACTGTTTCTGCGCCCATGCGGATTCGCCGTATTTGTCAATCACGTAGGTGGAAAGTTCCGCCGCTACATCGAGTGCGGTATCCCAGTCTACGGGCATAAGCGTGTCGTACACGCGGATCATCGGAGATTTCAGCCTGTCGCGAGTCGGGGTAGTCGGGTTGTAGCATTTCTGCGCCAACGCGCCGCCGCGAACCGAGTGGCCGCCGCCGATGTTAACGACCGTGGCGTCGCCGTCGGGCATTACCACGACGTTGTGCGGCCTGCCGTTGTGAGAAACCACGTTGTGCATATTCGGGCTTATCCACTTGCCGGACATCGGCGCGACGGGGTAGTCCACGCCAAGCGCGTTCTGGCTTGCTTTCGGACCGCCTTCCCTGCCGACCGGCCAGCGATAAATCTTGTAACCGCAGGCGACAATGCAGTAATCGCACGCGGTCGTCAAAACCTCCGCATTTTTTGGAGGCAGAGGAACGCTATCTTTAGCCTGATACGGTTGTGTAGCCATATTAATCAGCCTCCCTTAACCAAGGTTAGTATTTCTGCCGTAAAGCAGTCCCATTACGCCGACGGCGTAAATATCGTCGCCTTCCACTTCGAGCTGTATCTGGGGCAGGCTCTCGGTGGCGTGACCGGCGATTATCATTCCGTAGCGCGTAACGTCAAATGAACTAAGGTGCAACTGGCACGCGCCAATTGCCTTATCAGCGTGCTTGTACTGGCCGGTAAGGTCGCCGCCCATGTGCGTGCACAACGTATTGAAAGCGACAACGTCATCCTTCGGGCCTACGCCCGCGCCGCAACGTTCGCCAACTTTTATTAGCATGTTTTCAGCGTCGTCGTCCGGGTAGGTAAACGTTACCGCCTTGCCGGTTCGAAGCTTGCTGAGTCTTCCAATCTTCTTTCGCGGATAGCCTTTAACCATCATCTGGGCCATAACCGGCTCGGCGCTTTTGCCAAGCATGGTCAGGGCCATAACGGCGCCGCCGCTAAGAAGAAACTGCCGACGGTTGGCGCACAGCCATCCGTCTTTCTTTTCTACTTTTTCGTTCGACATACTTATGAACCTCCTTGGTTACTTCTTGGGTTGCCAGTTTTTTACGCGTTCCATCCTCGGGTAGCTTGGAACGGGCAACTTAATTTCCTCGCCGCTTGTCGATTCAAGGAAGGCAACCAGGTCGGCCTTTTCCTTATCGGAAAGGTTAAGCGGTTTAAGGATTTTTGATTTCGTTCCGAAGTGATCTTTGCCGCCGCCTTTGTTGTAAAAGTCGACAACTTCCTCAAGGGTGAAGAACAATCCGTTGTGCATGTACGGAGCCGAGTACTTGAGGTAGCGAAGCTGAGCCGTGCGGAACTTGCCTTTATGTTGCGGGCTCTTCTCGCGGTAGTAAAGGCCGAGGTCGCGCTTGACGTTTTTGAAGAGCTCTTTATCGACGCCCTTCGCAAACTGTTCAAACCTGAAAGTGATCTGGTGGAGGCCGCTTTCTTCCCATTCGGGCGGATTGGGCACGCCGATGTTGTAGTACTTCTCGTCGGAAAGAAGTATGCCGTTATGGCATTCCACGCAGTTTGCCTTGCCCTTGAAAAGTTTTAATCCCCTTTTCTGCGAAGCCGAAAGGGCGCTTTTACTGCCTTTCAGGAAATTGTCGTAAGGGGTGTCGGGCTGGGACATGTAGCGCTCGAAAGCAGCAATGGCGCGCCACGCATCCTTTATGTGGGGATAAGAATGCCCGAATACCTCTTTCCATGCTTTGCGATAGCCGGGTGTGAGGTATAGGCGGGATTCCATAAGGTCGTCCTCGCCGTTACCGGCAACACCACCCTTGTTGGCCGAAGGCGCCTGCCTTTCGAGGCTTCTGGAAGAGCCGGCCCAAAAGAGCTTGTTGTAGTAGCCTGTATTGATTATCGATTGGGCGTTCCTCCAGTGAACTGTTCCAGGATAACCGCGGCTTATGGGATCGTTAAAACCCCAGCCGGTGTCGGGATGGTGGCACGTTGCGCACGAAAGCGAAGCGTCGCCGGTTACTTTGGGATCAAAGAAAAGATTGTAACCAAGTTCCTGGATCGCGTCCATCTTGGCGGGATAGACCGTCGGGCTTGACGGGTTATCTGCGGGGATGGGCGGGTGAGCGGGTAGCGGCTCAAGCGCAAAATCGTAATCGGGATCGCCCGTCGCGTAAGCCGCGCCTGGAAGTCCCGTCGATACGGCAATAGCGAAGAAAACCCACAGGGCCGCGCTCAGCAGGCTTCCCGGTTTCATTAACTTGCTAGTTCGCATTTAATTCTCCTTTAAATTATTTAGTTCTTCGAGTTATACCAATCCGGAATAGCCGGATAAGACAGGTTTATCTTTACAGGCTCTATGGCAGGATTGTCGCCGCTAAGCGCAATGAGGAAGGCCTTGAGGTCGGACTTCTCGCTTGACGAAAGACCCAGCGGTTTAATTGCGGAATCCTTGAGGCCCGGCCTGTCTTTGCCGCCGCCCTTGTTATAAAACTCGATCACGTTGTCCAACGTAGCGATCATGCCGTTGTGCATGTACGGAGCCGTGTACTTTAGTTCGCGCAACGTAGGCGTAATAAACTTGCCGAGGTCCCTTTTATTGTGGGATACGCCAAAGAATCCGATATCCCTGCGCCAGTTGAGCCTGTTCTCGACGCCATAGCCGTACATAAAGGTGAGATACGTGAGGTGTCTCTGCGGGTTTTTGAAAACCTCCGGATTTTCCGGTACGCCCGTGTTATGGGGCTTGCCGTCGGAGAACATCGGGCCGTTGTGGCACTTTACGCATCCAGCCTTGCCGGTAAAGAGCGACTTGCCCCTTTTGGCCGCGCCGGACATGTTGCCCTTGTCGAAAGGCACGTTTTTGGACACGAGCGTTTTGAGGAATTCGGGAATTGCCTTCCTAACGCCTCCGTTTGAAGGTCCGCCGTAACCGGCATCCTTGAACATTTTTACGTAAACAGGATCCTGTTTCAGCCTTTCCTGCATGATCCTCATGTCCATGTTCAGCACGTAAGTGTCCGTGATCTGATCGCGGGTCATGTCGTTAAGGCTGGTGCCGATCCTGCCGTCCCAATGCCACGGAATACCTAACTGCTTTTTATAAGCGGTGTTCACGAGCGTCGGGGCATTTCTGAAATGATCCGAACCCGGGTAGGCGATGCCGAGCGCGACATGCTTTGTAAAGCCTTCCTTGGGATCGTGGCAACTGGAACAACTGATAGCCGAATCTCCTGAAAGCCTGGGATCAAAGAAAAGCCTTTTGCCGAGTTCGGCTTTCTTTGCATCGGCGGGCTTTTTCAGAGGCGGCAGCGGGCCAATGTCGGCCGCCCAAGCAAAGCTCGAGGCGCCAATGGCGCTGCACAGAAAAATTTGGAGTAGAACAGAACGTAAATTCATAAACTGTCCCCCATTAAATAATGTTGTTTTGAGCGTCTTTAATAGAAATGAACATAAGGTCCCTTCGTTGAAAGACAACTCTCGCTTTAAACGGAATCAATAAATACTTCCCCCAATCTATTTGCACTCACTTAAAGCAATTAAAATGCCGTTAAAAGAGACCCCCTGAGTCCGGTTGAATCGTTAAAGCTGTAAGGGATTTTTAATGAAGGATTTACGGTACATATTTAATTTTTCGAACGGTTGAATATAGTTCCTGAAACCGGATTTTCAATGTAAAAAAGTAGTCTGGTTGTGGTTAGAATTTATCCAGCCCTGAAAAGATTCTTTCCTTGTTTGCGAAAGAAATAAAAAAAACCTTCCCCCGCCAAGCTTAAGTTTAGCCGGCGAAGGAAGGCCGAGTGTAGAGGTAGGTAGAGATACCTGTTTATTTGTAGTCGTGGTTCAGGGTGACCGCGCCTCCGGCGGAAATTTCAACTTCCTGGGAATGAGTGCCAAGCTTTGAGTGCCATGTGGTGACTTTGTATTTCCCCGGCGGAATCTTGTCGATGGAGTAGGTGCCGTCCGTAGCGGTTACGGCGAAATAAGGATTTTTAAGCACCATCATGTAAGCGTGCATGAAGTTATGCGCGTCGCACTCGATCTTTACTACGTTGCCCCTTCTCATCTTTATCTTCTTTTTGAAAGTATATCCCTGCGTCGGCTGGGCTTCGTTGAAAATTGTAACGCGTACCTTGCCGATAAGCTCGTACGTGTGAATGTTGTGCAAAACGGGGTCGGAGTTTACAACCTCTAGCTCGCTTTTGTTGGCCATGACCTGCACCCACGGATTGAAGGTGCACGTTTTCTGGCTGAGCTTGGTCGTTTTAGACAGCCAGGCCTTGCCCGCGTCAATCTTTTCAAAGTAAACAACGGCGTACTGCAGGCCGCCGCCGCCCGTGTGAACCTCCGGTATTTCCCTTACGCCGCTGCCGCAAACGTCGATGTTCTTTTCTATAGGAATCTTTGTGACATCGGGAGCCTTGCCACTAAAGGTAATTTTGCCCTTAAGCGAACCGCCGTTGGCGACGTCTTTTACGGAATACGAATGCGCCGATGTTACGGCGGTGAAAACAAAAACTACGACGGCTGAAAGAAACATTCTAAAGTTCATAAACACCCCTCCTTGAAAAATCTAATTGATTAAATTTAATTCCTTAAATGGTTAACGGAACTGCTAAAGGCAATTACTGTACCTATGCAGATTATACGTAGGACAACAAAATCTAATTTAACCTTTTCATATAGTTTCATTGCCTGGTGGAAACTAGTCGGGATTATTCCGAATTTGAAAATAACACAATCACATGGAAAGTAATTTTCCACATTGGATAGTTTCTGACTACCCTCGGGCGCGTTTAGATAGTTTTTAGACCCTGCATGAAAATCAAGTCGTCTTTATAAGTCCTGTTGGTAAACGGTTTAGGCATAAAAGCATGTCGGATGCCGAAATAGGGTACAGCTTTTGCTAAAGCATATAGGGGGATATGTGGTTAGGTTATCCGTATTCATGACGGCAATCCGGCCGTTTTTATGAATCAGCGCCATTTATTCATTGTTGCTTTTTTATTTAGGAACTTTTTAATAATGCCGGAAAAAGCGGGGCCGTTCCTTTTTATTGGCGTGTCCGTCGTTACGCTTATTTATTTTGGATGGCTTTTGTTCTGACTTTGTTTTTATTTTAGTGGGTTTAAGGAGACCGCTCGGGGGGATTAAATGGCTAAAAGAATCGGGTATTTTACGGCATTTTTAGTTTGTTTCGGTTTTTTTATGTACCTGATCGATTTCTTTTTAATGAAAGCCCAAGGCCTTCCGCTGATCCCGTAAAGGCACCAATGAATTTTATGCAGGAGTTTATGCGCAAAGAAAATCTTTTCAAAAACCTCAACTCCCTCAAGAATTTGGCGGTTAGATTTGTTTTGGTTCTTGCTTTGGCATATGCCGCGTCGCTGATTGTTTCTTCCGATGCAGTCTTTGCAAACGAGGCGCCGGAAGCGGCTCATGCCGAAGCGGAAGGCGTGGACGAATCACAGCCGGTGGGATCGCCCGCCCCGAAGCTGACCGCGGAATCGTATCCCAAGCTGAAAGGCGTAAACAGCCGCGTTACGGTTTGGATTGTCGCCCAGTTGCATCTCTTCTTTGCGGCGTTCGTTTTGGCCGTGCCAATTTTCGTTTTGGTCATCGAGTTGATAGGCGTGCTTACGGGCGACAAGCGATACGACAACATGGCCAGGGAATTCATCAAGATCAGCATGACGGCCTTTTCGTTTACAGCAACGCTGGGCGGAATACTGCTCTTTTGCCTTGTTATTTTCTATCCCGACTTCACCACTTACTCGCTGAATATCTTCAAGCCCATCATGCTTGTTTACGCGTTCCTGTTTTTCGCCGAGAGCGTGTGCCTATACATTTATTATTACGGGTGGGATGCGCTTGGCGAGGGATTCGGCAAGTGGGTGCATTTGACGATAGGACTATTACTTAACGTTGCCGGGATGACGATCATGGTTTTGGCCAATTCATGGGCAACATTCATGATGGCCCCTTCGGGCGTAACGGCCGATGGGGCTTTCCTTGGCGACGTTTGGGCCGTTGTAAAGGGGCCGCTGTGGAATCCCCTAAACCTGCACCGCTTCATTGCAAATATCGCGTACGGCGGATCGATTGTGGCCGCCTACACCGCGTACCGTTTCCTTACGGCCAAGACGAAAGAGGAAAAGGCTCATTACGACTGGATGGGCTACACCGCTACGTTCATCGCCGTCATCGGCCTGTTGCCTTTGCCTTTCGCGGGCTACTGGCTAACTGCCGAGATGTACACTTACAGCCAGCAGATGGGCATTACGCTCATGGGCGGTATATTCGCGTGGTTGTTCATAATCCAGGCGGTGTGCATCGGCGGCATATTCCTCGGCACCAACTACTATTTATGGCTGGGCATGGGACGAATGAAAGGAGCCGACCGCTACAAACCGGCTATCAAATACATGGCCGTTGTGCTGGTAGCGAGTTTCCTTGTGTGGTTCACTCCCCACACGATCATAATGACCGGCGCCGAAATGAAAGCGCTCGGCGGCGCGCATCACCCCACCCTTGGGGTACTGGGCGTAATGTCCGCAAAGAACACGGCCGTTAACCTGATGATACTCACTACGTTCCTTGCGTTCCTTTTGTTTTTGCGTTCTGGGAAGACAACCGCAGTATCGTGGAAGACTGCCGGAAACGCGGCGGTGGTTGCTCTCTTTGTAGCGGGCACGGCCAATATAATAATACTTGGCGTTTACGGGTACTTCATACCCGCAAACATACGGATAGGCCTTTCGGTGCCGCAGGTGTTCACGACTCTTTTCATTATTGTGCTGGCGTCGGCGATTGATTTCTTTATGTACCGTGGACAGCCCGAAGCCGGCCCAACGCAATGGGGCAAGATGCCCGTCCGCTCGCAGTATGCCCTTTTCCTCGTCGCGTTTTCGTTTACATGGCTTATGGGCCTTATGGGTTACGCCCGGTCGGGGATACGCACGCATTGGCACGTTTACACGATTTTTCGGGATTACTCGCCAGGCGCGTTCACGCCAACGCTAGGCTATGCGGCAAAGATAGTAACCGTTACCACGTTGATCTTTTTCGTGATGGTGGTCTTTATCTTCTGGCTGGATAACTTAAGCAGGAAAAAATCGGCGGCCACGGGTACGGCAAAATGAAGACATTCATAAACATCGTAATCTTCCTCTTGGTAGTGGTAGGCGGTTACACATGGTTTTCCAATTCCATACCTCAGCTTAAAGCCGAGCCGCCAAGCGAAGAGGAGGTTTCGCTAAAAGGACTTACCCCGGAAACTTACGCCGCTATGGGGCAAAAGATTTTCAAGGGAAAGGGAACCTGTAAACTTTGCCACAACCCCGTGGGGGGAAGAGCCCCGATGCTGGATACGGTTGGGGCAATCGCGGAAGATCGCCTAATGGACGGGCGTTACAAAGGCAAGGCGGCTGGCGGCGAAGATTATATAAGGGAATCGCTGGTTGACCCCTCGGCATTTGTGGTTGCAGGTTTTGGCAAAAAGGGAACCAACGACACGGTAAGCCCGATGCCCGACGTCAGCAAGGGCGCAATAGGCCTTTCGGATGTTGAAATAAATGCCGTGATTGCGTATCTGCAATCGAGTTCGGGCGTCGAAATAACCGTTCCCATTCCCACGGGCGATATCGAAGTGAGCGGAGAAGAAGCCGCACAAATAAAAGTAGCGGCAAACGCAACCGAGGCTTTAGTGAAGTTCGAGTGCGGTACATGCCACATGCATGCTCTTATCGAAGAGGGCGGCGACGTGGGGCCGGAGATCGGGAAAATATCGAATCTAGAAAAACACGCCAAAAAAGCGGGACTTACCTTGGAGCGCTATCTTGCTAAATCAATCACCGATCCCAACTCTTTCATAGTTGCGGATTTCGACGAAGACATGATGCCCGCAGATTACCCGGAGCGCATGACCGTTGCGGAACTGAAGATGATAGTCGATGCGCTTCTCGGCAAGGAAGCCGAGACCATGGAGGCTAAGGAATGAAAAAGCTTCTTCAGGCTGTCGGCATAATCCTTGGCGCGTATCTCGCCATGAAAATAATCTTTTCGTACATCCTTCACGAGCCGATCCCGTACAGCGTGATGAAGATGTTCATGTTCTTCATCGTCGTCGGCGTATTGATGGCTATGACAGCCGACGAGGAATCTACCGAAGAGCTTTTTTCTCCGATGGTCGAACTGATTTACAATCCCGAAAAGAAATTCAATCGCAACATTGTTTTCGCAATATTGCCGCTTCTGGCGGCGCTCTTGACGTATCAGGTAACCAAGCCAACGCTTGAAGCGCCTATAGAACTCCGCACGGTGCACCCCGCGCCGCCTGTTTCAATGCGGGTCTTTAATAAGACGTTTAACATGATCACCCTCAAGAATCCTTACAGGGAGCTTGAAAAAAGCGATCCCGAAAAGTTCCGCGAAACCGTGCAGGACGGCTGGCGCGTTTATTATGAAAACTGCCATTACTGCCATGGCGACAAGATGATGGGTAAGGGGCATTATGCCGCAGGTTTCAACAACCCGCTGCCCGCGAACTTCGTTGATGTAGGCACTATCGCGCAGTTGCAGGAGTCCTACCTCTTTTGGCGCATCGCTACCGGCGGCCCGGGGCTTCCAAACGAAGGCGCGCCGTGGCTTTCGCCGATGCCCGTTTGGCAAGACTACCTGACCGAAGACGAAATCTGGAAAGTAATACTCTTCCTTTACGACTACACGGGCCATGCGCCCAGAGTCATGGACATGGGACACTAGGGATGAAAGTTTTGAAGCTGACCCTCGCTTTCTGCCTGCTTTTTGCGGGCACTGCTTCGGCAAAGCTGACGCCTGACAAGCTTACGGAAGAACAGGCTATAAAAGGCAAGCCGGTTTACGAAAGGCTTTGCGCCGGGTGCCACGGCATGAAAGGAAAAGGCGATGGCCCCGCCGCCGAACGCCTGCGCCCGAAACCGAGGGATTTCAGGCGCGCCGTTTACAAGTACACGTACGTGGAGTTCGGCAAGCGTCCGCAGGATTCCACTCTTTATAAGTGGGTGGCCGACGGCCTGCCCGGCACGTCGATGCCCGGATGGAAAGACGTCCTAAAAGAAAATGAAATCTGGAACGTGGTCGCGTACATAAAGACCCTTACGAAAAAGTTTAAAAGGGACGAAAAAAAGGGGAGGGTTCCTAAACCGATAAGCATAGGAACTCCGCCTCAGTGGACTGAAGCTAATATCACTAACGGAAAAGAACTTTTTGACAAGAACTGCGAAAAGTGCCACGGCAAAAAGGGCAAAGGCTCGGGTCCATCGGCGGTCTCCCTGCAAGACGATGGGAAAGACAGGATATGGCCGCGTAACCTTACAAAGGGATGGACTTTCCGTGGCGGCACCACCCCGGAGGATATTTACAGGACGGTTGCTACAGGCGTTTCCGGAACGCCGATGCCCGCGCACCTTGAGGTCTTGAAGGAAAACGAAATTTGGAACGTGGTCGGTTATCTGGATTCCATAGTGCAAAGGGAAAGGCCCAAGATCGCGGAAGTTCTCATTTCCAAATCGGTTGAGGGCGATCTTCCTACCGATCCTTCCGATGAGCGGTGGAACGCGGTTGAAAAACGCTACTTCCCGCTGGTTAGCCAGATCATAGAAGGTAACCGCTGGTTCAAGACAACGCTTGAATCGGTTTATGCCAAATCACTTTATAACGATAAGGGAATCGCGATATACGTCGAGTGGGACGACCCAAGCGGTAGCCCGTTGGAAATACCGGTTGAGATGTTTCCTGAAAACACACCGGATGCCGTGGCTGTACAGCTTCCAACGGAAATACCGACTGGGCTGGAAAAACCGTACTTTCTGGGAGGAAGCCAAAAGACGCCGGTTATATTGTGGAAGTGGACTAACGGCCAAAGCGGTAAACAAAACGGCGCAACCTTTATCAGCACCGGCATAACAAGACAGAATCCCGCAGTCGATGATAACCAGGCGATGAAAGCCGCCGCCAAATATGAAAACGGAACATGGAAGGCAGTATTCGTAAGGCCGCTTGCAGGCTCCGGCGAAAACGACCTCACGATTGAAATTGGGAAATACATTCCCGTGGCGTTTAACGCATGGGACGGCAACAACGGCGAAAAAGAAGAGATGAGGGCGGTGTCGGTATGGTACTGGCTTCTTTTGGAACCGCCCAAGTCGATGAAAGTTTATCTGTGGCCGGTACTGATCGGCCTCCTTGTTGTCGTAGGAGAAGCGGTCTTGGTTATAAAAGCGAAGAAGTCTTAAATTTTGTTTGGAGGAAATAGTCATGAAAAGGTCACTTAGGATTGCGGTTGGGTTTTTTGCGGTAATGGCATTCGGTTTCGTTGCAATTGGCGAAGCGGCTTCCGTTAAGGGAATGATAACAACCGACGCGAAAGGCGTAAAAAAAGCGATTAAAATTACGAAAGACCAGGCGGTCTGCGGTAAGAACAAGCTCTTCAAAGAAAACCTGATGGTATCCGGCTCCGGCGGCCTTAAGAATGCTATCGTTATTATCGACGGCGCCGGCAGTTCGGGCATAAAGAAAATGGATATCAGCCAAAGCGGATGCAGGTTCGTTCCGCATGTGATTGCGGTTAAAGCAGGCTCCGACGTTACCGTCAACAACAATGACGGCATTTCGCACAACTTCCATACCTACGGGTTCGAAAACGATCCCGTAAACTTCAGCCAGCCGGGCGACATGAAGACAAAGAAAGTTTCCGGCGAGGCTTTCGAGATTGGCGAAATCGTCGAGGTCAAGTGCGACATTCACGAGTGGATGAACGCTTGGATAGTCGTTGCGGAAGGGGCAGCCGTGGGCATAACCGACGGCAAAGGCAATTTCAAGATCGACGGCGTAAAGCCCGGAAAGTACAAAGCGAGAATCTGGCACGAAACCCTTGGCGAGGTGGAAAAAGAAATTACCGTTAAGGACGGCGACAATACCTTTAACGCAAAGATAAACAAAAAGTAGTTTAGGGAACTTGATGCAAAACAAAATTTTAAAAACAGCCGTAAGGGCGATTCCGTTGGCCGTTTTGGCGGTTGCCGCCCTGTCCGTAACGTCGTTCGCGGCCCAAGGCGATTACGGCCAGTGGGCGGGGATTAGTTCCCGCAAGGTTATATGGTTCGTTGCCCAGTTGCATCTTTTCTTGGGGGCGTTCGTTCTCGGCGTTCCGATATTCGCCGTTATTATCGAATACGTTGGTTACAAGACGAGGGAAAAGAAGTTCGATACGCTGGCGCACGAGTTTACAAGCCTCCTTTCGGTAGCGTACGCGACTACCGCAGCCGTGGGCGGACTGCTGATTTTCGTCCTCGTGACGCTTTACCCCACTTTCTGGAATTACATGTCGTTCGCGTTCAAGGACGCGATGATTTTCTACGCGCTACTCTTCTTCGGCGAAACGTTCTGCCTGTACATGTACTACTACGGCTGGGACTGGATGAACGACCGCACGCCGTGGCCAAAATCGGTTGTAGCCGTCTTTTCACTGATTGGAATCGCTATCATCGTTGCGAGCGTGGGAATATTTTTCGGAGCCTTCGGGCACTACCACGGAGCCACGCAGGCCTTCTGGACGGTCTTTGGCGTAGTCACGGGACTGGGTTTCCTTGTTGTTAAAAGCAAAAAAGGGTTTCATATATTCCTTGGCGTTTGGCTGAATGTTTTCGGCACGCTGATAATGATGGTCTCCAATTCGTGGGCGTCTTATATGATGAGCCCCACAGGATACGACGCAGAACTTGGGAAGTTCGTAGGCACTACGATGGATGCCATGCTTAACCCGCTGTGGACGCCAATCGGCATCCACAGGATGCTGGGCAACGTGGCCTTCGGCGGATTTGTCGGCGGAGCGTACGCGGCGGTAAAGTTCATCGGGTCCACGACCCCCGAAGAGCGCGCCCATTACGACTGGATGGGATATATATCGAACTTCATCGGCATCTGCGGACTTCTTCCGCTACCGTTTGCCGGTTACTTCCTCGGCAGAGAGATTTATTCAAACTCCGCCGTCATGGGCAACAACATGATGGGCGGCGACTTCTCATGGACGTTCATCATACAGGCGATGCTTGTAGGAGGTCTCTTTCTCATTTCGTGCTACTACCTGTGGATTGGAATGGGGCGCATACCGGGCGCTGAAAGATACCGGGGGTTCGTGAAGTACCTCAACTCGTTCATTCTGATTTCGTTTGCCATATGGCTTACGCCGCACAACATGCCACTTACCGGCGGGGAAATAGCCGATATGGGCGGCTCGCAATACCACCCGACATTGAAGTACCTCGGCCTTATGCCCGCCAAGAACGCCGTGGTGAACCTGATTATTATATCGACATTCGCCAGCTTCCTTCTATATAGAAGGGGCAACAAGGGCGACAGGGTGCCGATTTCGCAACAGGGCATGACGCCGAAGCTGGTTATACCTATTGCCGCGCTGGTGTGCGTAGGTCTCGTCGGTTCTCTCGGCATTGGCCTGTACAACCTAGACCCGAGTGAGCTTGGCCTGTCCGCCGACAGGGTTTCCTACTTTCATACGGTCGCGTATCTCCTGTTTTTCAACTGCGCAATGATTATTGTTACCGCGATTATGGCCCTTCGCGACCGGGGCATCGCAGCGCAGTACCTTTATATTGCGGTTACGATTTTCAATGTCGTGATCTTTCTGGGCGTTTACGGTTTCGTGGTCATGGAAAAGGCCAGCCCATTCCTGAGGGATATCGCGGTCAGCCAGTTTACGCAACTCATTAGCGCCATAATTCTGGTCACTACCATCGATTTATTCCTTTTCAAAGGGGCCAAGACAATCGGCGAATTGCGCTGGGGGCAGATTCCGGTGCGCGCCCAGTACGCCCTTCTTACCTTGTGCATAATTATTACGCTCAACATGGGGCTTATGGGCTTTATCAGGTCGGGCCTGCGCACCAACTGGCATATATTCGGCGTAATGCAAGACAAGTCCGAATGGGCCTTTACGCCGACCAACTTCACGATGACTTACATGGTTTCCCTGGTTACCGTCGTCTTTCTTGTCGGGGTGGCGTTCATGTTCTGGTTGGTGGCCATAGCCAAGTCGGGGCACAAAAAGAACGAGGAAATTGCCGAAACCGAAGCCCAAACGCCGGAGTTGGGAGGTCAGCATGGTTAACGCGATCATAAGGGTTTTCGTATTCCTGATGGTCCTTATAGGAATTTTCATATACGTCGGCCATACGATTACCGTCATGACCGGCGGCGGCGGACATGTCGTCGTGGAAGGCGTCAACATAGAGGCGGGCGAGTCTATCTTCTTCGGTAAGGGAAAATGCAGCACCTGCCACTCCATCGGCGACAAGGGCAGCGCGATACGCTGTCCGAACCTTGGCGTGCAGGGCGAGAAGTTCCCGCTTGCCATCGGCGAAAGGATTGCCGAAAGGGCCGCCGAACGCGCCAAGAAAACCGGCAAGGAATACAAGCCGGTTGACTATCTTTGGGAAACTATCGGCGATCCCGGCGCATACGTTGTCGAAGGATTCAAAAACGAAATGCCTGCAGTTTACAAGCCGCCTATAAGCCTATCGCCCGATGAAGTTAAGGCGGTGATAATGTTCCTGGCATCGCAGGGCGGCGAGATCCCTAGTGAACACATCACCAGCCCTACCGGTGTTGGCAAGGAGTGGTTCGCCAAGATCGAAGCCGCTTCAGATTCCGGCCAGGCGCAGGCGGCTCCGTTCAAGCCGTATCTGGTGGGCGACGTGGAAAACGGCAAAAAGCTTTTCTGGGACGTCGACAGCAAGGCCGGATGCGCCAAGTGCCATGCCGTAGGCGACAAGGGCGGCCATGTCGGCCCGGCGCTGACAAACGTTGCCGGTACCAGAACGCTTCCCTACATTGTTGAATCAATAGTGGACGCCAGCGCGGTTATCGTCAGCGGGTACGAGCCGATACTCATTATGACAAACGACCGCAAGCGCGTTTCGGGCACGAAGAAAGAAGATACCGACGATCACTTCACCGTCGGCCTATCGAATGGAGAGGTGGTTACGATCCAGAAGTCCGATGTAAAAAAATTCAAGATGCAAAAAAAATCGATTATGCCCGGGAACTTCGCGGAAATCCTTACCGTTGACGATTTCCACGATATTCTGGCTTACCTGCAAACATTGACGTAAAGGGGAGACGGCAAATGGAAAACAAAAAGCACGGCAACACGCTGGTTAACGTAGTCGTCGCCCTTGCTGTTATATTTCTTTTGATAAAGTTCGGAGTGCCGGCGGCATCGAGGAAGATAACGGGTCTCGATTTGCCGTTGCCCGTGCCTTCGACGTTGTTCCTTTTCTACGCGGTACTGATACTTATCGGAACGTTCGTTTATGTAACTTCCGACGAGGCGTATATGGAAAGCTTCCTTGCCCCGATCAAAAAACTTTTGCGCGACGGCTACGGAAAGCGGTCGCGCATTGTGGTTACCACGCTTGTTCCTGTGGTCGTTGCAGTTGGGGTGTTCTTATGGGTAAGGCCCACCGTAACGTCGCCAGTAGCGCTGAGGATTCAGCATCCGTCGTCAAATTTCCCAAGAAAGTTTGAATCGGTGCTGAACCCGATGGAAAACCCGACGGACGCCGAGATAGACGAATTCATCGAGCAGGTGAAAAACAACGCCGTGGAGTTCTTCCCTCAGGTTCAGGAAGTCGGCAATAAGTTTACAAATATAGACTTCATACCCAAAAAGCCCGTGCAGGACTTTTTGGCAAAGCTTAAAAACGGCGATGTTGACAGGGAACTGGCAAAAGAAGCGCTTCACGAAAAAAACCTCTTTGAAGGCAGGGCCATGTACGAAATCAATTGCCGCGTCTGCCACGGCGACAGCGCCGGGGGCGACGGCCCGATGGCTTACGGCTTCCAGCTAAGGCCGATCAACTTTACAGACAACGGAACTATCGAAGTTCTTGTGGAAGGTTACACCTTCTGGCGAGTGAAGATAGGCGGTTTGGGACTGCCGGTTGAATCGACGCCGTGGGATTCCGCAATGCCCGTATGGAGCCTTGATTTAACCGAAAAAGAGCGGTGGGCGATAATAATGGGCGAATACAACCTTGCCCAGAAAACCCCGCGTATACGAGAGAAATTGGAGTAAGCAAAATGAAGAAGATTCTGATTTCAATACTTGCGTTGGTTTTTATCGCTGGGATCGCCGAAGCGGCCATCAAATCCAAAAAACCGAAACCGCCCAAAACGCCCGAACTGGTGGCAAAGGGCAAGGAGATTTATTTCGAGCGATGCAGTTTTTGCCACGGAATTACCGGCGCGGGCGACGGTCCGGCGGGCGAGTTCGTTAACCCGCGCCCCAGAAACTTCCAGACCAACGTATTCAAGTTTCGCTCCACCGAAAGCGGCGCGCTTCCGCTGGACGAGGATTTATTCGAGACTATCTCCAAGGGCGTTCAGGGAACCGCCATGCAGTCGTTCGACAGCGATTTTCAGAAAACCGGACTCTCCGAAGAAGAGCGGTGGGCTGTTATCTATTACATACAGACCTTCTCTTTCGACCCCGACTTCAGCTTGTGGATGCTTGACGAGGAGTACGCCAACTCTAGCGACCCGGACGACAATGCCGAATACAGGTACAACAAGACCGTAAAGATAGGCGATCCACCTCCATTTTCCGAAGCGATTGTCGAAAAGGGAAAAGAGGTTTACGATAAAGCCAAGTGCTTCCAGTGCCACGGAAAGCGCGGTTATGGAAACGGCGAATCGGCCAAGGGAATGGTGGATGACTGGAAGTTCCCCATCTACCCGCGTGACCTTTCAAAGGGGTGGAAGTACAAGGGTGGAACAAGCGTAAAAGAAATATTTTTCCGGTTTACAACCGGCCTTAACGGCACACCGATGCCTTCGTTTTCCGCATCCGTTCCGGAAGACGAGCGCTGGGCGCTTGCGCATTACGTCAAGACGCTCATAGACGAGCCAAGCTCCGAACACAACCTGAAGGTCAACAAGGTTGAGGGCGAACTACCGTCCGAGCCAGACGATCCTGCGTGGGAAACCGCCAACCAGATTGATGTTTGGCTTAGCGGCAACGTCGTTATAAAACCGCGATGGCAGAACATCACCATAGACATGGTGCGCGTGAAGGCGCTTTTCAACGAAAATGAAATAGCCTTCCGAATGGAATGGGCCGACAGGTTCGAGAACAGGGTGCACGAAAGCCACAACGACATGCACCAGCTTGACCAGACCAAACCCGAAGAAAAGGGCAACCTGCAGACCTATGTTCCTATTTACTCGCCGGACTACAAACCCGGTGTGTACAGGGATGGCCTGATGCTACAGTTCCCGGTAAAGATTCCGCAGGGAACCGAAAAGCCGCATTTCCTAAATGGCGATTCGAGCCATGAGGTCAACCTCTGGTGGTGGCGTGCGGACTACGACAAGGACCCCTCGCAAGGGAAACCGGTAGTTGAAATGAACGCCAAGGGCTTTAAAAAACCTTTTAAAACACAGGCTGACGACTCGCAGGCAGTAGCAAGCAAGGCGAAATATGACGACGGTGTATGGAGCTTGGTCATGAAGCGTTCGCGGAAAACCGAAGACAAAAAAGACATTCAGTTTGAACAGGGGCGGTTTATTCCCCTGGCGGTGAATGCATGGGACGGCTTCAACGGCGATATCGGGATGCTGAAATCGGTTTCTTCGTGGTATTTCGTTTATCTGGAAAAGCCGATGTCGGCAAGTGTTTACGTCTTCCCCCTTATCGCTCTGCTTCTAACGGGGGCGGGCGAGTGGTATTTACGTAAAAAGTGGAATGCGGACTCATAGCGTGATGTGGAATGATTCCCGTTTCCCTTTTAAATAGGCTAGAATGAAAAACTTAAATTTGCTTTTGTCATTTAACAGTTAGAGATACTTTTATGGATAGCAAAAAGGAATTACACTCATCAGCGCCCGTTTTCAGAATGGGGATAATGGGATGGCTACTCTTGGGCTTCCTGGTTATGGGACTCCTGCCCCTAACGATTTACGGCTTCATGGAGAAATCCTACGGCCTTGAGCTTTTGCAGGGAAAAACGACGGAAAACCTTAAAACCCACGCGTCGAGGCAGGTGGCCGGCATCAAGGAAAACCTGAACCGAGTTGTCAGGGACATTATATTTCTAGGCGAGCTATCAGCGCTGAAGAGGTATCTGAAAAACGGCAGCAACGATATGTTCAAGGATATTGAACAGGAATTTATGGAATTTAACCGGCTGCATCCCGAGTATTATCAGGTCAGGTATATAGATGTAACCGGTCAGGAAATCATACGCTCGAACTACAAAAATGGAAAGTTCTTTTTGACATTACAAGATGAGCTTCAGGACAAGGGAGACCGCTATTACTTCGAGAGAGGCATCACCCTTGAAAAAGGGGACGTCTATTTTTCTCCCATAGATTACAACATCGAATATGACAAGGTGGAAAAACCCCTTTTGATGGTTCTCAGGATACTTACGCCTGTTTACCATGGTGATATAAAGCGCGGAATAGTTGTTATTAACCTTTATGCATCCAAGTTTTTTGAATGGCTTAAACTCCCCAATACGCTTTTCACTTCCTTGCTTGTCGATTCCACCGGGAAAATAATCCATATCGAACGCAACAACAATCCGAACGTTTTGGATCAGCCGTTAGAGGTGGGAGGCATCGTATTCGATTATTTTCCGGAGATAGAAAAGCGCCAACTGATAGTTTCCGATTCCACCACGATGGAGTTGCAATGGGGCGCCCTGTCCGTTCATCCCGTGCGCGGTTCCGGCGACTTCAACGCCCAGGAGCTTACGCTTATTACGCTCCTGCCGGCAGCGTATATTTCACAATATGCCAATGTGAAAAAGCTGCCGCTGTTGATTTCCTTAATCGTGGTTACCGTCGCAGCGTTTATTTTTAGCGTACTGATGGCCAGAAAGTTCAAGCGCCCCCTAAGGGAGCTTTACAAGGGCGTCGGCATTGTGAATAGCGGCAACCTAGAACATAAGATACGTACGAACTCCAGCGTTGAGTTCGAAGACCTTGCCGAAAAGTTCGACAAGATGCGCGTTAACATCAAAGACAGGCAGGCCCAGATTACCGATCTTACAAGCAAGCTGAACTGGCACAAGGTTGAAATAAGGAACCTGAACCGCCAGTTGTTCAGGGCGGACAAGCTTGCCTCGCTTGGCGAACTATCAATGAGGATTGCCCACGAAATTGGCAACCCGCTGGCTTCCATCAAGACCGTTACCCAGGCGATTTCTGAAGAAACTCCCAAAGATGAAAAACAGTTGGAGTTCTTCAATAAAATTGTTTCCGAAGTGGACAGGCTGAACATATTCCTTAAAAAGTTCAACGATTATGCCGTCATGAAGGAGGCCGAGCCGGTTTCGTGCGATTTACGGGAACTGGTAAAGGACGTCAACTTCTTCCTTAAGGCGCAGGCGAACGAATGTGGGGTAAGCGTCGTTGAGGTCTTCGACGACAAGCTTGAAAAGGTACTCGTCGATGCCCAGCAGATAAAGCAGGTCGTAATCAATCTCGCGCTTAACGCCATCCAGGAAACGCCGAATGACGGAATCGTCCAGGTGTCGTTGAGATCCGTGGGCGAATGCCCTGAATCGTGCGCCGTTCACGGGACGTGCTTTTGCAAAAGCAAGACGATAGACGGCGATACTAACGGCTTCCTGGAACTCTGCGTATGCGACTCGGGCAAGGGCATTCCGGAATCGGACCTTATCAAGATATTCGATCCGTTTTACACGACGAAATCCAACGGCACGGGCCTTGGCCTGGCAATAGCCCATAACATAATTGAAAATCACAACGGCATGATAAGGGTCTATAGCAAAGTAGGCGTTGGAACCTCTATAAAAGTTTATCTGCCAAAGATAGCGAGCGAGGCGCTTCATGAAACGTAAAATGCTGATAGTCGAAGACGATTCGACAATGAGAACCACGCTTGGCGGGATTTTTGCCCAGAGGGGCATTGAAGTGTTGACGGCGGAAACCGGTCAAGAGGCGATGGATTACATGAAGAAACAGCATGTTGACCTGCTGCTTCTGGATATGCACCTTCCGGATACGACGGGATTGGAGCTATGGTCGAAGTTCCGGGAGATGGAAGAAGAAATGCTTTGCATTTTCATGACCGCCTACCCGGAGGTTAAGACGGCGGTTCAGGCAATGAAAAACGGCGCTTATGATTATATCAACAAACCTTTCGAGCTTGACGAGATTCGCATAATAGTCAATAAGGCTTTTGAGCATATCCAGCTTAAATCGGAAGTGATGAGCCTAAGGTACGAAAAGACGCATGGCAGGCAGGCGATGGGAATAATTGGCGAAAGCGACTCCATTAAAAAGATCAGGGATCAGATACTCAGCGTGGCGGAAGCGGATACAACTCCCGTTCTTATACAGGGCGAAAGCGGAACGGGTAAGGAAATCGTAAGCGACGCTATACATAATCTGTCGCCGCGAAAAGAAAAGCCCATTATGAAGGTGAACGTCTCCGCAATCCCGGAAACCCTTTTGGAGTCGGAACTGCTGGGACACGAAAAAGGCGCGTTTACGGACGCTAAGCAGGTAAAAAAAGGCATATTTGAAATGGCCAACGGCGGCACCATCTTCCTTGACGAAATAGGCGAGATGAGCAAAATTCTACAACCCAAACTTTTGCGCGTGCTTGAATCGAACACGCTCAGACGTGTAGGGGGTACAAGGGATGTTTCCATAGACGTGCGCGTGGTATCCGCAACGAATAAGGACCTGCACGCAATGATAAGCGAAGGTTATTTTCGTAACGATCTTCTATACCGACTGAACGTTTTTACCATAACGCTTCCGCCGCTCAGGGATCGGGCTAATGATGTTTCGCTTTTGGCGAACCATTTCCTAAAAACGTCGACGATATCGGTCAATAAGAATATTGAAGGAATCTCTAAAAAGGCCCATGAAAAGCTTAAGCTGTACGCTTGGCCGGGGAACGTTCGCGAACTGCGCAACGTTATCGAAAGGGCGTGCATCCTTGCGAAGACAAAAACGATACACACCGAGGACTTGATCCTGGATCAAGGACCGCAGAATGTTGAAAGCCTGCATAAGATCCCGATCTTTTCCATTTACAACAAGTGGGTTTCCATGGAGAAACTGGAACTTTCCTATATTAAGAGCATCCTCGATCACTGTGCAGGCAACAAATCCGAAGCGGCGCGGCAGTTGGGTGTTTCTCGCGTTACGCTTCGGGAAAAGCTACGCAAGATAGGTATGCAAAGCGAATAGATATTGCGCAAACAATGCTATTGATAATGGAAAATATATGAATTCAAGAATATTTAGGGCTTTTCTTTTTTTTGTTTTTATATCAGTGATAACTGTTTCGTCTGCGCTTTACGCGGCGCAGGAAGAACAGGAAACAATTCCCTCCACCAAGAAAAAGACGTATGCCAATCCATGCAACCCGTGCGCGAGACTTACAGGCAATATTGAAACTGGCAAAAAACTTTTTTTTGACAGAGGCAAAACGGCGTGTTCCGTATGCCATAAGATAAATACCGACAAGAAGAAGGCGCCTGTCGGTCCCGGGCTTAAGGGAGTTACAAAGCACCATTCTTTAGAATGGCTGGCCAAATGGCTGAAAAATCCGAAGGAGGTCTGGGCTTCAAACGATCCCGAAACTCTTGAGATGAAAAAACGGCTTGGCCTTGAAAAAAGGAAAAAGACGAAGATGGCAGTTAAGAAGCCGCTTACAAATCAAGAGATACAGGATATATGTAGCTTTCTTGAAACGCTTTAAATAAGGAAAAAAATACTCGGACAGGTCACCCTAAAACTGCCGGATTAATAATCCTGTTGATGGAGCGCAGTCCAGTTTGGCGTATAGAAGAAGATGACAGTACCAGAGGATTCGTCGAAAAGTGTAGCGAATAAACGCGAGTATACCATTGTGCTAGAATTGTGCTAAAAATAACCGAAAGTAATAGAATCATTGGAATATATGGAATGATTGGAACGGCTTTAAAGGGCTAAATTTAAAAGGAATAGGGGAAACCAGCCTTTTTTCAAACCCTTCTAAAAAACCATTAAAACGAACTCAAAATCCCGCGGGGGCAACCCTGTGCCGGTTCGATTCCGGCCTCCGGCACCACTTTTTGTCCTTTAGATACAAGACCTTAGAGGGCTTTTTCGCTCCCTCTTTTGCGCCTTTGCCGGAGTCAAAATCGCCCACTGTGCTAGAATTGTGATAGAACACTGGCCAATCTACTTGAAATTCAAATTTGAGTTTGCTGAAAGCAACTGAAATTTAAGAGCAATAATATTCCATACGTTAAAATTTGGAAGTTTTTGTGTGCCCACATCCTGGAAAGTCCCGCAGGGGCAGAGTCGTTTTTCCGTTATCCGTATTTATTTCAGTCAGTTAAAAAGCTTGACTTTCGGTTAACTTTCGGTATACTATGCGACATGATTAAGAATAAAAGATTATGATGAAGATAAAAGCTAGTCATTCGGCGGCTGTAGTTCTTGTTTTTTTCGCGCTTTTCATTCCACGGGCTATATATGCGGCTGATAAGGACTGCCTGGCGTGGCATCCCGATGGAGCTCAAGTCACGGGAACGTTAATCGACGAAGGAAAACTTCCAAACCAGTATTGGATGTTGCATTTGGAAAAACCGGTGTGCGTAAGCGGTTTGGTAGACAAAAAAACAGATTTTGCGGAGTATGACGTTAGGAAGATGCAAGTGTTGTTGAATAGAAATCAATATGCGCCATACAGCCGCTTTTTAAACAGGAAAGTTGTGGTTAAAGGGATCCTCTATCCCGCCCATATGCCCCATCATTTGACCAACGTTTTGTTGGCTATCGTCGAGGAAATGAAACACATCGAGGATCATAAATAACGTTATCCGTTTGCAAGCCTAACCATAGAAATAGCGAGGTGTAATTATGTATGGCATTTTATTGAATGAAAAAGAAAACAAGAAAAAGGTAAAGGTGAAGTGGGGAAAGAAACAAAGCGACGAACGCTTTGTTAGGTACGAATACTCAGACGGAACGGAACTCATAAAAGAAGATGGCTCCAAGGCGTGGCGAAACAATAATCCCGGCAACGTCGGCTGTTCTCCCTTCATGCAAAGACGCGGCATGCTAGCCTGCGACGACGAGGGACGCGCCGTATTCCCAGATTACGAAACGGGTGAAGAGGCAATGAGAGAACTGTTAAGAGAAGGTTTATACCGTAGCTTAAATATTACGGATACAATGACAAGATATGCACCTCCGCGTGATGAAGACAAAAAAGAAATTAACCCCACCGAAGAGTATATCGACTTTATAAAGAAGGAGACCGGTTTGCATCCCACAGACGTTAAAATTGAGGATATGACGGATGCCGAATTCGATAAATTCGTAAAAGCCATAAAAAAAGTTTGAAAAGACAACCCCGGGTAAAGAGGTAAGGGTTAACGTTGAAAATGGAAAAAAATCTTATCTTGTATGGAAACCGGCAGATCAAAACAAGCGGAGACACTACGACAGTTCCGAGGAATTTAACATGCATTTTTACCCGAATGAGGAATACGACCCGCCGAGTACGCGAGGCGGCGACGAAAAGAATGGAAGGAGAGCCAATGCTTCCCCATCCGGTGAAACTCTTGAGCGGCGCGGAGACAAAGTTTGGCGTATAGAGGACGACGGCAGTTCGAGGGGATACGTCGAAAAGTGGAGTTAATAATTGCGGCTACACCATTGTGCTAGAATTGTGCTAAAAATAAACCGACTCAATGGAATCATTGGAATATATGGAACTATTGGAACGGCTTTAATGGGCTGAAATTTAACTAATTAGGGGAAACCAGCTTACTTTCAAACCCTTCTGCAAAACCAATGAATGCTCCCCGCGGCAAGCCGCGAGGAATTACAAGTTAAAATCTTCATATTGCTCCCCCATAATTGTGATCATGCAATACAAGAAATCACATATAGGGGAACACCTATCAGAATAAATTCATAGAAATAACACTAATTGTCAACGCTAGAATTTCAAAGCGGCTCACACTTTTAAGGCGGCATTATAACTTTTCTCAAACGTTAAGTCTTTGAAAGGGTTCTTGTGGTATAACATTACAACCCAACTTGATTGTGGACGTTTATGCCGCTTTCAAGGGAATGGATACGTTTAGAGGAGCTATTTTTTTGACCAACTCCGGAAAGCGAACATTTTACCAGTTCTTTTATATCGCTCTCTTTGCATTTATCCTCACAATAATCTGGGAATTTTTCTTAGATGGTTTAGTTCATCACTTATTCAATATTCATTATCATGAAGATACTATTGAGAAATGGCAACATGTTTTAACGCTCACGGTCTTTGTCATATTGGGTTTGACTATCTCCTATATTCTCGCCATGAAAAAAAGCTCAGGGCAGGAGCAGGCGGAACAACAGCTGAACCTCATGAGTGAAATCGTGAGCAACATGACCGAAGGGGTGAGCCTTGCCAGGGCAAGCGATGACACGTTCGTATATACCAACCGAAAGTATGAGCAGATGTTTGGGTACGAAAGGGGCGAACTGCTTGGAAAGCATGTTTCCATACTTAATCTCGGTTTTGAGGATAGCCTTGATAGAAAAGTATCAAAAATCACCGCCTGCCTTAATGAAACCGGCGAATGGGAAGGGGAACTCGAAAATATTAAAAATGACGGCACGCATTTCTGGGTTTATGCTCATATTTCCACATTTGTCCATAAAGAGTACGGTGAAGTGTCGTTATCTGTCGAATCGGATATCACCGCGCGCAAGCGAGCAGAAGAAGAGCTAAGGAGCTTTTCACAAAAACTTGTAGAAACGCAAGAGGCGGAAAGAAAAAGAATTGCTTTGGAACTGCATGACAGCCTTGGGCAGAACCTGACAGTGATAAATAATGAAATTCAACGCTCCATTAAAGTGTGTAAAGCCGGAACTGAATGCGAACACAACTTGGGAATGGTATCCAGGATGGTCGTTCAATCTCTAGATGAAGTAAGAAGTATTTCATATGATTTGCGGCCGCCGCACCTGGACCAGTTTGGTCTGAAGAAAACAATCGCAACGTTAATAGAAAGGAACTCCCAATCATCGGGAATAACATTAAAAAAGAAGTTGGATTTCGTTGACGGCGATGTCCCCGATATTTCTCAAATCACCATTTACAGGATTATTCAGGAAGGGCTGAATAATATTGTTAAGCACTCTTCAGCCAGTGAAGCCAGTGTGGAATTGGTTGTCTTGAATAGCAAGGTGCATTTAAAAATATCGGATGATGGGCGGGGTTTTGAATTGAACCATGATGAAAGTAAAGGGCAAGGTATTCAGGGGATGAGCGAAAGGGTTAAAATCCTAAAAGGCTCATTCGATATTTCATCGGAAAAAGGTAACGGTGTCGAAATAAAGGTCGTATTGCCAATTAGCTGAGAAAGCAGTATAGGTATGAAAACATTCTGTTCGGTTTTGCGATTATAATTATTTTGATTGAAAGGGGGGCGTGTGGTGGCAGTGAGAGTGTTTATAGCCGAAGACCATCATTTAGTACGGCAGGGCTTGAAAAGACTTATAGAAAGTGAACGTTCCACCTATGCCGTCGTGGGAGAGGAAAGCGACGGCGCGGTGGCGTTGCGCAAAATTAAAGAGATAAAACCGGATATCGCGGTCATTGACATCAATATGCCGAATCTCACTGGACTCCAGATTGCCCGAAAAATAAAGAATACCAAACTGAATATCAAAATCATCATTCTTACCATGTACAAAGATGCAGAGTACCTGCAAGAGGCGCTTGATGCCGGCGTGCAAGGCTATGTCCTGAAAGAAAACACGGAAAACGATCTCTTGAAAACGTTATCGGCGGTGCTGAATGATGAGGTGTATATCAGCCCGCTCGCGACGGCAGTTTTGGAAGATAGAAATCATCCCGATAAAATAAGTGGGCTCTTAAACATATTGACCCCGACCGAAAGAAAGGTTTTGAAATTTATTTCAAATGGTATGACTAGCAAGGAAATCGCAAGTGAAGTCTCTGTAAGCCCCAGAACAGTAGAGGCTCACAGGTCAAATATATGCGCAAAGCTCGATTTGCAGGGAACCAACAAACTTTTTCAATTTGCTTTAATTAACAAACATCAGATATAGCAGGCCGCGGAAAAAGTCCCGGATAGACTTTTTCAGCAACATGAATAGAGTGGATAGAAGGTTCTCGTAACCGCCATTCTGGCAAGTTCTTCACGTTAGCAAAATAAAAATACTACCAAACAAGAATAGGTGTTCCCACTAATATTTTTCTCGCACCCTTTGATTATCATTACACTTTAAACTCTGCTGAGAGTCTATTAAGGCGACTTTAAAGACAGGTAGAGGTTAAAAGTGCAGACTTAATTGGGGCATAAAAAATTTGCGGTTGTCTTTCTGAAAGGGGGAAGCACGATGAAAAGTCTAATTGGTAAAAAAGGTTTTTTATTTGTAATCGGGACATTATTTTGCGTAGTGGTTGTAGCCTACGCGGCGGATTTCGATGTAACGCTTCCCGATACCGATGGAACAAGCGCGTTTGAGGTTCTTGATAGCGGCAGTACCTCGCTTATGCGATTTGGGTCTGATGGCGGTGCAACGATAGGAGATGGCGGCGGCACCGTGGCAATCAATTCATCCGATTGGGATATTTCCACAACGGGCGATATGACAGGCATAGGGGCCGTCACTGCCGATGGGATAGTAAATGCGAAAGGTTTTAACGATAAATTGATGAAAGTTTCGAATAGTACTTTTGAAACGGCAGTAGTAGATACGGAATATTACAGCCCTAACCAACATGGCGGTATTTATGGAGTAATTTATAGGCAATATTGGGATGGTGGCGCGCTTCCTACCGATTTAACAGATGGAACCATCACAGTGGCCAAGTTGGTTGATTATGTGATTAATTGGAATAATAGCAATGATCATGTTGCTCATGGGTATGCTGGTTATAATGATAATACAGACGCTTATGAAGTTTCAATATCTCGTAATACTGGTACTAGTAGATTAGTAATGGGAGCCACTGGGTGGTCTCTCACCAATGCAACCGGATGGGTTGACTATGCGAAATAAGCACAATTAAGCAAAAGAATGAATAGGCGCAACGGAACAAAGAATGAAACTTTTATAAGGCTGGCGTTTCTTTTTCTGTTCGCCGTATTTGCTCTATTGGGAACCTCTCCAGCCTTCGCCGCATCCCTTACGGTAGGCTCCGGCGTTGTTATAACGATAAACGACAATACAGCGACAGTCACAAATGTAACAATCAGCTCAGGCGGTACCCTTGATGCGGGAAGCGGGACCATAAACCTTACCGGCAACTGGGCGAACAGCGGAACGTTCACCTATGGCACAAGCACGGTGAACCTGACAGACACCGGCAACTCAACTGTTTCAGGCTCCACTACCTTTTATATCCTGAATATGACCACAACGGCCGCCAAACAGGTTACCCTTACCGCCGGTACAACCCAGACGGTTACCAACTCCATCACACTTCAAGGCGCGGCAGGCAATCTTTTGGTTTTGGTTAGCAGTTCCTCTGGAACGCAGGCTTCGATAGACCTCAAACCCGGCGGCTCACAAACAATTTCCTACTTGGATGTAAAGGATAATAACGCCACGGGCGAGACACTTGGGCAGAACACGGCGGGAACATATAACTCAACCGATTCCGGTAATAACACAGGTTGGTTTATAGTGGCTCTTACAATCAGTAACGGACAAACAGTGGATATTGGCACCGGTACTGTGAGTTACGACGATCTTATTATCGATTCTGGAGGCACGCTTACAGTAACTACCGGAACGGTGACCGTAACGCGTAACTGGACAAACAACGGAACATTCACCGGCACCAGCGGCAGGGTTAATGTAAACAGGAACTGGACTAACAACGGAACGTTTACCAATGGAAGCGGTACAGTTGACGTAGGGGGTGACGCTACCGTCAGTTCGGGCGGTACTGTTAACGTTGATAGCGGCACGGTTGATGTAGTCGGTGACACTACCATCAGCTCGGGCGGCACCATTGACGGTGGCACCGGAACGGTTGAGGCAGGCGGTAGCTGGACGAACAACGGTACATTCACAGCCGGTACGGGGACGGTTAATTTTGTTGACGGCACAAGCCCCGCAACTATAGCGGGCGATACTACCTTTTACAATTTGAATATGACGACCTCATCGGGTAAGGAAATAGACCTGGAGGCGGGGAGCACGCAGACCGTTAACAACTCCCTCACTTTTCAAGGTGCGCCAAGCAATCTACTAGCTTTGCGGAGTACCAGCAGTGGAACGCAGGCTTCGATATACCTGCAATCGGGAGCCTCACAATCAATCTCCTACGTGAACGTGCGGGATAATAATGCCACGGGCCAGATACTTGCGCCGTACAACGCGGCGTCATTCTATAACTCCGTAAATTCGGGCAATAACACAAGATGGTTCACTGGGGTAATTCCTACGTTGAACGAATGGGGAATGATAATTCTTACGATCCTTATACTTGCTACGGGACTGTATCACAGAAGACAGGTTAGCTTTGTAAGCTAGCATTCCTCAAATTCAACCCCGAGAATGAGGCATAGCGGCTTTGGCGAAAGTAAATTTATCCGGGACTTTTATCCATGAAAAGCAGATCGGTTACGCAGGCTTTATTGTCAAATTTATCTTATCGTTTGCGCTCTTAAAGTTTCTTTTTGACGCTTACTGGATCAAGGAATTCGTTTTAGACCCATATACAAAGTTGACGGCAATTATCGCCTCCCAGCTTATCTCACATCTTGGAATAGAAAACACCATTGAAGGTTTTACAATTATCCATAACGGCTCTTCCGTTAACATCAGCAGCGAGTGCAGCGCAATCGAGGTGTTTCTTGTATATTTCTGTGCGGTCATATCGTATCCAAAGTCGTTGAGGGAAAAACTGATAGGTCTTTCTATAGGTTTGCCCGCGATTTACGCCATAAACATGTTTCGCATAATCGCATTGTTCATTGTAGTTTCGTTTGCATCCGAAAGCTTCGATCTTTTCCATTTATGGATAGGCCAGGCCGCTGTGATTGCCGTTACCTTTGGCATATGGCAGTTGTGGGTCAGTGGCAGGTTGAAGATTGAGAAGATATTAAGGAAGGAGAACTTAGGATTTCTGGAACAGGCGCTTGTATTTTTTTCGGCAATTATTTTCGGACTCATCCTCTACAGAAACTTCATAAACACAGCGAGTGCAAGAACCATGGCCGATATCCTTGTACGCCACAGCCATCTTCTTTTATCCATTTTTGGAATTGAGACGCAAACGAGTACTATAGGCATCCGCAACAGCCTTACGAATATCAATGTAGTTACAAGCTGCTTGGCGCCGCCTTTAAGCATCCTTTATTTTGCATTTTTACTGGCGGCAAGGTTCAATATAAGGGGCAAACTGGCTTTATTGCTCGCGTCAATCCCTCTTTTTTATGTAATGGGTATTATTAAAGTCTCCTCCTTTTTTTTCACCCCGTATTCCTCGCAAAGCATACAAGAAGGTTTTTTTTACAACCACTATTACCCGACTATTTTCACATTTATTTTTGTAAGCGGAACTATTTACCTTGCGTTTAAAGACGAACCCGCAAAGAGATCAAGGTACTATGCCATGTTTTTGGCAACCTCATTTGCGGCCATTATTATATGGAAAATAGCCGGGCCGCTTTATATGGACCTTCTGGTAATGATACCACTTAAGTTGATATTTGGAATAAGCGCCATAAGCTATGACCCTTATGAGGTATTCTCCGCGATGCCCGCTTATCAGTCGATACTTTCCATATCCCTTTTGCTTTTGATGCCTCCAGAAAATCTTGGAAAGAATGCTTTCAGGCTATTAAAAATATTGGCTTTCATGCTTATCTGGCAGATTGTGATCATAGGCGCTTTTAATATCTATCCGATTCCCATCAGAGTTGGATATCTGCGTATGCTCTCAATAGTTCCACCGCTAACATTTTGGCTTTACTTTATGCATTCACATAAAACATCACTGCCCCGGTAACACTTGAGTATGTTTGGGTTGAATGTGGGAAGCCATATTTCCCTAACTCTTAAACTTTCACCCAGATTTCATTGCAATTTCACAGGCGAGCTAAATAAGCGATTAGATAATACCTGTGCGCCCTCTTACCATGCTTTGAAGCCAGATAGTAGCTTCCGCAACTAGCTTTAGTCACTTTGAAAGTTAAAATAGTCGCAAGCTCATATGGGCTTTCTTTTCCGCTAATTATTTCTTCGGCTTCTTTGAGTTTCTCTTAAATATTGCCATTTGAGCGTTGTTTACCATTTCGCTAAGTGCATATAAATGCTTACAAAACGCTAGCCGCGGAGCTAGCCAAGCCACTATTTGCAGGAGTCGAGTATTTCAACCTATTGTTTTCTAAAATAAATACCTGAATATTTTACCTACCACTGACCGATTGCCAGTCTTTCCATAACAGTCTGCTTCCTATAATTTACCTAAGTATTTCTACTTATTTACAATTTGAAGGTTATTGATTACATTGCCATTGTGTTTAATTACTCTGTTGGAATATCCACATAACCGCATATGATGATCAGCATGAGAATGGAACTGGATATTTCAGCCTCTTTTTGTGAAGATATGCGCTTGCGCATCATCCTTTTGTTGAAGGATAGCTCGCTTTGCGTAAAGTGCTTGGTCACCTCACTGGATTCTCTTCAGTCGAATGTTTCCCGCCATTTAAGCATTTTGAGGAAAAATGGAATTGTAGGAAGAGTCCGTAAGGGCGGACGAGCCTACTACACTCTCGATTTTAACGGACATTACGGAAAGCTAAAGAGGATGCTGGTTACAGCTTACTATAACGAACTAACGGAGAATGAACCGTATAAATCCGACAGGAAAGCGCTAATAAATATGTCTTCGGAATGCGAGGCTGATTGCAAACTGCCGAAAATGAATAAAAGAAAATCACGCATATATGTTAACAGATAAAAATACCTTGAAAAACAGGCCGATAATATCAAAATGGATTGAAGGAAGCACAAGCGACAACCGTGTTATAGCGATAGGCGTATTTCTATTTGCAGTCCTTATGGTAAGTCAAATATGGCACCATCGCGATCTCCGGAAAATATCCTATGATCATACCAAACTTGAGGCCGCAAGAAATGCCGAATATGTGCATACTGCAATAACGAAGCTAATTCCCCTTGTTGAAGAAGGCGGGGGTATCATCGATGAATTTTTAGAGCCCATAAAAGATGCGTTTGAAGGCCAAATACGGATTGTTCACAGCGTTGCTATAGACGCACAGTACGGTATTGAACCTGACGAATCACCGAAAAACGATGCGGAAGTAAAAGCGTTACAGGATGGTATGCCGCAAGAATGGGAAACGGATGATAATTTCACTTTCATTAAGCCGTTTATAGCGGTCCAGTTTTGCCAGGAATGCCACCATCTGCCCGACAAACCTGATGAGCCGGTTCCCATCGGCTATGTTTTGGGTCTCACTGAAGTCACAGTTCCAAAAACAGCGCTGAAAGAACAAGTGGCGCATTTAACAAGACATACAAAACAGTCCATTTTTGTCATCATAATTTTAATCTTAGTGTTCGGATACGGAACTTACCGCGCCAGAATCGCGCTTGGGGAATCGGAAAAAAAGACCATGGCCATCTTCAAAACCGTAGGGGAAGGGATAGTCGTTATCGGCCCCGATTCCATAATCCGTTCCACAAACCACGAACTCTGTAAAATCTTCGATTACTCGGAGCACGATTTGACAGGCCGAGATATTACAACGCTGATACCGGAAAAGTACAGGCATGACCATACAGCGGGGATGAAACGCTATCTTGCGGAAGGCAACCCAAACATATTGGGGCGCCGTCTGGAACTGGAAGGGCTCAGAAGCGACGGTACCGTCTTCCCTATTGAACTGAGAATAGAGGAGACATTGGTGGAAGGAGGCAAAGACCGGTTTTTTACCGTGGCAATCCGCGACATCACCGAGCGCAAGCGGGCGGAGAATGAACTGATAGAAAAAGAAAACCTTGAAACTCTTTTGGCAATGGCCGTAACTCTTAGCCATGAAATAAACAATCCGCTAACGGGGATATTGGGCTATGCAAAAAAATTGAAGAAATGGAGCTCTGGCGATAAAACAGATGTCAACAAGTGCGCTGAAGCCATTGATAGGGAAGGAAACCGAATAGTTGATCTAATTAAGAAAATATCCCGTGCCAATAAAGTTGCCAAGACCACATACCTCGGAAAAATAAAAATGATTGATGTGGATGGTTCAACGGACTAAAGCTTCCTCAAAACCGGCACATTTTATGCTAAATTGTAGATGCATGTGAGAGGAATATGGGTGAAATAATTAACAGCCAACAGAACTCATCATCGGCAAAACGTTTTCTAGTTATCCTGATTCCTTTGTCGCTATTCCTGGGCTTTTTGGTTGCGTCCTTGTTCTACTTCGATTACATGTCCGATAGAACCGGCATCGAAATCAGTGAGAAGTCTTATCGCGACCACCAGGCAGAAATGATTCGGCATGACTTCGCGGCGGTGGTGTCCGATCTGAATTACCTGGCCCAAGAGGGCGAGCTGATAGAAATACTGGACAGCGGAAAGGCCGATGATAAAAGGGATATTGAAGAGGAGTTCCTGCGATTTTCCGAAGCAAAAGGAATGTACGACCAGATACGTTTTCTGAACGATGATGGGATGGAAATTGTCAGGGTCAATTACAATAACGGCCGGCCCCGCATCGTCCCTGATGAAGAACTGCAACCCAAGGGGAACCGTTATTATTTCAGGGACACTTTCACTCTTGAACAGGGGCAGGTCTTCGTATCGCCGCTTGATCTTAATATCGAACATGGGCAGGTGGAGAGTCCCCTTAAGCCGATGATCCGTTTCGGGACGCCGGTATTCGACAGCCGGGGCCAAAAGCGGGGAATCATAGTTCTCAATTATTTCGGCGCAGAAATCATCGACCATTTAAAGGAGCATTCAGCCGACACGACGGGCAGGCCAATGCTCCTTAACTCCGGGGGCTACTGGCTGGCCGGTCCCGACCCGGAAGATGAATGGGGGTTCATGTTTGAAGATAAAAAAGACAGAACCTTCAACAATGCGTTCCCCGACGCGTGGCGGCAAATGGTAAAAGAGGAATCGGGGCAGTTTTATAATCATAACGGATTATTTACTTATGGAACCGTTTATCCGCTTTTGGAAGGCCAGAAATCAAGCGCCGCCCGGCTCGAAGCAAAGAATTATTACTGGAAGATCGTATTCCATGTTCCAAAGAGCGCTCTGGATACACTATCCCGCAACATCCTAGTTAAATTCATCCTGATATACGTTGCCATCATCGGCCTGTTAGGCGCCGGCATGTGGTTTCTGGACCGTCCTGTAACGCGGGAAATCCCGATAACGAAAAGGCGGCTGTCGCCTTTCCACACATTTATCATCATTGCTTTTTCAATATTTGCCTCCGAGATTTTGGTTATGTATGTGGTCCATCCTTTTCGCTTCTCCTCCCCTTTCTTCCACGCGATTTTGGATTCCACGCTTCTGGTGATGGCGGTTTCGCCGGTGCTCTATTTATTTCTCTTCCGCCCCCTGATCCTGCATGTTGCCGGGCAAGAAAAGGCGGAAATGGCGCTTAAGGAGGCAAAAGGCGGGCTGGAAATAAGAGTGGAGGAGCGGACTTTCGAACTGAAAAGCGCTGTTGATAATCTAAAAAACGAAATTACCGAGCGCATACGGGCGGAGCATGCAATACGCCTTCAAAGTGAAATCATAAACAACATGGCCGAAGGGGTTAATCTTACTAGGGCAAGCGATGCCAGAATTGTATATACCAACCCCAAATTTGATGAGATGTTCGGTTATGGCACGGGCGAACTGATAGAAAAACACGTTACCGTTCTTAATGCTGCTACTGGGGAGAGCCAAGAAGAGGAACTAAAAGAAATCATCAAGACCCTTAATGAGACCGGTGCATGGCAAGGAGAGATCGAAAATACTAAAAAAGACGGCACACATTTCTGGAGCTATTGCAATGTTTCTACGTTTCAACATCATGAGCATGGTGAAGTTTATATATCAGTCCAAACGAACATAACCGAACGCAAGAAGGCCGAAGAGGCACTGAAGGAAAGTGAAGAGAAATTCAGATCCGCCTTCGAATCTTCCAGCGTCGGGTTGAACATACTCGGTCCGAACTACGAGTACCTGGTAGTGAACAAGGCGTTTTGCGACATGGTCGGCTATTCCGAGGAGGAGCTTATGTCGAGCCATTTCAGAAACATAACCCATCCCGACGATATCGAACAGAATATAGCGCTCTCCAAAAAACTTCGGGCGGGCGAAATAGATTCCTTTCACATGGAGAAGAGATACATACATAAAAAGGGGCGCGTAGTATGGGGCAGTCTCAGCGTTTCGGCGGTATGGGACGCCGGTGAAAAGTTGATATACTTCATCGCCCTTGTAGAGGACATCACCGAACGCAAAAGTGCGGAGGATAAACTTCAGGAGGAGAAAAACAAACTTGAGGCCACTATGGGAGCCATGGAAATGGGCCTGACCATCCAGAATCCGAACTACGAAATCATCTATCAAAACAAGATTCTTACCGATGCTTTCGGCCGCCTGGGAGAGAAATGCTACCGCGTGTACGAGGGCAAGGATGAAATATGCGAGGGCTGTCCCATGGAAATAGCGTTCAAGGACGGCAAATCCCATACTTCCGAAAGAAAGGTGACAATGCCGTCGGGAGAAATCGCTTACTGGGAGAACACGGCCAACCCGATAAGGGACGCCTACGGTAATATCGTCTCCTGCCTTGAAATTGCCAGAAATATCACCGATCGCAAGAAGGCTGAAGAGGAACTGAAAGCATCCAAAAGAATGCTGGAAACATTATTCGATAATGCGCCGTTTATGATATGGGGAACAGACGAAAAAGGGGTATTAAATTATTTCAATAAAAAGTCTGTTGAAGTAATGGGATATACCCACGACGAAGCTATCGGAATGTTCAACATGGAACTGCATCCCCCGCATAAGAGAGATGAGGTTTATAAACTGTTTAAAGAGCACGTAGATGGAAAAATGGAGGGTGGGTTAGAACTCCCTCTTTATACAAAATTGGGAAAAGAGCTCATCGGGAGTATGGCTCAAACAATTTACGAGGATGAATTTGGCAAGAAGCGGTATTTCGGCTTCATAGAGGACATCACCGAGCGCAAAAGTGCAGAGAGAGCTCTTCAGGAAGGCTCCCGTCTTCTTGAAGAGTCACAAAGAGTCGCCAAGCTTGGATCATACTCTTTAAATGTTTCATCCGGAATGTGGTCAAGTTCTGAAATCCTGGACAAGATATTTGGCATAACAGATAAGGCTTTCACTAAAGATGCAGAAGGATGGCTTCAAATTATTCATCCGGAACAAAAAGAGGAAATGCAGAGCTATCTCATAAACCATGTTATGGCTAAACGCAACAAGTTTGATAAAGAGTACCGGATTATTCGGTTGGATGACAAGCAAGAACGATGGGTTCATGGCCTTGGGGAACTTATTTTAGATGAGAATCAAAATCCAGTCAAAATGTTCGGAACCATCCAGGACATCACCGAGCGCAAGAAGGCGGCGGAAGCGATACTGGAAAGCGAAGAAAAATTCCGTTCGGTGGCCGAGTCTGCAAGCGACGCTATTATTTCTGCCGACAGCAACGACAAAATTATCTCGTGGAACAACGGCGCCCGGCAAATCTTCGGTTACGAAGAAAAAGAAGCGCTGGGCAAGCCGCTTACAATGCTAATGCCAAAGCGGTACATGGATCCCCACAAAAAAGGTTTCAACCGATTTATCTCGACGGGCGAATCGAAAGTGATAGGAAAAACGGTTGAGCTTGAGGGACTTCGAAAAGACGGCACGGAGTTTCCGCTGGAACTTTCCATCTCCACATGGGAGACGGAGAAAGGGAAATATTTTTCCGCCATAATCCGCGATATCACCGAACGCAAGGAATCGGAAGAGGCGATGCTTGAAAGCGAGGCGAAATTCCGCACGCTTTTTGAAGACTCAAAAGACGCAGTCTATATTACCAGCCGGGAGGGCAGTTATATAGATGCCAATCAATCCACGCTTGATCTTTTAGGCTATACAAAAGAAGAGATACTGGAAATTGAGGTGATGAAAACATACGTTAATCCCGACGACAGGGAGAAGTTTCAAAAGGAAATAGAGGAAAAGGGATACGTTAGGGATTATGAGATTCAGTTCCAAAAAAAGGATGGTGCGAGGATGGATTGCCTGCTTACGGCATCGGTTCGTAAAGATGCCGGTGGAAGCATTCTGGGATACCAGGGCATCATCCGCGACGTTACCAAAGAGAAAATACTGCAACAGCAGCTTATCCAATCGGAAAAGCTCTCTTCCATCGGGACGTTTGTTGCCGGCGTTGCGCATGAACTGAACAATCCGCTTACCGCTGTTTCGTTGTATTCGGAATCACTGAAAGAATATGATATCCCTTTCGAGAATGCACAGAACGACTTGAATATAATAATCGAGCAGTCAAGACGAGCGTCAAATATCGTCAGGAACCTTCTGAAATTCTCCAGAAAGCACAAGCCGGGAAAATCACTGGGTCATATCAACGATATTATGGAAAGCGTTTTATCTCTGCAGGAGAATCACTTCCGTACCGATAATATCGAGATAAAAAGGGAGTTTGCGAACGATATTCCCGAAATGCTGGCTGACAGCAACCAGTTACAGCAAGTTATTATGAACATAATATTAAATGCCGAACACGAGATGAAAAAAGCCCGAGGAAGGGGAACAATTACGGCTAAAACTGAAAAAAAGGGAAAGGAAATTGTCATAACGCTGGAAAACGACGGCCCTCCAATACCTA
>SDBV01000308.1_pt1 | contig 68786 bp, 59 predicted proteins | sample 2277081 | NCBI WGS metagenome assembly SDBV01 (sample SAMN10402039, study PRJNA504765) | marine sediment metagenome | isolation source: marine sediment core GS10_PC15, 223 cmbsf | place: Arctic Ocean: Southern Knipovich Ridge | collected 2010
TACAAGCTGATCAATCCTCATCTTGAACACGACGGAGCGATCATGAAATCCGAATTCGGCCACGGCCCCGACCATCGGCACGGCGCGCGTGTCCCGCGTCCACCAGTTGGCCAGTCCCTCCTCCTCTGTCAGCGCCTGGTAGACGTCCTCCGGAGAGGCATGAATAACCAGTTCATGGAGAATATCGGCCATCAGCACTTTTTCCTTCTATTGATGACTGCAATGTAAATGGAACGAAAGATGACTTCCGAATGAAGGCGGCTCAGCGGGAGCTTCGCCCTCCCGTGGTCGACCGAATGAGTGGATTGGGAGGGCGAGAGCTTGCCCTGAGCTTGCCGAAGGGCTCTTGCCGAGCCGGCCACAGATGTTCCCTTTTCTTTGCAGTGCTCAATAATCCCAATCCTCGTATTCGAGAGAGAACGGCCCGGTGAATAAGCATGCCGCTACCAGGGCCACTTGTTCGGAAGGCCGTCGATGCTCCGCTCATTGTATCCCCGCCAATAATCTTTGATCCCTTCCTCGCCTTTGGCTTCGGCCCAGCGTCGGAGTGTTTCCCTTTCTCCGAGGAATTCATAGAAGGGAACACCGTACCCGCAAGACGTCTGGGCGGAATCGATCTTGAGAAGAATAATCTGCCTTTCCCCCGCCGTCGGGCAGAAATGAGGGTAGAGTGTCTTCCATTCCTTCATCCGGCGCCGGACCACTTTCCCTTTGCCGTAAAGCCGCAGGATCAAGGGCCGTGTCTCGAAGCTGCAGAACATCACGGTCATCCGGCCGTTCTCCGTCAGATGCGCCGCGGTCTCGTTTCCGCTGCCCGTCAAATCCAGATACCCGACGGTCTCGTCATCGATAATCCGAAACGTATCCATCCCCTTCGGCGACAGATTGATCCGGCCGGAATTCGGCGCGGTTGCGGTGAAGAACACTTTTTGTCTGGAAATAAAATCCCTCAGGGACTCATCCAGTCGAGGGTAAAACTTCGCCATCGTTTCAATCTCCGATTATTTCTCTCACAACCTTCGTCCTTCACCCTTCGCTCCTCGTCCTTCTTACTTCTTCCTTCCTTAACGAGTCCCACAATTTTTTCCCCGTTGGACTCGATCAATCCCTTCTGTTCCGGCCAGAACATGAGAGGAAGGTCATCAATAGGATGCCACTCCATCGCGAATCCCTTCTCGCGACCACCCGGAATTCCCGCGATCTGGTTCGTGGTGAAAAGAAAGTAATGAGTCCTTTTCCAGGAGTTCTTTCGGAAGGTAAGTCTCTCCTGAATTCCCAACGGAGCAATCAACCGCAGATCCGTAAGTCCCGCTTCCTCTTCGATCTCCCTGACAGCCGCCTCCTCCACAGACTCCCCTTCTTCCACATGTCCCTTGGGCAGCGAATAAGCGGACTTCCCTCCTTCTCTGATAAGGGCGACAAGGACCCGAACTCCTTCGAGCCGACAGATGACTCCCCCGGCAGCCTCATGTTCACCGACACCCGTCGGTCGAAAGTACCAGCTTTCATCAATTATCCTGTCGAATTCTTTCATCAGAGCAGGAGCCCCATAATTAGCAATTGGCGATTGGGGATTGACGATTTTTCGTCCTTCGTCCTTCGCTCTTCTTCCTTCTCCCTTCCCCCTTCTTCCTTCCTCTGCCCGTCACTAATGACTCTGGGACGAATTCCCGGGTTGAATGGCCGATATTCGGACACAGGAACGATCCTGTCAACATTTTTCTCCAGATTGACTTTGACACCCGACGTCAATCAGACTAGAATTGAGGCCAACTCGATCGGGGTTTATTTTGTAACACATTGTAAATAAAGGACTTATGCGCAAGGCCGGGGGGTCGAATCCAGTTCAAGTTGTCGTCGCGGTGGTCACCAACGGGGAGTCGTATCTTATTACCCAGAGGAAGCCGGACGATCGGTTTGGCTCCCTCTGGGAATTTCCCGGAGGCAAATTGGAACAAGGAGAATCCCTCAGGAATTGCCTTGAAAGAGAACTGGAAGAGGAATTGTCCGTTCAAGTTGAGGTCGGCGAAGAGTTTGCATCTATTGATCACAATTACGATGCCCTTGACGTCCATCTTCATTTCTTCCTTTGCCGGATTTCTTCCGGTGAACCAAAGGCAGTGGGGTGCGCTGCGATCCGCTGGGTCCGGCCCGGCGACTTGGGCCGCTTTCAATTTCCGGAAGCGAATACTCCCGTTATCGACAGGTTGGCCAGGGGAATTCCCGAATGGCGAGTTCAATAAGCCGGAAGGACGAATCTCCCGGTGATAAGTCGAGTCTCGTAAGATAGGTGGACCATATGATATACTGTCGCCCTAGGGGCCCGGTTAATCATGAGAATGATTCCGGAGGCGGAGCCCCAAGCAGGGGGGGACAGATTCACCTTTGGGGCAGGCTGCTTGTGAAGTAAGATTTGCCTCGCACGTTCGGTTAGAACGTATCGCAGCACTGATAACGGAGTGAAGGTTCCCCATGGCAGACAAGCCAAAACAAAAGCAAAAGGCCTCCAGCAAGTCTCGTTTTGATCTCGAGGCAGTGCCTGTCGCTCCGCCCGTAATGGGAAACCGCCTCACGCAGATCCTGATCCTCGGCCTCAACCCTATCTTGATGGTTCTTCCCTTTGCAGTGGGCTTGGCGTTGTATTTCAGTTACCACCAAGCAAGGTGGGGAAAGGCCCTGATCGGGATCGCCTTAGCGGGAGCTGTGATCAACATTATCTACACAGCTCGGGGAAAAGACCGGGCGAGAGCTTTCCTGGTATGGTGTTACTGGTTCACCGTCGCTCTGCTGGGATTTCTGCTTCTGCGGGTGTAGTCGAAACCGGGGATCCCGAATCCTCCATCCAACTCAAAGCCGAAACTAAACCGAAGAGTTTCAAGAGAATAAGGAAGTTCAAGTGCGCACAAAGATTATATCAACCGGATCATATGTTCCCGAAACTATCCTCACAAACGCCGACCTCGAGAAGAAGGTGGATACTTCGGACGCCTGGATCATCGAGCGAACAGGCATCCGGGAAAGGCGGATTGTCGCGAAAGGTGAATCTAACTCAGACATGACCTTGAGGGCTGCCCGGAAAGCCCTGGAAGCGGCCGAGGTGGGTCCTGAGGAAATAGACCTCATCATCCTGGCTACATCAACCCCGGACAATAAGATCCCCGCGACGGCATCGCGCGTTCAGGACCGGCTGGGCGCTACTAAGGCCTGGGGATTCGACCTGAACGCGGCCTGCTCAGGTTTCACATATGCCGTGTCCGTGGGTGACCAGTTCGTCAAGAATGGAACGCATAAGTATGTCCTGGTTGTCGGCTCTGACGTGATGAGCAGCGTGGTCAACTACAAAGACCGGGAGACCTGCATCCTGTTCGGCGACGGGGCAGGCTGTTTCCTGTTAGGCCCGAGCGATGACGAGTCCGGCATCCTCTCTTCTCACTGGGCCACCGAGGGGGAACATTACGACTTGCTGAAAATCCCCGCAGGGGGGACCGAAATGCCCTTCAGCGAAGAAGTGCTTGAGGACGGGCTCATCTATCTCCAGATGAAAGGACGGGAGGTCTTCAAACAGGCTGTTGGGAGCCTTTCGGCCATCTCCAAGGAAGCCCTGGACCATAACGGGGTCAGTGTAGAGGATATCCGGTGGGTTGTTCCCCACCAGGCAAATCGCCGAATCCTCGAGGCTGTTTCCAGGCGACTGAACATACCGCTGGATCGATTCTGCATCAACCTTGACCGATACGGAAACACCTCTTCCGCCTCCATTCCCTTGGCCCTCGACGAGGCCATCCAGGCGGGAGACGTCAATCGAGGGGACCTGATCCTGTTGACCGCGTTCGGAGGCGGATTCACATACTCCTCTACCCTCGTCAGGTGGTGATCCCCTTTCCCGGCTATGATCCTTTCCGGTTCCGAAATCCTGAAACATCTAGGACGTGAGATCGTCATCGAACCTTTCGATCCATCCCAGCTCAATCCCAATAGTTATAACCTCCTCCTGCACCGGGAGCTTATCCTCTACGAGGATACCTCCCTCGACATGAAACGCCCGTCCCCTACTCAGAAAATTGAAATTCCCGAAGAGGGACTGCTTCTCGAATCCAACCGGCTCTACCTGGGTCGGACCGTCGAGCGGACGGAAACCCACAGCTTCGTTCCGATGCTGGAAGGGCGATCCTCTATCGGCCGCCTGGGGCTATTTGTTCATGTGACCGCCGGATTCGGGGATGTGGGGTTTCGGGGTTATTGGACATTGGAGATGTTCGCTGTCCAGCCGGTGCGGATCTACGCGAACATCCCAGTCTGTCAGATCTTCTACCATCAGATCATCGGGGATATCACCGAGTACTCGGCAAAATATCAGGACAATCAAGGAATCCAGGCCAGTCTCCTGTATCGTGAGTTGACGGCCCAGCCTCCTTCCAACAGCCAGAGTGGAGCCGGCGCCGATTCAGGCGACCCACAGGATCGGGTGTCTTCCAGCTCCACTGGACGGCCCATCTTATAAACCCTTCATGGACAGCGTTATAGTCATCGACAAGCCGGGCGGAATGACTTCTCACGACGTGGTCGAGAAACTCAGGAAACTATTCCAGATCCGCCGAGTCGGACATGTCGGGACACTCGACCCCATGGCTACCGGGGTTCTGCCCGTTTGTCTCGGGAAGGCCACGCGCCTGGCCGAATACCTCCAGGCGGGACAAAAAGAGTATGTCGCAGGCCTCAGGCTGGGAACAGTGACCGATACTCAGGATATCACCGGAAAGGTTATTCAGGAGGTTGCCATCGACTGGTCAACGGAGGAAATTAAATCTCGATTCCGAAAGATCATCGGCCATTTCACCGGCGAGATAGATCAAATCCCGCCGATGTTTTCCGCCCTGAAACGGAAGGGAAGGCCTTTGTACGAGCTCGCCCGAGAAGGGAAGGAAGTGGACCGGGAATCCCGGAGTATCCGAATCGAATCCATCCAAATCGAATCGATCCGGCCTCCCGAGGTTCAATTCAGAGTCGTCTGCTCCACCGGAACTTATGTCCGCACCCTCTGCCATGACATGGGCGCGCTTCTGGGGCCCGGCGGGTGCCTGAGCGCACTCCGGAGGACCCGTTCCGGACACTTTGAGGAATCCCATGCCATTCCCCTGGCCGAGCTTCGGCGCGAGAACTCGAAATCCTTCTGCCTGACTCCCGCTGAAGCGCTGCGCCACCTCCCCTCTTTGACAGCGGACGCGACGATGTGCGACCAACTGCGCCACGGACAGAGAATCGAAGCGCAGGCAGCGCCAGTCGGGCAGGTGATAGTCGTGTTGACCCAAGAGGGAACGTTGGCAGCCGTCGGGAGACAGCAGGAAACGTGCATCCAGCCAGAGAAAGTGTTCCTCTGAAGACGTTCCTGCGGGTCAATGGGGGCGGCAGCAGACATTCCCTCGCCGGAAGAATTCCGCACCTCCTCCCCAAAAGAAAAGCGCCTCGCCGAAGCGAGGCGCTCAAACCTGATAAGTATCTTCGAATCTACTCTTCTGCTTCCGCCGCGGGTGGAATCTTGTGGGTGTCGTAACGCTTCAATGGATCCTTCGGGACACGGACCCACACCGGTTTTTGATCCTTCAGCCTGAAGCGGAGGTTTTCCACCAGGTCCCGCGAAGCATCGGGAATTCGCGGAGTCTTCTCCAGCTCCTCGTACTTCACCTGTTGAGCTTTCGTCGGGGGTGCGAGCTTTGAGTGGATGATGTGGCAGGTCAGGAAAACCAACAGCTGGGTGTCTTCGCGGTCCAGCTTGACCGTCCGGAATAGCGGAGCGATGAGTGGTATATCACCGAGAAGGGGAACCTTGAAGACAGCATCCGTGTCTCGGCGGTTCCGCAATCCACCGATCACCACCGTTTCGCCGTCGTTGAGGCGGACTGTGGTCTGGAGCTCCCGCTTGTCCTCGATAGGAACACCGGTTGCGCTGACACCGGAAATCGTGCTTTCCTTTGGTTGTATTTCCAGAATCACGGTATCTGGACCCGCGATTCGCGGCGTCACGTCCAGCGTGATGCCCACTTCCTTGAACTCAGTCGTGCTGATGGCGCCTCCCGCCTCCGTTTGCCGCAGCTCCTGGAACGGAATCTCTTCCGCCAGGATGATCCGGGCGGTCGCGTTGTTCATTACGACAATGGACGGATTCGCCAGAAGCTGAGCTTTTTGGTTGTTGACCTCCGCCTTGAGGATGGCGGAGAAATCGGCATCATCCCCGATAAAGCCCACGGACAGCGTCCCCGCGTTGAGGCCCTGACTGCCGCTCAGATCGGTAAGGAAACCCAGTGTCTGGAGATCTCTCGATTCACGGAATTTCGCATCAAGATTCCACTCAACCCCGAACTCGGACCCGTCCGAAACGCTCGCATCCACGATCACGACATCGATGATAACCTGCTCCGCCGGTTGGTCCAGTTGCGCAACCAGGCTCCGGATCCGCACAAGGTTTTCAGGAACATCGCTGACGATCATGATATTTGAGCTCGCCAAATACTGAGCGTTGCCGTCCTGAGAAAGGAAGGGTGACACGACGTCGGCGATCTCCTGTGCTTCTGGATTGTAGATTTGAAAAACCTGGGTCTCGAGGTTAATGATTCTGCTGCCTCCGAGCAGTTCCAAAGGAACCACTCGGTAGATATTCCCTTCCTTTTTCAGCCCAAAGCCGTTCTCGCGAAGGATTGTCGACAGTGCCTGCCAGACCGTCACGTTACGCAAACGCGCCGTCACCTGGCCTGTCACGGCCCTGCCCGCAAGGATGTTCATATTGCCCGCCCGGGAAAGAAGGTCGATGACGGCGGTCAGGTCCTGGTTCCGCAGGTGTAGCTGAGGAATGACCTGACTCCCGGGCTCTCCCGGCCTGGGGGCCATCGCCTCAAAGGTCCCGGAAGGCCCCTCCGGGGCGGCCGTAAAGTCTGCCTGAGCCAGAAGAATGGATTCGCTCTCCTGTTGAGGCTCAGAAGCCAGCTCCATCGCCGAAGCTTCTTCTCGGATCGCGGCCTCTTGAATTTGGCGGATCCTCTCTTCCAGCGAATCAAACTCTGCGGCTGTCTCCTGGATCCCGGACTGAACATCCATCAGCCGGGCTTCGATCTGTTGAGTCGCAACGCCTTCCACTTCGGAAGGCACGCGGGTTTCTTGCAGAGCCTCTTCCGTCCCCTGATCCAGTTCATCCAGGACCCGGGCAAGATCGACCGTCGGAGAATCCAGACCGGCCTCTATCCCTTCGGTGTCTTCCATTAAACGGACTATCTGGCCGGCCAGGGATTCCTGTCTTGAGGCCAGGTCTCTTACTTTCCCTTCCCAGTCGCCCATACCGGAGTCATCCGCGGGGATATCTTGCGCCAGGGCGAACAGGGGAACATTAAGAGAACCTACCGCCTCCCGGAGAGATTCGGTGCGACCTCGCGCTTCGTGCACCTGGTTCATAGCCCCGAGACGCCCTTCAAGAACCGCCTCCGCAGCAGCCATTTCCTCGCGGTTGCGCTTCATTTGCGCCTCGAGCAAACTCAAATCTTTTTCCAGCCCCGTTGATTGACCTATTAGTCCGGATTCGAATCCCTCCCGAATCTCTGCCAGATTGGAAGTGAGGCCGACGGCCTCAGCTCTAATGTCCGACAAGGCCTTTTGGACACTCGAATCCTCAATCCCATCAGCAGACTGTCGGACCTGAGCCAATCTTCCTTTGGCGCCCTCAGCCATTCCCTGAAGGGTGTCCATCTTTCCTCGCAAGCCCTCATGTCCATTCTGGACCTGTTCGAGAGCGCTCGAGACTTCCTGGACGCGTTCGGCCAGGGATGCATTGAGCTGATCTGCGCGCTGGAAGAAATCCTTGGCTGTTGGCACCGGCGGGGTCATCTCAAAACCAGCCACATTGGCCACAACCCCTTCGGCTTCTTTCAGTCTTGTCAACAATTGCTTCTGGTCTGCGTTCCTGGCTTCGAGCAAAACCGAAAGTTCTTCTCGTAAACTTGACCCTTCATCCGGATCGGTCAGCACCGCAAGTGTCTGTACTTCCTCCTCTTCGACCACCGCTGCCGGTTCGAGTTGTCCCAGGGCTTCCGGCGGGATAGCGACGGCCCACATCCCCTCACGGGATTCGATCCGATAGTCATAGCCGTCGGTCATTTCGACAACGATCCGGGATGCAAACATTGGATCGGCCTCGGGATCCAGGCGGTAAAAGCTCGTGCGAACCCCCTTCAGAGAGGAGACCACTTCAGGCAACAGCGTCCGGCCGGAGTGGAGATTGATCGTGTTCTCCAGGTCCAATATCAGGCGGTTTTCTTCTTCCCAGACTGAGGTTTTTATCTCAGGGGTCCCCGTTATATGAAGATACAACACCGCCCCGTCCTGATTGGACTGCAGTTGGATATCGTGCAGACAATTCGCCTCTTCCGCGGCTGTCAGGAGCCGGGCATTCTCCACCGGCTGGTTCATCTTCGCAAGGGATTCCCGAACCACCTCCTGTTTCCGCGAGAGAAACGCGTCGCCCTCCGCCGGAGTGGACAGGGCCACGCAAGCGATCACGATAAGGCAGTTAAATGTCATTGCCCGCGTTATTTGCTTCCACATGGAAATGAGCTCCTTTTCTTCAATCTTTCTCCCTTGACGGGGCTTCTCCCGGCGAAAGGGCCATTTACGACATCCGAATTGATGGATGTAAATTCATCCGATGAAAATTATCGGCAGAAATGATGCCTGAGTTCATCTTTACAGTCCTGCAGCTTCAACGCTCCGTGCAGAACCCTTTCAATTTCCCTCCTCAACTTGCCCCTGATTCACAATTTCTCCCGTTTCCACATCGATCGTCACCATCTGCGTATGCTGCATCAGAGTGACTTCGCGGGGTCCGATGGCCAGAACAGTCACCAGGTTGTCGCTGGTCACCTCGCCGACCCCCAAAACGTCATCGTTAACCAGAGCCAGCGGAGCGTCGTCCAAATAGACAATTCCACCTATCCGGGCGTTATAAAGTGACGAATCCCTAATAATCACGGTGGTATAGACCTCGTCGACGGGCCTCATTGGATCCAGCCCCGGCTCATACACTTTATCAGTAGGTTCCAGAAGTTCCCTCGGGATCGTTTCCAGGAACGATAAATCCGCCTCAGGCCCGCCGGCCGCAGCTCCCTGCTGAGCGGCAGCGGCCGTCGCGGTTGTCGAAGGTGGCGGCGGCGCGCCGCCTCCAAATGACCCCATCAACTGCCAGCCCACGACACCCACCGCAACGATTCCCAACACTATGGCAATAATGGTATTTCGATTCATTTCCATGGCTTATTCCGCCTAACTCTGGGCGCCTGCCGGCGCTCCCTCCTCTGCCTTGACGAACTGGTAGGTCGTCACGGTAAAGGAAGCCGGACTGGCTCCATCCTCTTGTTCCTCGATGTACAGATCGGTGATCTTGAAGAACCGGTCGCCACGCTCGAGTTGGTTTATAAATCGTGCAATCTGGTGATAATTCCCAGAGACAGCAACGCTGTAAGGAATCTGAATGAGCGTCGATGATTTGATGTCGGGCAAGGCGCTGATTTTCTCAATCGCCAGCTGGGTCTCGATCGCCGCCTCCTCAAAATACTCCGCCAACTCAGCCAACTCCCGCTCATCGGGAAGCCGGTCCTCGAACACATCGACAACAGCTTCGACTTTCGCCAGTTCTTCGTCCAACAGGTCCTTCCGCGCGGCCTTCCGTTGGGCGTTGTCCAATTCCTGTTTCTTCGCCGTAATTGTGGCCTCCAGTTGCGTGATCTGGGTTTGCCACGAGGGGCGAAGCAGGAAGAAGTAGCCCGCACCGATCAAAACCGCAACAGCCAAGATGATTCCGCAGATGATCAGGTCCTGCTTTGTGACAGCGCCTTTCTTGAAAATATTCATGGCATTGCGCCTTTTAGGCCTATGATTCCTCTTCTTCTTGACCCAACGGTTTCATTTTGCACTCAATCGTGAATGTCTTCACAGGAATATTTCGTTGAAAATCTGCGTTTTCGAAATCCCACCCTTCGGGGGCAGTAAACCGGGTGGAAAAGTCGGGGTCATTCTCAATATTGCTTATGAATTCCCCGAGTTTCTGGATGCCCGAGCCCTCTTTGGGGAGAACGTAGCCCGTAACCTTCAGCGCCAGCCTGGGGATCCTGACCTCCTCCATTTGGAGCTCCTTCACGCCGGGCTTCTGCACGAGCTGCTGTTCGACATCATAAACGGTAATGACCTCGACCTCCTTGAGCCACACGTCTTCAGGAACGATTCTGGCCAAATGCATCAGCTTTTCCGACCAGATGGTCTGGTCTTGCACAATGGTCCCGACGGCCTGGGCACGATCGGCAAGTCCCTTCTTTTTCCGTTCGAGATCATCCACGGCCTCCAGAGCATCCCGGAGATCCTTGTCATCCAGCTCCTTTTGAATTTGCACCAGCTGTTCATTCTGTGTGGATATCTGACTCCCAAGACCCAAACCATTCAACGCTGCTAGGGCCAAAATCAACACGGTCACAGCGATGGATCCGAGCACGGGAACCAAGGTCCTCTCGACAGGCCGAAGGTCAGAAGGGAGCAGGTTTACGCGGATCATAGTTCTTCAATTCCCCGTGCCACCAAACCAACGGTGACCATGAACTGACTTGGGTGATCCTGAAACGGCCCGACGTCGGAACCGGCGAGGTCCACAGTATCAAGGGGGCTGGCCGTCTCCACATGGGAACCCCCGAGCTGCTCCATAAATGCCTTCCGAATCGTCGGATACTCGGTGGCGCCTCCCGAAAGAACAATCCGGTCGGCACGCCGCTCATAAAGCTGCTGCTCGTAATAGTCAAATGATCTCCGCACTTCGCTTACCAACCGGCTGATAACCGGCGCAGTCGCTTCCCGGATTTTTGTCGCGTCGTCTTTCTCTTCCGCTTCTTCCAAGGGATCCTGCATTTGCATATCGCCCCCTGCCGGTGGGGCCTCCTCCGCAGGGGGGGCCATCTCCGGAATCTCCGCGGGAGCCGACTCGGCATAATCCCGCTTCAGACGCTCCGCATCTTCGAAGCTGATACGAAGTGTGCGCTGGATGGCGCTGGTGATTTCCTTCCCGCCCCAGGTCACATCCCGGATGAAGTTGGAAACTCCGTCTTTGCAGAAATGGATATTCGTCGCGGCAGCGCCGAGATTGATGAGAGCAACCGTCTCTTCCCCGCCAAAGACCCCAATCGCCTCGGCGGCGTCGGCAAGGGCCAGCGAATCGACCGTAAGGATATGAGGAGAGACACCGAGGTCGGCCGCTATGTTGACGCGGGATTCAATCACATCGCTCTTCGCGGCCACAAGGAGGATCTTCAATACGGTCTCCCCATTGCTGGGGACTTCTTCCAAAACGACCCAGGAGAGGGAGACGTCATCCAAGTCATACGGGATGTTCTGTCCCGCCTCAATCTCGACAGCTCCTTGGAGCTCCCCTTCGGGCATTTTCGGAAGGCGCGGGTAGCGAATTACCGCGGACTGCCCAGGAAGGGCCAAAACGACCATGGATCCCTTCATCTGGTAGCCGGTCATGGCCTGACCCAGTGCGGACGACAAGGCCCCCGCCGGATCATTCACGTACTCCGTCGGATCGACGCGAGCCGAGCTGGCACGCTCGACCGCGATCCGCCCACCGGATCCCTTGTTGGCCTGGAGGACCTTAATCGCATAGGATCCGAGGTCCACTCCTATCACTCTTTTGAATTTTGCAGCCATTTGTCCCCCAACCTTTTGGTTGGCTCTTGCTTCGGCACTACTCCAGAACTACTCCAGAGGTAAGGCGACTGTCCGACACTACTGTTGGGAGGTAAGGGTGGGAAAATCGAGAGTTGCCCGAGAATTATACCCGGTCCTTTCTCATTCCCTGATAGCACGATGGGAATCGGCTGCTCGGAGCCAAAAAAACCGCCGAAAATCGAACGGGTCACAGCATCTTTATCGACACTTTCTCCCCGAACTTGAACTTCAGCGACTGGGCCGTCTCCCAACCATCCGGACCGCTGTTTAACTCATCGAGAAAGCTATCCCCCTTTGCTTTTTCCTGACAGGATTGCCAACCTGTCTGTTTTTGCTCTTTATTTTCTATGTCTATGATTTACAGGTACTAAGGTTACCACACGCCAATATGATTGTCAATCATCTTTGCCAAAACGTCATCCGAAAGGCCGGATTGTCCCTGGATTGGCTTCCTGAGAACCTGGTGGTTTGGCGGGAATCTGCCTGTTAGGATCCTGGTCCCGCTCCTGCCTAACCTGCTAATCCGGCCGGGGTTTCGCAGGGTTGTCGCCCTCCTTAACCCCTTTCATGGTATACTCTTCCGTCGAGAGCCAAATTCAGAAGAAATGAGGCTATTTTCCCAATGACCTCCGGTAATTCCAACGAGAGATTATCCCCTTTGGCGGCCCTTCCGTCCGTGGATGAGATCCTGCGCCGGAAGGCCATATCTACTTTGCTTACATGCAATTCGTCCTCATATATCGCCGGACTCGTCCGGGAGGAAATTGACCGGCTCAGGGAGGCGACTAAGGGCGGACGCCTCAAGGACGGCTCAAAGCCGGAGTTCCTCCGCCAAATCGAAGAGCGGGTGTGCGAACGGGCTACCGGGGATACCCTGTCCCTTCGCCGGGTCATCAATGCAACCGGAATCATCATCCACACGAACCTCGGTCGCTCCATCCTGGCAAAAGAGGCGGTGGATGCACTCGTGGAAGTGGCTTTGAGCTACTCGAACCTCGAATACACGCTGGAGGAAGGCCGCCGTGGATCGCGCTCAGTGCACCTCGAGGCCATTCTGTGTGAATTGACAGGCGCCGAGGCGGCCCATGTTGTCAACAACAATGCGGCGGCAGTCCTTCTCTGCCTGGACACTTTCGCCCATGGCCGTGAGGTCATCGTCTCTCGCGGGGAACTGATAGAGATAGGCGGCTCGTTCCGTCTCCCTGAGATCATGGCCAAGAGCGGGGCCCGCCTGGTGGAGGTCGGAACAACCAACCGCACCCATCGGCGCGATTACGAGCAGGCCATCACCGAGGAGACCGCCCTGATCCTGAAGGCTCACTCCAGCAATTACCGGGTCGTCGGATTCACTGCGAGTGCTTCCGACGAAGACCTGATATCCCTGGGTCGAGATCGAGGCATCCCGGTGATGTACGACCTGGGAAGCGGCTCGCTCTATCGCCCGCCACAGCAGCCCTCCGGGAGGGCAGAAAAGAATCAGGAATCCGCCGACCCTGCCCTCGCCCCGTTGGACTCCGAGCCGCTCGTTCAGGAGACCCTCGAGGCAGGGTTCGACCTGGTCACTTTCAGCGGGGACAAGCTTCTTGGAGGACCCCAGGCCGGGATCATTGTGGGCCGGGCCGAGTACGTCGGTCCGCTCCGCTCCAACCCCCTCTCGCGGGCAATCCGGGCGGACAAACTGTCCATCGCCGCCCTCGAAGCGACCCTTCGGCTCTTTGCGCGGTCACCGGATCCGGTAGAGGCTATCCCGACCCTGAGCATGGCCCACCAGCCTGTTGAGAAACTGCGAAGTCGAACGAGAAACCTGCGCCGGGCAGTTCTGAAAGCCGCGGCGGACCAGTGCGAGGCGAAGATCGTCGAGTCGCAGGCCCATACCGGCGGCGGGAGCCTTCCGGACGAGGCAATTCCGAGCGTGGCCCTGGCAATCCGGGCGAAAGGCGTAAGCGTCAATGAACTCGCCGCCCGTTTGCGGCAGCAGAACCCGCCTGTCATCGCCCGGGTCCACCGCGATCAGCTCCTTCTTGACCTCCGCACTGTGCAGGAATCCGAAATGAAGCCATTGACCGAGGGGATCCTCAGCGCCCTTGGTCTGAATTAGGTAAAGTCTCTCCACAGAAATGACCGTATCCCAAGAAACAGACCACCCAATCCCCCATATCATCCTCGGCACGGCGGGGCACATTGATCATGGCAAGACGACCCTGGTGAGGGCCCTTACCGGCATCGACACCGACCGCTGGGAGGAAGAGAAGAGCCGGGGGATGACGATCGACATCGGGTTTGCCTACCTCGACCTCCCCGATGTGGGCCGAATCGGAATCATCGACGTCCCTGGCCACGAGCGATTCGTCAAGAACATGCTGGCGGGTTCCGGCGGGATCGACATCGGCCTCCTGGTAGTCGATGCTTCGGAAGGAATCATGCCCCAAACCCGTGAACACCTGGATATTCTGCACCTGCTCGGAGTGCAGATCGGCCTGGTCGCCATCACCAAGGTCGACCTCGCCGACGATGTCTTGATTCAAACCACAGAGGAAGAGATTCGGGAACTGATCAAACGGACCGCCCTGGCAGGGGCCCGATTGATTCGCGTTTCGGCGGTCTCCGGCGATGGGATCGACGATCTGAAAGAGGCCATCGCCGGGGCTGCAACACGGGTTCAGCCTCGGTCGGCGGAAGGGCTGTTCCGCCTTCCCGTGGATCGCGTTTTCCCCATCAAGGGATTCGGGACCGTGATTACCGGGACGGTTTTCTCGGGTCGGGTGGCCAAGGGCGATTCGGTTCAGGTCTTCCCCGGCGGCGCGGCGGCCCGTGTCCGACGGGTCGAGGTCCACGATGAAGAGACGGAACACGCCGAAGCGGGCCAGAGAACGGCCCTCAACCTCGCAGGTTCGAGCGAGCTGAATCTCTCCCGTGGGAGTGTGCTTGTCTCCCCCGGCACCGCCGGACCGACCGAGCAGATCGACGTCCGCCTCCATTACTCCAGTCGCGCACGCACACCTCTGAAGACCGGCTCGGACGTAAAGTTCTTCCTGGCAACCAATCGCGCCGTGGCACGCGTAAGACTGCTGGGCGTGAATTCCCTGGCCCCCGGCAAGTCCGCCTTCGCGCGATTACGCCTGTCCGCTCCGCTGCTCCCCTTCTGGGGCGACCACTTCATCATCCGCGGCGGCAGCCCCGAAACCACCGTTGGCGGCGGGCGCGTGCTCGAACTCTTCCCGGAAGGGAAACGCCCCGCATCCGAGCGGAATCTCGAATGGCTGGCTCAACTCGAGGAAGCGGATCCCCGCAGCCGGGTCATTGGCGCGTGTCAACGGCTCCGGAAACCGCTCTCCCTGAGCACTATTGCAAAGCAGCTTACCCGAGTGCTCGATGACATCAAACCGGTCGTGCAGGCGGCTGTGGAGGAGGGCGGCTTGACACAGATTGAGACCGCCGGGGAACAAATGATCTGGAGTCAGAAGCAATTTCAGGAGTTCAAGGATCGGATCGTGGGCTTTTTGGAGCGCTATTTCTCGAAACATCGCCACGAGCTCACCATCTCCCGCGAAAGCCTCAACCAGCAAGTCGCCGCCGATATCGCTCTGCCCTGGTTCGACCGCGCGTTGAAAGAGCTTGCAGCGGGAGAAAAGCTCCAGGTCGACGAGGCTAAGGTCGCCCTCCCGGGCCGCGCCGCCGACCTGTCGCCCAACGAAAAAAAGGTCCGGGATGAGGTCGAACGCCTTTGCCGTGAGAACCCGTTCTCGCCCCCTACCCTATTCGAGCTCGGGCAGCAGTTCACCACCCATCGACGAATCGTCGAGGCGATGTGCCGCCTCTTGGTCGAAGAAGGCCGCCTTGTCCTCGTCGCCCAGGGCCTCTACTTCCACACCGACGCCCTGGCCGATATGAAAAAAAAGGTCCTCGCCCACTTTGCCAAGCAGGACCAGCTCTCCGTCTCTCAGCTCAAGGGCATGCTCGGCGTCAGCCGCAAATTCACCATCCCCCTGATTGAATTTCTCGACAAGACCGGCCTCACATTCCGCTCCGGCGACATCCGCAAACTGAAGAAGAAAGGATGAAGGACGAAGAGCGAAGGACGAAGGACGAAAAATCCCCAATCCCCAATCGCCAATCCCCAATCGCCAATCCCCAATCCCGTCAATCCTGTCAATCCTGTCCAATTCTCCGTGTCCTCTGTGCCCTCTGTGGCTAGATTAGTCAATCCCAAATCGTAAATCGTAAATCGTAAATCGTAAATATGTTATCCTGTCCGTCCCTGTTAAATAGTATGGGACGAGCCCATGAACAACCCCCTCAACTTCTTCGTCGAACTGCTCGACCAGCCCCTCTGGGTCCCCATCTGGGTTGGCGTCCTCATGATTGTCAACATGGGCAGCCTCCTATTCCGTAAGCATATCGAGGCCAAAGTCGTCCTCATCACCTTCATGGTCTCCGTCATGCTCATGATGACCCTCTACTCCATATTCGGATTCGAAAAAATCATCGCCCTCGGCCATATCCTCTGGATCGCCATGATCCCCTACCTCCTCATCCGCCTCCCCCGAATCGACCACCCCCCATTCAAAACCTACCTCCTCATCCTCATCGCCACCAACACTCTCTCCCTCGCCTTCGACCTCTACGACGTCTTCACCTATTTCAGCAGCAGCCCAGGCTAGCCCTTTTTCCGCGTTTCCTGTCTTCCTGGCATCACCTGTGCGATTCTTCACACCCTGCGTGGTGAATTTCTTTTGAAGTAATATTGGAATTCGCCTAAAATACGTAGTGTTGTTACTTTCAAGGATTCCAGTAAGTACGCAATTCTACAATCTAGGCAACTCGACACAGGGGTTGAGGAGGGGCTCAATGGAAGGAAAGAAGAATAAAAGCCTGGGACACGCAATAGATGCTCTCGTCAATGCGTTGGAGGATCTAGATGAATCAACACGACTGGTAGCTGTGAGGGCGGCATGTGAGCATCTGAATATCGCGCTTCTATCTGAGAGGACGTTGGCATCAACTTCCCTTCCTCAAGCGACGGTGCCTCAAACGCAGTCGAGTGCGCCTGTTGAATCCTTAGAGGGCGAAATCGTAGACATCAGGTCACTCAAGGAAAGAAAAAGTCCGAGCAATGCAATGGAAATGGCCTGTGTGGTCGCATACTATTTAGAAAACCACGCCCCAGGGGACGAACGACGATCAGAATTAGCTAGAAAAGACGTTGAAACATACTTCAAGCAAGGCGGGTTTCCTCTTCCAAAGGCTCCAGGTCAAGTATTGATTGACGCCAAAGATGCGGGCTATTTGGATTCTCCTTCTCGAGGAAAATACAAGCTCAATCCCGTCGGATACAATCTTGTTGCACATTCCCTGCCCCGAAGCAAAGGGGAATAATCGTGAGACGATTCGCGAACATCATCAATAATCTCTGAGATGACGGGATTGCCGCCAGAATGATTGAACGTATACGGAGCCTGCAAGAAAAGCTCAATGACCTCCAAAGTGCCCTTCGAAGAATTCGCGCCAAACAAGTTTCTCAGACATCAATTCTTGAATCGTCCAGAAACATAGTAGACAGTTACTTTAGAGACATACGTGAGCAGGTTATAAATGCTGGTATTGATACAATGTTTATTTCCGGCCTCGATAGCAGTATGCATCAACTTCTCGAAGCAACCCATCATAAAACCACACTAGGAGTTTACAAAAAAAATGTCTCACGCCTGAAGGCTTTGCTCCTTGAATGTGAGAAGTTGAGTCTCTTAGCAGCTGGCGAAAATTCCAGACAATTTCAATTGGATCCGATTGATAGAAGAATCATTGATACATTGAAAAAAATTCTTCCGTCGGCAGCTCTTTCGTATGAACAGGCATTAATTGACGTGAATGCAACACAACGACTTTCTTGGCGCGGGCCGGCTACTGATTTTCGGGAAGCTCTGCGCGAATGTTTGGACTACCTTGCTCCAGATAGGGAAATTGAGTCGTCACCGGGCTTCAAATTGGAGTCAAACGCACGTGGCCCTACTATGAAGCAAAAGACTCAATACGTGCTTCGGAAGCGCGAACTATCTAAGACCGCCATAAACACTGCTCGCAACTCTGTAGCGGTTATCGAGGAAATGCTCGGGTCGTTTGTGCGATCAGTATACTCGCGGGCAAGTGCGTCAACTCATACTCCAACTGATAAGAAGGAAGTAACTCGCATTCGGGAGTTGGTGCGCGTGGTTCTTTGTGAACTCTTATCTCTATCGTGATTCATTTTTCCCCGGCACCGCGAACGGCTCTGCCGGTTACGTGACGCAGATCGCAGGGGGGGACGGGCCGCGAACTCTGGCCACCCAGCCACTACCGTGTCATTCTGAGCCCATGGCGAAGAATCCCTTGCCACAGTTTTTTGCAGGGCGAAGGGATCCTTCATCCGCCGATGGCCACCCCGGTCGCTCAATCGTGATGGTCCACGTTCTCCCCGACTTCAAAGATCTGCTCGCGTTGTTCAACGAGAACAACATTGAAGGACGAAGGACGATTAATCCCCAATCGTAAATCCCCAATCCCAAGTCCCGTCCATCCTGTCAATCCTGTCCAATTCTCCGTGTCCTCTGTGCCCTCTGTGGCTAGATTAGTCAGTCCCAAATCGTCAATCCCAAATCGTCAATCCCAAATCGTAAATCTCCAACCGTCAATCGCCAATCGTCAGATGGGTTGATGAAAAGCCGCAAAAACTGCTATGCTTTCTGCGAAAGCCCGTCTGTATATTGCTGTTTTTGCGGGGAGCGGCACGGTTTTGCACTGAAATCAGGAATCAAACTGTATGGATATGGAAGAGAAGCCGAAACAGAAGAAATGGTACAGTCCCTCCGGGCTCAAGAAGCACGTCAATCGGGAGCGGGCGCGGCATTTCTACCGCATGGGGACAGAGAAGAGCAAGCAGAACAGTTATCGGGAAGCGGTGGAATGTTTTGAGAAGGCGATCGAGCTATCGCCGAACTCGCCCGAATGCTATTACAATCGGGGCGTGGCCCTTTACGAGATGGGACTCTATGAAAAGGCGGAAAAATCGTTTTATCGGGCGGCTGAACTCGACCAGAAGTTTACGAAAGCCAACTTCAACCTGGGCATGGTCCATCTGAAGATGGGAAATCCCCAGAAGGCGCGGCACTACTTCAAGAAGTTCTACCGCGATGCTAAGGGCGACCAGAAACAGAAGAATTGGGTGAAGATAGCGGAGGGTTACATCGCGGAACTGAAAAAGGAGATCGAAGCTGCCAAGGAGCCGGTGGCAACGCCGCCTCCGGGTCAAGTAGGACTTTAAAAATGGAGCCTCTCGTTATTGCGTTCATCATCGGGATCGTGCTCAGCTTGTATCTCCTGGGCAGGATCGCGTTTGCCTTGATCAAAGTTACCTTTTGGCTGGCGATGAAGTTATTGTCCGTGGCCTTTTATGTGTGTTTGGGCCTGGTCGTCTTGATACTTTGTTCCCTCTTCTTTCTGCCGACCCTATTTGGGGGAATCACTGTAGGCGTAATCCATTCCGTGTTCAGCGCCGTGAGCGCCCTCCCCGGAGGGTCATATTTCGGTGGATGGCGAATGCGGCTTCTCCCACGGATTTAACAGTCAAACGATAGGAGACCTATTTCCATGTTTGAATTCATTCTGCAGGGCGGCGGTATATTGTCACTTGAAGAGGACAGCTCCTTCGGTTTGCTTTTCTTCTGGGCTATTGTCATCATTCTGTCGCTCCTGCCCGGTGCAACGGCGGAAATCGAAGGCCAATAGAAACCCGGTGTTTTCCGCCTCCACTCGTTGGTAGGACCCTTTCCCCATGGCCGATTCCACCCCAGCCTTGTCCCAACTCAAACAGCGGCGCCCGGAACTGGCGGATTGCTTCGCGTCGATCGAAGAAGCGCTCAACCTGATCCGGGACACATTCTCCCGCAGGCAGAAGCTGCTTCTCTGCGGGAATGGCGGTAGCGCCGCCGACTGTCAGCACATCGCCGCCGAGTTGGTGAAGTCCTTCATGAAAGAGAGGGCTGTGTCAGCGGAGGATCGCGATGCGCTGCTGAGCCAGGACAGGGATAAAGGGCAATACCTGGCGGAGCGGCTTGCTCAGGGGCTGCCGGCCCTCGCCTTGACGACCAATACCTCGCTGATCTCGGCCATCAGCAACGACCAGGGAGAGGATCTGGTTTTCGCCCAGCAGGTATGGGCCCACGGTCAGGAAGGGGATGTGCTGTTGGGTATCTCGACATCCGGTAATGCCGAGAATGTCGTGCTGGCGTTCATCGCCGCGCGGACGAAGGGCCTGAAAACTATCCTGCTCACGGGTCCAGACCGAGGCAAGATTGCCCCCCACGCCGATGTAGTCATCGCTTGCCCCGGCGCCTCCTCCTGGGCAATCCAGGAGTACCACCAAAGCGTTTTCCACTCGCTCTGCCTGGACCTCGAGGCCTATTTCTTTCCGGAATGATTGAATTGAGACAGGATAACAGGATGAACAGGATTGGCTTATTCTGATTATTTTCGATTCAATTCCTTAAGTTTTCTCCTAACCTCAACCTTTTCTTCTCCGAAATTCAGCAGTAAACCCACCGGCTTTCCAGTGGCCACCAAATAGTTCACCAACTGGACCTCGTGGGCTTTGATTATCCGGCTGACCGACTTCAATTCCAATATGACCGTATCTTCTACGATAATATCAACAACAAACTCTCCAACCACTTCATTGTCATAATAGACAACGATGGGTTTCTGCGATTCTGCACGAAGTCCCGCTTTTCCCAACTCGATCAGCAAACATTTCTCATACACGGATTCCAGAAATCCGAAGCCCATCTTGTTATAAACAAGGTATGCACAGCCGATGATCTTTTCAGTTAGGTCCTTGTATTCCATGCAGGATATTGTCCTTGGACCCCTATTTACAGGATGCTTATGCCTAGATACTCCCAAGAATCCTGTCCATCCTGTTATCCTGTCAAAATCTAAATCCCGTCGGGAGCGCCCTTCTTCTTTTTCGATTTCGATTTGACTGCCCCGCCTCGGGATGCTCCCTTTGTCCGCTTTCCCTTGTTCCGTGAATGTTTTGTCGGTCGGCTTTCGGGGGGAGGCTTCTCCTCGAGCCGGGGAACAGTGGAAAAGTCAAAGAGGGGACGCTCGGGAGTCCGCTTGAAAGCGTGGTAGAGGAGGAGCGGGACGGTCAACAAGAGAAGAACAATGCTCACGGTTTGGGAAAAGGTGAGCTCCAACGCGAAGGCGGGATTGTCCCCCCGGAGGGTCTCATTGAAGAATCGCCATACGGCGTAACCCGCCACGACCGCGAGTCCAATCTGACCGTCATAGGTCTTCCGTTTCCGTACACTCCATAAAAAGAAGAAGAAAGCCACCATCGCCAGTGTCTCATAGAGCTGGGTCGGGTGAATGGGCAGAGAGTGGGTGTCTTCCAGCCCTACCCAGCCACGATTCAAATGGTCGGCAAAAGCGTATCCTCCGAAAGGAACCTCCTCTTTGGGAAGAAGCCTCGGGAACCGGACTGCCCATGGAAGATCGGTCACTTTTCCCCAACAGCAACCGGTCAAGAAACACCCAACCCGGCCGAAGGCAATCCCCAGGGGAAGGACAACGCCCACCAGATCGCACATGGCTGGGATCAGAATCTTGCGGAACCGGCAATAAACAATCAGGGCAAGAGTTCCGCCGATGAATCCGCCGTAAAAAACAAGTCCGCCCCGAGTGATGTTGATCAGGTTGACGAAAGTGGTCCAGGGGGAGCCCTCCACGATAAACCCCCTGAAATACGTCAACACAAAAGCGATTCGGGCCCCCAGAATCGAGCTGAGGAGGGCCCAAAAAAGCAGGTCGCCGATCAACAGCGGGTCCAACCCCACCCGGTTCGCTTCGCGCTTGGACACGTGAGCGCCAACAAGGAAAGCGATGACGAGCAGCAGCCCGTAACTCCGCAGGTGGAACCAGCCCAGGCTGAAAACTTCAGGGAACATGGGGTTTCTGGTCCGAAACGTCGGACATTTTGGAAGTGAGGGGAGGCTCCGACTCGGCCGGCCGCGTCAATGGGGCAGGCTCCTTCTCAGTGAAGATCTTCACAATGAAGATGCCCACACCCAGGCATACGGCCATGTCGGCAATGTTGAACGCAGGCCAATGATATCTGCTGATATGAAAATCCAGGAAATCCGTTACCCGGCCCCGAATCAGGCGATCCAACAAGTTGCCCAGGGCACCGCCAATGAGAAAAATAAAGGCGCATCGCCGCGCTATGTCTCGCCGGCACGTTGTTAAGAACATGACAAACAGCACGACGACTGCGACGGCGGATAGAATACCGAACAGCCGTGGGTACCCGGGAAACAATCCGAAGGCCACTCCGTCGTTTTCCACGTGATAAAGGTTGAAGAAATCAGGGATAATTTCCTTCTTCCATCCCAGGTCGCGCATTCGGATAAGCCACTTCACGGCTTGATCCAGGGCGACAATCACGGCCATGGCAGACAAGGAAGAAATCAGGATCTTTTTCATCTGGGCTTCACCATCAAAATGATAAGACAAATTGGGAAACGGGAAGTCTGCTTCGACCCTTCCAGCCGAGGGACGTCGGCCGAATCACATCCCGCGCTCCTCGAGTTCCTGGCACTTAATGCAAAGTGTCGCGTAAGGAAGCGCTTCCAGACGTTTCAACCCGACCACTTTCCCGCAATTGTCGCAGGTGCCGTAGGTCTTGTTCTCAATCCGCTCCAGGGCCTCGTCAATAACGCGGAGGCGGTCGGACTCCCCGCTGGCGATGTGCAGATCCTTCTCCCGCTCGAAGTTATCGGTTGCCACATCGGCAAGATGGCTTGCGTACCCTGAAAGGTCACCTGACCGATCTCGCTGGGACTTCTTGAGGTTATCGTTCGTCAAGATGGCAATCTCCTTGGCGAGGGAAGACCGTTCTTCCTCCAGACGCTTCCTAAAGTCCTGTAGCTGTTTCTTGGTCATCGCAGTGTTTCTCCGTCGATGTTTCGGACGCACCTACCGCACAAGTTCGGATGCTCCTGATTCGATCCGACATCGGCCTGGTACGCCCAACAACGCTCGCATTTCTGGCCCTCGGCGCGGAAGACAGTTGCTGTAGGCTCCGCGCTTTCCGGATCGGTCTCTAATGGGAGCAGTTTCACCTGGGAAACAATAAAAATCATCGGGAGATCCTTCTCATGCCGGCGAAGCAATCCTTCGGTCCCCTTGGTATGAGGCGTCAATTCGACCCGGGCCTCTAAGCTTCCCTTAATGACTTCTGCCCGTCGCGCCTCTTCAAGGGACTTCGAAACGGTCCGCCGAACCTTCAGAAGATCCTCCCACCTCCGAGCCAAATCCTCATCCAACCATTCCGGATTCAGCTCCGGCATCAAGGCCAAGTGAACGCTCGATTCTCTCCGAGAATCTTCAGGCATTGCCTGCCAGACCTCCTCGGCCGTGAAAGCGAGAATCGGGGCCGCCAGCCGAACAGTGGCATTCAAGATCTCGTAAATCACCGTCTGGGCCGACCGCCGCCCCTGCGAGTTTTGCGGGAACGTGTAGAGTCGGTCCTTCAGACAGTCGAAGTAGAACGAGCTCAGCTCCACGGTGACGAAGTTGTGGAGCCTCTGATACAGCCGGTGGAACTGGAACGCGTCGTAGTCCTCGCGCACGTCCCGGATAACGCCGTAAAGATGATGCAGAGCCCACCGGTCGATTTCCTCCATCTCCGAATAATCCACCACGCTGGCAATCGGATCGAAATCGGCCAGATTCCCCAGCATGTAGCGCCAGGAATTGCGAAAGTTCCGGTAGCCCTCTCCGACCCGGGCGAGAATTTCTTTGGAGATTCGGACATCCGTGTGATAATCCCCACTCCCAACCCACAGCCGTAAAATGTCCGCCCCATAGGTCTTACATGCCTCGGCGGGGCTGTAGACATTCCCCAGCTTCTTCGACATCTTTTTTCCTTCTCCGTCAACCGTGAAGCCGTGGGTCACAACGGCAAGATAAGGCGCCTCGCCCTTCGTCGCCACCGAGGTCAGCAAAGCAGACTGAAACCACCCGCGGTGCTGATCGCTCCCCTCAAGATACATCTCCGCCGGGAAACGCAGCCCGGAAACGACCTCCAGCACGGCTCGATGGCTGACGCCGGACTCGAACCATACGTCGAGAATATCTTCTTCCTTCCGGAATTTCGCGCCGCCGCACCCGCACTTCGTTCCGGGCGGCAGAAGATTCTCTTCGGATTCCGTAAACCAGATATCCGCGCCGCGCTCTCCAACCTGCGCCTCAACGTGGTCGAGAACCTCCTGTGTGGCAAGAACCTCGCCGCACTCTTCACAATAGAAAACCGGGATCGGCACGCCCCAGGATCGCTGCCGGGAGACACACCAATCGGGCCGATCTTTGACCATCGCTGAAATGCGCCCTTCACTGACGTCCGGATGCCATGCCGTTTTTTCGATAGCTTGAAGGCAATTCTCTCTCAGGCCGTTGGCATCCACGCTAATGAACCACTGGGGCGTCGCGCGGAAAATGACGGGATTCAGACACCGCCAGCAGTGGGGATAGGAGTGCGTGATTCCGCCTTCAACGAGAAGCACTCCCTCTCTCTTCAAGGCTTCGTTGACCCTGACATTCGCTTTAAACACATGCAGCCCTTCGAATTCACCCGCCTCGGAGGTGAATACTCCCCCATCACCGACAGGTGAGAAGGCTTCCAAACCGTATTTCTGCCCGATCACATAGTCCTCTTGTCCATGGCCGGGTGCGGTGTGAACGCATCCAGTGCCTTGTTCAAGCGTCACGTGATCTCCCAGGATGATGGGGCACTCCCGGCCATTCAGAGGGTGGAGATATGTGGCGCCGTCAAAGTGCTTGCCGCGATACCGGGCCTTCGGCTCAACCGCAGACGCGCCGATAGCATCCAGATAGGCGGGCATTAATTGCTCCGCGACCACATGGAGTTCATCCCCCACAGGGACAAGGGCATAGGTGAACTCGGGATGGAGACAAGTGGCCAGATTGGCCGGGATCGTCCAGGGCGTGGTTGTCCAGATCACAAAGTAGAGATCGCCCTCGATATCCTCGACACCCGATTCCCGCTTGAATTTCACGAAGATGGAAGGAGACTCCCGGTCGTGGTACTCCACTTCCGCTTCGGCCAGAGCCGTTCGGCAATTGGGACACCACAGGACGGGCTTATGCCCCCGGTAGATGTATCCGCCCAGGTACATCTCCTTGAAAACCTGGATGATCTTTTCCTCGTACGAAGGATCCAAGGTCAGGTAGGGCTTCTCCCACTCGCCGAAGATTCCCAACCGCTTGAAATCCCGCCGCTGCAGATCGACAAACTTCATGGCGAATTCCCGGCACCGGGCGCGGATCTCCGGCTTCCCCATCTCACGCGCCTTTTTGCCGAGTCCCGAGACTACCGCATGCTCGATGGGCAGCCCGTGACAGTCCCACCCGGGGACGTACGGTGTCAGATACCCCGCCATCGCCTTCGATTTAATGATTATGTCTTTCAGAATCTTGTTGAGCGCCGTCCCAACGTGGACTTCCCCGTTGGCATACGGAGGGCCGTCGTGCAGGATGAACAGAGGCGCCCCCTCGCGGGATTTCAGAAGCTCGAGATAGATGTCTTCCCTATCCCACGCGGCAAGCTGGTCCGGCTCCCTCTTTGCGAGGTTCGCCCGCATCGAGAATTTCGTCTTGGGAAGGTTGAGAGTCTGCGTATAATCCATGTAAAACCTTTGCTGACATACTGTTATCCTGCCAGCGGATGCGTTGAACGGTGTAAGATCACCCGAATAAAATCAGTTATACTATCACCCGCCTGAAATCAGTGTCAAGCTGGCTAGCGAGTCGGGTAGTGGTACATTTTAACTTCCTGGCTCGCCCTGATATAATTTGGGAGAACCCGAAGGAAGAAAGACTAATGGTTGACCGGAGTTTTAGAGGATTCTTATTCTTGATTTCTGTCATAGTGGGATGTGCTTTCCGGATTGAAGGCCCTGGCGGACCAGCTGATTCCTTTTTCTGCTTCCTGGCGGGCTTGTTTCTAGTGTGGTTTGCGGTGAATGTTCTCTCCTTTTCGCCGTAGCGTCCTCTCAGCAATCCCCAACCAAACCCTCAATCTCCCACGGGCTTGAGATGATTCGCTCCGCCTGTCGCCGACAACGTCTCCGCACGCAGGCAGTCACGGACGTGGGCATTTCCACACTATAAGAAGCGCGCAATTAACTCTTCTGAATCCCCACAGGGGATGACAGATTGTAGCCCAGGGCGAGCGGAGCGAGCCCTGGGAATGAGGGCGATAGAGTGATAAACCCGCCCAAGGTGGGTGACGGACCCATGCTCTGCACGGCAAGTTTCCATCGGGAGAATTGAATAACCACGAGCCTCCGTCGCCCCCTTGCGGGGGCTTGATGGGTGGGCTTCGAATTCCCAGGGCTCCCCGCCTGCAGCGTGGTCGCCCTGGGCTTTATTCCGTCGCCCCGCCAAGCGGGGCTGAGTTGCGCTTAACCGATACGCCGTTCACCTTCCAACCTGTGTTCGATATCCGACTCTATTTTTGCTATGATTCACCAAAGCCTGATCCTTAGATAACGCCATCGGGAGCGGTTCCTCCCGACTGTTGACCATAAACCAACGCGATCAATTATTCGAAGGAGTGAGTTTCAATGGGAGACAACTTAGTCAGGAAAATTCTGAAAAAGCACCTGGTTGAAGGCGAACTGAAGACCGGAGAGGAAATCGGCATCCGGATTGACCAGGTGTTGACGCAAGATACGACGGGGACAATGGCCTACCTCCAGTTCGAGGCGATGGGCCTGCCCCGAATCAAGGCCAAGCTGGCCGCCAGCTACGCGGACCACCAGACGTATCAGTTCAACTTCCGAAACACCGACGACCACCAGTTCATCCAGTCCGCCGCCAGAAAATTCGGCGCGTACTTCTCCCGTCCAGGCAACGGCGTCTGCCACCAGGTCCATCGCGAGCGTTTCGCGCGGCCTGGAGAGACCCTGCTGGGCGCGGACAGCCACACCCAGACCGCAGGCGGGGTTGGGATGGTCTCCGTCGGAGCCGGCGGACTTGATGTAGCCGTGGCGATGGGCGGCGGCCTGTACTATCTCGTCATGCCGAAGGTAGTGAAGGTCTCCCTGAAAGGGGAATTGGGACCTTGGGTCACCGCCAAGGACATCCAATTCGAGATCCTTCGCCAAATCTCCGTCAAGGGAGGCACAGGGAAGGCGTTCGAATTCGTCGGGCCCGGAGCCGACAAGCTCAATGTCCCCCAGCGATGCACCATCACCAATTTCTGCACGGAAGTCGGCGCCACGACTTCGATCTTCTCGTCGGATGCAATGACAAAGGACTTCCTTCGGCGTCATCGTCGCGAGGATCAGTGGGAAGAGCTCCTGCCCGATCCCGACGCGGAGTACGATGAGGAGATGGAGATCGACCTTTCCACTCTCGAACCCATGGTCGCTGCGCCCCGCATGCCGGACAACGTCCTGCCGATTTCCGAACTGGAAGGGACCCCGATCCACCAGGTGATTGTCGGAAGCTGCACGAATGGATCCTACACAGACCTGGTCGCCTTTGCCAAAATCATACGCGGCAAGCACCTGGATACGAACGTGGCCTGCATCATCGTCCCGGCCTCCAAACAGACAGCGGAGCTGATGGCTCGCGAGGGTTACGTCGCCGAGTTGATGGCTGCCGGGGTGAACTGGTCTGAAGCGACCTGCGGCCCCTGCATCGGCGTGGGGCACGTCCCCGCCACAGGATGGAACAGCTTCCGCACCTATAACCGGAATTTTAAAGGCCGCAGCGGCGTGGAAGAGGATAGTGTCTACCTGGGCAGCCCGGAGATCGCTGCGGTTTGCGCCTTGACCGGAAAGATCACCGACCCGCGCAAGCTGGGTTGGGAAGCGCCGCCGATCGAACTCGCTGAGACCTACGATGGGAGTGAAGTCGGCATCCTCCCGCCGGCAAGCGAAGAGGAAGCGAAAGGGATCGAGTTGATCAAGGGACCCAATATCGGCACGGTGCCCGCCGGCCGGCCGCTGCCCGATTCCCTTTCGGCCGATGTGCTGCTTAAGGTCGGAGACGATATCACGACGGACCACATCATGCCGGCCCGGGCCGACATCCTCCAGTTCCGATCCAACATCCCCAAGCTCTCCGAATACACCATGGCCAGGATCGACGAGGAATTTGCCGCACGGGCGATCGAGAAAGGCGGCGGCTGGATCATCGGCGGCGACAACTACGGCCAGGGCTCAAGCCGCGAGCACGCGGCCCTCTGTCCCATGTTCCTGGGCGTCGTGGGGGTTATTGCCAAGTCGTTCGCGCGAATTCACAAGGCCAATTTGATCAACTTCGGCCTGCTTCCCCTCGAATTCGAGAATCTTTCGGACTACGACTCTATCGAACAGGGGCACAAAATCGAGATTACCGGCCTGATTGACAAGACCGACGGCAAGACCGAGTTCGCTGCCGAGAACAAGACCACCGGCAAGACCTTCAAGCTGAAACTCGAAGCGACCGACCGCGAGCGCACACTCATCAAAGCCGGCGGGAAACTCGCCCACACCAAGGCGCAAGGCGTGGGATAGGGCGCGCAAGTCACTCCAACCAGGCAATCGGGCAGAGACGGACTAGCGTCGTTGCGGCGCGGTGAACAGGCAACGGAGGAGGGCTTCTGATGAGGTTCTTGACAATCTTGATACTGGGTGCGCTTTGCGCGGGTGCGGCGGGGGCAGATTCCAAAACCGCGCCGGTACAGGCGGAGGCTGCGATTAGTATCGAGAACGATAGCGTTCGGATCGTCATTGGCGCCGATGGAAGCAACCTGGGTTTCATTGACAAGGCCACGGGAACCGGCTACGGCGACGTCCAAGCCGTGCCTGCCTTTGCCAGCGTGAGCGTCTCCGGACAGACGTATCCCGCCACATCGGCGTCGTATGCGAAGGGCCAGTTGGATCTGTCGTTTGGTGAGGCAAAGGCGCGTGCCGTCTTGCGGGTTGGGGTGCAGCCCCGCTACGTCACGTTCGAGGTGGTGGAAGTTTTGGGCGAGGTGGATTCCCTCACGTTCGTCGACACACAGCTGACCCTTGCAGGCAGTATCGAGGAGCCCTTCGCAGCCTGTGTGCTGGCGCTCAATCTGCAGACGAACGTGGTGGAAATCCCTGGGCCCAATCGGCGGCTTCGCGCTACTTGTTATGAGCGCTTCGGATTCAAGGGCGCCAAGGCGTCGGTCATCGCGTGTCCCCAGGCGCAGCTTCGCGATGTCATGAAGGAAGCGGTGGCCGCCGCCGAAGAGATCCCCAGGTCCAATATTGGCGGCCCGTGGGCGCTCGACGGCCCCATCAATCGCGGTTCCTATCTCTTCGATTTCGGTCAGTGCACGGAGAAGACGGTCGATGACTGGATTGCGTTGGTCACGGACCTCGGCATTACCCAGATCGACTTCCACACGGGCCGCTCGCTTCGCTTCGGCGACTGCCGCCCTAACCCGGAATTGTTCCCCAACGGCCGCGCCAGCGTGAAGGCCGTGCTCGACAAACTGGAAGAGGCCGGCATCGCGGCAGGCCTGCACACCTATGCCTTCTTCATCGCCAAGGACACGCCCTATGTCACCCCCGTGCCCGATCCGCGCCTGGGCAAGGACGCCACCTTCACGCTCGCGCAGGCCCTAACGGTCGGGGCAGACGCCGTTCCCGTCGCCGAGTCTACGGAGACCATGTCTACCACGACTGGCTTCTTCGTCCGCAACAGCGTGACGCTCCAGATTGACGACGAGTTGATCACGTACAGCGGCATCTCGAAGGAGCCGCCCTATGCCTTCACCGGTTGCACGCGGGGCGCCCACGGCACGCACGTGGCCGCGCACGCAGCCGGCGCCAAGGTTCACCACCTCAAGGAGTGCTTCGGGCTTTTTACCCCCGATGCGGATTCGACGCTCCTGGCGGAGGTGGCTAACAATACGGCGGAAACGTTCAACGAGTGCGGTTTCGACATGATGTATCTCGATGCTCTCGACGGCGAGGACATCCTCGGCGGCCGCGAGAACAGTTGGCACTACGGCTCGAAGTTCGTGTGGGAGATCGCGAAGAGGCTCGACAAACCCGCCCTCTTCGAGATGAGCACTTTCCACCACCACCTCTGGTACGTGCGTGCCCGCATGGGAGCGTGGGACCATCCCAACCGTTCGCACAAGAAGTTCATTGACCTTCACTGTGCCGCGAACCAGGGTGGCGCGAAGATGTTCCTGCCTATGAATCTTGGTTGGTGGGCGGTCAAGACGTGGGGGGGCGCCCGGCGGGAGCCCACGTTTCCAGACGATATCGAGTATCTCATGGGGAAATGCCTGGGCAACGGCTACGGCTTCGCCCTGATGGGCGTCAACCCTGGGAACATCGGGAGTATCCCCGCGTTCCAGCGCCTCGCTCCCATTTTTCGCCAATACGAGGAACTTCGCCACGCGGACTACTTCTCTGAGAGCGTCAAGGCGAAGCTTCGTGTGCCGGGCGACGAGTACACCCTCGAGCAGGCCGGTGACGGTAAGTGGCAGTTCCGCCCCGTCCAGTACGCGAAACACAAGGTCTGCGGTATGGATGGGTGGAGCAACAGGTGGACCACCACGAACCGTTTCGGTGCGCAGCCAGCGCGGTTGCGCATCGAGGCCCTGATGGCCGCACAATCTTATGACTCCATTGACGCCACCGTCATTGAGGACTTCAGCGACCCGGATGTCCTCACCCATCGGTCGTCGCAGCCGGGCGTGACGGCTTCCCTGACGAGTTCCACTGCGGAGCTACGAGCCGGTGACACGAGCGGCTTCCTGACAGTGCGCAACGAAGGGCATGAGCCGAAAGGGGCCTGGTGCAAGCTGGGCAAGACTTTTTCGCCGACGCTGGACTTGTCGAAGACCCAGGGGCTCGGAGTTTGGGTACATGGAGACGGAAAGGGCGAACTCCTGAACCTGCAACTCAAGAGTCCAGAGCATATCGAGCGTGGCATCGGCGACCATTACATCGAGGTCGATTTCACGGGGTGGCGCTACTTCGAGCTGATCGAAGCCGAGGGCGGCCGCATCAGCGATTACGGCTGGCCCTATGGCGGCGCCTACGCGACCTACCGCGAGGACGTCCACTTCGGCCACGTCGAAACCTTCGCACTATTGTGCAACCTAGTCCCCAAGGGCGGGCAAGTCTCCTGTTATCTGAGTCCGGTCAAGTCCCTGCCGGTGGTCGCGAACACCCTGCGTAACCCCACGCTCACCATCGGCGACACAAGCGTCACCTTCCCTGTAGAAATGGAAAGCGGCACGTATCTTGAGTTCAATTCTCTTGAGGACTGCAAGCTCTTTGGGCCAAAGGGCGAACTTCTCACGGAGGTCCGCCCGCAAGGCGCAGTGCCTGACCTTCAACCGGGGGAGAACACCATTGAGTTCCGCGTCGAGTGTGCCGAAGGGCTGAATCCCCGCGCCCGCGTGACAATCATCACCAAAGGTGAATCTTTGGATGGGTAATGGGCCTTAAAGACAATATCCCCCCAGTGCACGACAACAGGAACATCTCCTTCGTTTATCAGGAATGCATCAAGCTTCAGCCATCCCAACACCTGAATTCCTTCTTTCTCCGGCGTGACTTCATAGCGCAACAGCGGAGTGTCGGAAGTGTCGGCGCAAAGCTCATTGGCGGAGGCGCAGACTATCAAGAGTGGGAGAAGAAAGAAACACAAGAGTCGCCGGCAAGAAGAAGTCGATAAAGCTGGTGGTTTCCAGGAAAAATCAGAGAAATTACAGGATTTCATCGGAACAGTTCCTCCATCGGAAACAGAAGCTCGCCCTCAGAACAATTCTCTATATCGTCGATGGCCACCTACCTCAAATCCTCGAAATCCAGCACGGTCTCTTCGCCTTTGGTGATAGCATGTATTTCCGCCGGCGCTCAACGCTCAATCGTCCGCAGTCCAATTCCCCACAATCTCAAAAGGAACCAAGGGTGGTCACATAGACAGAATCCGCCGTGACCCTGTAATCCAGCCCCATTGGAATCAAGAATGCCTTCAGGCCATCTCGAAGAGGCGCGTTGGTTAATCTTGACATTATCACAAGAGCCTCGGGAGCATTTTCCGGCAGGCCGGATAGCTCTATCGCATCATCAAACTTGATCTCGACGCCGTAGGCGCTCCTAACGAAATCGAGGATTTTCCTGATATCAACGTTCGTAAAATCAATATCTATCTTCTCCCTGTTAAGCTTCTCCGCACGTTCCTCGCCTCCAGGGTCTATACGAAGTTCTTCAAATCGCCCGGCATCGCGCATTCCTTCCTGAGTCGAAAGGAAAACAAAATGCGACTGCACTTCGTACTCCAGACCCAGGGGTTCCAGCAACACTTCCAGGGCGTCCTTCATAGGAACGTTCTCGACGTCTATTTCAGAAACAAGTGGGTTTACCATACCCGGTTTTGTGACACCAGTTTCATCTTCCATTCCCTCTTCTGCCACGTATCTGTCGTCAATTATGAAGTTCACGCCATAAGCACCTGCCAGAAAGTCGAAAATCTCTCGCATATCCGCGTCCGTAAAATTCAGCGACACGGTCGTTTCTTCGAGTTTCTTCAGCAATTCCTCCTTGGCGCGTTTCCGTTCCTCTTCGAATGCCACAAACACCGGATCGAAAAACGCCCCAGAAACGAGCTGGATATTCCGAAAATGCACCCACTCATATGCAGGCAACACTTGGAACCGAAACTCGACAATTTCATCGGGGCGAACATCCTCGAAATCTGCCACCGACTGGCGGATGACGCTATTTCCGGCGGTGTCAGATTCACTCGGCGTGTGCTGCTCGCCGCTAGAGTCCGTCGCCACGATGCGGCAGTGCCTGCTCACAATGGAATCCGACACCACGATTCGGGTCCCGCTCTCTGTCTGAAGGGCTTGGGAAAAGATGATGGTGGCTCCTCCTTTGGAACTCTGTGCCTGAACCTTTCCTCTTGTCGAGGCGAGCGTTTCCCAGTAGCCGCTTGCGACCCCAACGGAAACTGTGCAGGAGTTCTTGTCCGCAGGGATCGATGCTGCGAAAGCGAGCATATCTTCGACGGGCTCACTTCCTTTGACAGGCGTCCCTGCGGCAATTGCATCGGCAGGTTCAACGCTATATGAGGTACTCGTGTCTTCTTCCGGTAAATTGGCTAAGCGAATAGCGAATTCACGCAGCTGTGCCGACCCGTTCCCGGTTACCTTGGCGCCCCTCAACTCATCATAAGGGGGATCCTCCAACACCCCTCCGTCCGGTTTCTTCCACACCTTGTCAGAGGACGGATGGACTGAGATGCCGACCAGCTCAACAACGACGCCGTTTGAGAGCTCGGCTCTGTACTGCCCTTCACTCGACGTCGCGGCTTCCTGGCCGAAGGAAACGAACGAGATTCCAACCAAAGTAATCAATCCCAAGAGAGTGATAGAAAGGGTTGCCGCAGTCCATTGAGCGCATTTTCTGTCCTTCATGGCTAGCTCCTCCCTCTTACGGAAGATTGCCTCTTACCGCAAATCCTCAAAACTCAGCACGGTCTCTTCGCCTTCGGTGATGGTGACGACCACGAACATTATGGATTCCGGATTGCTGGTGTTGCCCATTGGTATCCCTCGTTAATAGGAAAGTGAAAGAATTTTCTTCATTCTTCCGTCTGCGAATCAAAGTCCAACTGCAAAATCTCGTCCGTGGTGACGGTGATTTCCCGAATCAACGGAATGACTGAATTGATTTCCGAGGGAGCTTCAACCTGGTCTTCATCTACCACCATGAGACGATAGCTCCCAGCAGGGACCCGATCAATCCGGTAGTACCCACTCGAATCCGTGCGCACTTCAAGGCTCCTCGAGGAGTCATCCATGGACACCACAACGATCTCAGCTCCTGGAACGGGCACACCGTGTTGACTCACAGTTCCCTCGATGACCGCCGTCCCCACCAAATCCAAGAAGTCTTCACGAACAGTTTGGCCATTTATTATCTCCACTTGTCGAGTGCTTGCGAGAGACCTACTGTTACGGCTGGGCAGAAACGCGCGCAAGTTGTACCTGCCTTCAGGAAGGCCATCGATGAGGTAGAGCCCATCGCCATCCGCATGAGCATCGTGGCTCATCTGAGGAACACCTTCAGTCGGACTGGAGGAACTGAGATGGATGTTCACTCCAGCCACGGGATCCTGTCCGTCGAGAACATATCCTTCCACCGCTCCGGTCCCTGCGGGAACTTCAAAGTCCTGATACACAACCCCTTCTTCGCCCACAGTCACAGTCGCCGAGAATTGCTGCAAATGCAAATCACGGACATCTAGGATCACAGCTCCTGTAAGGAGGTAGGTTCCAGCCGAAAGACCGTGCAACTCATAATGCCCTTTTCCATCGGTTGTAGTTTGCTTACTAGGTGATCCTTCAAAGCCACCCTGCAAATTGACGGATATGCCCGGAAGGGGTTCGCTGTTTTTCGAAATTGTTCCTTCTATGGACCCGCCTCTGGACAGAAAGATGGTAAGCGGTCCAGCAACAGTATCTGCCCAAACACGTACGGGCTTCGACACCGCCGGAGGGTAGCCTTCATGGCCGATGGCCACAGTGTGTTCCCCCGGCTCCACATTTCGGAGGAGAAACTCCCCCTTATCATCCGTGGTGGTCAGTACCGGGTTGTCGCGACGTTGCCAGTCATCAAGAGGGGGCACTTTGCCCACCGTAACAAAGACATTAGAGATAGGTTCATTTGTCCGCTTCGATTTGACGACCCCTCGGATTGCTCCGGCTTTCTCCAGTCTTATCACAATTCCTTCCACTAGCCCACCCGGTGTTAGGTTGAACGGTTCGCTATTCCTTGGTGCGTAGCCATCGGCATACGCCATCAAAACGATGCGGCCGGATGGTTGGTCTGTAAATTCAAATTCCCCCTCATGTGACGTGGAGACCTCGGCGGCTCCATAGAGTGCGAGAATTCGCACTCTGGCGAACACGATAGGCCTTCCCGAATCGTTTACAGCTTTGCCTCGAATTGTCCCGCCTCGCTCCAATATGAACTCAATGTCGTCGGTATTGGGGGATATCTCCTGGGAATCATCGCCGTATCGAGATCGGACTCCAACTGTAATCATTGTCCCTTCACGAAATCCATCGATTCGAAATTTACCTTCCGAGTCCGTAATTGCTTGTTTACTGAGAGGTGACTTGCCCAATTTCTGAGATGCGCTGAGGCGGATATCCGTCGCTGGTTTTGCATCGTCAAAAAGTACAAGCCCGGCAACGAAGGCCTCTCCTTCCGGTTCGAGCACGAACTCGTATCCCGTAAGGGGAGTGTCAGGATTCATTGTTAACGTACCATGAAACGAAACATAGCCTGACCGTCTGATCGAGATAGAGTGATTCCCAACTCTGATACCACTCACTTCGAACCTGCCGTCTGAATGGGTTGTAGCTGACTTGGACCTATGATAGGCGGGGGTCATCTCATTAAAGGTCGCTTTGGCCCCTTCAATGGGTTTCTTTTGTGGATCGACAACGCGCCCCGCGAGTTTGAGTCCTCTCTCAAGCACTAGATCCAGTTCCTTCTCCATTCCCAAGGAGACACGAATCTCGTCACTCCTGGTGGTTGCAAAACCTTCCTTTTCCACAGCGACCACGCAAGCTTCGCAAGGGGGAATTCTCACGAGCTCATACCGACCATCTCGATCTGTCTGCTCTTCTATCGGGCGGAATTGGCGCGATGGGATATTCGGCAAGACGCTCACACGGGCTTCCGAAACCGGATTCCCGTCGCTATCTGTCACGTGCCCGAAGATAAGACCTGCCTTTTGAAGGGGGATGTTGAATTCTTTTGTTTCCCCAGAAGATAAGGTTACCCGCCGCTGGTTCTGATCGAGTGGACGAAGAAGATACTTCTTCGTTCCGGAAACACGCACGTTAGCGTCTCCTTCTCCCAGAATGCCTAACGAGTAGTATCCTTGGGAGTCGGAAATCGATCTCCGACTCGCCACAAGCTGGAATGCAATGACAGTGACTCCGGGTATTGGTTCGCCTGTCTCCTGGTCGTAAACAATTCCCTCGATAGCCGCTGGGTCGGGCAATTCGATGTCGACTTCGCCCAGGTGCTGCCCTCGGGCAAGCGTGAACGGGAGAATCACGGGTGGCACCGATCGGGCATCTGGGTAAATATGATAGCTTCCCGCTCCCAAATCCTCGATTGCGTACCTGCCCTCTTCATCAGTGGATGCAGAGTCCTTCAGTTCGGCGGCATTCGATTTTGGCAGAGCAAAGACCTTTATGTTTTCAACGGGTCGACCATCCGATTCCCATATCACTCGACCCGAGACGGAACCAGCAGGGACCAGCCGGAGGACCACGTTTGTCGCGCCAGGCTTAATATCTTCGACTCTCGAAGGACCGTGGCCATCCATCAAAGCGATTAGGGTGTAAGCCTTTTCTTTCGGAAGCGGTTCCGTCGTGAAATATCCTTCGGTGCCGGCTTTCACGGGAGGGGTATACCAGCCCGGTACCTGACGTGTCTCGGCGGAGATTTCTGTGGAAAACACAAGGGCGTCAGGAATGGATGCGCCTTCCGCGCCAACCACCCAACCGGAGATAGGCAGCCCTTCATCGAGTTCGAGGTCTACCTCCTCGCGGATCCAGCTTCCCACAACCCAGACATTTTCCAATGCCACTTTGGCTCCGAAAAGCCCCCGGACTCCATACACTCCCTTGGGAAGATCTCCTACCTTGTACCTTCCTTCGGAATCGGAATGTGTAAAGTGGAATTTCAACTCCTTCAAAGGAACGAATTGTTCTTCCTCAGATATCATCAGGCATACATCGACAAGCGCATTGGCAACAGGCTCACCATTTCCATCTGAAACCGTGCCAAAGATTACGCAGGGACCCTTTTCCACTTCTTCATCCGGCTTGAATCCCTCGAGCAGACTGGTGAGCGTCATACTCTCTGTCTGGATGGTTTCTTCTTGGGGCTGGGATTCAGTGGGGCGAATAGAAGGAAAGGGAGCTGTCTCGACGACTTGTGGTTCGACCGATTTTTCTGAGGGGGTAACTTCCACCCGAGAGCGAAATAGCCAGAACACACCCATTAAGATTGCTAGTATGGCAATCGCCACCAATCCCCATCTGACACGTCTGGTTCCGGTCATGACTGGTTCCTCCTAATCTGCAAAAAGATGGAGGGTTTCCTGTATCAATTATCGCACGCTTCCTCGGATAAAGGAAATTCGCTGATTCGAATTTGGACGGGTGACGCTCCGCCCGCGGCGCCCGTCTAAAAACGCAAAGGTTGCGCGTCCGGACCCAGGCCGCAATAGTTCCGGGTAGGACTCGCACGTGGGAGGAACCTCCTCATGACCGCTGATCTGAACGCCATAATGGTCCAACGCGTTGAAGTCTCTCCCGGGCTCGCCATCTTGCGGGTTGTCCCCGACGGATGGGAGCTGGGCGACTTCACTCCCGGCCAGTTCGGGGTCCTGGCCCTCCCGGGGAGCGCCCCCCGTTGCGCTCCTTGTGATCCGGAAGAAACACCTGCCGACCCCGACAAGCTCATCAAGCGGGCGTACTCGATCGCATCGTCATCAGTGGCCAAGGAATACCTGGAGTTCTATATTGTCCTGGTTCCCTCAGGAGCCCTCACGCCCCGGCTTTTCGTGCTCTCTCAGGGAGGCCATCTCTGGGTCTCACCCCGGTTCAGCGGACTATTCACTCTCGATGAAGTCCCCGTGGATAAGCACATCGTTCTGATTTCCACCGGCACCGGACTCGCGCCTTACATGAGTATGCTCCGAACCTTTCTTACATGTGGAGACGAGCGACGCATTGCCGTCCTTCACGGAGCTCGTCACTCGTGGGACCTGGGCTATCGAAGTGAACTCATGACTCTCAGGAGATTGTGCCCCAATTTTACCTACGTACCTATCGTCAGCCGCCCGAAGGAGGAGGCCGCCGAATGGGGCGGCGCGACAGGCCATATCCAGGACCTCTGGGACCGCATGCCGTTGGAAGCAAGCTGGGGTTTCCGGCCCTCGCCTGACGACACCCATATCTTCGTGTGCGGCAATCCCGACATGATAGAAGACATGGTAGAAATCCTGGAAGGCCAGGGATTCAAGGAGCATTCGAAGAAGAAGCCCGGCCAAATTCATGTGGAAAGGTACTGGTAACGCGCCAGGGCTTGACTTACCTTTCAGGCGGCTACCGACAACCTACCGACTCACCGCCGTCTGTGATTTGACCAGGAAGGCATTCTATTGGATCAGATGTCCACTGGAGAAACTGTCCGCCGCCTCCCACTCCTCCCGGGGCAGGTAGATGATGAGGTCGCCCGCGAACCGATTCCTCAGTGTCCCACAATCATCTGTCAGCCGCAGGGACGATTTCTCCCCCCTGCCAGGAATACTCTCCGGAAACTCCAATATATACGACACGGGCGCCCTCCCGGATGTCATCCGTAGAGAACACTCCCAGCATATCCAAGTCGGGATTCAGCCGGATATCGCTGATTTCATGCTTCTCCGTTCTGTTCTCGCGTCCTATTGGCTCACGGAGCTGGGTCGCTACCGTTCCGCCCGTCGGAAACCACACTCCGTCAATCTCCTTGAAGGAGACTTCCCGCAAGTACAGCCAGCTATCGTTGCCGGGCGACAATATGCCGTTAAAGACAGTATCTCCTGTCCTGACGTTAAACTCTGCCATTGCCACGTTGTACCCATGCTGGGGATCGAACCAAAGCGTACCGCGGCCATATTGTGACTTCACATCAAGAACATAGCACTCCGAGTCGCCTACCTTCTCGGGTGCATCGCGAACGACCAGGCTGTCAGCCTCGTCCAGGATCATGTCCATCTTAAATCCAAACCTGCTGATATAACCTAAGAGAAAACGGCCGGGGTACGCCAAACCGGTGATCTCGGAGACCTGTTCACGCCTGGGGCTCCAGATCCCCAGTTTCCCCCCAGGATAGACCTTGTTGAATGGGTTCAAGATATAGTCCCAATGCTCGACTCCATCAAAAGTTACCCTAACGTAAAATGGATTATTTGCTGGAAAGAAATTCTGAGGGCCACCCCTCTGTCCCCAGATTTTCATGCGAAGGGCGGCGCGGTGGCCATTTGAGGCCAACTCTCCCGAAGAGTATTCTGTCCGTCTCCCAGTGATGTCAGCCATCCAGGGCTGCGGCTCATATTCCGAATTTATGTCGGCTTGGCATTTGAATTTGAAAGTAAACTTCTCCTGTTGAGCCAATATTCTCTTGTAGTTTCGGACTAATTCTTGGGAACTGATTTCACCTAAGGATTGTTCCACCTTCGAACCGGGCTCTTGATTGGCACCCGCCTCCTGGAGCAGCTGCGCGATAGTGACGGGTTCATCCCCACTAACCCCTGTGGAAGGAGTAAGCGGGCTTTCCGCTGATCCTCCGGGGAGAGAGGGAGACGAATCGAATTGCGTCTCCTGCAGTTCTGCCGGGGCAATCTCTTCCCTGCTCCCAAGAGTGACATAAACTGACCCGCCAATTAGGGCGGCAATCGCAGCGAGTATAATTGTGGTCTTCATGACTGTGTTCGCACCTCCGTACAGTGCTGGTTTCAGGAAAACAGAAGTATCTCTTTGACATGCCTGTTTCGCCCAGAATCCCAGACTGCCGGTTGAAACAGCCCTGCCAATCTCCGGCAAGGCGGGGCCAAGGGGAAGCGCAACAAAGATTCGCTTGTCTAGATCCTTCGAGAGCCCCTCTTTGAGTTCGGATTCAACTCGGTCAAGGAGAATATCCCGAACCTTCCTCCGTCCTTCGAATAAGCGACTCTTGAGGGTGCCTTCAGCAATGCCAAGGACTCTGGCCGCCTCAGCCGTGGAGTTTCCCTTTACGTAATAAAGCACCATTGCTTCACGGACTCTGGGAGAAAGCTTGGAAATTGCCCCCCAGACTTCGCTGGTTCTCTCCTGCGCTTCAATCATCGTTGATGGATCCTTGGGTTGATTGGTTAATTCTTCCTTCGTTCTGGCCATGTGCTCAGCGAGCCTATGCCGATAGGATTCAGACCGTCTCCAGTGGGCACATAGATTGCGCACTATCCTTTGAATCCAGAACGAAAAGGCTTTGGGAACTCGGAGCTTTTTCAGGTTTGAAAACGCCACGAGGAAAGTTTCCTGAGCAATATCCTCCGCGGTGCTCCAGTCGCCAACATGGCTATACGCCAAGGCGCAGATGCTCCCGTAATGCCGCTGGACGAGTGTGGTAAACGCATCTCGATCACCCGAGCGAGCCTTGGCCGCGAGAAGCCCGTCCGGCGAGAGAGAGTTTCCGTTTAGGTGGTCAATTCCTTGCATCTTCATATATATAGTGCCACAAGCAGTTCAAAAGGTTCGAAATGCCCGTTCCCCTCCAAACCCGCAAAAAAAGTTGCAGAACAACATTCGTTTCGGTGCTGGTGGGAAAGCAATCGAGTCCTGTGACTCAAGTCCTCCCCCCGAATTGAATTCATTTTGCGCCGATGCTATACTAATCATGGTCCTGACAAGGGAATACAGACTCTAATGGAAGGGGGCGTCGGGCGATTATCGGTGCCCCAAATCTGCGTCCCTTCCCCCCAAAAGAAGCCATGATTTTCGGTAACAAAACGAAAAAACTCGAAAGAAAGAGAGCCCAGGCCGAGAAGCTGGTCGAAAAGGGCGACCTCGAAGGGGCTATTCATCTGTACAAGTCCATTGGCGATCCCTTGGTTCTGGGTGAGCTGTATCATCGGGCGGGGCGATACATGGAAGCCGTCCGGGAGTATTCGAAGCTCGACCGACACGACCTGATGGCGCCGATCTACGAGGAAGCAGGCCTGAATAAGGAAGCTGCTAACTGCTATGAGCGGACAGGGAACTATCAGCGAGCTTTCGGACTCCTCAAGGAGAGCGGAGAGATCGAGCTGGCCGCCGAAGTAGCCCGGAAACATGGCGATCCCCTCCGGGCGGCAGAGCTTTACGAGAAAGCCGAGGAACATGCCAAAGCGGCAGAGCTGTATCTCGAGGGAAGAGAGCCCGACAAGGCAATAGAGCTTTATGAAAAGGGAAAGAAATGGGAGGAATTGGCTCAGTTGCTCAAGGAGCGTGGCGACTACGTCCGCGCGGGTCGGCACTTTGAAGAGTTGGGGAATCTCGAGGAGGCCCTCGGCTGCTATCAGAAGGGCGGGAGGTTTCTGGATGCCGGCCGCCTGTTCCAGCAATTGGGCCGACCTCACGATGCGGCCCGGATGCACGAAAAACAGGGGAACCTGAAGACAGCGGGCCGGATCCTGGTCGAGGCCGGAGACAAACCCCATGCCATCGAACTGCTTCTGAAGTGCCGGAAACGCGGCGACAATGATAATTCGACTGATTTCATTTTGGCTGAGTTGCTCCTCGAGGCAAGGCGCTATGACGAGGCCATCCCCATATACCAGGACCTGGTGCAGCGGAGTAAGTTCAAGGCCAAGTCCCTGATGCTGCTCGGGGACTGTTTCGCAGGGCAAAGGATGTTCGAATTGGCCCTTCGGCAGTTCCAGATGTGCATTGAGGACGGCGAACGGGTCAATGACTTGAATAAGAATATTTTCTATCGGATGGCCAAATCTCATGAGAGAATGGGCAACACCGAGATGGCCAAGAGCATATACCGCGAGATCCTGACCGTGGATTACGCGTTCGAGGATGCGCGGGACCGGCTCGACAAGATCGGCGGCTTGTTCACGGTCTACACCGCCCCCGACTCTTCGCACGGGGCGGAGGACATTCCTGCTGCCGCACCCGCCGAAGGCGAAGGAGAAAAGGCGGAAAAGCCCGCAGCCCCAGCCAGCCAGGCTGCCGAACAGGAAGTGCGCTACGAAATCCTCCACAAGATCGGGTCGGGAGGCATGGGGGATGTGTTTCTGGCCAAGGATCTCCGTTTGGGGAGGGAGGTCGCCCTGAAAGTCCTGCCGGACCACCTGGCAGAGAAGACCCAGCTCCGTGAGCGGTTCATATTTGAAGCGCAGGCGGCTGCCAACCTGAACCATCCCAACATCATCACCATCTATGACGTCGGGCAAATCGGCGAGAAACCCTTTATCGCCATGGAGTATGTCATCGGAAAGACCTTGCGCCAGCTTTTTGGCGAGCTGGAAGAGGGAGAGAACATCCCGATGGAGTACTGTTTGAAGATCTTCATCCAGGTCGCCGAAGGTCTGGCGGCGGCTCACAAGCGGGGGGTAATCCACCGCGACATCAAGCCCGACAACATCATGATCGACGACATGGGGATCTCAAAGGTCATGGATTTTGGCATTGCCCGGTTGGAGGACAGCGGAAATCTCACGGATGAGGGCCAAGTGGTCGGATCAGCGCGGTATATGTCCCCCGAGCAAATCACGGGCAAGGATGTGGATGCGCGGACCGATATCTATGCCCTCGGAATAACGATGTACGAGGCCCTTGTCGGGCGGCCGCCGTTCGTGGAGGGCGACCTTGCTTTCCATCATGTCCATACCACTCCGATTGAACCGATCCGGATTCGCCGGGATATCCCTCCAACCCTGAATCAGGTCATTCTCAAGTGTATCGCCAAGGCACGAGACTCCCGGTACCCCAGCACCAAGGCGCTTGTTCAGACCCTCACCAATCTCACCTTGTTTGCCTGATCCATTAGACCGAGCCCCGATCAACACAGGCTGGTTGAATTCTTTGTCCTTCCCGCCCATAATCTAAGTGGTTGAGTCTTTGACGTTTGGACCGGCTGAGCCGGGTGGCCGGCGGTCCACAGGACCTCTCGGTCACAGAAAAAATGGACATGTCCGGAGACCATCAAATCGAATCCGATATTCACGGTTCTTTTACTGGTCGAGCCCTTCGTGGTTTGGGCGGCACGGTGCTCCGACACGCCTCTTTTTCAGGGCAGCTCGCCAATTTTCTCTTTCAGACCTTGCGGTCTGGGCTCTCCCCTCCATTTTTCCTCCGAGAAACCATAAAGCAAATCAAAACCATCGGGGTCGAATCCTTCCCGTTAGTCGCGATCGTGGCCCTGTCGTCAGGACTGGTGATGTCGATGAACGCGCTGCCCATCCTGGCGGACTTCGGAGCCAAGAATGAGGTGGCGACCTTTCTGGGGCTGTCCATCCCCCGAGAGTTGGGGCCGGTGTTCACCGCTTTGATGGTAGCGGCACGAGCCGGTGCAGGGATGACGGCGGAGTTGGGCTCGATGAAGGTGACGCGTCAGATCGACGCCTTGCGGGTGTCGGCGGTGAACCCCCTTAGATTCCTTGCCTTCACGCGCATCCTGGCGACGGTCATCGCCATGCCCCTCCTGACCATCCTCGCCGATGCCATCGGCATCGTCGGCGGCATGATCATTGCCTCAACCCAAGGCGGAGTCGAGCCTCCCCTTTTCCTCAGCATCATCGCGAGGGAAGTTTCTATTTCCGATATCTTTCCCGGCCTTATCAAGGCGGTCCTTTTCGGTTTCGCCGTCGGGAGTATTGCCTGCTACATGGGTTTTTCTACCCGCGGTGGAACGGAAGGAGTCGGCAGGGCGACAACAGCGAGTGTGGTGGTATCCTGTTTCGCAATCATGATCCTGGATGTCATCATTACTCCGATAATGATCCGGCTGTTCCCTATTTGAATCGAACGGACCATGGGCACGAAAACAGTGGAAAATCCGAACCAAGCGGCGACGGCGGCGAATAATTCCGGTTACATCCGTATTGAATCGGTCAGAAAATCGTTCGATTCCCTCCAGGTCCTCAAGGGTATTGACCTGGCCATTGAACGCGGCCGGACTATTGCCCTCGTAGGGCCGAGCGGAAGCGGAAAGAGCGTGCTCGTCAGTATGCTGGTCGGCTTGCTGAGGCCGGATTCGGGAGCCATCTGGGTAGCGGGCCAGGAGGTCACCGGCTTTCAGGGCGAGAAGAAATGGGATCGGTTGCGGAGGCGTATCGGGTTCTTATTCCAAGGGTCGGCCCTTTTCGATTCCATGAATGTCGGGGCCAACATCAGTTTCACGCTCCGGCAATTAACCGAACTTTCGCCCGACGATATTCGAAATCGCGTGGGCGAAACATTGGAGATGGTTGGGTTGGTGGGAATCGAAAGAAAGATGCCGGCGGAGCTGAGCGGCGGGATGCAGAAACGGGTTGCGCTGGCCAGGTGCATCGCCCACGAACCCGAGATTGTGATCTACGACGAACCCACGACGGGCCTCGATCCCATCCGGACAGATTCCATCGCCCAGCTTATCCGTAAACTCCAGGGTCAGATGGAAACCACTTCAATCGTTGTGACCCATGATATGCACTGTGCGTATGCCGTCGCCGATCGGATGGTCCTGCTACACAACGGCAGACTGATCGCGAAGGGGACGGCTGAAGAGTTTCGTACGAGTTCGGACCCTCACGTGCATCAGTTTGTCACGGGAAATTCCGAGGGCCCTATGGAGTGAACTCATCGCCCCTCGACTTCATGGCAAACGTTGGGGGCGCCTGAGATGACAGTCTGGAAGGGACATCTGGCTTAGAAGCCTCTAACAAAAAGCGCTTTCCAGCACCCTCGGGCCGTTAAAGCGCTATATTCCCCGAAGGGGAATTACTTGAATAGCCGTGGGTGGAACCCACGGTTAAAGGTTCCAACATACATCCGACCCTGAAAGGGTCGAACTCATTTCTTTGGACGCTTTTAGAAAGTTCTTGTTAATTCGCCCGGCAGGGAATCAATGGAGGTCATGGCATGAATGAAAGTTCCGGCCGAACCGAGCTGATCGTTGGATTCTTCGTCCTGGTCACCATGGTAGTCCTTTTTCTGCTCGTGATTCTGGTGGGGCAGGAAGAGCAGTTGTTCGAAAGGCGGATCAAGATCTCTGCAACATTCGGATCCGTCGGCGGGCTTCTGCCCGGGGCAGCTGTCCGGCTGGCGGGGATCCAGGTCGGACAGGTCTCGGATATCAGCCTCACTTCCGAAGGCAAGGCCAAACTCTCCATCGCGCTTCAAGAGCGCGCCCGGAAGTACGTCTCCATCGATTCCATAGCCACCGTCGAAACTCAAGGGCTGCTCGGGGATCGAATCGTCAGCATCAGCCTGGGGAATGGCGCCCCGATCGAAGACGGGCAGTCACTTCAATCGAAGGATCCCGTGGATATGATGGTTGCCGTGACGGATCTTCTTGGCGAGGTGCAGCCCGGCCTGACGGAATTCTCCGAAGTCCTCCAAAACCTGGCATCGATTTCTCGAAACATCGAACAGGGCGTCGGACTGGTCGGACGTCTGTTGAGCGACGAAGAACTCGCGGACAACGCCGCCGAGGTTGTCGACGGGATGCGTCTAGCCCTGGAAAACGTCAACGCCGTCACCGAAAAGATTCGAGTGGCCTCTGAAGATTTTCCGGATCTCGTCCACAACGGCACCGAAGCGTTCAAGTCCATGATTTCCACGACGGAAGATATCCGCGAGCTGTCCACGGAAGCGAAATCCCTGCTGGCCAAGGTCAACGAGTCGGTCGGACAATTGCCCGCAATGGCGAATTCTATAGAACAAATCCTCGTCCACTTCGAAGAAATCTCGGGTAATTTTGTCCCCGCTTCCGAGGAGATTGCCGGCCTGATACGGGATCTCCGCCTGGGCGTATCGGATATGAGAGATGTGGTGCGAGCCATCAAAGTGCATCCCCTTATCCGCCCCGGCATCCCTGAACTGAGGGAACCCACACAAATCAACCCCGATGTAGGACTGGGTATGCCAGGCTGAGAAGCGATTTGCACCCGACAAAGAAAGGAACAGACCGGTGAAAAAGACATCCCTTGGGCGACTGCGGATCTATGGTCTGAATCTGTTCTGCTTCATACTTTCACTGACCTTAACCGGAGGACTCCTCGGTTGCTTTTCTATTCCGAAGGAGGCCTCGCAAAGAGAGATCGCTCTCCGCCTCTCCAGGGACGCTTATGGATCGTTCAGAATAGGGCAATTCCAGGAAGCGCGTGACCTTTACCTTCAGGCGCTCCAAATCGCTGAAGGGATCGATGACCTCGAACTCCAGGCCAACACCCTGGCCAACATCGGCTCGGTCTATCTCACACTCAAGCGGCCCGACCTCGCCGAGCCGATCCTGACTCAAGCCCTCGAAATTGCACACAAAATCGGACAGGTTCAGGTGGAAACCAACGTGAAGGGGCTTCTGGGAGACGCGGCCCTTTTAACGCAGGACCCCGATTCAGCACGAAGCTATTACACGGAGGCCCTGACTGTGGCCCAGAACGCAGGACTAAAAGAAACCGCCGGGGATCAGCAGGTCCGCCTCGCCTCACTCGAAGCCTCACACGGCGACCCGGAAGCAGCCGTATCCTACGCCGACGACGCCCTCCGATCCTACCCGAACGGTCCCTCTCATCCCGGACGCGCCAGCGCCCTGCGCGCACGCGCCAAGGCCCTGGTTGCGCTCGGCAGGTTTGAAGAAGCCCACGCCGACGCAACTGACGCTTTAACGGTCGACAAGGAACTCGAAAACTCCCTCGGCATCGCCGCCGACCTCTCCCTCCTCGCCGACATCAGCGAAAAGCGAGGCGACGAAGCCGCCGCAACGGACTACCGAGAGCGCGCTGAGAAGGTGTTTCAGTACCTCGGGCTGACGCCCTCGGACGAAGGATGAAGAGCGAAGGACGAAGTACGAAAAAAACACAAAAGACCATAGTCCAATGATGAAGGAACAGCTAGAAAGGCCGAAGAAGGAAAATGCACCGCGCGACCTATGCGAAAGAACCTTCGATTTTTCGGTTCGGATAGTGCGCTTGTGTCAACTCTTGGATGAAAAGCCGGGCGTGGGTCGCACGTTAGGAAACCAGATTCTTCGTTCAGGGACATCCATTGGAGCAAACGTTGAAGAGGGACAAGGTGGGCAGAGTCGAGCCGACTTTCTATCGAAGTATTCTATCGCGCGCAAGGAAGCCCGAGAAACTTTGTACTGGCTCCGCCTGCTTGTCACTTCAGAAATAGTTTCAGAAGACAAACTAGCTCCTTTGATTCAAGAGTCCGACGAACTGATTGCAATTCTCACCGCTATCATCAAGAAGACCAGAGCCTCAGGAAGCTGATTTCATCACGTTGGTTAAATTTCGTCCTTCGTACTTCGCTCTTCGTACTTCTCCCTTCTCAAACCAGTCCCGCGATCTCTCTAAAATGCTTTTTTAAAGAGGGATAAAGCCCTTGGTAGACGCGATAAGCGTCTTCGTATAGCTGCTTCATTTCCGGCTGGGGTTCCGTCACATCCACAACGGAGATCGTCGCGTCGCAGGCTTCCTCGACCGAGGAAAACGTTCCGCACCCGACGTGCGCCAACAGCGCCGCCCCGAAGGCTGGCCCTTCGGTCACATTGAGAGTGGCCACAGGCGTCTGAATCACATCGGCGTGGATTTGCCGCCAGAGCGGACTCCGCGCGCCGCCGCCGGAAATCCGGACCGGCTCTTCGGCGGCGATCCCCATCCCTTCCATAATCTCGAACGAATCCCGAAGCCCGAACACCACGCCTTCCATGACAGCCCGGATCAGATGACCCTTGTTGTGCCGCAGCGACAGCCCGAAGAACACCGCCTTGGCGTCCGGGTCGGCATGAGGCGTTCTCTCTCCGGTGAGGTAGGGAAGGAAGATCAACCCTTCGCACCCCGCCGGCGCCTTCTCCGCCTCCGCCGTCATCAGTTCGTAAGGATCCTTGTGCGCTAGAAGCGCTACCTCCATCTCGGCCGCAGCGAAATTGTTCCGAAACCATTGGAGCGATCCGCCCGCGGCGAGCATCACTCCCATCAGATGCCATTTCCCCGGCACGGCATGGCAGAAAGAGTGGAGCCGTCCCTGGGGATCGCGCACTCCTTCTTCTGCGAAGGCGAACACCACCCCGGAAGTGCCTATCGTCGAAGAGATCAAACCTTTCCGGACTATGCCGTTTCCGATCCCGCCGGCTGCCTGGTCTCCTCCGCCGCCCACAACGGGAATTCCGGGCTTGAGCCCGACCCGGTCGGCAATTTCTTGCGACAACGTGCCCGTCACCTCCGGCGATTCAACCGAATCGGGCAGAAAGTCCCGGGGAATATCGAGACGCTCCAGGATTGTATCGCTCCATTGCCGTTGCGCCACATCGAACAGCAGCGTCCCAGAGGCATCGGACACCTCGGTGTTTAGCTCTCCGGTGAGCCGGTAGCGGATGTAATCCTTCGGGAGCAGGACTTTCCAGACTTTCTTGTAGTTTTCCAGCTCATTGTTCCGCAGCCAGAGGATCTTGGGGGCGGTGAATCCGGTCAAGGCCGGATTTCCGGCATGCTGAATCAAGTCTTCAGCGCCCACTTTGTCCGTGATTTCGTCACACTCCGTCGCCGTCCGCTGGTCACACCACAGGATTGCCGGCCGCAAGACGGCGGAATTCTTGTCCAGAAAAACCGACCCGTGCATCTGGCCCGTCAGGCCGATCCCGCCCACGTCGTCCTTCCCAACGGCGGAGCCGGCGACCGCCCGCTCGATGGCCTCCAGCGTCGCTGCCCACCAGTCTTCCGGATGCTGTTCCGCCCAATTCGGGCGGGGACTGTGCAGCGGATAAGGTACGGTGGCGCTTCCCGCAGTCGCCCCCGATTCGTCAATGACCACAGCTTTCGTGCCGCTGGTTCCCACATCGATTCCGAGTGTGCATCTCATTGGTATTCCCTCACTCCAAGGTCAGGACTTCCTTCAAACATGTCAGGATTATGAATCAGCATATATCCTCTTGCCCTCAAAGGAAAGAGGATTAAGACACGAGGCAACCTGACAAAAAATGAGCGGAACACCTGTTCGTGTTCCGCTCATTTAATTCATCCAACTTCTCTGGTTCAGGGGAGGTTTCGGGATATCGCTTTCTGAACCTTCCGTCTCCGTCTTTCGCTCGGTTTTTCGTAATGCTTAGTCTCTCTCAGCTTCTGCAGGATTCCTTCTTTGTTGCATTTCTTTTTGAAACGACGGAGAGCCTTTTCGAAGGATTCGTTATCCTTAACGCGTACTTGAGACACCCATTCTAGCCCCCTTCCAGTGCCAAACGGCTCGGGACCGCTGATTTCGGCCCCGTGCGTATGGTGTAATAGTTTTTGTCGACTTTGAGTCCAGAGACTTTACCATGCCAATGTTAATTCTGTCAAGGGTTATCAGCACTTTGGGTCCTATCATCCCTGAGGATGCATATTTTTGTGGGTTTCCGCGGGCGAACTGGAAGCGAACCGATGGCGCCCTTCGGATAATGCCACTTCATCTCCTTGCCATTACTCATCTTACGTGCCGCGTCCCATCAGGTCCGCAGGCCACTGATTCCCGCGCCATCATAAGAAGGCGGGTGCATCCAGCGCGAAGCTCTGGTACCATACTCGCCCGTCAACTTATCCCAAAAAGGAAGATATCCACGTGCCTCTCACTTGGTTTTGCGTCACTGTTCCATCCGAAAAGAAGTGGGGCCGGCGGGTCCAAAGGGTGATTTCCCAGTGCCAATTCCTGGCCCTTCGCCCCGTCTCCGCCCTTTGCTCGTCGCTGCCTGAGAAGTCCGTCTATTGGGCCGCCCGGCAATTGGGCCGTCTGGACTACCTGACCAGCCGTCCGCAACGACGCAGGGCGGCCAATTCCATGCGCGTTCTGCTGGGGAAGGATGCGTCACCAGGCGAGCTGCGGCAAAAAGTCCGCTCTGCGTTTAACGAATTCGCCCTCCACATGGCGGAATTCATGCGCACGCCCGCTATGGACAAGCCGAAAGGTTCGTTTCAGAAGTTCATCCAGGAGAAAGTCGAGGTGGTAGGGATAGATCAGGTTGATGACTTTCTCACTTCAGGCAGGGGCGCCGTCCTGGTCTGGATGCATTTCTCGAACTGGGACTGGAAGCTTTGCATCAGCAATTTCCTGGGCCTGGATGTCCTCGTCCCCGCGGCCCGCATGCCCAATCGACACGTGGACCGCTTTTTCACGGAGTTGAGAACCTACCACGGGCAGAAAATCGTCCGGTCGTACCGCGGGATCGCCCATTGCCGGGAACAGTTACGGGATGGAAAGGCAGTCGCCATGGCCGCCGAGGTCATGATGTCCCGCCATGCGATCCCCGTCGAGTTCTTCGGGCGACAAATCCAGGTCCCTGCCGGTCCGGCTATTCTTGCACGCCGCTACGGCTGCCCCCTCATTCCCACCTGCATGCCGCGCATTGCCCCGGACCGCTTCCGGCTCGTTTTCGGAGATCCGATCCTCCCCGAATCGGCAGGAGAAGGGCCGGAGAAGGAGCAACTGCAGCAGCTCGCTCAACAATACATGGCTTGGTTCGAAGACTACGTCCGCCAGTATCCCGAACAATGGTCCATGATCTTCTGGCTCAATATCTTTGAAACGTAAACAGATAAGGGCGCACGGCCGTGCGCCCTTACGAAACGATTGATTGACGATTAGTTGTCCTTAATACCTCACTTACCCGCGCGGAGCATTTCCTGCTGCCAGCCGAAGTCGACATCGCCGTCATAAAACTTGTCGGGGTTTTCGACGGCCCAGATCTGCTTGTGGATGATCCAGTTTTGGGGATCGAGCTTTAGAGCCTTTCGCCATTCGGCCAGGGCATCGTCCTTTTTGCCCTGATCGTAAAGCACTACGCCGAGCTTGAAGCGCGCGACGGCCTCTTGTTCTTCAAGGGTGAGCTCCTTGATCTCCAGTGTCCCGGCGTTCTTAACGATCGAGGCGTTGTCTCCTTCGCGAATCCATTCGCGAATTCCGTCGGTGAGTCTTGTGCTGTCGGGATTGGAAGACCCCGGCCCCCAAACCAACCGACCTGTCTCGTCCACAAGGAAACCGAGAGGGATCGCTTTCAGATTGTAAAGTTCTCCAATTCGATTCTCCGCATCCACCAGCCGGACAAATTCCGCGTTCGCCTTCTCGTACCAGGGACGCGCCTTCTCAGCGCCTTGCGCATCCATGGCGACGGCGATGAGCTCGAAATTCTCTTCACCTTTGACCGATTCGTAAAATTCCTGCCAACCTGGCAGGTCGTGTCGGCACGCTCACCAGGAGGCCCAGGCGGTCACGAAGATCTTCTTCCCGCGAAAATCGCTCAGGGAAACCGGCTTGCCGTCGAGATCGGTCACCGTAAAGTCCGGCGCGGCTCCGTCCACGGCGGAGGATGGGGACTCGGCGGATGACTTGGCGAGGATCTCTCCTTCGGCGCCAACGTATTGCCAGGAAACCTTGTGGTTCAATGCGGCCGCAAATCGCGTTGCAGAAAAGTACAGAGTTCCTTGCAGCTCTGTCACCCCCGATTCAGCCGGAGCACGAGAAAGATCAAACGGCACGCACAGCTCCCCCACACAAACCACGGCTAGATTCACCGACTCTTTCTTGACTGTGGCGTCCCAAACTTGCTTCAGTCCCGATGCGGAGAGAAAAGCGTCCGATTGAGTAGCGCCCGAATCGACTTTGGAGGAAACGATCAGAAATCCTTCGGAAAGAGTCTTCGAACTGTCGCCAATCTGAATCCGGAGTTCTCCGTCCGCCCTGGCCTGGACGAGGCCCACGCCCTCGATGACGATCAAGGTCATTACAGCAAGACTTACTAAAGCTAGACGGCGGCAAAATGTTCTAGGTGCGAATGTCGTCCTCATATTTGAATCCTCGTCAGTGAAAGTCGGTTTCCTTTATCTGGAAAGAAACGCGCCCCCGAATGTTAACTTCGAGGGACGTCTCACGTCTGTCAGGTCAGGCCAAAGACCGGAGTTTGGTAAGGACCTCCTTGTCTGTCGGGAACTGTCCGGTTTCGTGTTTCGAGTAGATCAGCTTCCCGTCGACTCGGACGTCGAAAATCCCTCCGTCTCCCGGAATCAACTTCGATTTGACACCGAATTCCTTCTCGATCGCGGCCGCCAGACCGACGGCCTTCGGATCGTAGTTTCAGACCTTGCAGAATTTGATGCTGATTTTCACCCCAGTTTTCCCCTCAGATTAATCGGACAACCTGCACGTACACTCGCGTGATCGGCCCGGTTTCGGGCAACGACTACTTCCCGAGCAGTTTCTTCAGGGCCGCCTCCATTTGACGAGGTCTGAAGCCTACCGGGCTTTCCTCCCCTGATAATACACATTTCCATCCGTGCCGACAATATAGAGGCGATCCGGCCATCCGGCGTACGCTTCTGCGAGCGCAATCAGTAAGATTTTGTATTTCATAGAGTTAGGCCTCTTTAGGACGGCCGGAAGAGGGTGCGGAAATGTTGGACTACCCGCGCAATTTTTCCAAGAAGTGGCCTCAATTAAACATTGGACGATGATTCCTTACGATCCGTGACGCTGCGTGGACACTCCCAAACCCCTGTGCTAGTATCAGCCTATCTTATCCGCCCCAACCCGTTGGAGCACCTTATGAACCGCCGCCAGATCGTTCGCGAATTGAATCAAATCCTCGGCCGGGATTATGTCATCTGGGAGCCTGACGAGCTGCTGGTGTATGAATGCGACGCTAATCCCCTCGACAAGGGCCAGCCCACCGTCGTGGTCCTCCCTGCGACGACGGAGGAAGTGGTCGAGATCGTCAAGCTGGCCAACCGCCACAAACTGCCTTTTCTTGCGCGAGGGGCCGGCACCTGCCTGAGCGGCGGGACGGCCCTCGAGACGGGCGGAATCCTCATCCAGATGTCCCGGATGAACCGGGTACTGGATGTGGATTACGAAAACCGAGTCGCCACCGTGCAACCGGGGCTGGTGAACGTCCGCCTCAATGACACCGTCGCCCACGCGAATCTCCATTACGCCCCGGATCCTTCCAGCCAGATCGCTTGCACGATCGGAGGAAACGTCGCCGAGAACGCCGGCGGGCCACACACCTTGAAGTATGGGGTCACCACGAACCATGTTCTGGGTTTGGAGTTCGTTTCGCCCCAGGGCGATGTGTTCGAAATCGGCGGAAAGAATCACGATGTCCCCGGTTTGGATTTGACGGGCCTCTTTGTCGGATCGGAAGGAACCTTCGGGGTCGTTACCAAGGTCTATGTGCGTCTTATGGGCACTCCGGAAGCTTTCAAGACGCTTCTGGTCGTTTTCGACAACGTGCGCGACGCAACCAACACGGTGTCCGGAATCATCGGGCACGGGATCATCCCTGCTGCGCTCGAGATGATGGACCGGCTGTTCACCCGCGCGGTCGAAAGCTACACCCACGCCGGATTTCCCGAAGATGCGGAAGCGGTCCTGATCATCGAGCTGGACGGCATTCGGGACGGAATGGACGAAATGGCCGCGGAAATCGAGCGGATCTGCAACGAGAACAACGCCCGCGAAGTCCGAATCGCGAAGGACAACGACGAGCGCATGCTCCTCTGGAAAGCTCGCAAGGCCGCGTTCGGCGCCATCGGGAAGATCAGCCCCTGTTACTACACGCACGACGGCGTAATCCCCAGATCCAAGCTTCCTGAGGTTCTCGACAAGATCACGAGAATCGCGAAGAAGCACGACGTCGTCGTTGCCAATGTTTTCCACGCCGGGGATGGGAATCTCCACCCCGTGATCATGTACGATCCGCGCGACCCGGAACTCCTCTCGCGCGCTCTCAAGGCTGGAAAAGAAGCAATGCGGGTCGTGATCGATGCCGGGGGAACCCTCAGCGGCGAGCATGGCATCGGCATCGAGAAGAGGGAGCTGATGCCCTGGCTGTTTTCCGAAGACGATCTGTCCGTGATGCGGCAAGTCCGCGACGTATTCAATCCGGACGGCCTGTGCAACCCGGGCAAGATCTTCCCGACCGAAGGTCAATCCGGCGAGATGATAATGACACCGGCGCCGTCACGCGCCGCTGCCGGACTGTCACATTAGAAGGGCGAAGGATGAAGTGGGAAGGACGAAGTGCGAAGGACGAAGGGCGAAGGATGAAGGACGAAACGAGAAGAGCGAAGTACGAAGTACGAAATTAATATCCCGTCTATCCTGTAAATCCTGTCTAAGAACCTATGAGCGCAGTTAAAACCATCGCCGCAAGACTCAAGGAGATCGTTCCGAAGAAAACCGTCCTTCCCGAAAAGGAATGGTCTCAATATGCCGTCGACGGAAAGGAGCCCGCAGTAGTCGTTGCTCCCGCGAAAGCGAAATCCGTTTCCGACGTCCTCAAATTCGCGCACGCGGAAGGCTTGTCCGTCATCCCACGGGGAAACGGAACCAAGATGGCGCTGGGGCACCCTCCCGATCGCGCCGATATCGTCCTCCTCACCGCCCGTTTGAATCGCATCACCAGCCACGAACCCGCCGACATGGTCGCCACGGCACAGGCGGGGGCGACTCTTGCCGACTTCCAGGCCGCTCTCGGGAAAGAAAACCAGTGGGTGCCGCTCGATCCGCCCCATGCGGAGGCAACTATCGGGGGAATCATCGCCACCCGCTCCTCCGGACCCTGCCGTCACCTTTTCGGCGCCACCAAGGACCTGGTCCTCGGCCTTCAGGTCGCCATGGCCGACGGCACATTGACCAAGTGCGGCGGGCGGGTCGTCAAGAATGTCACCGGCTACGATCTCAACAAGATGTACGTCGGCTCTTTGGGTTCACTCGCAATCATCCTCGAGGCCACGTTCAGGCTCCGGCCGGTTCCCCTCAACGAACAATGTTTCGTTGCGTCGTTCGACAGTGTCCCCGACGCGGGACGCTTCGCCATGTCGGTCTTGAATTCTCCTCTGGCCCCCATCTCCGTGGATGCCGCCAATGCCAACTGCATCGACCGCCTGAAAGAACTCGCCGGGCGGAAGACCCCGCCCACGGCCCCGGCGGTGATGGTCGGCTACGACGGCGTCGCCAAGGCCACGGCCCGTTTCCGAAAGGACCTGAAGGCAATGGCAAGCGATGCAGGCGCTTCCGGCACCACCGTCCTGAAGGAGACCGCGCTGCAGAAATGGAAACTCGCCATTCGCGATTTGCCTGGAGCGATGACAAACTCCGCGCACCACATGGCCGTCAAGGTTTCTGTCCTGCCCACAGAACTTTCACCAATTGTCGAAGCCTGCGATTCCGCCGGCATCCTCTGTCGTGCCGGGCAGGGAGTCGGGCATTTCTACTGGGAATTCGCAGACGACTCTTCCGAACACATTTCGACACTCTACGGGAATCTGGCTAGCAGGGTCGAATCCTGCGGCGGCCACATCACCGTCGAGTCCCTCCCAACCGAACTCAAAGCCGACATCCCCCTCTGGGGTCCCAACCGAGGCGATCATCTCCTCATGCGCGCCATCAAGGATAAACTCGACCCAAAACGCGTCCTGAATCCGGGGCGGTTTGTTGGGGGGATTTGATGGATAACCCCTTGAATACAAGTGTCAGATTGCTCAAGGTGCCACGAGCGGCTCGTCCGCTAGCGGTTTTTCCTCGCCGTTCCCCTTTATGTCATTCTGAGCCCTTGGGCGAAGAATCTTTCCCCGCCAATAGCTTTGTGGTCAGGAAAGATCCTTCGCGTTGCTCAGGATGACACGAGGAGGTGGATGGATGCTGCTCGACGGATCGATTACGAAAACGAGCACGAGCACGAAAGACGAGGAATGTATCTTGGCGTCCTTGTCCGCCTCAGGCGGATTGGCGGTTAGTCTGCGGTTAGTCTTATGCTAGTGAGCGGGCGCACGGCCGTGCGCCCCTACGAATGAGGTTCGGTAGATGACCCAAACAACCACGCATTCCCCCCGCATCACCCGCATCTCCTGGGGGAAAATGGAAATCGAGGGGGTGGGCCGGGGGAAGGACTTCAAGCTCTGGCCGGGTGGCGGCCGGGGATGGGATTGGCGGGAAACGGGCACGCAACATGTGCCCGGTATTCAGCCGGCGGACGTCGAGGAACTTCTCGAAAACGGCAGCGAGGTCATTGTCCTGAGCCGAGGCATGCAGCTCGCCCTTCAGACGAGTCCCGAGACGATCCGCTATCTCGATGAGCGCGGCGTCCCGCACCACATCGAAGAGACGAGCGCAGCCGCAGACTTGTACAACCGCTTCGCCGATTCCGGAGAGAAGGTCGGCGGGCTGTTCCACTCGACCTGTTGAGCACTGACGGTGCGCAGACCCGGGTTCGGGGTTTGAACAAGTCGGCGAGGGGCATGGCCGTCCCAAAATGAACCGCCAATCCGCCTGAGGCGGACAGGGACGCCAAGAGTGCCAAGGAATGAATAAGACTGACAGAAAACAGAATTAGCCACAGAGGACACGGAGAAATTCGGAGAATTTCTTGTTTATCCTGTTTATCCTGTTATCCTGTCTGGTTTTTTCTGTGACCTCTGTGACCTCCGTGGTGAATCTTTTCGTGTAAGATATAGACACCATGCCTGAAATAACCCGAACATCCCCAAAAGGCTTCCTCGAAGGGGAAGACTTCACGAAGCTGCAGGCGTGTGTCCACTGCGGGTTGTGTCTCGACACCTGCCCGACGTATCGCGCCCTGGGGAAAGAAGCCGACTCGCCGCGCGGCAGGCTTTACTACATGGCCGCCGTGCACGACGGCCGCGTGGCGCTGACGAAAAACGTCGTCAAACACATCGACCTTTGCCTCTTCTGCCGCGCCTGCGAAACCATCTGCCCCAGCGGCGTCGAGTTCGGCCGCCTGATGGGCCGGACGCGCGAAGAACTCCACCGGCGCAACGGCCACGGCGTTCTTTCCTCCCTGATGATGCGGTTCGTCCTGCGCGGTATCTTCGCCCATCCCACCGCCATCCGCTGGACCGCCGCCGCGATGCGCTTGTACCAGAAATCCCAGATACCGCGGGCTATCTGCTTTCTCGCCGACCGCAACTGGCTCCCAAAGCGGTGGGGCGAGATGCAGAGGCTGATGCCGCGAGTATCCGACCGCCCGTTCCGCGACTCGACGCCGTCCCTGGTCAAGGCCCAGGGAGAACGCCGGGCCCAGGTGGCCCTGTTCCTCTGCTGCGTCAACGACTACTTCCTCCCCGAGATCGACGCCGCCACTGTCCGCGTCCTCTCGCGGAATGGCTGCGATGTCCATATTCTCCGCCACCATTTGTGTGCCGGGTCGCTGCACATCCATTCCGGCGACACGGAGGGGGCCGCTGACCTGGCGCGCGCCAACATCGATCGGCTGGCGCTGCTCAGTATCGACGCCTTCATCGTCAATTCCGCCGGGTGCGGCGCGGAGTTGAAAGAGTATTCGAAGATGCTGGAGGGCGACTCCGATTATGCGGAACGAGCTTTTCGATTTTCCCGGAGGGTCAAGGATGTTTCGGAGTTTCTGGCCGAATTGGGCCTCGCCGACGGCCTCGGTCATGTGAACGAACGGGTCGCGTACGTCGACGCCTGCCACCTTGCCCACGCCCAGAAAGTCACCCAGCCGCCGCGACGCCTTCTGGAGCAGATCCCCGGCCTGGAGCTCCTGCCTGTTCCCCAGGCGGATCAGTGCTGCGGATCGGCAGGCATCTACAACGTCGTCCATTTTGACTTGTCGATGAAGATCCTCGACGAGAAGATGTCCACCCTCATCCCCCAATCCCCCACGGTCATCGCCACCGGAAATCCCGGTTGTCTGATTCAACTCGCGTATGGGGCAAAACGCCACGGCCTCGATTGCGAAGTGATGCATCCGATACAGATCCTCGACAAGTCCTACAAGAACGCATCCTGAGGACAGTCTCTTCGGGGGATCGATGCAGAGTGCCCCCCATACTCCCTTTCAGAGAAGACCTCGCAAACTTTGTCTTGCCAAAGGGAATCATTTGGGAAACAATAGCGAATGGAGGCGATATGCCCCCTGACTCGCACCGGAACACGTAAAATCTCCCTCCTTCGCCTGGAAAATGAGCGAACCCTTCGATATCTCTCCATATAAGATCGCCGTCTGCATCAGCATTTACAACGAAGCCGGCAACATCGAAGAAGTTGTCAAGGACGTTCCCGAGGGGTGTGACGCGTTTGTGATCGACGACGGCTCCCGCGATGCCGGCGCCGAACTCTCCAGGCAGCTCGGGGCGAATGTCATCCGGCACTCGGTCAACCTGGGACAGGGCGCAGCCGTTATCACCGGATTCAAGGCGGTCTTGTTGGGGGATTACGACTTCATCGTCCAGATAGACGGCGACGGGCAGCACGATCCCAGGGACATCCCGCGATTCATCGAAGCGCTCCTCGTCGGCGAAAGCGACTTTGTCGTCGGATCACGAATCCTGGGGTCGAACTACGCCGACGCCCCATGGGTGCGCAGGACCTTCCTCCCCTGGGTCAATTCCGCAGTCAACATGTGCACCGGGTACAAGATGACCGACACCATGTGCGGCTTCCGGGTGTTTCGAGTGTCTGCAATTCGGCGTGTCGCAGAGTGTCTGGACGAGATGGTCGAACCGCAGTATATGTCCGCCGAGCTCTTGATGCGGTTCAGCCGGGCGGGGCTGAAGGTTTCGGAAATCCCGATTGATTTGAAAGACCGCACGACCGGGTTATCCCACAAAGGTCTCGTCCGCTATGGCTGGGGGGTCGGCTGGGTCATTCTCAGGACGCTATTTGACAGGAGTTAAGCTTATGGAAACCAAGAACATCATCATTGGCGTGTTGGCCATTCTAATGATCGGTCACCTCCTCAACCAACTCCGGAGGGACCGGATCCTCCTGAAGGACTTCCTCATTTGGGCCGGAATCTGGGTTCTTATTGGATTCTTCGGGATGTTTCCCCGCTTCCTCGACTTTCTAATGAATACCACCATGATGGAAGACCGGATGACCTTCCTCCTGGTTGCTTCCTCGGTCCTCCTCTATTGCCTCCTCTACCGCCAGAATATGAGCTTCAAACGGCTTGAACAACGCTTCAACCGGGTGGTTCAGGAGCTGGCCCTCCACACCTATTCCACTGCCGAGCCGAAAGGCGGGACCCGACAGGAAAGAGCCGCCTCGTAAGACCGGGTCCCAGGTCTTCAACCTCGATCAGTTCTTGACTTTGCTTATAAATGCATATTACATGTACAAGTGTGTGTATACACACACCCGCACAGTAGATGCTGCCACTTTATGGTATATGCTGTTACTTTTATGTTCGCTATTGACACTCTTGACGTTTTATGATATCCTCTTCCTAAGGTCGGGCAACCACCCGCTTTACATCCAAGCTTCCCTCATTCTCAACCGCACTGGAGGAAATGGAAATGGTAATCGAGGGGATCAGCGCCCTGCTCGGGATGCAGGCCCTGGACGCCGTCGAATTGATCAAGCCAGCGTCCAACGAACAGAATGTCGCACAGACGCCTGCAGTGACTCCGATCCAGGATCAGGGCGACAAAATCACAATTTCAAAAGACGCCCAAGTCGCCTTTCAACAGCTTCAATTGATGTCACAAAGGGAATCTGAGGACGTCGGCGCCACGGAAGAATCGAACAGCGAGCCGGGAATCAACATACTGGGCCAAACCTCCGAGCAGGAAGAGACCCAGACGTAGCCTCCCTCTAATCGCTGGTCTACGCTGAAAAGAGACGCGGGGGAAACCCTTAAAGTAGAAGGTTTCCCCCGCGTCTACGTAAATCTGCATAGATCAAGCGAACGGCTTTTCAGACAACCTTATCTAAATCCAAGCGCCCGCCTGTCGGCGGCTCAGGAACCGGACCCTCCGTTCAGGAAGGGATTGAACTTCTCCGACTGCTCCACCTTGCCTGATACTATCAGGATCAGGATCACTCCGACAGTCGACAACGTCGATTCAAATCCACCCAGAAACGATACGCTCTGACCCTCCACGGGGCCTCCCTCTTTCTTCGTCAAGCAGCGAAAATGTCTCTTCTCAGGCAAGTGTTCCTCCTTGGCATTCCTAGCCACCGTCTTTCCCCAATCCCGCCGTTTTGGACACCGAGCCCGGTCCCACGTCGGCATCCTTCGAGAAGGAGGTATCGCCAATCGTCCGGAACGCGTCGCCGACGCGTCTCAAGGCGACCGACGCCACCTTCAGGCCGAATAGGGTGCCGAAGACAGACAACAAGGCGACCGACTCGATCCCTCCCTGGGCCAGAGCCGGCGAATACCCGTTTGAGTGTGTTAGAGAACGAAAGTGCTTCATTGTTATTTTCCCCCTTCATTCAGGCATGCGGCACGCAGCATAGGAATCCTACCAACTGGGAATTCTGCGGTCAACATTTCCAGTAGTGTCCTAATTTCAATTTGGGTTGGTTCCCGAATGGCAGACCCATGCTACAATGCCGCCCATGGCACAATATCGATTATACATTGACGAATCCGGGGATCACACGTATTCGGATCTCGGAGATCCTTCAAAGCAATACCTATCACTCACAGGAGTCATCATCGAGAGTGAATACTACCGAACCGATTTCCATCCGAATTTCCAGGCTCTAAGGCAATCGCATTTTCCCCATAGTCCAGATGAACCACCAATTCTCGTCCGGAGCAGAATAATAAACCGTAAGGGAGCATTCCGATTATTACAGTCATCGGAAGCGGCCCAAGCTTGGGCCGCCGACTTTCTTGCCTTTCTGCTGAAATACAGATATGTCGTCATTACCGTCGTCATTGACAAGAGATCCCATCAAAAGAGATATGGGGGCGGTGCAGAGCACCCGTACCACTATTGCTTTAAGGTGATGTTGGAGCGATATATGGGTTTTCTCAAGTTGAATGGAAAGGGTGACGTGATGGCGGAATCAAGGGGGGGGACCGAAGATCTGAAACTGAAAGAGATTTACACGAATGTTTGGGAAGTCGGTACCTGGTATCATTCTGGACAAGAATTTCGGAACGTTTTCACAAGCAAGCAACTTAAATTGAGAAAGAAGGACCATGATATAGCAGGGCTTCAACTGGCGGACCTGCTGGCGTATCCATCAAAAATCGATGTTCTTACCCAGAACAATCGTTCCTTACCCTCACAGCGTGGACCGTTCACCCAGAAAATCATCAGCACAATTCGGGTGAAATATAATCCGTATGGCAGAAGATTCCTGGAATAGCGAAGTAGTCTAAAATGAAAAAGGTGAGCCGAAGCTCACCGATCCCACGCTGGCCCATACGGACCATCCACCTCCGGATAACCGGATTATCCAAATTCTATCTTACACCGAGGCTTTTGTCAATCATAAAGCGCGGAATGCCTCGGTAGTTCCTCATATTAGGACACTACCCATCTGCCTCCCTCATTGACATAATTTAGTGCAAAAAGGCATAATATTATGGGAGCAATTTGGAACATATCCTATTGGGGATCGAGAATAGGTGATGCATGGGTGTTCAGCTGAACATTGGATTGCCCTTCCTGGGGTTTCGCCCGGGAGTGGCGCAGTTCTTAGCCTCCAACCTCGGCCTCGCACGAGCCTTGGGCCGGTCGGAACGTCTCGAACGGTCCTTTGTCGGTGCGACCGCGCCCGACGGCTCCACCGTGAGGCAGCTTCGAGAAGGGCTGGGGGGGGTTGGGGAGGATGACCGGTTTCGATTTTCGGAGGACGGAGTCGGGGCCCGCCCAGGCGCAGGCCAGGTTCCCCTTGAGTTCGCCACCTCGCTCCGGTTCGAGGACATCCCGATCGAGTTCAGGTCGAATCTCCGGTCGGTCGCATTCCTTTCCCGAAACACGCGGGTTCTTCGTCTCCTCAATGCGTTGCCTCCTACCGCTCTGGATGTGAACCTGTCGGGGATCGATTCTATCCAGGCCGTGGAAGGAAGGGTTGTCCAGCTGGCCCTGGACCGGCTCAATTCCCAGACTCCAGTCACGGAAGCGTTCCTTGCCGACAACTTCGAACAGGCTCTTCTCCTCGCGCTGAATCTCGGCGGAATCGCCGATTTCCTCAACGAGGATCCGACACTGGCCCGAGCCTTTGTCAGCCAGGGGAAAGCCGTCGCGTTCCAGGCGGTTCAGCAGAGGGTAGCGGACCAGGTTGCGGCGCTGTTCCCGGAAAACGCGCCGATCAACCGCGAGTTCCTCGTGGCCAATCCACGGATTGCCCTCTTCCTGGCTCAGAACCCGGCGCGAGCCGAGAGTCTGGCCCGAAACGAGGCAGAGGCGCGCCAATTCGTTCAGACCGCAGCGGACCTGAACACGCGCCTGGAGGGAACAGTTGTCAACCAGGCCCTCGATCTGCTGGGCCCGTCTCAGACATTCAACCGGGAGTTTTTCGAATCCAATCCAGACTTTGCAGCATTCCTGGTGGCCGATAACCTCGTCGCGGAGGGCGAGAGCCTTGCCGACTTTCTCAACGCAAGGGGCGCCCTGCTCGAGAATCCCCGAAACATTGGGAGGCTGCTGGAGCAGCGGATCGCCAGCCAGGCCGCCGGGCAACTCCCTGAGGATTTCCCGCTCGGAGAGGAATTCTTCAGGGATAACCTGGGCGTCGCGATCCTGGTCAACGCCTCCCAGGAATTCCGGGAGAGTTTCGCAGCGGCGGGCGAGGAGATTGCCCGCTTTATCCAGCCTCAACCTGCGCCGGTGGTCGTCTCCCCGGCAGCCCGGCATGCGATCAACGCCTTTGCCGTGGGCGTTGCCGAACGTGGCCTCGGGCTGATTGACTTTTTTGCCTGACGGCGAACTGGAAATTCCGGACTTAGTCGCTCATGGGAATTAGGCGGAGCGAAAACGGGCTCCGCTTTTTCTTTGGAAACCATCCACTTGACATGAATTCTGAATCGGCTGGGAAGTTTCACAAATCAGTCCAACAACCGAGTCGCTTCGGGCGCTGGGTTTGGCTGGGCTTGTGCGGGATATTGCTGGGGCTCGTCTCGATGTCTGTCTCGGTATGGCTGATAGACGAATCGACCCCCGCGCCTCCTTTCTCGTCCGGGATCCTTCTCTCCGGAGCCGAGACTGAGGAGGACCCCGACCGGTTTGGAGATTTCCGCCGCCAGTTCGACACATGGCCTCTTCCCGAATTGGAAGGGAAGGCGGAAATCCTCGAAGGCCATGTGATCGAAATCCGCCGCAATGAGCTCCTCTTCGGTTTGTCATTGAGCCGGCTCGAGACCCTCACAGAAGGCATATTGAAATCGGGCCGACTGCCCCGGCCGGGGCAGCGAGAAGCCCTGGCAGGCCCCCAAATAACCTCCCCGTTTGAATCCGGTGACACCCAGGACGAACCACAACCCAGCCAATTCCAATTCGCTGGAATTGATTACGAGATAGTGGGGCATTTGGATGCTTCCGCCATTCTTTTGGGCAACTCTATTGTCATTCCCGAATCCGACTGGGCGGAACTTCCCGGGCCGGAGGACGCCCCCCCCAGCGCCGTCTTCCTTCTTCCACGGTTCGGGACTCCTGTCATGAAACTAGCCGATCTCGTGAAGGGTCACTTTGTGGAGGATCCGTCCTTCCACGGTCGCGGCGACATGGTAGAACGGCCCATCCGGCCATTTAGATTCATCTTAATGATGCTCGGCGGTGCGGGAGTTCTCTTTGGAGGAACGGCAGTATTCATCGGAATATCGCGGTGGGCAAATCAGGCCGAGAGGAGACGCACGATTTTCTGGGTGACCGTCACGGACAACTTCGCCCTGGTGGGACGACAGTGGAAACTCTACGCGCTGACCTGCGTCGCGGCGTACGGGCTTTTTCTTACTGGACAGGGGGTAAACTACGTTTTCCCGAATCTCTACATCGAACTCCTGCAAAGGGTCGGCGGTTGGTTTGGGTTGCGTTTTGACGTGACGGGGGATCCGTTCGAAGAAGGAAAACCGATGCATTTCATTGCTCAGGCGTATAGAGACGGTTTCCATCAAGCCATGTTCACCACATTCATCTGGAATCTGCTGCGTCCCGCCTTCGGATGGATTACCTTGCCTTCGATATTTCTTCCCGGATCGGGATTTGCCCTGGGACTCATGATGAATTTCCACACAGGCTTTGTCCTTTCCCTCTCCACACCCCACCAATGCCTGAAAGCGGTTCCCCATTCCCTGACCGTCCTCCTGGAACTCCAGGCCTACATCCTGGCCATGGTGTGTTCCATCCGCCTGCTGCAGGCACTGCTCCTTCCCCACACGCTCGACGGCCAGGGGCGATTCGCCACCTGGTATCGGGCGGTCAGAGAGACCTTCTCGATGTACACCCTCATCGCCTTCGTGCTTCTTGTATCCGCAGCGTACGAGGCCTTCGAGCTGATCTACGTGGTGCCCTGGCTGGCAAGCTTGTAGCAACGAGAAGACCTGGAAACCGCACTATCGGCTCAGGCGCAGATCCGCAATCACTTCGCAGTGGCGCGTTTGTGGGAAAAGGTCGATGGGGACGACCCGATGGAGGGTATAGCCGGTTTGGCTGAGTTTCTTCAACTCTCCCGCCTGGATCGGAGGGTTGCAGGTCGCATAAATGACCTGGGGGGGACAGTAGCGGCGAATGGTTTCGATCACCTGGGGAGTGCAACCCCCACGGTCCGGGTCAAGGATCAGGCAGGTTTTCTCCGGCCTGGATTCGCGCAGGGCCGGTCTCAGGGAATCCTCCGTCTTCCCTTCCATGAACCGGCAATTGGTGATCCCCAGCCGTCGGGTATTGGATCGGCCCGCCCGAACCGTGTTCGGATTCTCTTCAATCGAAATACACTTTTCCGCGTCACCAGCCAGGAACAGGGAAAAGATCCCCACCCCCGCATAGGCGTCGACGACATTAGGAAGCCCCCCATCCAGGTACATGGTCCGTACCTGGCCGATCAGGTTGGGAATCTGATAGGAATTCACCTGCCAGAAGACACTCGCCGGGATTTGAATAGTCAATGACAGTCCTGAAGGGAGTGTAATCTTCTCCTCGAGGATCGCTTCTTTCGCCCAGTCGCCTCCCTCGGGCCCGGAAAAGACCGTCCCGTCGAGAGAACATCGAAAGAGAATGTTCTCCGGCACCTCCTCATCCGACTCCTGAAGTTCGCGGATTCGACCGTTGATGGCCGAGTGGGCGATCGCACATTCTTCGATCTGGAGGATGCCCCGTCCGCCGACCCGCCAGAAGCCCGGCTTGCCGGGGCCGTGGAGGTTGAGATGATTGCGGTATCCATAGGGCTGCGGGGAGGGAATCACAGGTTCCAGCGGCGGGTCGGAAAAGCCGCCCTGATTCTGCAGGGCCTCCCGGATCCGCTCGTACTTGATTTCGAGCTGTTTCTCGTAAGCGATGTGCTGGAATTGGCACCCGCCGCATTCACCGAAATACCGGCACTGCGGTTCCGCTCGGTCAGGCGAAGGCGACAAGACCTTAACGACCTTCCCCCGGACATGCCGGCGCTTGATAGAGACGATTTCGACTTCGACCTCTTCACCCGGAATGGCCTCGGTGACAAAAACAACGCGGCCATTGTGGCGCCCCAGGGTATCCCCGCGATCACCATAGGTCTCCATCTTCACAACATATCGTTCGCCGACCTTCATGCCGCCATTTTACACAAAGATGCGCGAGTTTGGAAACGGCCGGGCTGATTTCCCATCGAATTCAGGCCGGACGGGAGATGTCCCACGCCCTTTTTGCAGATTATTCTGCAATACTGTGGTATATCTCGCGCCAGAGAATCGCCCTGAGACCGCTATGAATCGGCCGTTCTCAGGATTTGTAGGCCCCGGGGATCCCTGAGCAGTTTGGGCGCCCACGGCGTTTCTCTTACTTAGAGGGGGGTGTAGTGTCTCTGCGAATTCCAGTGCGAAAGGGAAAGAACTCAGTGAGCAATTCGGAAAAGGCAAAAAAGGTCCGGCTGTTTCCGGCAATCCTTGTAGCAGTCCAACTTGTGTCGGCGGCAGCCCAGGCGCAGATTGAAGAATTCCAGTCCATACGGCTCGGAAACACCCAAGCGACTCCTATCCCGGCATCTATCAGAGTCGATCTCGACTCTCCTGCCGTCCCCCTGAACGGAATGACGCTCGGCGCCTCAGTTCCGTGGTGGGGCCCTGATCTCGGGGTGCCCTACACTCTCGAGACGGACGAGGAGTTTTCCGAGCACCTTCAGAAATGGCACTCTCTGCTCACGACTCTCCATGAGATCCGGTTCCAGGCACTTCACTATCCGGCTTCGCCTTACCCGGCGGGACTGACCTGGAAAGACGGGATCGGTTCGTATTCCGAACGACCCAAGGGACGGGTACGCCTTGGGGAAGGACGACTCGTCCAGGGTCGGATTTTCTTCGGAACGGACGAGTTCCTGCGACTGTGCGAAGAGCTGGGGACCGAGGCAATTCTGACGGTGGATGCCGGAACTGATTCGTCCACGGCCGCCGGCTGGGTGGAATACTGTAACCGTCAACCGCAGGAACAAGACGCTAACGCGAGAGAAGACTTGGCGGGACTGCGCGGAGTAATCGGACACCGTCTCCCCTACAACGTCAAGTATTGGGCCGTCGGGCGGGGATGGAAACCTGAAGACCCGGCGAGCGACGCAACACGACTATCCGACCTTATCCAAGCCATGCGGAATGCAGATCCATCGCTCCAGATTGGGATCTACTTGCCTGCGATTTCTCCCGAATTCTCCGAACAGGATCTTGCGGATTGGATGCGCGCGATTGAAGAAACCTGCGGTGAAACCTTTCAGGCGTGGGTCTCGGGAATTACGGCTCCCGAAGGAAACTCGCCGTTCAATGGCCCGACCTTGACAAAGGGGGGCGCTAGGATAGACATCGATCACAACTTCCCCGAAACGGAGGAGTACGAGATCGTCATTCACGCCGCCGCAACAGAAGAGTCCAGACTCCGCATTTACTTGGATGAGGAACTCACCGGAGTTGTTGGAATCGGAGAGGAAGGGGAATACTCCATCCACCGTGTCATCGAATCCGGTCCTCATTCAATCCGGTTCGAAGCGGCCAGCCTCTCTGAACCGGAGGGGAAGCTGCACCTCGGTCCCCGAGTCTGGCTGGTCGGCAAGACCAGTGGCGCAGACGTGCTCCATCTTGCGGACAGTCGGCAAGTGGCCCTTGCTCTGACAAATTCGGCGGAGGCCGCCGTTGGGGGCGGGATCTCCAGAATGGCGGAGACCTTCGGAAAGCGGATCTGGCTGACACGTTGGAACACCCAATGCCAGACTGGAGGTTCTTCGGATGATCTCAAATTACTCATAAACAATGCGCGCTTTCTTCAGTTGTTTTCCGACCCGCTCTTTGGATTCGCCACCTATTCGCCACTGTTCGGCGGAAGAGTCACCGCGGGATTGGTTAAAGGCGCGGGAGCAGGGCACGACCGCGCACACACCACCTTTTCCTCGAACATAACGTATCAACCGACGGCTCTCCTCATGCGGCTATTGGGAAAGTATCGCGGGGACCGCCTCCTCTCCGCAAAGGTGAGGTCGAGATTGTACACGACGGGACGGGACGGAGGGCTGATCCTCGGAGGTGTTGACGAATCCCGGCGGTCGGCCTATCTGCAGAGTAAAGCGTTCCTTTCCGACGACGGAAACAGACTGAGTCTTTTCGTAACGAACCTCCATCCGTCTCGTCCCTGCTCCACCCAAATCCACATAAAGGGGATGAAAATCGACCCAACTGCATATGCTCATACCCTTAAGAGACGGTTTTCTCACTCGGAGGAAACCCTGTCTTACTCGGGAGGGGTGGCCGAAGGTATCACCACTATTCGTTCCGTGATTCCCCCGTTTGATTTCAGTTTCCCGCCTCAGTCGGTCACGGTTCTCGTGGTTCATCGCAAAGGAAGCGATCACTTTGCTCCTCAGCGTCCGCAGCGCCTGATTGGCCAGAGGACTGCGGACGGTGTCCGGCTCGAGTGGTGGAAAGTTCACAACAGGGACCTGGAGGGCTATCACGTTTATCGATCTGAGATTCCGGGAGGTCCGTTCGGAAACCGGATAACTGACGCCCCGATTACCGACGCCCACCTTGTGGACACAGAAGCCGATTCGGAAACGACCTATTACTACGCCGTTCGGGCCATCGACCGATCCGGCAATTTCTCCGGACTCTCCGGCTCAAAAGAAATCCCCAAAGAATCCGACTGACCGCCTCGGAACCTCATCTGCCCCGTCATTGCGAGGAGTGACCCCGCCCGAGGGGGGAGCGACGCGGCAATCTCTTACTTTTCTCTAAGTCCATGATGCTGACGAGATTGCTTCGCCACGCTATTGGCATGGCTCGCAATGACGGAACAGGGCTGGTTAGGCCGGTGGTGATACCTTCCAGACAGAACTGAGTAATACCGAAACCCCGGATAGTGCCCTTGGACGTTCCCTCCCCACATCCGCTATAATAGCGCCAAGCCTACAAAGGTAACGTCCTTATGTTCTCTCGTCGCAGGGACAAGCTGTTTCTTCGCAGCTTCAAGCCCTTTCGAGCGAAAACCGAGGAGACGGTCCGTGAAACTCTTCCAAAAGAATCTGGGTGACTATATCGCGTTCACGTGGTGGACGTTCTATGTGCTGTTTTTAGTCGCGGTGTTCCGAATTCTGTTCAGCTTCACGGGGATGCCTTACCAGTATGGAAATCTGTTCTCCAGCCTCACATGGGCCGCGATCATTCTTATGGCGCTTATCGGCCGTCGTGCCGCCCTCCGGCAATTTGGCGGCTATCGCCAGATCTGGGGCCTGGCATTCGTCGTCAGCGCGTTCACCCAATTCCTGATATCGGTCGGAATCCTGCTTTTCCCTCTTTACGGCTGGGCCACCTACTTCCACAATCCGGACGGCCTGCCAAACCATCCTGAAAAAGTCTGGGTGCACATGCTCGGACATTGGGTTTTCGGCCTGACAGTCGGGGTGCTGGTGCTCACCGGTATCGGTGCGCTTTCCTTCTGGCTGACCAGCAGGTCCCGTCAGCCCGTTACCGCCCCCGCCGCCGGGGAGTCGGAGACCGAATCTGCCGCAGAATCGGACAGTCCACCGGACAGCGACAAGCCGGCGGCGTGACAATCTCTTTTTCAAGGCATGTCACGAATGGCGCTAAGTTAAGCAGGTTTCACCCCCGCCAGCGGGGCGACGGAATAAAGCCCAGGGTGAGGGAACCGAACCCTGGGATGCAGTGAGCATGTAGAGAGAGCCCCTGGAAGGGGCGACGGAACCCCAGATTTCCGGTTCCGTCACCCGCTTCGCGAGTTCCACCATTTGGTGCAAGATTCCCAGGGTTTCCCAG
>SDBV01000309.1_pt1 | contig 68768 bp, 112 predicted proteins | sample 2277081 | NCBI WGS metagenome assembly SDBV01 (sample SAMN10402039, study PRJNA504765) | marine sediment metagenome | isolation source: marine sediment core GS10_PC15, 223 cmbsf | place: Arctic Ocean: Southern Knipovich Ridge | collected 2010
TAAGACGACTGTATAGCACCAAACGCTAATCGTGTACACGTTCGTTTTTCATTCTCTAGGTTTACATCTCCACTGTATATAACACGTTTTTCATGATTAGTTATATACATTACTTACCATGAATTCAAGTTCCACGTGTAAGGAGATGTAAACTTATAATATGAAAAACGAATGTGTACACGATCAGAGTTTGGTGCTATACAGTAATCAAAATCAGACATAATATGATAGTTTTAATAATCATTTTGAGGTATTAAATTATTATTACATTGTGAGTATAATATAATAATTATTGTAATTAGTATACTATTTTACATTTTTCATATTTTCTTACAATATAATAATTTTTAATTGTATTATTCGGCGCTTGATACGTCTAATTATTATAGAGGATAGCTATGCGGATTTTAAGACCTCGTAAATTAATAGATGGTAGTATAATGTACCCTAAACGTGGTTGGGAACCACCACCCCCTATACCGGGTTATACTCGTAAATCACATAACCCGCAAAGTGTAGACGCCTGGATATTTATACCTGATTGGAAATCATGTGAATATCGTAAGGAATACATTGTACAACGCGAGGGATGCCAGTGCGAAACTCTTATATATAAATGTCAACATAAGTCCCAAAGAGATTTACAAGTAAATACAATACTCTGTGAGATTTGTAAATTAAAAGATGAACGAATTACTTAATGTACTATTATCTGAAATTTGTCCACCATCTATTGTAATGATGTTAGTAGACAAGAATTCACTTAGTTATATGGAGCTACGAGACTCTATACGTAGTGAAGGTATCCTACAAAATTTAACTGTAAAGAAAAGTGAAATAGATAATTATAAGTATGAATTAGTAACAGGGTTAAAACGATACACTATTGCTAAAGAATTAGATATTGAGTATGTACCTGTCATGATTATTGAAGCACCTGATGCAGATATGATTATAAAACAAATACAAGAAAATTGTTGTAGGGAGAACCCTTCTAATTTTCAATTAGCAATACATTTTAAGCGACTCTTATTATTAAAACCTAAATTAACTTTTGGTGACCTTGCTTGCATAGTACATAAATCCTCATTCTGGGTAAAGAATATATTAAATTTACAATATTTAACACCTCAAGCTAAACTTTTTGTAGAATCAAATGAGATACCACTTACATCAGCAATAATATTATCTAGATTACCTAAAACAGTTCAAGATGATTTACTTGAATCCGCTACAGAACTTGATACTAAGGAATTTCTTCAACATTGTAGAACTATTAAAAAAGCCTATACAGAAGCATGTAGACAGGGTACATTAATAGAGTGGGAAAATACTAATGCCCAACCACCAGCCCCATCCCTTAGAAATATGAATACACTTCGAATAGAACATGAGCATTGTATATATGGGCAAAGTTTCTTGGAAGATAATCTCGGTATTAAACCAATTGAAATTTGGAAGGAGGCTTTAGGTTGGGTTTTACAACTTGATAAAACAAGTATTACCAATTATAATGAGAAAAATGAACAAATTGAAAAAAGTAAACAAAAACGATTAGCAAGTACATCAATTAAAAGGAGGATAAAAAACATAACAAGTAAACTAAAAATTCAACTAGATTCAACTACACAAAGATTAGCAGAAGAATTCATTTTTTAAGGGAAAATTAATATGACAAAAGAAAATGCAGAATTAACAGTTATGGATATGAGTACACTACCCGTCGTAGGGTTAGGAGCCAATCTAAAAGAATTGGAAACTTTAGCCAAAGACTCCCAATATCTTAAGCGTATTCAACTTTACTCTAAAGGTAAAGCAATTGATACTGGTAAAATTATACCGGGTAACTATGGAATACCCTTTGATGATGTAATTACATGTCTCGGAGAGGAGATTGATGTTATTCCACTTGTAGTGCGAGATAAAGCAATTGACTCAAGTGATAGTGATGCAGTGATTGTTTCTTACACAAGAACTAGTGAGGCGTTTCAACAGATCGTAGAGGGATCTGAGGTAAAGAACTCAGGATGTCAGTGGGGTTATTCTTTCTTATTATTTGAACGTAGTACTAGTATGTATTATGAATACTTCTTTGGTAACAAAACTGCTAGGAATGAAGTGGCAAATGTTTGTGCCTTTTTACCTAAAACTGAAGAGCAGATTCAAGAATTCACTAATAAGCATGGACGCCCCCCTCAACGCGCTGGAGCTTGTACTTTTAAGGTTAAGTACATTGAAAAGAAGGTTCAAGGATGGGGATGGCATGCGCCAGTTACATATCCTTGTTCAACACCTTTCAAAGGCTTAGAATTAACAGAAGCTACTGAACAAATTGAAAAGTTTATGTCACAGAAGGATTCAATAGTCGAAAAAGTACCTGAATCCTCTAACACTCGGGCACATTAGAATTAATAAAATAGAGACTCCTATATAGGAGTCTCTATTTTTATCTTTTAACATAGGAGACTAATTATGATAAGTTTATTGGTATCATTTTATTTAGGGGGTTATATTTCTAACCTACTTAATGCACGTTCCCAGGGAAATTTTTCATTAGCTGGGAGTTTATACTTGCTTATGTGGCCATTGTATGGTATAATTATATTAATGGAACTTATTAGTGAGTATTCTGATGACATTGTATCAATTGTAAGATCTGGTATTACAATATTTTTCAAGGGTGTCAAACGGTTTGTGGCATTGTTTAGATCTTAATTAATGTTTTGAAAGGTAATTTATGAATTTAGTTTATAAATATTTAATTGCTATTCTTTTAGTTTTAGCTTTAGTGGTTGTACTGGCTGCTAATTTGAAAGCAACTACTCTTACAATTTCCCCTCCTGGTATATCATTTATTCCTGTAATATACCCTGATAATGTTGCTGAGATGTCTCAGAGTGAATTTTATATTTGGGCAACTAATCGAAATAAGAAGGCACGTAGTAGTTGGTGGACTAAATATAATGAGGCTGGGGATAAGTATATTCTAGGCTCATATAGAGTTAGGGCTGTAAATTCGAAGGGTAGTACAACAGGTAGTTCAATTACTACGTCTTATGGGATTAATAATAGTCCAGGTAGTCAATATTTTAGTTCTAAGGTAAAGGATTATTTAGTTCCGACTCGTTATCTTAACCCTAAGTTCCGCCATCCAGGGCCATTAATGCTAATTAATCCATATGTTAAGCCTCGCTGAGTTACAAGAAGCCGGGACTCCTTTGCTAATTAATGTTCCTGCTCATAAATATATTCCAGGGGTTGGGGATTTATATGTTAGTATTTTGGTTGATATTCTTATTTATCTTAAAGATAAAATAAAAGAAAGAAAACCGTTAGAAATCCGTATTGACCGCTTGATGAAACAACTTGAAAATGAAGCATTTATAAAAAATGCCCCTGAAGATATTGTTGATAAAGGGTGGATAAATTGGTCAGAAACAGTATATCAAGATAACCTTATTTTACTTGATATACTAGCTAAAATAAGAATTCTGAGAAAAGCTGGAGTCGGGATTAAGTATGGATCAAGAACAGATTAGATATTATATGCGACAAGCATATGGTTATGCAGCAGAAAACAGTCATGATGACAGTACACATGTTGGTGCTGTAATTTTGATTCCTAATGGGTTGGATCTTTATGGGGTAAATCATTTTACATCCCCCCAACAGTTTTGTCCCGAGAATCTTATACGTCGACGTAAATACCTTAGAATCGTACACGCTGAACGAGATGTAATCTACAAAGCAGCGTGTGAGGGTATAAGGTTAGCAGGGCGTACTATGGTGTGCCCATGGGCTACGTGTGCAGAGTGCGCACAGGCTATTGTACTTTCAGGTTTATCATGTGTTATTGCCCACAAGGAAGCACAGGACCAAACACCTGATAGATGGAAGAAAATAATCAAAATAGGTCACGAGATACTAAAGGATGGAGGAGTACAATTTATAGAGTGGTCCGGAAAAGTGGGAGATTGTCAGAATTTATTTGACTCACGAGTATGGAAACCATGAAAATACTTTATTCTACAAATAAGATTAAAGTTAAAGTTGACGATGGTATACGTTATTTTTTAGGTTACTTTAACATACTTGAAGAAGCCCTTCAGGCTAGGGGGCCTGGTATCCATGAGTGAGTTCTATGATGTTAATAAACCATATAAGATTTCTGACTGGAATAATCTAGTAGAGGCTGTTAATGAGATTCTTGGTAATCCACCTGAGGATACGAGTTGTGAGGCAATAGGCCCATTACCAACTGTAGTAGACCCTCACCGTTGGTCAACGACCGATATTACTGAGATGAGGGATATACTAAGTTCTACTTGTACAGAGATTTCATTTTCAGTGGAGCTTAAAAAATGGTCCGTAGATATTATTGCTGAGATTGAAACAGAGTTGGAAAAGACTTGGTGTGATTGTGATGAATCCGAGGAATTTTCTATTAGTTATAATATCCCTAATTCCTCTTTTGAAGCTGCCGGTGGATCTTGTGGGGGTGCTGTGTTTTGTGATTGGGTAATGTCTTTGTTTGCAGGCTTGTGTTGTTACGATCGTAGTACATTCATTAGCCCTTGTTATGAATATTATAATTGGGATGATAATCAGCCCTTATATTTGGATGCATTTTATTCATATGAAGAAGCTTATGATAAGACAGAAGACTTTGTTGAAAAATGGAATGAATTGCTAGAAGCCAGCCATGAAATTGACCAAGCTCAGGCGGTGGTAGATACTAATGTGGCGGCGGTTGATGCAGCTATTGCAGCATACGAGAATTGTTTGTTAAATAACCCAGGGGACCCTGGTGCATGTGCAGCGATTAAATCTACTATCTGTCCTCCTGGTATTGAAGCAACAGCGCAGCAAGAAATAGTAAATGAAAATGTCTCTAATTTTCAAGCCACAGAACAAATATTCAAACCTCTTAAAGATGAAGCAGATAGTCTTGCTCTGGAACATTTCAATGAACTTTCAGGTATACCACTTGATTATGATGTACCTGGAAATATAAATTTATGTGTTCCATTGGCTGAAATTCTAACTGATTTAAGTTGGGCAAAATATATAAACCCCTTTGATTCTTCTGAGGGTTATAGTGTACAGTATGCCAGTAAATCTGATAGAAATTTACCCGGCGGGGTACGACCTAGGGTTACTTTAGAGCATGAAACACATCAAAAGACACCTCCGATGTGGGAGGGCTTTTTTACTCCCCCTGATCCCTGGCCTTTATTAATAGATATTTCCCCTTCAGGTAATATTTATATAGGGTATCCTTGGGCAGTAGGGACTGAGGTAGTGGATATATGGGATAGTGTTATACGACAAATTAGCATATACTACCCATATAAACCATTTAATTGTGACATGAGAGAGCCAGTTACTCTTTATTATGGTCGGGGGTTCGGTTTTAATAGTCTTGAACCTTGGTTAACTGATGGTTCCTTGGGGGATGCAGATATTGTAGGGGAACTAGTAAAGACAAAGGTAACAGAGGATTATACAGATGAACAAACTAGATACTTTGAGTTATACAAAGATTGGTTTGCAACCAACCCACAATACGATGATAGACATTCCGCATATTGCTAAGTGTCCTAGAAGACTAATTAAGCAAGGGTCCTTAAATATTATTCAATGTAAACCTATGCCCCAACCTCTGGGGTTATCCAACAAAGATTACAGAGATAATATAGATTTGTACCATCCTCGAATAGTAACAATTAAAGACTGTGAAAAATGTCTAGGAAGAGAATTACCTAGCCTACGAACACAGCTTAAAACTTATGTTAAAACGGTAACAAAGTGGGGGTTAAAAGGTGGCAAGGAAAGATCTGATGAAGAGGTACAAAGAATCTGGAAAATATGTCAACAATGTGATGCGCTGCAAGATGGTAAATGTATGGAATGCGGTTGTCCTATAGGGTTAGAAGGGCTACCAATTAAAAACAAACTGAAAATGGATACAACACACTGTATTAGAGGACTTTGGTAACATGGAAATGATTTATTTAGCTTCGCCTTATACTAAGCATACTAAGGATACGCGTCACTTGTACTTCGAGATGCTTTGTGATATAACTGCGCAGATGTTTAATATGGGTAAGTATGTTTTTACTCCTATTGTGTATGCTCACCCCGTAGCCTCTAGACATAATCTACCACCCGAGTGGGATTATTGGAAGGAGTATGATGAAAAATTCATTTCAATATGTTCAGATTTATGGGTGATTATGTTTCCTGGGTGGGAGGATAGTACAGGGGTACAGGCAGAGGTTAAGATTGCACAGGAACTAGGATTACCCATTAGGTATGTTGAGCTTTCGGAATTCGGTTTTGAAGATAATTATATAGAAAGATATATATGAACCCAACAGCTTTAATAATGCAATCGTCTGTGCTTGATAACCAAGCATTCCTGGCGGCGAGTATAGAGATGTTAGGGTATTCCCCTGCGAGGAAGGCAGATGCATACAAACTTGAGGGTCTGCCCTTCGATTTATCATGTCTAATGGCTTTCAAGGATAAGGAAGCATCCTCGGGGGTAAAAGAAGCAAATAGTGTTTATGAATTATTTAGTGTTGGGTGTTTAATTTTGGCTGATGAACGGGATTTACCAGAGATTCTTGAGATAAGTGCAATGCCGTTTGCATTAACTGAGACAATATCCCGTGGTACTCAATCTGCATTTGTGTCTGGTACATTGAGACAATGGAGGTCAGCAGTAATAAAAGGATGTACCGATGAAGTTCCTAGGTATGTTAGGGTTTGTTATGACACAATTTATTTGCAATTTAGATCCATAGGGTTGGAATCGATATTTGATAGGAAGCCTTTTAATCTTAATGACCATACTTTTTTATTAGAGTAATAATATTAAACTAAATACACCTATAGAGTTAAAGTTTATTATAACCACAAAGTCCGGTACGCGCATATATGCACCGGGGGTGATAGTTCTAACTGAAACTAGGATAGAGTTTGTTAAATCCCCATTTGCTTTGAAGGATGATATTAAGGCCTTGGCTAAAAGTCGTTGGCACGGTTTTGAAGATCCGCCTCGCAAGATTTGGTCGGTGGAAAATTGCCCTAGAAATCTATTTTCACTTCAAATGATGATTGGTGGAAACCCTTATGAGTTTTTTGATAGACCTTTAGAGACACATGAGTATGATCGTCCGTTAATGGGACACCAGAGTCACATGAGCGATGCTGGCCTAACGTATCATTATCAGATCTGGGGCGCGGAAATGGGGTGCATATCTGGGGATGCAATTGTTCATATTCGTAGGGGGCCAAATCACTCTCATACTATGACTATTCGAGATCTGTGTGACAGATTCCATGGTGCTATGTTCGGGAGTCAAAATGCTCCATGGAGACGAGACATAGAGACAAGCGTGTTGGCTTATACTGGTGATGGTATAAAATATAATAGAATCAAGAACGTGTTAAACAAGGGGCCTAAAAAAGTTGTTAAACTTACAACAACCAATAAGACATTAACGCTAACTCCAGATCACGAAGTTTGTGTAAGTGATGATGGGTATGGGAAATTTGTTAGAGTAGATAAACTAAAAAAAGGCGATCTTGTAATGGTGAAAATTCCCCGTACAAAGGGATTGAGTATGAGGGTAATGCAGACTCCTCCGGAACAATTGACGAAAATAGCTAAACAAGGGCTACTTTTTAAGATTAATAAAAAATTAAATCGGGGGTATGTAGTAGTTTATGGGTTGCCCAACCACCTTAGGGGTCAAAAAGAAGGGGTTCGAGAACATATTTTAGTTATGGAAGAATATTTAGGCAGGTATCTAAAATCAGATGAAGAGATTCATCATATCAATGGGCAAAAATGGGACAATAGATTAAAGAATTTATTACTTTGTAAAAATCATGCGGAACACTGTAAGCACCATTCAGGTCACAATATGTATGCACATTACAACTTCGAGAAGGTAGTTTCTGTTGAGGATGCTGGTACAACAGATGTATATGATATTATGTGTGAAGGTCCTTATCACAATTTCGTGGTTAATGAGATTGTGGTTTCAAATTGTGGCAAGACATTATCTGCTATCGAAGTGATTGAAAGAAGCGGGTTTAATGATTGCTGGTGGGTAGGCCCCAAATCAGCTTTGTATGCTGTTACACGGGAATTCAAAAAATGGGAACTGGACCCCAGGATTAATTTGGATATGATGACCTATGAAAATTTAACAAAAAGGATGAAGATGTGGACGGAGGGGGATGATCCACCGCCATTGGTTATTTTTGATGAGTCTAGCAGATTAAAGTCACCTAAGTCTCAGCGCAGTCAAGCATCGCAGGCCTTAGCCGATGGTATACGTGCGAAGTATGGCAACGATGGGTATGTAATATTGATGTCAGGTACACCCGCCCCCAAGAGTCCTATGGATTGGTGGAAACCGGCAGAGATATGTTACCCAGGGTACCTAAAAGAGGGGAACCCAATAGGATTCAAATTAAGACTAGGTATTTGTAGTAAGCAAGAAAATAAAATTACAGGGCAGACATTCTTACAGCATGTTACATGGCGCGATGATGAAGATAAATGCGATGTGTGTGGCGGTTTTGACAGAATGAAACCCAGACCTATAGATGAAGAAGTCCTTCCTATAGATGAAGAAGTCCTTTACTGCGAGGAAGAGGACCATAGATTTACCCCCTCCAAGAATGAAGTATCCTACTTGTATGAACGACTAAAGGGGTTAGTAATTATAAAGCACAAAAAAGATTGTCTAGATCTACCTGATAAGCGATACAGAGTAATTCGTTGTGAGTCAACACCAGCTATGCGCAGGGTTGCTAAGACCTTAATGCAAGCAGCGCCTAGTACAATCACGGGGCTGACCTGGCTACGTGAGTTAAGTGACGGTTTTCAATACCGTAATACTGAAGACGGTCTAAAGACATGTCCAACCTGTAAAGGGGAGTGTACAATAGGTTATTGGGTAGATCCGGAGGACTCAGAAAAGGCATACACTATGACGGAGATGCTTGATCCGGATTACGTGTCTACTCTCGAAAAGACTCCTCTACCTTGTATGTCTTGTCGTGGTACTGGAGAGGTTACTAATTACATACGCACAGTAAAGACTATTCCGTGTCCTAAAGATGCTGCCTTAATAAACTTGTTAGGTGAGAATGAGGAACAGGGTAGAGTAGTTATTTTCGCTGGGTTCACAGGATCAATAGACAAAATTACAACCCTGTGTGCTAAGGAGCAGTGGGCTGTTGTGCGTGTGGATGGTAGAGGTTGGGTTACATATGACGAGGAGGGTAACAGAGTTGATGTTGAGCCATTAGACTACTGGGCAGACTTAGAAAACAATACAAGAGTCGCGTTCGTGGCGCACCCCAAGTCGGGAGGGATGGGGCTCACATTAATTGAAGCTCGTATGGCTATCTATTATAGCAATAGTTATGAGTCAGAATCACGTACACAGTCGGAAGACAGAATTTCGAGGATCGGTATAACTAAGGGGGCTATTATTGTTGATTTGATTCATTTGCCAACAGATGAGGCTGTACTAAATAGACTTAAACAAAATCGTCGGCTTGAATTGATGACCCTTGGAAGTATAGAGAATTGTTTTGGTACTTAGAGTATGTAAACACTGTCAAAAAGAATTCCATACTCAAGACCGGGGTCCGGGGAGGGGTATTTATTGTAGTTATACCTGTAGAGGCCTGGCTAATCAAGGGGTAAATAACTGTAAATGGACAGGGGGATTTGTTAGAATAGATGGGTACAAATGCTTGAGTGTGGCGGGGGGAGCTATATTTGAGCATCGGCATCTTATGGAACAACATTTAGGAAGAAAATTAACCGAGGAAGAAATAATTCATCATATTGATGGTAATAAACTAAATAACACTTTAAGCAATCTTCAACTGATGACCAGAAGTACACATGCCATACTGCATCTTACAGATCCATTAAAACACATAGATTTAGAGTGCCCTGTATGTGGAAAACATTTTAAGCGGTACCTACATTTAATTAAAAGGAGAACCCCAGGATGCAATAGGTCGTGTGCTGCAAAACTGAGGCGTCGAAGAGAAAAGAAACAACGAGAAACTGAATTAACTTTAACCAAGGAGTAAATTATGCAAGATGAACTAATGAGACTACGACACGAAAACCAAACACTACGCGCAGAAATTGGGATGAGAAAGTTTCATGAGAGTAAGGAAGAGTCTGTTGATGTGGAATTAGTTGATGAAGAGGTTAAAAAACATTATTTGACTACTGGTCAAGATGCACTAAAACCTTCTAAGGGCCAACGTGTTTCTAAGGACAAATCAGATGAGTAAGTGGAAGCCATTTGGAATATTACCAGGAATCGGAGCATCCCTGCTGCCCGTGGGCATATGCCCAGTCTGTTGGACTGCTTACACAGGGCTACTAAGTTCCATAGGGTGCAGCTTCCTGTTGAAGACTGTATACTTGCTACCATTGATAACTATATTACTTACCGTGTCATTAGTATCCCTGGCCTACAAAGCTACGAGTTACAAGCCGTTTGCTCTAGGACTGGTTGCAGCGGTGAGTATACTTGTTGGCAAATTTGTTTTTGAATCCGATACGGTCATGTTCAGTGGGATAGCTGTACTGATTATTGCGTCCATTTGGAACGCATTGCCTAGAAAGTCTTGTAGGATATAAATGGAAGACTACCAAATTATTCAAGGTGACTGCCTAGAACAGATGGCAAAGTTGGAAACTAATAGCATTGATGCTGTGGTTACTGATCCACCCTACGGAATCCGGTTCATGGGTAATAAGTGGGACTACAATGTTCCTAGCGTGGAAATATGGAAACAAGCGCTACGAGTGTTAAAACCCGGTGGGCACCTATTGTGTTTCGCTGGTACCAGAACCCATCATCGTATGGCGTGTAACATTGAGGATGCAGGATTTGATATTCGTGATATGATTGCGTGGGTGTATGGTTCAGGCTTTCCCAAGTCCCATAATATCAGTAAAGCCATTGATAAGGCGATAGGTGCTAAACGGAAAAGTACGGGTCCAGTTGTGTATGGTGACGGACACGTTCAGAATCATGCCGGGGGTAAACAAGGGTATCATGCCTGGGCGGGTAAGGGAGTACACGAGGGGACAGCCCCGGCTACAGAGTTCGCCAAGAAATGGGATGGCTGGGGCACTGCATTGAAGCCTGCGTTTGAACCAATCACAGTCGCGCGAAAACCCTTCAAGGGTACTGTAGCAAATAACGTATTGGAACACGGTACCGGTGGGATCAATATTGATGGGTGCAGGGTAGAATACCAAGACAGTGAAGATAAGGCCACTGCAACACCACAAGGCAAGTGTACCTCAAAGCCTGGTGCTCTTGCGGGCAAAATGCAGCACAGTGGTGAGCGAATAATGTATGATCGTCCAGAACAGTGTGGCCGCTGGCCCTCTAATCTTATTCACGATGGTGATGAAGAAGTGGTTAAGTTGTTTCCAAATACAAAAAGCGGAAAAGGCAAACGGCTCAGCAGCACGTTTTTTTATTGTGCTAAATGTTCAAAGAAGGATCGCAATGAGGGATTAGAGGATTTTGAGAAGAAACAAACTACTGGTGGTGGCGGACTAACAGCAAAGACAAAAGAGGACGGAACACTAGAAACAGCAAGTGCTGGTGGAAAATATGGGTCAATTAAGGGTTATCAGCAGAATACACATCCTACAGTGAAGCCAACAGAATTAATGCGGTATCTATGTCGACTTGTTACACCCCCTGGTGGGCTTGTGCTTGACCCTTTTATGGGCAGTGGATCGACAGGCAAGGCGTGCGTTATGGAGGGCTTTAGGTTCACTGGGTGCGAATTAGACCCATTGTATTGTGCCATTGCAGAACGAAGAATAATTAAAGCAATTCAGGAGAGAACAAATGGCAAAATATAGAAAAAGACCTTTAGAGATTGAAGCAACTCAGTGGTGGAAAAATGGTGACCACCCACTAGATGACTGTGGTGCATTTGATGCAGGGGACGGACCCTTTCAAGGTGAAGGTCATATTGTTCGGTATTATCGCCGACCTGAGTTGGATGGTGAAAGACACTGTAAACATTGTGATAATACTATGCATTTCCATGGTTGGATTGAGACCCTGGAAGGTGGTCATATTGTTTGCCCTGGAGATTATATAGTAACCGGTACTCATGGTGAATATTATCCAGTTAAACCTCATATCTTTGAAGCAAACAACGAGAAGATTGATGACTAAACTTAATGTAACCATTAGTATACCTGTAGACATAAATCTTGATGATTTGGATGGGGTCACCCTTGAATCTATTGAAAAGCATCTAAATTATGTGGTAGGTAATGGCCACCGTTATCCTGTAGAACGGATGACGGATGGGTTTGCAAGATGTATTCAGTTAGCCATAAAGGAATCAATTGAAAGTGTACACCAAACCCGGTATTCACGGGAGTATTTGGAGTACATAAGTGATGATGGCAAATTTATAGGCAACCCAAAATGGTGTGTAACTAGCTTGAAATATATTAATAAGGTAAAGTTAGTTGTTACTGGGTTTTTTACAAGTAAGGTAGAAGAGGTGTGATTATGAAACAGCCCAGCAAAATCACTGTAAGTTATTTTTCGGCAGGTGTTTCATCTGCTGTTGCAACAAAGATGTTAATTAACGAGATTGATCGTATCATGTATACGCACATTGATGACCATCATCCCGACTCAATGCGTTTTCTACATGATTGTGAGCAATGGTTCCACAAGTTAATCGAGATCATGCAGTCCCGGTTTAAGTCTGTCGATGAATGCTGTAGGGCAGTTAGTTTTATCAGGAGCCGCGCAGGTGGCGCAGCCTGCACAACGCGGCTAAAACGGCAAGTTCGTAAGGATTTTGAACATGCACATAAGGGACGATTGCGGATTGTCTGGGGGCTTGACTGCGATGAACTACGCAGATGTGAGCGCATCGTAGATTCAATGCCGGACCATGAACACGTTTTTCCACTTGTGGATGCAAAAATGACGAAGCAGGATGCCCACCAAATGCTTAGGGCGGCAGGTATCAAGCGGCCAGTCATGTACGATTTGGGCTACCATAACAATAATTGTGTGGGTTGTGTAAAGGGTGGAATGGGATATTGGAATCATATACGAGTTGATTTCCCAGAAGTGTTTAAGCAGCGAAGCGAAATGGAAAGACTCATCGGGTACCCTATCATTGGCAAAGGCATATGGCTTGATGAACTTGACCCCTCACGCGGGCGTCACGCTGGACCAATCTGTGATGATTGTGGAATAAATTGTGAGATTATGGCGGAGAGCCTAAAAGATTAGGTATGGAGTTACATGTATATAACTAATGGTAAGGTTGTAGGACATACGCCTATGTGGGTTCTAACAAGTTGTCCATTTATAAAAATCATCAGAATGACCTTGAGCCAATTTATAGGGAAGGTTGAGCGCGTTCTAAGCGAATAATCTTTTTAGATAGATTTTTAGTGGAGAATTATTATGTACCATGTATATTTAGCTGGCCCCATGACATCTTTGAGTTACAAAGAGAGTATTGGTTGGCGGGAACATGTTGCCAAAGCCTTGGACAGCGATACACTCAAAACACTTAGCCCCTTGAGGTGTAAGAAGTTCCTAGAATATGAAGGCACTCTTCATGCCCTAGGGTATGCGGGTAATGTAATGACAACTCCCAGGGGTGTTATTGCTAGAGATCGCTTTGATTGTATTCGTTGTGATGTACTGTTCGTAAATCTCTTAGAAGCAAAACAAATAAGTATCGGGACTACGATGGAGTTGGCCTGGGCGAATCTTAAACAGATCCCTATTGTTTGTGTAATGGAAACGAATAATATTCACACCCATGCCATGTTATCCGAAACCATTGACTTTCGTGTTGACACAGTGGATGAGGGTATTGAAGTAGTGAAAGCGATATTAGTCTGATGATAAAATGGTCTGAATTAAAAATCAATGCTATGGTGTCTGACAAAACTTGTGCAATAGTTCCAGACCATATTGGCAAAGTAACAGGAATAATAAGTGACACTGAATTAGAGGTTGAATTCTTTTCGGGTAGAGTAGCTATTTGTAATAGAAGTGATATTGGCCCTATTGATCTTGGACCCTTTGGTTTAAGTGATTTTGTGTACCCTGATCCAGAATATAAAAGTTTTTGGTGTTTTGAGTGCAAGCAAAAAACAAAACCATCAGTATTTTACTACAATGTATTTGGGCTAACTAGAGGTATATGTACGAAATGTGGTTCTTATGGGGCCTTAGACGAGTTTTATGTGTGTGGGAGGAAGCGGTAGATGTATAATTGGTGGGAAATCGACAGACTGAATGAGGATACGAGAATGTATGAAAAGAGTCACAAGCCCGCTGCATGGTTAGGTACAGAACTAGCCGTCTTATTTGTAATCTCCAAATTACCTTCTAACTGGGATTCCTATCAGGCTGATCCTCCGCTTCCTGAGCTTATAGAGACAGCCAAACAACTTTTAACTGATCTTGCAAGAGACCACGAATTACCTAGACCCCATGTTGGTCCAACACGTCGCGGCGGCGTACAAATTGAATGGGAACATGACCACAGGTACTTTGAGATAGAGGTACATACGTATCTAGGAGCCCACCTCCTTTATAGTGGGGATGGAGTTGAAGAGACTAGTTGTTATATGAAAGGCGACAGACTGGACACTATGATTGAATACATACACAGGGTACATGCCTAAACAACCTACAAACAAGTGGCGGAAGATGCAGCCTATTTATAGGTACTTTGGTGGCGAGGACAACAATCTGGATTATTCGGAAGATGCCGCCCGAGAGATGTTTTTGTATGAAACAACTGGAAAAGGTAACCTAAAGGCCACTATGTTTAGTACTAAAGCGTTAAACGGTTACGCTGTTGGAAAACACTGGATGGATGTAATGATAAAAATGTGGTTACAAGACATCAGGCAAGGGGTTCTTTTTATTGATGAGTTGTATAAAGAACACCTTGAATGGCACTGGTGGTTAGACCGCGTTATACGAAAACCTTTACAAAGAAAAACATGATTTACTGGACAGCAGATACACACTTTGGACACACAACAATCCTTGAGCACTGCCCCGAGCGGCTAGAGGCTTTTGGGGATCTGCATACCATGAATAAGGTTCTTATTGATAACATTAATTCCACAGTTGGTCGTAATGATACTCTCTGGCATCTAGGTGACTTCTGCTGGCAAGCAAGTCGTGCGGGGAGTTATAGACAATGTATAAATTGCCGCAAGGTACACGTTGTGCGAGGAAATCATGATACCCCGTCTCTAAAGACTCACGTCGAGTCATTGGAATACATGGTCTTTATGAAGAACCCTAAGTTGCATTTGTGTCATTACCCCCTAGAGTCCTGGGGTTCTATACACTACGGAGGTATTCACCTCCATGGTCACTGTCATGGGAGGCTCCATAAGGTAAAAATAGACTCAATGTGGGTGTAGATAACATATTCTCTATTACAGGTGAGTGGAGACCAATTAGTTTAGATGAAGTATTGGAGACAGTATGAAAAGAACAACTTGCCTAGTTTGTGGCAGCACTATTATTGAGGCAATGTATAACCCAGGAGACCTTCCACTGTCTTGTTCACATACAAACTTGACAACTACCAAGGAAAAAGCACTCAAGGCTAAACGGTTTCCAATGGAGTTCTACCAATGTCAAATTTGTAGTCATGTATTTAATGTTATGTATGACCCAAATGTTATTAAGTATGACACAGGGGCTACTATTATGTATACGGAAACAGATGAGTGGAAAGAACATATTAATAAATCTGTAGAGGGGTTGGGTTTCTGTTTAGATGTTGGTCATAGGGCCACAGTTTTGGAGGTTGGAGCAAATGATGGCTCTTTCCTGGCCACTCTTAAAGATAGATATCACGTAAAAACAATTGGTTTTGATCCAGGTATAAATGGTTCTAAGACTGTTATTAAAGACTATTTCTGTCCTCAGATAGATTTACTAGTATATAAGCCTAATTTAATTGTTTGTAGGCACACATTAGAACATATGGAAGACCCCAGGGACTTTGTTTCTAAGATTTCACAATATAGTTATGAACTTGATTATACTCCTTATGTGTTTATTGAGGTACCTAACTTTGAAGCAGCCTATTCTCAGGGACGTATACAAGATCTTATATACGCGCATGTATCACAATTCACACGTTTTAGTCTAAGCAATCTTTTTGAGTTGAGTGGATATTCTGTTAGAGAGTGTGGCTTGGCGTTTAATGATGAAGTTATACTAGGCATATTCAAACCCAATCTAAAGGACCACGGGGTAGCAAAATTTAATGATATAGTTAGTGAAAGTATACAGTTGATTGTCGATCTTGAGGACATAGTTGTTTGGGGTGGTAGTGGTAAATGTGCATCTTTCCTGAATGTCTACAATAAAGCCAATATCACACATGTTGTAGACTCGGATGAAAATAAGATTGGATTATATGTACCCGGAACAGGCCAAGAAATTAAATCCCCAAGTAGTATCCAACCTCATGAGTCAATTTTGATTCCCAATATCTGGCGAGCAAAAGAGATTTATAGAGAGATACAAACAAGAGGATTAAAGTATAAACAAATTCTAATACCAAAGAATGGAAAACTACATGAATACACAGATACCAACTCCTGATAATGCTAATCCCAAAGAGGAGAAGGTATTACTAGTTATTGAGCATAATAAACTAATTTCATTTTATCAGGAAGGTAAATATGAAGAAGCTTGCCAGTTTATTATTGATACACTGAAGCACTTTGAAAAGACTTTATATATCACAATATCACAGGATATTCAACATGTAATAAATGGTTTTATATCCTCACTATTTTATATACTAGTTCAAGAGAAATTTCGAATCCCAAATAAGTATTCAGTGGCTATGATTACAACTTCCCATCTTCTGGCGAATGTAATTGCCATGTCTGCTTATCGTACAGCAGATTCCATAATTCAGCATTTAATGAATCAAGAAGGGAATCTTGTGAAATTATTAATGGTGTATACTTGTCAAACAAAGGCTGTATTAGATCCAGCTAAGTTATTTGATGCTCAACCAATCCTAGCCTCTTCTTGGTGGCAAAATTATCAAACTGCACCTGCCGGCAGTCTCACTGAGGAAATGCATAAGAATATGACTGGGCAGCTTATTACTCCTCCTAAGAATTTCACATTAATCAATGCACTTACATCCCCTTTGTATTTTCAGTCTACTTATTTTACATCAAATGCTAAGGAGCGACCTATTAAGGAAATGTTTAATCGTGAACTCCAGAAGTTGGTAAAAAACCAAAGGCCTATAAAAAGTTACCCAGAAAAGAAAAAGATTGCTTTAATATCTGGTCGTTGGCAACCTACCACTGCTGTATATAAAAGTTTATATCCTATGATAGCTGAGTTAGCTAAAACTTATGATATAACTCTTATTCAATTTGGTGAAAATGAAGATCAGATAGAGAAAAGTGCATTCAAACGAGTGAAAAAAGTAACACTCAAGGAAGATAATAAAACCATGGATCTGCGATCAATTGAGTTAAATGGTTTCCAATTGGCTTATTTTGCTGATATAGGTATGAATTCTGAATCACCTTATTTATCTAATGTACAGGTTGCACCTATTATGGTTACTGCATATGGGCACCCCGTTAGTACATTTGGGTCTAAAATTGATTATTTTATCGGCGGTCAAGAGGTAGAGGATGCTTCTCTTGCTGAACAAAATTATAGTGAGAGATTAGTTCTAATGCCAGGAATTGCATCTATTCCTGTAGATCCTAAGTATAAACGTAATAATAAACCTAAGAAAGAATTTATTATTAACTGTTGCTGGACGGCTGCCAAGATTAATTATCCAATGTTGTCCATGTTGCGTGAGATACATACTAGGGCTAATATATCAGTTAAGTTTGCATTCTACCCCTCATGGACTGTTGGACGTTATAATAATGCAGTACCACTTCAGAGACTTATGCATGATATTCTTCCTGGTTGTATAGAGATTCATTTAGATAAGAAATATCATGAATACTTAGAATTATTGGAAAGAGGTTCATTTTCACTTGACTCGTATCCTTTTGGGGGGTATAATACAGTAGTGGACAATATGTTTGTAGGCCTCCCCGTTGTAGCCATTGAAGGGGGTCAATTTTATAATCGAGCAGCTTCTGCTTTATTGAGGCGCGTGGGGTTAGATAAGTGTATTACTCAAAATACTAATCAGTGTTTAGAAACTGCATTACAACTTATAAATAATCCTGAGATTTTGGAGGAAAGAGTAAAACATGTTGAATCATTAGATGTCCTTAGAACTAAATTACTTGAGGCCCCGGAACCAAAGGGTTTTGTTCGAACAATTGATTACTTAATTGAGAATCATGATAGACTTAAGGCTGAAAACAGTAAATCCCCAATTATTATTAACTAGGAGTACTTATGAAACGTAAATTAACTGTGGATAGTGTAATTGAAATTAAACGACTCTTAGGGGAGGGATTGACTCAAAAGAAAGTAGCTAATCAGTTTAATGTAAGTAGATCACTTGTATCAGATATAGCTACTGGGAGAGCACATGAAAAGACAGGACCCCCAGTGCAACATAAGAAGACAGGCGGCCAATATAAACCTGTACCCTTACATGACCCTACGGACGCTTGTGTACTGTCTCTAGAGGCTGAGGTAGCACACCTGAAGGATGAACGTCTACATATCAAGAGGCAGTTAAAATCGGCTATTAAGTCTCATGGTTTAATGGCTGAGATTACTAATGAACTAGAGACAAAAATTAAACCAATGAAACCATTACCCAAAGCACGGGAAATTAACCGGGGTAATCGTAAAGAAATAATAGAAGAACCAGTAGTAATGCATCTTAGTGATGGGCACCATGATCAAGTTGTATTACCCTCAGATTGTGGTGGGTTGGAGAATTACAATTTTCCTATCAGTATGAGGCGCGCAGAGGTGTATGTTGACACAGTTATTAAGTGGACTCAGCAAACCTTGGCTCCAACTTATTCTTTTCCTTCTTTAACCGTTTTGTCTTATGGTGATCATACTAGTGGTGAAATCCATGGGCATGTTCAAAGATCTTATTTTCGGAATATATTCAAAAATTGTTTTGCTATAAGTCAACTACATTCTTTAATGATTAGAGATTTAGCTCCATACTTTAAGACTGTGAATGTAGTTTGTGTACCTGGTAACCATGGACGTAGGTCTATGAAAAAGGATTACAATGGAGCGCATGATAACTGGGATTACTTGATTGCGGAAATGACGCGTCTACATTGTAAGGATTTGGAAAATGTAAATTTTATAATACCTAATTCCTTTTCAATTAACCTAGACATTAATGGGGTAGGATTCTGTATATTTCATGGGGATGATATTAGGTCTAATCTAGGAATCCCATGGTACGGACTACAACGTAGACAACAAAGAATACAGGCTTTGAATACTATTCAAGGTGGTACGCGAATTCGATATAATTGCTGTGGGCATTTTCATACTCCAACATCTATTGGTAGTATGGATGGGGAACAAATTGTCAATGGCCCATGGATTGCAACTGATGCTTATGCATTTAATGCATTTGGTGGTTTTACTGAACCTACACAACTTTTACATGGAGTGAATACAAAGTATGGTATTACTTGGAGATTACCAGTGAGGCTAAGATCCCGAGGAGAAGAAAAAGGGCCAAAGAGATACCAAATTGAGGATTCAGATAATATTATTATAGTTGGATAAGTATGAAAAATCTTACAAATATAACTGAAATGTTGCAAGAGTTATTGAACTCTAACAATATACATAGTAAGCAGTTTGTTGATGACAATCACATTTATAAACAACTTATAGATACGCTGCCTCAGCGATTTCCATGCCCAACTACTGTATGCACTAAATCATCGGACTTAACAATATTTGATGTAGTGTTTACATATAAATTGACTCAAGATGAAAAGGCAGAACCTCTTCGTATGCTTCTCTCTATGGTATTTGGAGCTAGTACTTGGGAAGGGACTTTATCTAAAGATGACTCAAGCTTATTTTGCATTAGCTCCATAGTTAATTTGGGACCCCTTAAATTACAATTAATACTTGAAGCCGACCTTGAGGATTACTTTTATAAGCCATCAGAAGACCATGGGACAACAACCACAGGCTTAGTTTCACCTAAGAAATTTATTCCATTTGACGTTAAACGTGAATATGTGTCTGCTCAACATTTTTATGAAGTACAAGTAGAGACTGCTATAAGTGAACCCCTTATGGATTGGTGGTCAGACATATTGGAGCGATTAATAACTAACGTAGATTCAAGTACACCTAAGCCTACGCATATATTAGGAGCATTTGGAAGTGACCATGACATAGATTTTGTGTATCAAGGGGATATGCTTGGGGAACTAAGATATGAGTTAGATAATTTGTATTCTGATACAGAATGGCATTTCTATTGGTTAAAAGAACAAGCTATTGGTAATCTATTAAGCAAGGTTGTAGTACCATGTAGTGATATAGATGTAACCATACACTTAGTTATTAGTAACCCTAGGTTGGATTTAGAACATCTCATATTCGAAGAAGAAACAGATGAATATATAAAGTATAAGGCATTACGTGAAACAGACACAGATTTTCTTAAGTTTTTATCGGATGCATATAATGAGTTTAACTAAAATTAATAATGTATACAGTGTTCAAATGGATTGTATACTCTGTAGTATGGAATTTAATTGTAGAGTCCAAATAACAAATGAATCAGTGGTGGAATTAGCACAAAGTATTGAAGTAAATGGGTTACAGACTCCTATACATATTCACAAACATACAGGGAACCATAAATATAAAATTGTTTCGGGACATAGACGGTATAGGGCTTGTCAGTTACTTGGTAGGATACACATAGATGCAATTATTCTTGAAAACTTGAACGAACAACATGCGCGAATTTTAAATCTATCTGAGAATTTAGATCGAAGGGACTTAACACCTTATGAAGAGGCTATGGCCCTAGTTAGAATTTTCCCAACTAATACTACGTTGAAAAAGATGTCTCGGATATTAAATCGCTCTAGGGAGTGGTGTAGAAGAAGAAAATTGATAGCGGAATTACCTGAGGATATATGTATAGGATTTTATAATGGAACCCTGGGCATACGAGATATTGTTGCCCTATCTACATTACCTAAGAATAAACGTGAAGGTGTTGCACGTCAATTACTTAAACAACGGGAGAATAACTCTAAACGAGATTTACTGATGGGTATAGTAACACAGCAACGATCTCATAGAGGTACTAAAGAGATAAGAAAAATGGTACAATATCTTGCCTGTAAAAAGATGAATGGCTTAGTACATAGTGTTTTAATGTGGACCTTGGGGTATGGTAGTTCATTAGATATTAAGGCTTTGACTCGAAAAGCTGAAAAAGATAATACGAAAGCATTATACAAATGACTGACTCTAAATTAGTATATATAGACACAGAGACTTGTGGCCTTCATGGTATGGCTATACTTATTCAGTGGGCTGAGGAGGATGGTCCTATACATTTACATGATGTTTGGAAGGCACCAGTACAAGAGACTTTAGATCTGATTAACTATTTCTGTGATAATATATTCATAGGGTTTAATACTGCATTTGATTGGTTTCACTTAACAAAGATTCACACAACCTGGAACCTCTTAAATCCTAAGTGGATACCAGAGGAGCATATTGACGAGATAGCAGAGTTTGAGAAACAAGCGAGGGACGAAAAGTGTATTAAGCCATTTTCAACATTTGATTTGATGTTGTATTCTAGAAAAGGTCCATACCAATCACTTATGGCTCGTAAAGAAATACGTGTCAAAAAGATTCCAATAGCATTAGCTCAACCCCTAGCAGACCTCCTGGAAAATCTTGTAGAACTAGATGGTATCTATTTTGCTAAGACAGTGGATAAAAATGCTCCTAGATGGAAAGTGCTGGATATAATATCCAAAAATGATGTTGTAAATTTGGATTTTAAGGATGTTGTACTAAAATTCAACGCAGCAGGTGGGTTGAAGTATTTGGCTGAATATGCGTTAGGACGGAAACCAAATGCACATATAAGTGATATAGGTGTACCTGATGAATATCTACCTTATGAATTGGGGTATGCTCCATATGCTAAGGCATTGGCTAGTGCCCCTGACTGGATTTGCAAAAACCCTGGAGGCCCTACCTACAGAGGTCGGATTGCAAGAACTTGGCCTGCCTTGATCCAGTTACATATTCATCACTGGGCACATAATAAGGAGGCTCGTGAATACGCATATAATGATGTAGTATATACTAGAGATTTATATAAGCATTTCAACTGTCCGGAACCAGGAGATACAGATAGTGTACTAGCGTGTATGGTAGCAAGTGTGCGTTGGCGAGGGTATATGTATAACCGAGAAGGTTTAGAGGCATTACAACAAGAGTCCAAACAAATTCTTGATGCAGCACCCATTAACATTAATAAGCATCGTGATGTCTTTGCATATGTTTCCGAGGTAATGGATCTTACAGAGATAATTGTTATTGAGGATAGTACTCGTAAAGCTAATATGGAACAGGTAGCTGCATGGGTGATTGAAGAACCAGAAGATTGTATTAGTTGTTTTGGTGGGGATGACGATATAGGTGTACCATGTAAACGCTGTAACGGAACAGGTCAATTACAAGTTGGTTTACACCCTGCTGCCGTGCGAGCTAAAGATATTCTAAAGATAAAAGTTGCTGGTAAAGAGGTTGAACTTTTTAATAAACTATTACTTACTGATAGATTCCATGCCAGTTTCAAAGTAATTGGAACTCTTTCGTCACGTATGTCTGGGGCAGATGGACTAAATGCACAGGGAATCAAACACGATAAGAATGTACGTAAACAGTTTCCACTTATGTGGCCCGGGGCTGTTTTATGTGGGGGTGATTTTGATTCATTTGAAGTTACCATTGCTGATGCTGTTTTCAATGATGAGAAATTACATGAGACTCTTTTAGCTGATAAGAAATTCCATGGTTTATTAGGTGTAGAATTGTTTCCTGATTACACTTACGAGGAGATTCTAGCCTCTGATGGTGAGGAACTAGATTGGTATTCTAAATCAAAACAAGGTACATTTGGATTCTTGTATGGAGGTGATGCAGGTACTTGGGAAAAGAATCTGGGTGTTTCTAAGGTTAGGGCAGAAAAGGCATTTGATAACTTTTGTAAAAAATACCCGGGAATAGGTAAATCACGTGATAAAATTACTGATGATTTTTGTTCAATGCGCCAAGAAGGCGGTATCGGAAGTGCGGTTGTTTGGAAAACTCCTAAAGATTATTGCGAAACATTTTTAGGGTTCAAGCGGTATTTTACATTAGAGAATACTATATGTGAAATACTATTTAATCTTGCGAGTAGCCTCCCTATTGAATGGAAAAATTTGGATACTATAGTTGTAAGGCGTGACAGAGAACAAACGGCAGCCGGTGCAGTTTCATCAGCTTTGTATGGCGCAGCATTTCAAATACAAGCAGCAAACATGAGGGCTGCAAATAATCATCTTATCCAATCCCCTGGCGCAGAGATAACTAAAGATGTACAGCGTAAAATATGGGATTTACAACCCCCGGGTGTTCATGATATGTTTGTTGCCCCCATGAATATTCATGACGAGGTTATGTGTGTAACACACCCCGAGTATGTAGATAAAGTAGCAGATGCAGTAAAAGATTCTGTTGAATCTTATCGAAAATATGTACCTCTTATTGGTATGAAATGGAACCTGGAAATGGATAACTGGGCTGAAAAGAAATCATCAAGTAGACAAATTCATATAACTTATTAAGGTAATGTATGTCAGTCTTATTTAATAAATTTAGTAACAATCAATCATTAACTAAACTCCTGTCGTTAGTATTTGAGGTATCTGAGGATGTGTATGATTTACCAGGTATAGCTAATAAACTTGTAGGTGATTGGGAGTTAGCTGAGTGGGGTTATGCAGTTCATGTTACATGGGAAAATCCCTATAAATGTGAATCAGGATATTTATTTACGTTACCTGGGCTTAGTGGGGATTTTATATCCAAGGCTTTAGTTCATATACCCCATACGGAAGAGGATTCGGAAATTGGGGTATTCTTTACACTTCGCCACCTAGCGTGTGTGGCATCAACAATAGAATTAGAAGTATCAAAATGGTAAGAGATTTAAGTAAACTAACAAAAGGGCAGTTAATAGCCTTAGGTTTTCAGAATGAATTACAGATGGAATTAACCCCGAAGAGTCCTAAGTATAAGGATCATTTAATCAAGAAATTGGATGCTATGGATGTAATTAAGGGTTTGGAGACTGTTGAGTATGGATAATAAGATTTATCTTGATAATTTGACACTATTTGATGTTCATTATTTGGCCAAGGGTCTTAATGTGGTTGGACGACAGACTATGAATGCAAATGAACTTAGGTTAACACTTACAAAAGTGGATAATATTCAAGAGCTTCCTCGAAACCAATCGGAAACTTATACTGCAAGGCTATTATCTTATTGGGATCGCAAATTCCAAAAGAAATTGGATAGTCCCACACATTCTCGTGAATTATCTAACAATACCTGTGGTGATTGGATACAAATACAAACAGTTTTTGTAGATGGTGTTTTTGTTAAAATGGAATTTACAGCAGCAGGTTGTTGTCTCTCGGAGTGTTGTGCAGCAATTACAATAGAGGCAATGCGAGGTAGGTCTGTGGCACAAGTTTTAGATTTTTCGGAACAGAATTTACTAGATTTAATTAAAATCAAAATCCTACCATATCGAAAAGACTGTGTTAAGTTGGCAATGGAGTGTTTAAGAGGGATTATACATGAAGAGACCCAACATTAGGAAAAAACATGGTCCTGAATATGGTATACAAAACGAGATTGTTAAGTACCTTATTAATCGTGGTTGGCATGTTGAAAGGATTATTGGTAATGCATTTCAAAGTGGATTACCTGACTTATATGCGGGGCACAAAGAATATGGTCAACGGTGGGTTGAAGTTAAAAATGAGTCCAGGTATGATTTTACTAGGGCTCAGCAACTTAAGTTTCCTGTTCTTGATTCCTTTGGTATTGGAATTTGGGTACTAGTAGCAGCAACTGAGATAGAGTATGACAAACTTTTTCAAGTACCAAATTGGAAGAAATATTGGAAACCTCGTTATGGTAAGATTAACATTGATAAATTATTGGATGATTTGAATGAATAACATTGCAGAAACAATTGACATTGCAGTATTAGCACCTGACCGTGAATGGGCTGATGTGTATACATCTTGTGTCTTAGCAAACAAGTATGCTTTAGCCTCCGTGTGTGTTCGACCAAGGGACGTATCTTTTGCTAGCCACCTAACTCATGAGTATAAACCTACAGTTTCTGTAGTTATTGGTTTCCCACATGGGGAGTACTGTAAAGATGAAAAAGTTAAAGAGGCTTTATTAGCTAAACATGAAGGTGCTAATGAATTTGATATGGTTATGCCTATCTATAAATTCAAAAATGGACAATATAGTCAAGTAGAATATGAGATAAGTAGCGTTGTTAAAGCTGTGGAACCCTTACCAGTTAAAGTTATTATTGAAACTGGGTTCTGGGTTCCATCTTTGATATGTGTTGCTTGCAGATTAGCAGAGGATGCCGGTGCAGCATATATAAAAAGTTGCACAGGATATGGTCCCAGAGGAGTTACTCTAGAAGACACTGCTATTATGAGATCGGCAGTAAATATACCTATTAAGGCTTCTGGAGGGATTAAGACAAAAGAACAAGCACTTGGATTCATAAACCAAGGTTGTAAGCGTCTTGGAATAGGATTTAAGTCAGTTGAAGCTATGTTGAAACAGGTATCATGAATAAACCAGAATCAGTGAATATGTTTCGTGCAGCAGTCGAGCAATACAAGATTCAGTTGTATGTAAAAATAGTGAATAAAGATTAGCAGTGGCTAACATGTGTGAGTACATATATCAAAACCTCTAAGGTGAGACGGAACCTTATCAAAAACGCTTTGGCAGTAAGGTCTGCCAATAGGGGTTTGAATCTCCCCCACTGCTATTTAATTTAAGGAATAATTATGCCAGTTAAAAGAACAACAAAGAATGGTAAACCAGCTTATCAATATGGAGATTCTGGTAAGAAATACACATATACTAGTGGCAATGAAGCTAGCCGCAGACGAGCTAAAAGGAAAGCCACAGAACAAGGACAAGCTATACATGCTAGGAGGGGAACATGATACTAAAACCACACCCCTGGTCCTGTTTACCCCAAGCAGTTGCTACTGCTTTAGGTATTTCATTTGAGACATTGATTGAAAAGATTGGACATGACGGAAGCGAATTTGTATATAAAGATACAAAGTTTAGAAGGGGTTTCCATATCCAAGAGTGTTTAGATGTTGCCCTAGGTCTAAATGTTGCTTTTGTTCCTATTGAACATCACTATGCTCTTACACCTAATGGCTTGGAAACATATGTTATTGGTACAAAGGAAGAGCAGTCACGTAGATTTCAAGGGTACTTACAGACAACTAAAAGAGGATTCTTTGAGGGTGTTTCACTGGATAGTAGATGTCATACAATAGGACACGCTGCTGCATGGGTAGATGGAATGATAGTAGATCCCCGTGGAATCAGTTACACCTTTGAGGAAAGAACTACACATAATTTTAGTATAAGCAAATTTTGGAGGTTAATATGGTTTTGAATATATCGCCACCTCTAAGCTCAGAAGACTTAGTAATTCAATATGAAAAATACAAATTAGGAGACTTAAGCTTAAATGATTTTGCGATGCTAGCTATTGCAAAAGCCACAGCCCGTCTTAGGATTCAGTTTATAAATCGAGAGCTATCTGAAGGGTATTTTGACGATGTTCAATCGGATATAAGTTTAACTATTTTGGAGCTTTTGCATACTGATAAAAAAGGGAAAATTGAAAACCCAGCAGCTTATTTTAGCAGAATAGCTGATAATATTATAATTGATTTAGTACGGAAGTTAATAATATTAATGCCTACTACTTCTAAATTGGATTTTATACCAATGGATTCATGTGAGATTGATAAATTTGACACATTGGACGCGGTTTGTTCAACTATAACAGACACTTTAGATGGAGAAATTTTAGCTCTTAGGGTAAAGGGGCATACCCAACTTGAGATTGCTCAGATATTAAAGCAAGGAATAACTACTATTAACTTTCGAGTTGCTAAAATGGGTACTCGTTATGACAAAAATTCAAGTAAGGTATAACATGAATACAGTAAGTAAGATTTTTATTTTCAGTGCCGCATTTAGTTTTTTGATAGTTAGTATTTTTCTATCAAATATGGCTTTCGAAAAACAAGCGGAAGTTGTTAAACAACAGGAAATACTACAAAAGGATTGGATAACAGTTTCATTAAATAAAGATAACGAATCTCTACAGATTATTAAAATGCAAGGGCATAGGGTTGAATTACTTGAAGGTAAACTGGAGATTGCAAATAAGATGATGCAGAGTAAGACTGATGAGGTAATAAAACGGGAAGAATTACTAGTAAGTACTGCTGCACACCTACAGGAGACAATTGATAATTTAGCAAAGGCATTGGAAAATCTTGATTCATCAAAAAGGGTTCATAAATACTTAAATAATCGAATATCAAGCCTAAGCTACGCACTTACAAAGGCTAGAAAAGAAATATCTGAATTAAAGTATAAATTGAAATCTAAAACTCCTATTTCAACAGTATTAGGAGTGTCAAATGGTAACTAGAGATTTTTTAATGAGGCCTCATAAGTATCCTAAATCACAAGTTGACGTTGGAGGTTGGTTTATTTGTGAATATAAACATGGATTACATTGTTTCTGGGATGGAGGTATAAGCAGAGGTGAGTTATTACGGGATATACCGTGGGCACATACACCTACACCTAACTCAGATAGAACTATAGCAACAGGTATATGGTCATATAATTTAGCACCTATACCGGCAACTGATAGTTGGTTAAACCAACTACCAGCAGTGTTTTTGGAAGGGGTTATTTATAAAGAAGATGGATTAAAGTATTTTGGAGCGACTGCTAGCCCTAGTCCAGGGATAATTTTCAACAATGGTATCCTTAATCTATTTAACAATATAAAGTTAAAATTCAATAAAAAGAGAAACCTGGAATGGATAAAGACTAGAAAGAATAAAGTAGTATCACATCTTGAGACACTACCACCTGGTACTAGATTTGATCTTGAATTAGAGTTTTTAGCCTTAAAACTGGCTAGCTATGGTACCCCGTGTCATTTGTTAAGACATAGACAGTTACCTAAGATAAAAACTCAAGAGGTGCTTAAGTACGAATTAATTAAGACTCCTAATGGTATAACATTACGGAATCCAGGGAGCTTTTGGACTCCTAACTCTAAGGGAAACTATTTACTAAGGTTATAATATGAGAAAACCTAATTATTTAAGTCCTTCACAATTATCGTTATGGTACAGAGACAGAGAAGGTTATTACCTACAACATTTAGCAGAGATAAGACCACAGGATTCAATTAAATCCTATGCTATGACTATTGGGTCTGCTTTTGATGCATATGTTAAATCTGAGATGTATGAATATTTATTTGGTGTAGGTAGTAATCCACAATTTGAGTTTGATACTATTTTCGAGGATCAAGTTATTCCTGAACATCGGGATTGGGCTCTGGAGAATGGGTCATATGTATTTAAGAGTTACAAAATAAGTGGAGCTTTTGATGATCTTTTGTCATTAGTAGACCAGAGTAAGCAAGCACCCCAATTTGAATTTACTATACAGGGGTGTGTAAATGAAATCCCATTACTTGGTAAACCAGATTTAAGATTTGTACACAAGAACGGTGCCCATATGATCCTTGACTGGAAGGTATCAGGTTATTGTTCTAAACAAAGTACTAGTCCAGCAAAGTATTACAAGTTGATACGTGATGGGTGGCTAGAAGGAAAGCAATCAAGATCAAATGACACAAGTCATAAGGGGTATATACCTCTTGAATACAAAGGGTTAGAAATACACGGGGGGTTCCTAGAAGATGTTAATAAAACTTGGGCAGACCAAATTATTATGTATGGTTGGCTTTTAGGGGAAGAGGTAGGGGATGAGAATGTTGTTGCTTGTATTGATCAAATTGCTTGTAAACCTACTGACAATTTCCCACTTATTAGGGTTGCTCAACATCGTGCTCGAACATCTGGGGAGTATCAGGTTGAGTTGATGGCTAGACTGCAAGCATGTTGGGAAGCATTACAGAAGGAACATATTTTTGATGATTTAACAAAAAAAGACAGTCAATCACGTTGTAAAATTCTTAACAGGAGAGCTGAATTTTTAGATATTAATGATTCAACGATGGCTTCTGTACACAAATATTTTAATGACCAATCTAAGGTATACAAATTTTAAGGAGTATTATATGTTAAAAGAACATAAAACAAATTTCCATCACGCTATGCTTCGTATGTGTAATGCGGGTATTGATTCAGATTCGTTACATCAGGTTTTTCTTAACTTAAAGAAATCTGCTGATGAAGCTCAAACAGAATCAGCAGCACTAACACTCGGATTCTCTGATGATCGAGAAATTAAGGCTGGGGATTATATTCCTACTATAACTTTATCTGTTGTAAAGGTCTCTAATAAACATGCAAAGGAAGCAGTAGAGCATGTAAAAGCTCGTATAAGAGCGGAACAGGCGGCACATGAAGAACATAAGGCAGAAATTAAAGCTGAATTAAAAGTAGAAGATACTAAACTATAATAGGACAGGTTTTATGGATTCCATTTTTACTTTTGTCTCAGATCAATTAACACAGAATCAATTTCTATCTGGTGGCGCTATGCTGGCAGTATTGGGTATTGGTTTTGCATATTTACGTAATATACCTGGGCAGTTATATAACTGGCTTCGTCGTCGATTTGTTTTACGAATTGATATTCTTGATAGGGATGAAGCTTTTAAGTGGTTGGTAGCTTGGTTAGCTGTACACCCCTATTGCAACCGTTGTAGACTGATATCTATTAAAACTAGTAATTCTAAATTATTTGGTGGTAGTGGAAATAAGGATACTAAAAAAAGAATAATCCTATCTCCAGCCCCCGGTCCTCATTTCTTCTTTTATAAAAAACGTCTTGTAATTCTTAGGAGATCTAGACAAGAGGGAGGAGACTTACAAGCAGGGTTACTAGGTATCCAGGAAAAGTTTGACTTGACTATTTTTTCAAGGGACATTTCTCTAGTGAATTCTTTACTAGAAGAGGCCCGAGAAATAGCTAATCCAGAAGATTCTACAATGGTTAATATTTATAGAGCCGAGTGGTCAACATGGATATTGGCCAGGAAACAACCAACAAGGGATTTATCGTCAATTGTATTGAATGGTAATAACAAGGAGATATTAATAGAAGATATCAAGGATTTTCAGAGTTCTGAATCATGGTATAAAAGAACAGGAGTACCTTATCGAAGAGGTTACTTACTACATGGACCCCCGGGCAATGGTAAAAGTTCAATTGTTATAGCCTTAGCCTCAGAACTAAACCTTAATATCTGTGTTTTGACTCTTAGTTCTAAAGGAATAAATGACGAAAAATTGATGACTTTATGTTCAGAGATGCCTGCTAATAGCTTAATCTTACTTGAGGATATTGACTGTGCTTGCATAGGACGAGAGACTGAAGAAGGAGAGTTGTCTTTATCTGGTTTGCTTAATGCAATTGATGGCATTACAGCAACAGAGGGACGTATAATGTTTATGACAACAAATAATATAGAAAAATTAGACCCTGCGATCATTCGTCCTGGTCGTTGTGATCTAAATATACAATTTAATAATTCCACTCAAACACAAGCAGAAGGTTTATTTTTAACTTTTTACCCAAATCTAAAGGTTAAAGCGAAGGAGTTTGGTATTAGAGTTAAAGGGATAAGTATGGCACACTTACAAGGTTTATTGATTAAAGGTAAAAATGATCCGGAGGGTATATAATGCATAAATTAATAGAAGGGGATGTTTTTAAGATATTACCAGAATTACCCAAATTCCAATGTTTGATTGCTGACCCACCAGATGCAATTGGCTTAAAGTATAAGAATGGCGTAGACAAAATGTCTGAAAATGATTACCGAGATTTTATGAGGGATTGTTTATATTTATTTACCGATAAAGCAGAGATTGTATGGATCAGTTATAATGCTAAATGGACGTATTTAATGGGTGAACTTATTCAAAATTTTCTGTTAGTAACTAAACCCCTAAATAAAGAGATGGAGTTTGAAGCCAAACCATTTGTTCAGACATTTACTTTTGGGCAACACAATAAATATGATTGTGGTAATGGCCACAGACCAATAGTGAGAATTCGCCATAAAAGTACTCCGTTGTATCCTAAGAACATATTAATCCCTTCTTGGCGAATGCTACATGGAGACAAAAGAGCTAACAAAAAGGGAAAAGTTCCCTTAGACGTGTGGGATTTTCCACGCGTAACAGGCAACTCAAGTCAACGACGTGACTACCATCCAACCCAACTCCATGAAGGACTTGTAGCTCGAATGGTGCTGATGTCTACTAAACCTGGGGACACAATTTACGATGTATTTAGTGGTACTGGAACAGTTATTCGGGTTGCTGAAAGGGCTGGGAGAAAAACTATCTCAATTGAAAGTGATTCATTTTATTGTGAGAAGCTTAGAGAGGAACATTCATGCTTAAGGATTACTTAAATAAAACTATTGGATTGGGAGACAAGGTTGTATACCCTATACGTCGAGGAAGTCACATGTATCTTAGAACATTGGTTGTAGAGGCCATAAACAATGGAATTGTGTATGGTATTAATGATAAAGGGAGTTCTGTAAAATTAAGTCAAACATTCCGTTGTATAGTGGTTGAAAGGTGTTAATATGATATTAAAAGAAATTATGACAATTATCCAAATGGAACCAGAATTACCTGGAAATCCTTCAGATAATCTTCATAAAGTATTCAAGGAGGTTATGAAATCTCAGAGTGAAGAACAGTTAATTGCAATAATGAGGCAAGTGGTAAGACAAACTAAAGTGTCTATTATGAAACATATAATTGAAAAAGTGACATCAGAGGAACTAACATGAGAATGTTTGACTACAAGTGTTCATGTGGATTCATATTTACATTTCTCCAAGATAATTATGAAAAGAAATATAAACCCCAGAAATGTCCTAGTTGTGCATCAAAGAAACTAACTAGAATGATATCTAGGATTCATACAAAAAGTTTTTATGGGCCTAACCACCCCCGTCATCGTAGAGGAATGAGTAAGGTAGTTTTACTAAAAAATTATCCCCTATATTCAAAAGAAGATTTATGAAACCAATTAAAGGTAAATATCTAGATAATGATGGCCATGAAGTCCACGGAACAATTTTAGCATTCTTAAATGGTTATAGGGAGCCTACTGTAGGGGTATTTATGCCTGATGTGACCAAAGGGGATTTTACCCAATTAAAATTGATACGAATTGAGGAACTATACGCTCAGAAAACTTGACTTCTGGTTAATATATGGTATACTTAGGGTATAACACATATTTAGGAGCTAAAAAATGAGGGTATTAAAACGTCGCAAGTATTCAGGTTTTGTAGAATGGCCTAAAGAAGTAAGTCCTCGTATACTATCAGGCAATGCTACTTTTCAGACTAAATGCGATTTATTGGTAGGTCCTTGTAGCTGTGGAACAACTCATCGAGAAAATGATGAATGTACATTAGAGATCTTAGGTGGGTTTCAACTTGAGATTGAACCCTTAGTGTTAGTTCCTAAGAATGGAGAGATAAGAATTCCTAAGTATTGGAAACCTTTTCATGGTAATGGTCTCAGGAGGTGTACTCATTTGATGGGTGAATGTAGTTGTGGAGCTAATCATAAGGTTAATAAAAGACTTATAGAATTATTAGAAAAATATAATACAAAGATTTCTTTTAATAAATAAAGATTATCTTATGAAAAAGTTACTCATATATCCTAATCAATATCTAAAAAGGATTGCCCCTACTCAACGTGTACCTATACATAGTAGTGTTATACGTAAAATGAAGGATGTTTTTCTTAGTGTGAAAGCAGCAGGGTTAGCTGCTAATCAAATAGGACTACCCCATAGAGTTATTATATGGGAACACGAATTAATGGTAAACCCAATTATTAGAACCATGAAGGACCCCTTAGAGTCCTTAGAATCTTGCTTAAGTTTACCTGGGCAGCAGTTTCTTATTAGAAGAATGAATAAGATTCATGTATGTTGGCTTTCCCCTGATTTGCAAATAATGTATGATACTGATTTATCTGGTTTGGATGCCTGTATAGTACAACATGAAATTGACCACTTAAACGGTATATTAATCAATGAAAAAGTACTTCAGACTAGCTAAGAAGGTAGCTGCTAAAGGTAAGGATTGCAGAAGCTATAGGCTAGGGGCTGTAGGTGTACGAAAGGATGGCGCAATTGTTAAATCTAGGAATATACCCAACCGTCTACCAGCTTCGGGGGCTCATGCAGAGGCCAGGGTGTGTAAGAAAATAGACAGGGGAGCAACTTTGTATGTAGTACGAATTGACAGGAAAGGAAAATTGGCTATGGCTAGACCATGTAGTATGTGTCAGCGGCTTATGAGGGTGCGAGGAGTAAAGCGATGCTATTATTCAATAAGTGAAACAGAGTATGGAGTTATGATTTTCTAATGACTTTTTACTTATCCTCAAATGGAGAATTTTATACTAATGATGAAAGATGTATGGGGTCTTATTTAGAGCTTATAATACAAGGTGTAGAGGCCCAGAAAGAGGGGTCCATTATCTTTAATACATTAGTACTACATAGCTTAATTCATGGGGATGACCCAGAGCCTATGGGGTGGGAAACTCGATCAAAATGTTTATTTAATACCCTTATAACTAAACTTAAGCCAAATAAACTTAATCACATTTCAATTACTTTATGTAACTTTTTAGGATTAAAATTAATTTCCCCTAGAATAAATTATTCAGAATTACCTATTTATTATCATTAGGAGATAAACATGAAAATTTTCAAATATCTTATGTCTCGTGTAGCTTGGTTATATGTGGGTGGGTTACTTGGTACCCTATCGTTCATTGCACCTTATGCATTAGTATGGGGTATAAATTCTTCAACCATCAAGGATTTACTGTGTTAGCCTTTATTCTATAAAGTTTTGTTCATTATACCTCCTTGTTAAATTTTTATTTGACAGTTATCTAATATAGTGTATACTTAGAGTATGTTAAATAATGTTAGAAAAGCACACACGAACAACACAAAGCATTATTGTTGTAAGTATATTGATTTTTGTCATGAGCTACATATACTGGAAACACATTCAGGTTTAGTATATTTAGAGACTCATAATGTTGACCCAGAAGAAGGATTAACAACAAAAGAATTATATTTTGCAAAAAATAGATTAGCCCATACTATAACACTTGTGGGTCGTAGTAGGAGCGGCCATACTCATAATGATATGCGATCATACTCTAGAGACACTGAAGTTCCTATAGGGAGTAAGTTTAAGTTAAACTAATGAGTTATACTGTTTATATACACCTTGAAGGTGATGCGGGTAACCCTTATATATTTAAGTATGATATACTATTGTGTTCATGGTTAATACAAGCCCCCGATGGTAATGTATACAGGTTAAGGAGTGTTCCGAATTCAATTTGTCGAGCCATTAGATTCTATTTACTTCAAAAGTTTGATATTAGGGTACCTAGGCTACAAAGTCAAGACAATGGTACAACATTTGATATAGTTGTTGAATCTACAGAATTTAGGATTCCCCCGACCCCTTCTGAATTCATTACACTGATGCCCAGTAGTCCCTGTAATCCCCGTACTCTCAATAGTCCCAGTAGTCCCTGTAATCCCCTTGTAAATTGGCCTAGTACATTAGCAGATTCCCCCGCCCGTCCTCGTAAGCGTTATTTAACAATGATGCCTACTAGCAATTTTAATGAAGTGGCTAGTATGTTAAGTATAAAGGATCTAAAATACATGAGAATTGTTTCCTTGAGGGTACTTAGCAAACTATTAGATACTAATCTTAGTAGACGTAAGGCAGTTCGTATGTGGAAAGGCCATATTCAAGCATTGATTAGGTATGGAATTGCCATAGCTGAAGAGATTGTTAGCCGTGGAGGTTCTGATACCTCAATGATAAAATTCCAAGAAATTTTAGTACCAGGTAGATACTATAAACCAATTTGGGTATATTGGCCAAAATTACAAGCATCACATCGTGCTTATTTAGTTCTGAGGGGTATGCGAGACGCGGCTGTAGCAGCACTATTTAGTACATTAGACTTAAATAATATGGGTGGTTTAAGTCACATATTAATGGAAAAAGTTGGTGTAGCTAGTTCTCGTGACTTGACTGCTTGTGATATTTGTTCCCTAGATCTGAGTGACCCCTTTGAAGGTTATTACTCAGATATATACTCTTTGAATGGTAAAGAAGATTTTGTGTATCCGAGTGACATATGATAATGTTACAACCTGCTATTACTCCATATGGTATATTAGAAGCCATTGAAGGTATGACTGGACCTGCGGCATATTGGATGTTGTCAACCTTAGGACATCCAAATGAAATAGTTCTTTATCATACACAATATATATCAGTAAAACAATTAATGAAAAAGGATGATGTAAATTGGTTACCAGCATCAAAAGTAATAATTTGTTTTTGGGGGGGACCTCCAACACGTCTAAAGTGGTATCACGGATCACTTCAGACAGTACTAGTGGATCGGATTTTGGACTACTATATAAAGAATTCACTAGAAGCCCTGGTGGAAAAGTTATACTTGAACGTACATTAAAGGCGGTTGATGATTTGGACTGTGGTAGGTGTGTAAACTATTTATCTTATGTATTTGGTAAAGGGGGTATAAATATTAAGGTGGGGTCAATTGAAACAACTCCATCGGGGTTTGTACAACAGTTATCTCATGTTTGGTCACTTCCAAGTATGGCTGTGGGACCAATTACTTTTGTAGGTGGACCCCCAGGGCATATAGCAATTCACACAGGTACATTTGGAACTATGCTCAAGGATTGTATACTAAGGGCAGTCCATACAAATAATACACAGAAACTAGTAATACTTCGTAACTTATGTCTTATTAATGCTTGATTATATACTAAAAAACTTTGAAAACGTCATGGTACTTGAAGCTCTGGATATTTTAATTAGAGATTTTTATCTAGGAGAAGAGGTTATATTGTTTAATGGGACCCAGAGGAGAGTTGCATTAAAAATCCTGCGAGAAGAATATAATAGTTTTGATGGTATATTGGCGAAGTGGGTATCTCCTATAAAGTTTTGGGGTGGTCCCCCAGAGCTACGTGATTATTATTATGGAAGTCTTTTGACGCTACTCTGTGACAAGGTTCTGAATGCATGGCGAATGGATGGTAGTTATGCAGACATGGTAGAAAGTTATATATGCTAACGACTAATGGAATAAAAGATGTATTAATAGCATTTAAGAATATATCTGCATATGATGCCATTGAATGTTTATGTCTTATTTTTAAGGCTGCCTCAGCACAAATACATATTGATAATTTAGCTTATACAATCACAGATTTGTTTGATATGCCGGAGGTATATACTGATTTACTTGCTTGTGATTTTTATATTGAATTTTATGGGGGGCCACCTAAAGCTCTTAAGAGGTATCAAGGGACACTCAGGACTTTAGTAGTTGATCATTTCTTGTATGCATATACTAAGAATAAAGAAAAAAGTATTCAGGAGGCTCTTAAATATGTCAGCATTTCACTTACCAAATAAGAACTTATTTCAAAAATTCACCGTGTATGGAGCAAAAACTGTTTTAGGTCGACGTGGTAAGTTGGATGAGTGTATAGAGGTTATAATGTCGGGGTATGTGCTGTATACAACTCCTAAATTGTTAATCAACACTTGGAATAAATCTCGACAAAGTATATTAGCAAGGGATGTAGGACCTATTCGTTTCCATGGTGGCCCACCTGGAGCTAGAAAATTGTACAAAGGGTCTTTGTTAACTTTGGTTTTAGATGCCTCATTTACTTCGAGGGTGGAGGCTAGACATGGGTCAAACTTATAGGAAAAGTGACACTTTTGGAGATAAGAGGCGTCAAAGAATTCGTAAAAAGCTTATAAAACGGTTGAAAAAACAAAAAAGACGTTGCAAGGACACAAAAACATACTCTGATACCTATGGTATTGATATACCCGAACCAAATTTTCATTAAGGAATATACATGTTTATTACAATTGTAGAACCAGATTATATTATTCTGACTAGCCCCGAGGGTCTTATTGAGCATATTGAGATGTGTGGAAGAACTTGTTATAAGTCTGAGGACAAAATAACAAAAGACTCTGCTGGAGCATTTGTGAAACGACTCATTAACATGGGGCATGAGTCCGTACTTGAACACGCAAGCATGACGGTTAAGATCATCTGTGACCGGGCTTGTAGTCATCAGCTAGTACGCCACAGGTTAAATTCCTTTAGTCAAGAATCACAGCGATACTGTAATTATGGTAAGAAGGGCTTCCAGTTCATTGCTCCTAAGAGTCTTGAGATTCCTGTGGGTGAGTACGAGTTGGTTGGCAATGTAAATCTCCACGATGCTAATAACTTTCTGTACGCACAGTGTCAGAGGGCTTTGCTTAGTTTTTCACAAAATGAGTGGTTAAGGGGTCGTATTAGGAATTGTCTTGACTATGAATATTGTCTTAAAGAGGGTATGAGGCCCGAAGATGCAAGATCGGCGTTACCCAACGCAACTAAAACAGAGGTTGTTATGACTGCTAACATCCGCCAATGGCGTCACGTGTTTCGTGAGCGGGCTTTGAACCCTCACGCCCAGTGGCAGATTAAAGATATAATGCTAAGTATCTTGGAGGAGTTTAAGTCCTCTATGCCCAGCCTGTTTGGAGACCTAATATGAGTGACTATGTATTCGTATACGGAACATTGAAACGTGGCGGCATTAATGAGCGGTTAATGGAGGGCACGGATTATGTTGCTGATGGAGTGATTTCAAATGCGGGGTTACTCAATATGCCAGGATTCCCTGGGCTCTTGTTAGGAAACTGCCCGGAAGATATGTATGCTCGGGGGGAGATATATAAAATAGAGGACCCTGGAGTACACGAACCTGCATTTGCTTATAATATGAATCGAGTACTAGCTACATTAGACCACCTTGAACAAGAAGGTAAATTGTATAAACGAATAATAATTCCAGTAGTACCTACTCCACGTGGGACCATATCTGATAGGGTACCATTTATTAACTGCTGGGCTTATGTGCTGTTAATGGATTTACCACCTCACAGATTAGTACGAGGTGGCAATTGGGAAATGGGAGACGATGTCGAATGCTTAAAATAGAACCTTTTTTCTGTACTACAAATGAAGCTATAGATATGGTGGACTGGGAGGTTCGGGATGCCATAATACGTAATGGTGATGATATAGTCTTTGAACAAAAGAATGTTGATGTGCCAGCAAACTGGTCAGATACTGCACTGAATATTGCTGCCAGTAAATACTTGTATAAAGGATCAAATCCAGAGACTAGTATCTATGAACTGGTTGATAGAGTCTGTCATACTATAGCTGAGTGGGGGCGTGAGGATAATTATTTTAGTGTTAAAAATGCCAAGATTTTCTGTAATGAATTGGCTACTTTGATGCTAAAACAAATGGCCTGTTTCAATAGTCCTGTTCTTTTTAATGTAGGTCTTAGTGATTATGGAGTACAGGGTGATCCTTATGGATGGAGATGGGACTCAATCTCTAGGTCAGTGGTACAATGCCTAGATCCATATTTATATCCACAAGTATCAGCTTGCTTTATCCAGAGTGTATCTGACAATATGCCAGATATTATGGAGTTGGCCAAATCTCAAGCAATGCTTTTTAAGTATGGTTCTGGTACAGGGACAAATTATTCATCATTAAGATCCAAACGGGAAACTTTGTCAGGTGGAGGCCAAGCCTCTGGACCTCTTAGTTTCATGCGAATATCTGACGCTGTGGCGGAGGTTGTACGTAGCGGAGGTAAAACACGTCGCGCAGCAATTATGCGAATCCTGAACATCGATCATCCAGACATATTGGATTTTATTAATGCAAAGGAAAAGGTTGAGAAATTGGCCCGGGATCTAATTGTTCAAGGTCATGACCCCATTAGTGTCTACTCAATGTTACCATTCCAGAATGCCAACCATACGGTTCGTATCTCTGATAAATTTATGCACTTGTTAGATACTGGAGGTGAGTGGGAAACGAATTGTGTTAATAGTGACAACACTTTTCCAGCACCCCCTGCTGAGGAAATATGGGATTTGATTGCTACTCGGGCTCACCAGAGCGGAGATCCTGGCGTTCAATTCCATGATACTATTAATAGATGGAATCCTATATGTGAACAGATAAACTCAAGTAATCCTTGCAGTGAGTTTATGTTTATAGATGACTCAGCTTGCAATTTAGCAAGTATTAATTTGCGTAAATTCCAAAAACAGGATGGCACCTTAGATGTAAGAGCCTTCCAAAAAGCATGTCGTCTTATGATTATTGCTCAGGATATTATGGTAGACAGGGCTAGCTATCCGACTAAAAAGATCTGTGAGAACAGCCATCATTACCGTCCACTCGGCCTAGGTTACACGAATTTTGGAGCCTTTTTGATGTCTCAGGGGATACCTTATGACTCTGAGGAGGGTCGTAGAGTGTGTTCTGAGGTTACCTTGACTATGCAGGCATCAGCACTGTTTACTAGTGCTGAACTTGCTAAGGTGCTGGGAGCCTTTGATGAATTTGATGAAGAAACAGGTCCTATGAATATTGTTCTAGATAAACATATTAAAGCATCAGATCATATACACCCTGACTATAGATTCGAGTTTTGGCGGGCAACAGATAGTGCTAAGGCTTATGGATTACGTAATGCACAGCTTACATTACTTGCACCTACAGGTACTATTAGTTTTCTAATGGATTGTGATACCACTGGTATTGAACCTGAGATGGCTTTAGCTAAGAAGAAAACCTTATCAGGTGGGGGAGTTATTAATCAGATTAACTTATCTGTAGAAGATGGCTTGAGGGCTCTTGGTTACACTGATGATGGTGTGGAAAAGGCCTTTGGATACATGAGAGAGGGTAAGGTACATGGACTATTGCGAGACTCTGATGCAAAGGTATTTCAAACCGCTCTAGGACATACTCCACTTCCGTGGCAAGCACATATTAAAATGATGGCAGCGGCTCAGCCATTCTTATCTGGGGCTATTTCAAAAACAATTAATATGCCACAGGAATCAACTGTTGAGGATGTAAAGGCTGCATTCAGATTGGCACATGTTTTAGGTCTTAAGAGTGTGGCTATTTATCGTGATGGGTCAAAGGGTATGCAACCAGTAACCATTGAAACAAAGAAAGATGAGCCACAGGAAATTAAAACTGTACTAAAAAGAAAACGATTACAGGACACCCGGGGGTCAATTACACATAGATTTACAATTGATACACATACAGGGTATTTTACAGTCGGTTTTTATCCTGATGGGAGTCCTGGTGAGATCTTTATTACAATGGCCAAGGAAGGTTCAACTATTAGTGGGCTATTGGACAGTTTTGGTATCGCCATTTCAATTGGATTACAATTTGGTATTCCATTAAAAGTATTTGTAGAAAAATTCAAACACTCAAGATTTGAACCCCAGGGATTCACAAAGAATCCAGACATTAGATTAGCCAAGTCCATTGTAGACTATATAGCTAGATGGTTGGAACTACGATTTTTGGATGCTAAATTGAAAGAGGAATTAGATGCTTGGGAAACAGCTAGTGATGAACTATCACTTGATGCTCCTCTGTGTGATAACTGTGGTAGTATGATGAATTTTGTGGGGTCCTGTTATGTTTGTAGTAATTGTGGAACAACTGGAGGGTGTAGTTAATGAATGCTAATCAAGGATTATTTGTAGCCGGGCAGACATACCCAGACGTGTTGGTTTGTTTTAGTCAGCCTAATGGGGCTCTAATGGACATGGCAGCCCGTCACGCACGGTACCAGGCCGCTATGCAACAAATGGGACACCAATTATGGTGGACTCGTAGAATCGAATTGAGGTGGACTGTGGGGGCTTATAATTTTGAGGAAGTGTGTGCAGATACCTGGCCTCACCAGGAACATTTAGCACCTATTGAAATAGGCAGGTGTATGTTCAGCACATGGAAAAAGTCCCTAGTGGATTGGAAAATTGCAACTCGTAAACATAAATACTTTGGGTATGGGATAGCTAAGTCCACTCGTGGTATTTGGTATGCGACTATTGTGGTTGCAAATTAAACTTGACAAACTATCTACTATAGTGTATACTATAATATGAAACATATACCATTCAAAGATGCGGGAACTATTAAAGTCAACTTCAAAGAGGCAACTCCAATGAAACCTAGACAACTGGGGCATGAAACTATACCTAATCATGTAATTAAAGTTATGTGTGAAGCATATTGGCAGATGAACGCAATTCGTGCGAGGGTCGGGGTTCCTAAGGGGTCTCAGGTAACCCAGGAGTATTGGGACGATATTATGGCTAGGCTTAATGAGTTTGTACAAAGTGAAACAGGCCACGTGGCTCACTGCCACCCAAGTTTATATGGAAATTGATATAAAATTTCCTGAAATACCAAAGGCACCTAAGAATAGTGAATTATATATATTTGTTACAATGGTGCTTTGGATTATTTTCTGGTTGACTATTTGTGTTGTATGTTAAGGGTTAATTATGAATAAGTTTTTAATTGAAGTTTACACAGGGGATGCATGGTATCCTTTTAAGTTAAGAGATTCAAGTGTTGGTTTCCGAAATACTTTGAAAGAGTTAGGGATATATTGTTACAGAAACAATTTGAATATGGATGTGTATAGAATCAGACATTTGACTAATAGTTCAGACATAATTGACGCGGGGCAGTTTATTGATAGTCAAGATACTCCCCATGGTAAGTAATATTCATACATATTTATACAATTTGGTTCTAGACTCTTATCCTATTATACTATGTAATATTGAGTATGAATATATTCGCGGTCAAGATCAGGAATTTACTAACTACTGGGAATTTAGTTCTCCGGGTATTGCGCCTGAAATTATCTTACGTTGTGTACAATTTCAGTACACCTCCTCTAAGGATCTGGGACATTGGTTAATGAATCAACTTGAGTGGAAAGAATATCTTAATTCAATAGCTGTGTATCATGTACAGAAAGAATTACAGAATGAGGAATCTGAGTTGTATTTGACCTTAATAGCTAATGCACAGGGTTAATAATGTATAAGTGTTTTGATACGGCTGGAAAAAGAATAACAAGAGTCGGGGTATCCTCGATTAAACGTGTATTAAAGGATCTTTACCCATTAACAGATGGAGGAGAAAATTGTTGGGCAACTGTAAGCTGTCCAGATGCTGGTGTGTATATTAGTAGGTTTGATAGTATCTACGAGGTTTCCTGGATTTCTGATGGATCAGACCTATATGATGCAGCCTACAGGAATCAAAAAACAGCTATTAACAATTTTCTAGAGTTAAGAAAAGAAGCTACAGAGGTAGAGTAATGTTCGGAATGGGACCAATGGAAATATTGATTATTGCTGGAATAGCACTTTTAGTGTTTGGTAGGAGACTACCAACAATTATGAGGTCCATAGGCGAAGGTGTATCTGAACTACGAAAAGGTATCGAGGAATAAAGGTATGGCACAACATTACTATTATGCCGTTGGTACAGTTTTCAAAACATTGAATATGGATGGAGAGATAATAGAAGACTGTGCTTTCTTAGATAAGAACTCAAAGTTCACGGACCGGGGGTTAACAGAAGCCATAGTGTATGCAGATGAAAGTCAAGCTTTAAAAATAGCTCAGCAAGCTCATGGCCGAATTGTAAGAGTCCATCATGAATATGTTGAACAATTAGATATTGATATAAAGAATTAGTTTGACAAATACTCAATACAACACTAAAAGAAAGTCACCATGCCTGCTTGTATACATTGTCTAAATGAGGTAGAAAAATGTTATAGACTCAGAGGTCTCTGTGGAACTTGTCAGGAAACTCAGTCTGTTATATGTTATAGGTGTCAACAACCATTCCCCCATGATAATATGGTTATTATAAATGGGGACCAGCCTTATTGCCAATTATGCCATAGTTTTTGGCACCAATTTTGTGATGCTTGTGGAATTCCTCATGATACACCTGATATGGTTCATATTGATGATATATTCTATTGCACTAATTGTGCTCACCAAAACTTGCTAACTTGTTGTGAGTGTGGTGATACCAGTGCAGATTTTAGGCCTATAAATTTAGGTATCTTTTGCCCCTCTTGTTTGGAAGAATATATTGGGTGTTGTCATAACTGTGACTGTTACTGTAGATTAACAGATGGAGGTGAGTATAATACTGAAGATAATAATGAAGTCACCTTGTGTTATACGTGTGAATTGGGGTGTATTACTTGGCCTGTCAAGGAATTTAAGCCTGATCAATCAAATTTTAATGAGATTCAATCCATAAGAACTTTTGGTATTGAAATTGAAACATCTAAATGTAATAGATTTAGTGAATTAAAGAAAGATACAATCTGGGGATGCACTAACGATTATTCCATATCGGGTAAGGAGTTTATTACCCCTCCGCTGTATGGCGACGAAGGATTAAAATTAATTAGAGACTTTTGTGACACAGCACACATATTGGGGTGGGAAGTTGATCGACTGTGTGGACTCCATTTACATATAGGAATAAAACATTTAGAGGCAAATGAATTAAAGTCCTTGGCATACGCATACCATATAACCTATGGTATTTGGTCACAATTTGTATCTGATAATAGAGTAGATAATAGTATGTGTGGTAAGCCATCTTACCCTCAATCAGATATAACAAATATCAATATAAATGACTTAGAAGGATGGGAGTATTTTGTAGCTGAAAGAGACCGTTTTGATGCTATAAACTGGAGGGCCTTTTTAGTTCATGGTACAATTGAATTGCGGCTTATGGATGGTACATTGAGTGGGGAACTAATTTGCAACTGGATTAAAGCTCATGTTAGATTTATTGATTTTGTTACTAAACATACTATTGACGAATTAGATTTACTACTTGATGGAGATTTCTATTATCAGTTTACTGCTATAACAGAAATTATTGGTATAGATCTAGCTAATTATTATGCCCATTTAGCAAGTAGTCATAATAACATCATAAGACATAATGAAGAAACATTATTAACAATTTAGCTTGACAAATTAGTTTCATGGTGTATACTTACAATAGAGGCAAGGGAGTTGCCTTATTAAATACTCTTATTTATTTTGAAAAGGTAACCACATGTGTGGATTGTTTGGAGCTATAGCCCTTAAATGGGACCCTAATGTTATTCGTACTCTTGCTATTTGTAATCGTGAGCGGGGGACAGATTCTCTAGGGTTCTTTGATTCAACTGGGCGCATGATTAAAAGTGCCAAGGACCCATTGCAAGTTTTGGGGCAAGCAAATATTACAAAGTGGATATCAGAATCAAATTTAGGTAATGATAAACATGGACCTAGCTGGTTTATTGCTGGGCATACTAGACTAGGAACTAGGGGTGCAGTAAATAGAAAGAATTCCCATCCATTTCGTTATGGTAAGATTATAGGTTCACATAATGGCATAGTACAAGCCCCAGCAAACTATAATGTGGATTCCATGCTATTATTTGATGAACTGAATAAGGAAAATGGGAAGTATCAAAAAGCATGGGAGGATATTTCTGGTTATTGGGGATTAACTTGGTATGATGGAGAATCTTTCTGTTTACAAGTACATGATGGCACATTGAATATAGTTCAAATAGATGGCATTTGGTATTACTCATCTGACGAAGACCATTTAGTCGCCGCTGTAGGGTGTAATGATGGTCTTTATTCACTAAAAGAAGGGGAAACATGGTGTTTTACAAATGTCGATGGCGTAATTGTCCACGAGGAAAAGGAAAAATTCACGTCAAAGGCTACAACATACAAGAAATATTTACTAGAGTACAGTGAATATGAGAAGGAGTGGCCACCTAGTACTTCTTATGGTACTCACAAACACTCTATGGGCCAGAATTATTCTCAGTGTACAACTAATATTTCAGGTGTAGAAGAAGCCAATGTTCATGATTGGGAAGATGAATGGAGAACGGCTTGGGATGACTATTGTACTGAGACTGAACACTCAGTAGGTCCCTAATGATTACTAGACAAGATATACTAGCAGGTGGAAGTTTTACTGTTGCCCTCTGTAGATTAACTACTCGAAAGTATGTGTTTAATGTGGTTAAAGATGGTGATATGTTAAGAGTACATGGCACCCAATTAGGAGGTAGATTCCATTATATTGGGTTACTATATCCTGAAAGTGGTCATCTTGCACGAACATCAAAAACATTAAAAGACCGTCATATAGTAACAGCGAATGTTTTTCGTTGGGTTATTTCAATGTTGTGGGGGTATAATGAGTTCCCTAAAAGTGTCCATATTCAATTACTAGAGTCTGAATTATGCTAAGTGACTGGGAAACTAAGATACCTGTGGGTAGTTTGAAGCCTTGGTTTATTATGGTTCAATTTGGTGAGATACTAGATGTGGTATCAAGACCTTCGCTTCTACAGGGGTGGGTTGATGGATCAGATTTTTCAATTCTGATAGGTACCCTTAATGAATTTGGTAACCATGAAATACTTGGCCCCTGTGGAGAATATTTTCATATAAAAGGTGAAAATAGTTGGTTGGTTACATCACCTATGGATGGCTGTGCTAGACTAGTGGGTATAACTGGCTCAGTTGCGGAGTTTATTATATCCCGTCTCTCAACTCTTTATAAGAATAATCACTTTGAGGATTTAATCAATTTTCCTCAGGTTGGTATTACAGGATTCGTATGCAGTTCCTAATTCAAACAATAAATAACACAGTTGTACATGACTTTGCCTTTGTACTACTTGAAGCGCTACGGTACCATAAGTGGCAAGGACACAATTATCATATGTCTATGGTAGTTGAACGAAACATTGATGAACCCGGTTGGATTCCTGTGGGTTCAGTAGAATTTGTGCAAGACTATCTTAAGGATACTTATGACCTTACTGTAAAGCCTAGGAATGTTCCAGAAGCATTACTGCCCATACAATTTAGTGGTCGTGCTATAACAAACACCCCATTTACAGAAACCACGGATCTTAGTAAAGATTACCTTCATGTTAAAAGTAATGACTATATTAAGAAGGAATTAGACCTTGCTAACCTTGCCCCTGAAAACTATCAAATAACCCCCCTCCAGGATTACACTAGTGAGTGGCGAGCATTTATCTGGCGGGGAGATTTGGTTGGCTTGCAAAATTATTCGGGTGATTTTACTGAATTTCCAGACATGCGACAGATTCATGCTATGATAAAAGTCTTTAATGGCCCTTGTGCATACACCTTGGATGTTGGTATCCATGCCGGGTGTACCTGGGTGATCGAGGTTCATGATTTCTTTAGTTGTGGACTCTATGGTTTTGCTGATTTGCAATTGCTTCCATTAATGTTCGGGGGGTGGTTTAATGAGTTTCTGCGAGAGAACAAATGAAAAAGTATATCTTACAACGAGAGTGGGATGTCCAGGCCATTCAATGGTTCAAGCATGGTGATGTGCCAGGACTAGCAGTAGACCCAAATAATCCTGACAATGCAATACTGAATCCTGATGAGCCCTGGAATCCAATAATATTGAAGCCAAGGGATTATTACATTGTGCATCGGTGTGGCCAGGCCTTTTCGTTAACTGCAAAGATATTTGAAAGAGACTACAAGGAGTATATAGAATGAAAAAGCTAAGAATCTATTATTCAGTGCAGAATTGTGGGGATGGTTCTGCATACCCTGAGTTCATGGATAGCCGGAAACTAGCTGAGTGGGATCAGAAGATAATATGTAAGTATGGAGACAGGTGGGGCGGTTTGGGTGAATTGGATATAGTATCTGAATCTCCAATAACTATTGAAAAAGTGCGAAGTACAATTGGGTATTACCTTTGGAAATCAATAGACACTTGGTGGGCAGCCGATGATAGGGGTGACTTTGAATCCGAGTTCTTCCCTAATGGTGTACCAAAATTTGAAGCAAGGAGAATAGGGACTTGTAATAAGTATTATTATGTTTTTATTAATGGTATACTACACTTTAAGGGACGTGGCTGGAATCGAAAGACGCAAAGGCTTGAAATTTCTGACCGGGGGTTAATAGAATTCCAAAAAACCTTAGACAACTTAGGTCAGCATGACTAAAGATGAACTAAGGGCGATAAGTAAAAAGATAAAGGATCTTCTACCAGAGGAGCAAAAAGCTGTGGGCTTAAGGTTTCAAGGCTTGCAATCTCTTATAAAACCAACGAACAAGCAAAAGAAACCTAAACAAAACACCAGGGAAAAGGAACTATGGTCCCTTCATCCAGGTCCCTTTGGTCATGGAGTAACAATGTATGAAAACGAGTTACATATTGGGAATTGTGACAACTATACATACAAACGCTCAACTATGGTAATTAAAGGTAATAATTTACACATGAAAGAAGTATAATGAACATAACAGTTGTGGGAACTGGGTACGTGGGCCTTGTTACAGGTGCTTGTTTAGCCGATGTTGGGAATACAGTAACCTGTGTAGACACGGATGAAAGGAAAATAAGTGATTTGAAAAACGGTTTTATTCCTTTCTATGAACCAGGGTTAACAGATATAGTTAAAAAGACAATAGCCTCTGGATCATTGATATTTACAACTGAGTTTGTAGTCGGTGACATCTTATTCATTTGTGTGGGTACTCCTGGGTTGTCAAATGGTACCGTGGACATGGATAATATGTGGAAAGTGATAGATACTATTATAGATGTAGCAGATAGTCCTAAGATTATTGTTATAAAAAGCACTGTACCACCTGGTACTAATGCGTCAGTTAATAGTAAATTACGTAACAGTGGAGTTAATCATGTTGTTGTAAGTAACCCTGAGTTTCTACGCGAAGGTAGCGCAGTACAAGATTTCTTTGCGCCAGATAGGGTTGTGATAGGAACAATAAATCGAGTTGCACAGTTAACACTAAAGGATCTTTATCTATTTACACCTTGTAAGACATCAATCCTAGTTATGAGTGCAATTGATGCCGAACTAACAAAATATGCGTCTAATAGTTTTCTGGCAACAAAGATTTCATTTATTAACCAGATAGCAGACATCTGTGAAGGGGTAGGGGGTAATATTAAAAATGTCCAAAAAGGGATGGGTGAAGATCCTAGAATAGGTTATGATTTTCTTACTCCAGGGCTTGGGTATGGGGGGTCTTGTTTTCCGAAAGATGTGGATGCTTTGCGAAATATAGCAGGTAATTTGGCCCCCTGGGCTCCTAATATACTTGACTCTGTACATGAGATTAATGAAGACAGACTCCAGAGTATGGTGAACAAGATAAAAGGAGCCTTAAAGAATGATATTAAAGGAAAAGTAATAGTTGTTTTAGGTGCTTCATTTAAACCAAAAACTGATGATATTCGAGACTCACAGGCTTTGAAACTAGTGGATCTTTTGCTAGAGGGTGGGGCATTTGTAACCATACACGATCCACGGGCTACGGATAATATACTAAAACGGTATTCTAATAACCCCAAAGTATGCGTTTCTATTGATGCACAGGAAGCAACTAAAGGGAGTGAGACATTAGTCCTAGCAACTATGTGGTCTGAGTATAATAGGCTATCTTGGGACCATATAAAAGTTAATATGAAGCAACCTATTATTGTGGATTGTTGGAATATGTTTAACAAAGATGATTTGAAACAGCGAGGATTTAAGTATTATGGAATTGGAAACGGAGCGAATTAATGATCAATTTATACAGGGAATTTGACACAGCCGTCTCAAAATTGGTTAGTGGTTTAGCAAGCTCATGTATGGATGTTGATGAACTAACATATCTTGAAGCAATGACACAAGCTCTTGAAAGCGTGTCTGTAGGGCTTCAAATGCGCCTTGATGAACTTGAATCCAGTAGGGAGGACTAAATGTTTATTAGTATGGTTGTTGCAGCATGTGGTTTAATCATAGGATACTTAGGTATATTTATTATGGTATCCATGGTTGGGTGGACTCACCATTTACCTGATTGGTGTGAAACAATAGCCTTATGGATATTTTTGAGTTTGATTACTGGGGGCAGTGTGTTGGGTGCATGGGGTATACTAAATTACTGTATTTATTTTACTCAGTACCTTATTAAAATTGATTTTTAGAGGACACAAATGCGATACTGTGATATCTGTAAAAACAACAAAGCATTGCCATATTTAATTCACCGAGACTTATGTATGTGTTACACATGTGCAGAGGGTATGGGCTGGGTTTATTGTATTCCATGTAATCTATTACACCATCCTAGTACTTCTCATCATGTAGGTGGAATCAGGTGTTGTGATATATGTTGGAATAAAGATCAAACAACTTGTAATACATGTTCAAAAATCTGGCCCACTAGCTGTTTGAATAATGAATTACAATGCCCTGACTGCCAGGAAACTGTAACTTTTTCGCACCCAACAAGAAAGGTTTGTGATAGTTATGTATATGTACAAAGTACAAGACATTATGGAATAGAGTTGGAAACCTACAGGTGTGAAAATCACTGCCAGCTAAAGAGGCAGGATTGTTGGGGGGCTAAATTTGATGAGACTATTGAGGGAATGGAATTTGATTCTCCTAAGTTTCGAGGTGACTGTGGTTTCAAAGCAATTTCGGATATTTGTGAATTTGCAAAACACAATAACTGGGAAATCAATAATTCTTGTGGTTATCATTTGCATATAGATTTATCCCAAGAGTGTGCAAGAAATTTAAGAGCAGTGGCTTATGCATATGATTTAACAAACCCAATATGGAGAACACTAGTAGAACCTAATAGAGAAAACAATACATGGTGTAATCATGATGTAGATGATAGGATGTGTATTAAGGAGTTGAAAAACATCGGGAGTTGGCTAGATTTTACTAATTATCATGTCACCCGTCATACATGGATAAACTGGGCTGCTTATTACTATCATGGTACATTGGAAATTCGTTCACATGAAGGGACTTTGGATGAAGTTGAAATATGTAACTGGGTAAATGCGCATTTAACATTTGTTGATTGGGCTATAAGGGTGGGGGAAGCTAAGGTGCTTACTAACTTGAATGGTAATATTAATATGTTATTTGACAAATTAATTAATATCTGGTGCGAGACCGGGTGTGAAGAGCTAGGAGATTATTATGCAGAAAAATCTACTCTGGAGTTAAGAGAATTAGTATGAGCAACTTTAATAATGGGACTTTAGTATGGTATTTCAAATCTGGTATACAAGCCCCAGTGGAATGTGTTTATATCGGCGCTGTTAAAGTAGACAAAGGGGCATCCACCAATAAACACATTATCCGGTTTGTGGACAACACACAGACAGTACATGTATCCACAGATGAACTATATAGAACGGGAGATGCTGCTTGGGAGGCATTAACAGAGGGTGCTAAGTCCTCTATACACGATTTAGAGATAATTATTGAAGTATACAAACAACTAACAAAAGGCGGTAAGTAAATGTATCATTTATGTGAACTACAATATGGTAAAGAGAAAGCATACACTATTACAAATAATGTAATGCACGAAGTAGAGAAATTCATGCCCGTAGGTGCAGTGGTTAAATCTGTTTTTATGCATCATGATTTTGATGTAGTAAAAGGTAAATGGTTGGATAGTTGTAAAGTATTGGAGGACCAATACCCTGAGAAAAAACCACACCTGTTAGTAGATAATGTTATGCACTATAATATTTTTGAAGCTGTACTAGCCTTAGATAAACTAGGTCCGCGCTTACTAGGGTGGCGAGTACGACGCTTCGGGAACCGTCTTGGACTCCTAGGGGGTTATTTACGTCGGAGGCGTCAGGCGAGGCGTTCTCGACGCCGTGAGCGTAGGTTGCTAAGGGCCGAACGACGGGCCGCACGTCATAAGAAGTTTTGGGCAATGGTTAGGTGGATACTGTGCTTAAGAAACTAAGGCGAGCTTTCTGCCTACTGACTAGTCGTATTAAATGGCAGGGTTGGACCCACCCATTTTGGTTTGTATACCACCATAAGGAATATAAGCTAAAAGGTTGGGATAAGACTAGACTCATGCGATACATGAGTCCAGGAGATATTGTAATCACCAGAACTGAGGGTATCCTCTCCACTTGGTTGATTCCTGGTTGGTGGACACACGGTGGAATTTGCACTGAAAATGGTAGTATTATTCATGCTACTGCTAAGGGAGTGCATGAAAGTCATCCCTTAGACTTTTTATGTGCAGACTACGCTATTGTACTTAGATATAAAGATATGGATCTAGCTATCCATGCTGAGATTATAGCTTATGAGATTAAGGGGTCGAGTTATGATTTTGATTTTAATTTTGATAATTCCAGTGAATTTTCTTGCACAGAGCTTGTAATGTACTGTTATCCCGATTGGATAGAACCAAACCGTAGGTATTTTGGACGGCGAGTTGTTATAGCTGATGATATTGTTAGCCTTGCGGATGGTTCGTATGCCCCCTTCAGTATAGTCTATGATACGAGGAATTCATGTTCTCACTAATACTATTACTGACACTTGTGAATCCTGTTAGGGAGGTTACAAAGTACGCCCCTATCCTGAATGATGTCCAAAGTCAACTACAGGCGGGGCATGTCTACACCTGTGACGATGATATTACTACTGTACATGAATGTACACATGGAATTAATGCCCGGCTGCGGGGAATCTATGGTAGGCCTAGTTTCTATGTTCTAAATAACAGAGCAATTATGTTAGATGAGCCCAATGGAACAATGACTATGGTTGCAAACAGGGTTCCAAATATTTATAGAGGTCCCTTGTATCAGTTTTACTTAGTACGAGCTAGAAAATGGTGGGATAAACAGCCGACGTATATTTTTGATGAATTCTCTGCATATATAAATGCTGTTCAAGCGCGTAAAATACTGGGGAGACCGGACCGTGGTGGTACTGTTGAGTATATGGCAGAATTTGTGTTTTACTCAGTATGTGTCCCTTGGGCCTTAGAGGACGATGACCCTAAGATGAAAGCCTTCCTCCGGTATCAGATAGATAGAGCACTAGCTCTGGGGGCTAAGGTAAATATAGATGGAGAACTACAAGAGTTTATGAGTGATTACTTTGGAGCCTGGTGGTTTGAAAGTAGGTTCAAATGATTCGATTTTTAAGAGGACTCTTGAAGAAGAGGCCAAGTGGGCCTAAGAGGTTGGTGTTTATTTTGCCGAATGAGCCTGGCCCTAAGCAAATGCTTGAAGAGTCTAAAAAGTTGGTGGTACCATTCTCTAAAACAATACCGGGGATAACGGTACGTAACAAGTATAACCTCAGGGCGTCCAGTTGTTTACCTGGAGATCATTTTAAGGTTACTGTGGATGATCGAAAGCTTGGTAAACAATGCTTTGTTGAAAAGATCACAAGGCATCGAACAATTAATACGGTGATTACTTTTGATATAGAACCCGGTGTTCTAGGCCTAAAAGATGGTTTGGGTGCTATATTTGGAGAAGAATAACTAATGAAACTATACGGAATCACATGTGACACCTGTGGAAAACCAGCCGATGGGCCTCATTGTGAAGTGGGTTCCCGTTGTGCTGCATGTCATGAAGTACAGTTTCAAGTGGTAAGCTCCATGAAACTGTACACAGTTACAGGGAGATTTATGTATGGGCTAATGATAGTAAGGGCCACGAGCCCCGAGGAGGCCTTGAAAATTGCTAGAGTAACTGATAGAGGGATCAATCTAGAAGGTATCAAAGTTACACAAATACCTACAAGTGGACCCACAGAAGTAATTGAAAGTTGGCTAGAATAACCATGAAATTATATTCAATTACAGGACCACATGTATATGGAATGTTTGTGGTTAGAGCTACAAGTGCTGAAGAGGCACTTGAGTTTGTTAATAATGATGGTTGGCATCTAATAATAGACTATGTTACTGAACTAAGCACGGAAGGACCCGAGGGTATTCTTACCTACTGGGTAGATTAATCATGAAACTATTTTGGGATTGTTTTTGGGCCACGGTGTTTATTGTTATATGTATCGGGGTGTTAATGTTATTGTGTGAAATTGGATATTTACCACCAGTATAAACATGTTTGAAATAATTGGTTGGGTAGCCATTATTTTTTATTATGTAGTTAGGCCAAGATTAACTTGACACCTGTCTCTTAATAGTGTATACTTATATTGTTAAGGGACTACAAAGTCCTCTAACACACTCGCCGCACCAATCCATAGGTGCATATAGGGCGAGACCTGCCAGCCATCGGACGCTTCCCAGGCCCTGATGGTTTATCCAGACTCTAAGAGCCTGGGCTTAATGAGTCTGGGATTGTCTCACCCCGCTCCAGTCGCATGGCGTCTGAAGGGGGTGGGGCATATTTTTACTTTTAAGAAAAACAAAGGATTAAGAAATGAAAATGCTTAAAATTAGTTATCCAATAGACGATTATGATTTATGCCATCAAACACTATTAGTGTATTTGGATTCAATAGAATATAACTTTGGTCGGTGTTTAATGGGCAGGTAGTTATTGCCCAGTCGCATGGCGTCTGAAGAGGAACATATTTTTACTTGGAGGATTATTATGACTACATGGCGTAAGGAATTAAAATACTGGTTGGACAGAAATAATGAAACCTGGAGTGACATTGTTTCTTGTACACTCACTGATGAAAAGTTGGAGTTTGAATTTAGTAAACATGGTGGTCCTTATGAGGGTGAGGCCTTTTATGCTTGGACAAAGAATTTTGTTTATTTTTCAAAAGAAGGTGAATGTCATGAATGTACAGAGGTAGGTTCTGTACCACGAAACCCTTGTGATACTAAACCTTGGTGTGTACGGTAACTCACCTCAGTCACTTAGTGGTTGAGGTGGGATATTTATGCCTCACTGGACTTCCCCAGTCCGGTGGAGTTATACCCTAGGGCGGCCCTTGTCACCTGGACGCTTAGCGACTGGGTGGCGGGGCCAGTTTTTATAAAGAGTAACATATCAATGATTGAAAAATTTGAAAAGGGGCAATCTGTTTGGTACTATTGTTCAGGGCACTCAGAGCCAATACCCTGTATATACAACCACCTTATATATGATTGGGGTTGGAATGATGGTAAACTACTCCCAGTCAGTGGGCCTTGGCATAGCTCACCTGATGATTTCCTATATGCTACAGAGCTTGAGGCATGGGTTGCTAAAGCTAAATGGCTCAAAGGGCGGCTAGAGGAGCTAGATGCAATTATTGCAGAGGCAGATGCAAAGAAAATAAAAGCAGAGAAGAATCTGAGGGCAGTGATCCACACGGTGGACTGTAAATCCACTGTCAATGTATAATGTGTGGTGGCGGCAAGAGGTTCAATTCCTCCATTGCCCACTTAGGAGAAAGATTAAAGTAACAAGGGAGATAGTGAAATGCTTAAGATATTAAAGCCCTGGGTGTTAGCCACATAGTTTGACAATTACACCATTTTTCTAGCATGTGTGGGAGTTCCGATGCTTTGGGCAATGGGGGTATCTATTCTCTTTGGAATAGTCACTTGGGTGGGTTATACATATGATGAGGAGGACTGGTAGCATAAGATGTCAATATATAAAGTGGTAGTAAGAGATTTAATACCTCCAGTAGCTCAGTGGTGGGCCATGAAAAAAGGCAAAGTGCTGTATGATTAAGAGAACACTTTTAACCGGAATCCTAACACTTTGTGAGTCGGATGTTGTGAAAGGCAGGGCTATAATGACCCTGGATGACGTTGCATTTAATGGCCCTAAGTTTCCGGAAGTACTAGGTAACGTCGCAGCGGAGTTGGTAGTTTATGTTCCACAAACAATCAAAACCCCTGATGATGCTGAGTGGATAGTGTCTTATAGTGGGAGTCATTATTTAATGAGTAGAGATATGGCGGTTGCTGTTGTAGGTGCTGGAGGTAGTTGGAAGATACTTGTTAGTATTAATGATCTTTGGACAACTTCACCTAACCTAGGAACGGGTAAGAAAGCAGTAGTTAAGAAACTTGCAGAATTGAAACTTAGCGGATACAGTTATGAGCCCGATGTCGGAGGTTCGATTCCTCCCTGGAGGACTAAATGAATTTTGTTAATGGTAAAACATATTGGTGTATCCACAGTCCTGGCTCTGGGTTTCCGGTAGTGAAGCCATGGCAAGGAGTACTTCACTATACCCATGAGCCTTGGTGTACAGTGCGAAGGTTGGTACCACTCAATGAAATGACAAATAACTTTTACTTGAAATCCAAGTACGCAATATCTAGGGAGTATATATTCCATACAGAGGCAGAGGCTCAGAGGAGTTATATTAAGTATGAAAAAGTTCGCTTAGAGTGTGTACGAGATAAAGCAATAAGAGATCTGGAGAGATTTGAAAATGAAGGTTGTTAATGAACACAGAAATTAAATTAGTGTGGCATGTAAAAGATTTGCATACTGGTAAGCCTTGCCAACCTAAACAAACACTTTATCAATCTAGTGAAGAAGTACACCAAATTCTTGCCCCAGAGAATGTTTTTGAAACCTATGAAGAAGCTAGTACGGCGTATGTTAAAGTGGAAAAGGCACGATTAGTTCAACTGAAACAGGCTATAGAAAAAGCAGAAGATGCTTTAGACACCTATATACTAAATAAGTAAGTCAGTGTGGCGGAATTGGAATACGCGCTGGATTCAAGATCCAGTGGCCTTGGGCTATGAGGGTTCAAATCCCTTCACTGGTATTAGGAGAAATAATGTACAAACCAGATCAAAAACTATGGTGTATAAGGGTACAACAATAACCCCTTGTCAATATGTTTGTGTTGCTATGGATCTTGCTAAAAATATGACTGGTTACGCAGTTCGTATTTTTGATAACACTATAACAATTCTTCAGGTTGAAAAACTGTATGTACATGAAGCTGATGTCACGTTAGCTTTATTCAATTCTTACAAACTTCGAAGAAATAATTCGGTAACTAGTATTGAATAACTACGAGTTAAGATCAAAGAATATGAACAGCTTCTTGAAGAAATAAAGGTGGAAAGCTAAAATGACTGATTTGTGTGTAACATGTAGTAGCTCTCATCATATTCATTATTGGGTAGGGGCATGTGGTCCATTCTGTGTGGACTGCTGGGAATCACGGCTTAAAAGAGCAGCAGATAATCCCAAAATGTCTCTAGAATCCAGGGTAGAGGAACTGGAGGCTCAGTTACTAAAGATTAAGAGGCAATTATTCCAAGATCCTTAAACCTCTTTGAATTTCTTCAAGAGAATGGTTTAACACTTACAGTTGAATTGGGTGAACATACACTGTGCAAAAAATATGTTAAAATATGTGTTGAAGGACATACACTAGGGGAAAATGTTAATCGCGGTATGGGTAGATCTGAAGCAATTTTTCCAGATTTTATAATTGAAGAAGACTCTGTACCAAGTGCAACTAGAAAAATGATTGACCATATTACAGATCGTTGGATTTGTTTTAAGAAAAAACCAGTAGTAAAAGTTCCTATACTAAGTTACAATACTGACAATTGGAGAGATACTGTAAAAATTGTGCAAGGACCCCGTGCAATTAATTTTTATGATTGGCTTGAAAAGGAAAATTTAATACTTGTTATTTCACAGTGTGAAGATGTTAATGAAAAGGCTTTTATACGAGTAGAACTTGAGGGGTATGGTATAGTAGGGTCACATACTGGTGATGGTAATAAATTAGCATTAGCAACCGAGCCCACTGAGTCTAGGGCAATACTAAAATTAATTAAAATAATCTCAGAACAGTCTATTGCCCCTTCATATAGGAAAAATGGCTGGAGTTGTGTTAATGAAAATCAGAAAATTAAGGTACCTGCATTGAGGGAATTATGATAGAAGAACAGAATCAAGATAAGATTGTTGAAGTTGTTGAGGTGGAGTCCGTTGAAATTCATCCCAATGCAGATCAATTAGATATTGTTCGAGTCCTGGGTACTCAGTTTATTAGTAGCCGAGGTGAATTTGAAGCCAAGGACAACTGTATATATTTCCCACCGGATACTGTGGTAGATCCAACCCGGATTCCAAAAGAGATTGTACCCTACCTTAAAAAGGGTAATCGCGTAGGAGCTATTAGGTTGCGCAGTATGGCTAGCTTTGGATTTGGTATTAAGACTACAACCAAAGTTGGTACAGATCTTACAAATGCCTTTGGGGCTATACACTGGCAACCACCAAAGTATCATGGTGAAGGTTGGTTAGATACTCCGGGAATTTTTATGTATACTAATGTCCAGCCTTATTATAAACATCGTGGTGTGTTTCGTGGCCGGGACATTGTTATCACTGAAAAGATTCATGGTATGAATTGTCGAGTGGGTGTTTGTAAGGGTGAGATATTCTGTGGTTCACATCAGAGACTGCGATCAGAAGACTCAGTGTTTGGTACGGCGCTCTCTGTGGTAAAAACCTGCTTAGAAGTTGAGAAGAAAGTTGGTAATAATCTTACCCTCTATGGAGAAATATTCGGAAAGGGTATTCAGTTCATGGACTATGGAGTCTCTAGAGGCTTTAGAGTCTTTGATGCTATGCTAAATGGTTGTTACATGGATTGGAAAGATTTGGTTACTCTGTGTGAAGTTCATGATATTCCTGTGGTTCCTGTATTATACGAAGGACGGTTCTACAATGAGCTTATCGAGGAGTATACTGATGGTCCGTCATTTGGGAACCATACTTGTGAGTTCAAAGGACGTGAGGGGGTTGTCATCAAGACCATCAAAGAGGCATGTAGCGGAAAGCTGGGTAGACTGATTGTTAAGTGTGTGAGTGCTGACTATTATGAAAACAATTAGGAGTAACCATGTATAGATTAAGTATATATCGTGGTAAGGGTATCGAATTACTTTGGGACCACCAATCAAAGAAGCTTCCCACAAAAGAACAAATTAAAGAGATATTGTTAGATAGACTAAGAGTAGAAACAATCCTATATGATAGGAATTTACTAAAGGATGCTATTGAGGTTTTATCAAGGGTAAAATTTCCAGAACCCAACAAGGGGGTGTATTATAAGGTTTTAAACATTCCCGTGGGTCTAGTAGCTTTGGAACAATGGTAAATTAACTTGACAACCGGGTATTCATAGTGTATACTTGAATATGGAGAAAAATTAATGTGGTATTGGGAACACAGTATGTATAAACTCTTAGAAGCTGATTTCCTAGGCCTGGAAGCAGGGAATACTGGGCGAGTTTGTATTAAGATTGATGGTTATTACAGGACTTAAAATGAATTCATCTACTAATTACTGGTGTATAAAGTCTTATATACCTAGCAGGCCTAAAGAACCTTGGTATGGTAAACTATGTGATAGTAGTGAACATTGCTACCTGGAAGCCGATAATTTTCGTATATTTGTTAATAGGAATACAGATTTATTTGAGACAAAAGAAGAAGCTCAAAGTGCATATATTAAGGTTGAACAAAAACGAGTAGATAATTTATTCAAGACGTGGGCAAAATCCCTTAATCACTTACTTACTTTCAAAGATACTGTGGAGCAAAAATGAGAAACGATTTAACAGATATTACTTTTGTGGTGGACCGTAGTGGTTCAATGACCCCAAGACGTAAAGATGCCGAGGGAGGCATCAATACTTTCATTAACGACCAAAAAGAAGCTAAGGGGGATGCTATATTTACTTTGGTTCAATTTGATGATAAGTATGAGTTTGTTCACAAGGGTATAAAGATTGAAGACGTACCTCCTTATACTATGCGTCCTCGGGGTTGGACTGCCCTGCTTGATGCTGTGGGTCGAGCTATCAATGAGACAGGGGAGCGGCTTGATAAGATGCCAGAGTCCGAGCGGCCTGGGAATGTTGTGGTTGTTATTGTCACGGATGGGGAAGAGAACTCAAGTAAGGAATTTAACTTAAAACAAGTTCATGATATGATTACTCATCAGCAGGAAGTATACAATTGGAATTTTACATACATAGGTGCAAATGCGGACACCTTTGCTACTAGTTTTGCACTTGGTATTTCCAGTAATTCCACATTACAGTATGATTCTACACAAAGTACACGTAGTGCCTTTGGAACCGTGTCAAATGCTGTGTCAAGAAGTCGAAGTGCATCAGCATTAGGACAAAGTGCAAGTGTAGTGTATACAAATGAAGAACGAACAAACGTATCATGAAAATAATACCAATTTACATAGTTTCCATTTTCAATGGAAACCACAAATTACTTTGGGCTACAACATTAGCCGGTACCTGTAACATACTTGCTGTTATAAAAATCTTAGAGCAAGCAAGTAGCAGGGAGGATTTTAATCTATCTTCTACTGTACACCATAGCGTGGTTCAAGAAACTAGGGAGGCTGTGAAGTACATCATTGATGCCTGTGGCCTACCAGCCTATGGCAAAATAACTGAGAAAATTGTTGCGGGTACATGTATCGGGCGAGTAAAAATCCACAAGGTAAAAGGTTGGTTATGCAGTTAAGGGGATAAATTATGGATGAAACATGGCCAAAGAAACAATATGACGTGATACTCACAAACTCAGAGGAACTTTAGATATGTATAGACTAATTCCAATTATTGGCGCTCTTGTACCTATAGCATTAATTACAGTATGTAGCTTAGCAGCTAGTGGTATAATTTCACAGCCAATGATGCAATTTTGTATTGCTGCTCCGATGGTTTTACTTGTTTTGGCTGCATTTACATTTTTTTATATAATTATGATTGCAGTTTGGTATAATTGGGCTAAGGACCGCAGATGAAAAAACAAAAAATACTAAAGATGTCTAATACATGTATTGAGTGTGGTAGCCCCACACAGGATTGTTATTATGTAGCAGGGTATGGTCCGTTGTGTGAGGAGTGCCATAGCAACCTATACCAATGGGCTACCGAATATACTAGATGCAAAGGGGAGTATTATGATAAACAAGTCCCTAAATGGAATTAAAGAGACTCTATTCACTGTAGTAAGTTGAAATTTAGCCCTCTAAATGTTATGAGGATATGGATGCACAGTAGAGTTTGTTGTTGTTGTCTTTATGCGATAACTAACTTAGAACTGGACCCCTCGCATGATGCGAAACCGTAATGCTGAGATTGTGTCCTTCAGTGTTAAAAAGGCCTACTCGCTGACGCGGGTAGGCCTTTTCATTGTGAAGTCTGAATTTCTCGACCACTTTATTTCGTTGTATAAAGTCTGAATTTCTCGACCACTTTATTTCGTTGTGAAGTCTGAATTTCTCGACCACTTTATTTCGTTGTATAAAGTCTAACCCCTCCCTCTCTTATTTTTGGATTTATCCAACTAACTGTATCTATTCACCTCATACTTAAACATACCACAATATGCTTAAAAGTCAAGACCCTAATAGCCGGTTTTTTATCTGCTACTAGTTATAAGAGTCCTCGTGGTCATAGCTAAAAGTTACACTGATTATAAGGTTCTTCGTGGTCATAGGGGCACCTAGATTCCTAGACTAGTATTACTACGTAATACTAGTCTAGGAATCTACCAGACTACCAACTATGTATATGACTACTACAACCCCACCAGCTTATACAAAAAGTATTATAATCATATAGTGAAATCCCATAGAATTTGTTTGACTACTGTGCTAGGTGGTGTATAATTGGGGTATAGAACAAATAAATACTTAGGAGTCTTTTATGTTAAGTCTGGACGTGTGTATGCCCGCCGAGGTATCAAGGGTGCTACGAGAAACAGCTAAAACCTACACCCAAGAATCAGAATCTTGTGGGCAGGTATGGAGGTTAATAGGCGAGATTCTAGTTCAGGCGGGGCATGAGATAGATGATATTGTAGCACACAATAACTCACGAGAGTAACATGATAGCTCTAGCTTCCACCCGACTATTGCCCCACTGGATTACTTGCCCCGATTGTCATGGGTGGTTTGATCCACTAGTAGACCTACCTGTGAATGTCCTTGTAGGTCATTGGCTTGAACCCTCAAGGGTTGTATGCTTGAATTGCGCAACCCTTTTAGGTTTTACCACTTGTGATGACTGCACAGAAGTAATACACGAACATGATGCAGTATATTATGGTGATTCTGTATACTGTTATGACTGTGCGATGTGTAATGGAATTACACAATGTGCCGATTGTGATAAATGGATCAATGACGATTATATTACTGACTGTTACGGAGAGGACTTTTGTGAAGATTGTCGGGATACTCGTGGTTTTGAGCACTGTGAGAGTTGTGATGAGTGGCATGACGATATTACCTATATTGATTTATGCGGTTGCTACTGTTCCATGTGTTTTACTTCAAACTTTGCATTTTGTTCGGGTTGTGAAGAAATATACGAACTTTGCGAATTAACAGAGGGGGAGGAGGGTGATTATTGCTCCGAGTGTTTGGATGAAAATTGTTCTAATCCCAATAAATGGGTAGGGTGTGCCGAATACGACCTAGTGGGCAGTTCTAGGCGATATGGGGTTGAACTGGAAACACATAGCTGTGGGGGGTGGCAAGGGTATAATCATCCTGCGTGGATAGTTAAGGATGATGTATCAATTAGTGGGATGGAATTTGTTACGAGTATTCTGTGTGGTAATGAGGGTATTAAAGCTATTAAGCACTTAAGTGATTACGCTAAATCTCAAGGGTGGAGTGTAAACGACAATTGTGGTTATCATTTGCATATTGATATTAGTAAAGAGACTGCCGATAGTCTTAAAGCTGTAGCTTTTGCGTATCATGTTACTTATGATGTTTGGAAACATCTTATATCAATGAGTCGATGGGATAATTGGTATTGTAAGCCATTGGAACAACCATTACAATCATATATTGACTTAGATGATATAAATGACTGGAGAGTATTCTCCAACCGAATAGGTACAAGAAATCAATGGGTTAACTGGGGTTCATTCAATAATCATAGTAGTTTGGAAATACGTATTCATGAGGGCACCTTAGACTGTGATAAAGTTTGCAATTGGATACGTGCCCATACTACTTTTTGTGATTGGGCTGTAAATGGAGGTTGTGACAAGGTTAGAACAACCCTATGGGGGCGCACTCCTCAAGAGAAATTTGGATGTATCCGGGATATATGGGCAGATTCAGGTTGTTATGATCTAACTGATTTTTATGCCTGTGATACACTAATGGAACCTGCTTATGCCTAAATGTATAGATTGTAATGAAACTTTCAATTATTGTATCAAGTACAAAACGGATTCACGCTGTGAGGATTGTATGAATCATAGTGGTCTAATATATTGTGAGGGTTGTGGTGAGTGGAATGAACCTAATGATATTGTTATTGATGAGTTTTGTGAACCTTGTGCTAATGACCACGATTATTTTCAGTGTTTAAATTGTAATGAATGGTGTTCTAACGATGATTCTAATTGGTATAATGAAGAGCACTACTGTAACGGTTGCTTTGATTGCTTGAACATTGTCCTTTGCCATGGTTGTGGTGAATGGAAAGAACCTGATGATATACTAGATTGTGACTGTACGTCTTATTGTGGGTATTGTGCAAACTCTCGTGGTTGGTTTTGCTGTCATCATTGTAATGCCCCTAGCGCTGATACAATCTCTGAGGGTTGTGATAACTATTGTGAAGATTGCTTTAATACGTTGTTCTTCATTTGTGCTGGATGTAGTGACATATTTGTTAATGATGATTGTGTATATACTGATGAAGGTTTAAGGTGTCAAGAATGTGCCCCCCTTGTTGATACGGGAGATTGTGCGCCTAGATTTACCTATATGAAAGAAAATAATTATTCTGAAGTAGGGAGTGATCGAAGATACGGAATCGAATTAGAATCATCTAGGTGCCACAACTATACTTACCTTAATCGGTCTGGGTGGGGGGCCAAATACGATGCGTCAATAACAGGTAAGGAATTTTATTCGGCCATATTCAGGGGGAATAAAGGATTAGATAGTATTAGAGCGGTTTGTCAGTATGCTCATAATCATGAATGGACGGTTGATACCTGTTGTGGTTATCATTTGCATCTAAACATGCATGATGAAACTCCTGATACGCTTAAGGCTATAGCCTACGCATACTATTCTAGTCAGAAGGTATGGTGTACTTTTGTAGCTGGTAGGCGGTTAGGGGGTAGTTATAGCCAACATCTACCCCATGATATAGCAGGAATAGATCAATTAGATACTCTTGAGGCATGGCGGACTTATGGTTTACATAGAGATCGGGGAATCTGGGTTAATTGGTGTGCTTATAGACAATACAGGAGTCTCGAAATTCGGTTACATGAAGGGACTTTTGACGCTGATAAGGTTTGTAACTGGGTAAAGGCACATACCACCTTTGTTGATTGGGCTAGTAATACTGGTTACAATGATGTTAAGGAGATTATGGCTGTATGTGACATTAAAGACTTACTTACTAATACTTGGAAGTATGCTGGTTGTGGGGAGTTGGCTAAATACTATGGTATACAGGAGTTAGTAACTGCTTAATATAAATTGTAGTAGCAAATAGGGTTACATTATGAATAAGAGTTGTATAGGTTGCAAGAATTGCCTATTTTGCACGGATTGCAAGAATTGCCTATTTTACACGGATTGCACGGATTGCAAGAATTGCAAGAATTGTTGGAATTGTTGGAATTGTGAGGATTGTGAGGATTGCAAGAATTGTGAGGATTGCGTGGATTGCAGTGGTCTTAATGGGGAAACAGGATTAACGGGGGTGCATCGTGAATAGTAATTGTATGGATTGTATAGATTGCAATTATTGCGAGGATTGCAAGAATTGTATAGATTGCATGGAGTGCAAGAATTGCAAGAATTGTAAGGATTGCTGGCGTTGCAAGAATTGTAAGGATTGCTGGCGTTGCAGACATTGTGAGTTTTGTGAGGATTGCACGAATTGCTGGGATTGTAATAGTTGCAAAGATTGCAAGAATTGCAAGGATTGTAATAGTTGCAAAGATTGCAAAGATTGCAAGAATTGCCTACTTTGCACGAATTGCAAGGATTGCAAGAATTGTGTGAATTGCGTGGGTTGCGTGGATTGCGTGGATTGCACGGACTGTATTGGTTTGTTTGGGGAAACAGGATTAACAGATGTACATTGGTAGTTGACAATAGGATTCTATAGGGTATACTTGAGTATGAATAATAATCAATCAGAATCAAATTCATTGGGTAAAAGGTTAGCATGTTTGTAAAATATACAGAGGGATGCGTTAGGCAAGTATTCAGCGATAATGGAACTTGTTTGGAACAGAGGTTTACGGCGGGGGATGGTTTTACCCTAAATAAATGGGGGAATAGTATTGCACCGGTTAAGATAATGTCCGAAGCTTACTATTCATTTGACATGAAACAACCCGAGGATCAAAGGGATGCGTAAAAGATTTATCGAAATAATTGTAACGTCAAAAGATGATAAAGAGGATTGGCGCAGTTTTATCCATTGCTCTGATGGTGATGTTAAGTGGGAACTTCGTGGTTATGGAGATTCCCCGGGCGTCGCCGCCAATGACGCTTGGAAGTGTTATCAAGATGACATAGATAATTGGGCTATCTACGGACATGCAATTGAATCACGTTGTAAGGAATGTGGTATAAAATATGCTACTAACGGTAGATACTACTGTCTGAGTTGTGAAACTCGTGGATAAGGGTATTAGGGGTTGTTCTTTATGTAGCAATTGTATTGATTGCTCTAAATGTTTTTGTTCCACTAATTGTGTGAATTGTAGGCAATGTGATTGGTGTATTGATTGTGTTAATTGTACTTGGAGTTATGGCCTTAAGAATTGTACCAATTGCAGGGTTTGCAGGGAGTGTAAAGACTGTATAGATTGCAGTGGTCTTAGTTGGGAAACCGGATTAACAGGAGTACATCGATAATGAAAATATGGGAACTATTCATAATGTGTATAGTTGCATTATTTTTACTACTTGCTATAATAGCGGGTGTATTTTGTAGTGTATTCTTGTATCTAAGTAGTATCTGAGACAAAATATGATTAAACGAATTACGATTATACCCGAGGGTATAGGTTATAGGGCTAGATTGCTATGTGAGGTTAAGAGTAAAGAATTTCTTTTTAATGCCCATGCCTCTGGTATTGAAGACTGTTTGTCTAAGGTAATGTATAAATATCAGAATGCCCTATGGAAGAACTGTTGTAAGTTATCTTAGATGTTGTGCCCGAGGGTATGCCCCGCCCCCGGAGTTTTTACCAATGAACTAAAAAGAGTCTTAGTATGCAGAATATGTATTGCCTAGGTTGCAAGGATTGCACGGATTGTATGGATTGTACAGATTGTACAGATTGTACAGATGGTAGGGATTGCTGTCGTTGCAGAAATTGCAATGATTGCTGGAGTTGCATAGGTTGCAAGGATTGCAAGGATTGTGTGGATTGCATGGATTGCAAGGATTGTAAGAATTGTAAGGATTGCATATTTTGTAAAAATTGCAAGGATTGTACAGATTGTAGTGGTTTACAAGGGGAAACAGGATTAACAGGGGTACATCAGGAATGAATAAAGGATGCACGAGTTGTAAGGATTGTAGTGGTTGCACAAGGTGTAAGAATTGCAAGAGTTGTACAGGTTGTGAAGATTGCACGCATTGCAATACTTGTGAGCATTGTATAAATTGTACAGATTGCACGAATTGCAAGTTTTGCAAGGATTGCGAGAATTGCAAGGATTGCAAGCGTTGCATGAATTGCAAGAATTGCCGAGAGTATATAGATTGCCAGAATTGCAATGATTGCACATATTGTGAGCATTGCCAGAATTGCCAGAATTGTAAGGGTTGTAATGATTGTAGAAATTGTAAGGATTGTAAGAATTGCTGGTATTGCAGAGATTGCAGTGGTCTGACAGGGGAAGCAGGATTGATAGGGGTACATCGGTAATGAATAAGGGTTACAAGGATTGTAGTGGTTTGACTAATGAAACAGGACTAAATGGAGTGTATCAATAAGATTCAGTTGACATTTGGGGTACTGTAATGTATACTTAAGTGTGACTAAGGAATTTTAATATGCAACATGTATATAATAAACATGAAACTTGTGACAAGTGTCACGGGTATATACCGGCAATAGGTAGCACTAGTGCAGATTGTATATGCCCTAATTGTTACCGGCTTGTAGAGAATCCTGAGTTATGGGCTCCGACTATTGATCGGGTACTTAACCTGATTGAAAAGGCGGTTTAAGGGTTAAAATGATTACATTAAATGATGCAACCTGTAAAGATTGTTGGCACTGTAAAGATTGTTGGGAATGTAAAGATTGTCTTACATCATTGGGTTGTTGTACATGTATAGACTGTAATTACTGTCAGGATTGTACAGGTTGCAAGGACTGTGAGTTTTGCACGAATTGCTGGGATTGTACGGATTGCAAGAATTGCAAGAACTGCAAGAATTGTGTGGATTGCATGAATTGTACAGACTGTAGTGGTCTCAATGGGGAAACAGGGTTAACGGGAGTACATCGTGAATAGGAATTGTATGAATTGTGAGGATTGCAAGGATTGTGAGGCTTGCACGGATTGTGAGGCTTGCACGGATTGTGAGGATTGTAAGGATTGCAGGGATTGTTGGGATTGTTGGAATTGTTGGAATTGTGAGGATTGTACAGACTGTAGTGGTCTCAATGGGGAAACAGGGTTAACGGGAGTACATCATGAATAAGAATTGTTGGGATTGTTGGAATTGTGAGGATTGTTGGAATTGTGAGGATTGTGAGGATTGTGAGGCTTGTACGGCTTGTGAGGATTGTGAGGATTGTGAGGATTGTGAGGATTGCAGGGATTGTTGGAATTGCAAGGATTGCATGAATTGTACAGACTGTAGTGGTCTTACTAATGAATCAGGTTTAACGGGAGTACATCGTGAATAGGGATTGTATGAATTGTTGGGATTGTGAGGATTGTTGGAATTGTGAGGATTGTACGAATTGTTGGTGTTGCAAGAATTGCGAGGATTGCAAGAATTGCTGGGATTGTACGGATTGCAAGAATTGCAAGAATTGTGTGGATTGCAAGAATTGCACGAATTGCAAGAAGTGTGTGGATTGCAAGAATTGCACGAATTGCAAGAAGTGTGTGGATTGCAAGAATTGCAAGAATTGCAAGAATTGTGTGGATTGCAAGAATTGTGTGGATTGTACAGACTGTAGTGGTCTTACTAATGAATCAGGTTTAACGGGAGTACATCGTGAATAGGGATTGCAAGAATTGTAGGGATTATACAGATTGCATAGATTGCAAGAATTGTACGAATTGTTGGCGTTGCAAGAATTGCAAGAATTGCAAGAATTGCTGGGATTGTACGGATTGCAAGAATTGCACGAATTATGTGGATTGCAAGAATTGCACGAATTGCAAGAATTGTGTGGATTGCATGAATTGCAAGAGTTGCAAGAGTTGCAAGAATTGCGAGGATTGCAAGTATTGTGTGGATTGTACGGATTGCACGGATTGTGTGGATTGCACGGATTGTAGTGGTCTTACTAATGAATCAGGTTTAACGGGAGTACATCGTGAATAGGAATTGCAAGGTTTGTGAGGATTGCAAGAATTGTACAGACTGTAGTGGTCTCAATGGGGAAACAGGGTTAACGGGAGTACATCATGAATAAGGATTGCAAGAATTGTTGGGATTGTGAGGTTTGCACGGAGTGTTGGGAGTGTGAGGATTGCTGGGATTGTGTGGATTGTTGGAATTGCAAGAATTGCAAGGATTGCAAGGATTGCATGAATTGCGAGGATTGTTGGAATTGCATGAATTGTACAGACTGTAGTGGTCTCAATGGGGAAACAGGGTTAACGGGAGTACATCATGAATAAGGATTGCAAGAATTGTTGGGGTTGTACAGATTGCACGGAGTGTTGGGATTGTTGGGATTGTTGGCGTTGCAAAAATTGTGAGGATTGCAAGGATTGCGTGGGTTGCAGGCGTTGCATGGATTGTGTGAGTTGCTGGTATTGCAATGATTGTAATAATTGTAATAATTGTAATGATTGCAAGAGTTGCGTGGATTGCATGGATTGCTGGGATTGCTGGGATTGTACGAATTGTACGAATTGTACGAATTGTAAGGATTGTAAGGATTGTAAGGATTGTAGTGGTCTTGATGGGGAAACAGGATTGGCGGGGGTGCATCATGGATAAGGATTGCAAGGACTATGTGTAAATTTCCCCACTAGTCCTTTCCGTTGTAAGGATTATTCTAATCGTGTTAACTGTCGTGGTCATAAAATAAAAGTCTGATTTTCCCCACTAGTCCTTTCCGTTGTAAGGATTATTCTAATCGTGTT
>SDBV01000310.1_pt1 | contig 68744 bp, 60 predicted proteins | sample 2277081 | NCBI WGS metagenome assembly SDBV01 (sample SAMN10402039, study PRJNA504765) | marine sediment metagenome | isolation source: marine sediment core GS10_PC15, 223 cmbsf | place: Arctic Ocean: Southern Knipovich Ridge | collected 2010
AAACTCTATACTGTTTGACCCCCACTGCTTCGATTTGCCCCGTGAAATGCTTTGCATTTCCGGGACTTAGTCCCTGAAATCGCTTTAAGATTTCTAGGGGCGAAGCAAAGCGGTGGGGGGAGTTTATAGAGTTTAGCGAACAGGCGTGAAACAGGCCGTATAAAAATAATCACAGGGTGCCCTTTTCTTGGTTCTTCTTTAGGGCACGCAAAAGAAGAACCCGGGTATGGGGTGGAACCCCATATTGACATCGAGTAAACCAAATAGTACTTTTAAAATTTCAGGGCTTCGGGACTTTTCCGCTTCGGCGGATCATCCCTGCTATTTCTCATTAGCGGCCGTCTGTGCTCCGTTGTAATTGTAACCTTATATAAGCCTTCTTCTTTAATTCCTCTATATGTCTGATCAGCCTTTTCCTGAGCTCTTCTTCTCTTAGATATGCCTCTATTTTATCTCTCACGTCATAAAAATCATGGGTGTAATTTGCGGCTGATTTGTCCCGGGGCGCAAAAAATTCCCTGTTCTCTTCATAAAAAGAATCAATTCTATCAAAGGGCATGCGTATGAATGCCTTTAACCTTTTCTCTATATATTCATTGATAAGGACATTTTCGTCCATTACCGTCATAACGGCAAAGATGTTCTCCCTTGAGAATTTTTCAGCCTGTTCTAAAAGAAGGAGCCTGCTTACCAAGCCTTCCAGAACTTCCTCTTTTGTAATATCCAACCCTAAACCTACAGCTATTTGAGATGCCTTATTAAATTCGCTCAACAAAATAACCTCATCATTTACAACAGCTACTACTCTATCAAGGATCTCAGCATTAACAACGGTGACCAGTGACAGGTAACAAGTAACCAGTAAAAAAACAAAATATATTTTCTTTAACCGTTCACTCGTCACTGTTAACTCATAACCGTTTTAAAATGCATGGCCAAAACTGAAATGTATTTCACCTGCACTCTCCCCGTCTTCTTTGTTTAACTTATGTCCATAGTCCAGCCTCACAGGACCCACCGGTGTATTGTATCTTAAGCCCAAACCAGTCGTATATCGCAGTACCGGATTTACTTCACTTATCTTTTTCCAGACATTCCCACCATCAAGAAAAGTGACCATGCCAAAACCTCTACCCAGAGATATCCTCAGCTCCCCGTTTGCCAGGGCAAATATATTCCCGCCGGTAGGACTGTCATCCGTACCTTTCGGCCCGAGAGTATCATGGTCGTATCCCCTTACCGTAGTTCTGCCCCCAAGAAAAAATCTTTCAACAAGGGGCAGTTCAACTGTATCTCCAAAACCATGAGCTATACCGCCTTTAAGGGCGAAAGCAAAAATAAGACCTTTCTTTATCCGGGAATACCATGCATTCTGAAATACTACCTTAACAAATTCTGTCTCGGACAGAAAGGCACGGGATGCAAATTTTAATATAATCCCCCTGAAGGAACCAGAAGTAGGGTTAAAAGGATTGTCACGGGAATCATAAAACAGCGATGGGTAAATACTGCTTATGCCAAGAGTGCCTGTATCCTCCTTACTTAAAACCACACCCGGTTCTACATCGGTAGTCTCCACAATAGTATATTCATAATTAAGGCTTGCTTTAAGCCGGCTTGTTAATTCCTTCTCAACACCCACGAGCAAAGATAACTTGTTCACCTTGTACATTATCTCTCTCGTATCAATATTCACTGATTTTATGTTTTCTTTTACCAGGGAAACACTCAATGGCAGTGACGGCTTGTTAAAAAGCCATGGCTCTCTAAAATTTAGTAAATATCTACTTTCTATTGAACTCAATTCTGCCCGAAATCCTATCCGCCGATTGTAGCCGCCAAGGTTACTGTAGCTTATGTCAAAAAATCCCCTGATTTTTTCATAATCACCATAACCAAGACCTAACTCCACGACACCCGGATTGCCTTCTTTTAAATCAACAAGTATATCCTGTATATGAGTTTTTTCTTTCTCTCTGTCTGATCTCTTTAAACCTGAAGACTCAAGCGGCTTAATTGAAATATCAGTAAAAAGACCGAGTTTATAAAGGCGCTGTCTGGTAAGAAAAAGCGCCTCATAATGATAAGGCTCGTCCTCCCCAATAAGAAATTCTCTTCGTATTATTTTATTCTTAGTCTTATCGTTACCGCGAATAATTATCTTCCCAAAAACAAAAGGTTCACTTTCTGTTATTTTAAAGGTAACTGTCGCCGAACCATTGTCAAGAATACTTTCTGCTTCAACTTCTGCATTTATATAACCAAATTTACCGTAAAGAGACAGAATCCTGTACCGCGCATCCCCGATATCAATCTCGCTGAACGGGTTTCCCGGGTTTATCTGCAACACCTTTTTAATTTCAGAGATACTGACTGCCGTGTTGCCCGTAATGTTAACCTTTTTAATTTTTGTCTGAGGTCCCTGATGAACTATAAATGTAATGCTTAGTTCACTGCCGTCCCTCAGAAAATCCTCTTTAATCTCTTTGACATCTGTTTCAAGATAGCCGAGGGAATTATAAAAACCAATTATTGATTCCCTGGAGACAGTTAAAAGACCCCTGTCAAATGGCTTGTGTTCTCTTATCGGGATAATGGCCTTGACAGCCTCTGGAGAGATACTTATGCCCTCAAATTTTATTTCGCTTAAAGTTGTTTTTTTACCCTCAAATATAAAAAATACAACTCTGATAAGATTTTCTTCTTTTTCAATGCCGCCTGACACCTGTACATAATCATATCCCTTTTTCTGATAAAGCCTTTCAATCCTGTATGCAGCGTCCTGTACGAGTTCACCGGTTACCTCTTCATCATCCAGAAATGTAACCTCCTTTGAAAGCTTTTTTGATCTGAAAACAGTGTTACCTTTAAAAATAACTTCCAATACTGGTCCGGGGGTAATCGGAATTGTGAGTTCGCCGTCTTTAAATTCATATTTGCCTATAACCGGTTTTACATGTTTTTGTTTTCTGTAATGCCTTTTCAGCCTCTCAATATCCTTCTCCACACGCAGCATATCAAAAATGTCACCTTCAGAAAGCTTTATACGGTTTCCGGCTTCAGGCAGTATATTTATGTTTTTAATAACCAAAGGTTCTCCTTCCCTGATCTGAATATTAATATTTACTTCATTAGAGGCCTTGTCTTTCTCAATGCCGATTTTGACTTTGGCATCAGGGAAACCCCTTATGAAATAAAAATGCTGCAGTATAATTCTGCCGCTAGCAAGAAGGTCCTCCCTAAAGTCTTCGTCTTTCCTGAAAATAAATGCCTTTTTAATTTGTCTTTTTGATATTCTACTGTTTCCCTGTATTACGATACGTTTAATAACAGGCAGTTCGTCAACAATGTATTTTAATTTAATGCCGTCTTCATACGGCTCTGCCACAGCCTCAATATCACGGAAAATACCTTTTTTAAATGCCCTCTTTATATCTGTTTTTAAAATATCTCTGTCAATAATGTCCCCTACGTGCAGGTTAATCATGTTTTTAAACTCTTCCTTCTTTATGCGCGTCAGGCCATGAACTTCTATTGCTTTAATGACCAATTTTGAATCTGCTGTAAAAGCAGGAGCAGGCATCAAGAAATAAGAAAGTACAAGCATAATTAAGATGAGAAAGGCTGATACGGTGAAACGGAGACAGGGCGAAATAAAGAGATGGAGAATGGGTGACGTGTTCATCTGTCTTTGTACATCTGTGATCATCTGTGTTTATTTAAACTCAAATCTGTATTTAAAATCTGCCCCGACACTTCCTATTTCATTCCTTAACCCGATAATAGATAATTTTTTGCTCAGATTATATTGCAGTTTGATAATATGTTCTTCTGTCGTTCCAACTAAAGTTGAATACGTTACAAACAGTTTGTCCTCAAGAAGCCGCTTTCCGACTGTAACTTTCTGGCTGACTGCTCCCGCTGTAGTAGTATGCGGATCAACCTCGAAACGTTCAAAGCCCGTTATATCTTTAAATCTCTCTTCTATAACATCCTGCACTCTTCCGGTAAGAAGGGCAGTTGCTTCTCCTGTACCGATACCGCTTTCAAAACCCTTTGCTTCTTCGCTAATCCTGCCGGTAGTCAGCAGTGTAAGTATATCCATATCAGTTAGCGGAGGATCTGAAAAAAGCGATAGGGCAAACTTATCAGACGGGCCGTCAAAATTCAGTCTTATACGATATCCTCTGGTAAAAGTCTCTGCCTGAATATGAAAGACGGGAACAATCCTGTTGGTCTCAATAAAATCCACGCTTACATCTATAATTTCAAATTCATTGCCTCTGAAGAATATTGCTCCCTCATTAGTTTCAAGCCTGCCAATAAGACCATACTGGGCAACTGTCCCCTGAACATTAAGGTCTACCTTAACCGGCATCCTTGCTACATTATTATCAATATAAATATTGTCCCGTCCTGCAATGTGAATATTCAGCATTGTCTTGCTGAAAAAAGATTGCTTCTCCACAGGGGCCTCCTTCACCCGTTTAAGTTGAAGAAGCCCGCTCTTCCATTCAACTCTTTTATCATACCTTGCACTTCTGATATTTATATCGCCCAGAAGTCTTTGCTTTTCCGGGGCGGTTTCAAAAAAAAGTTTTCCGTCAAAAGCAATATTTACCCCTTCTACATGTCTGAATCTTATCCCTCTCATTTCAGAAGAAATGGTAAGTCTGTTCAAAGATAACCCATTCAGATACCCAGCACCTGACAAATCAACCCTGCCGCCTGCAAAGTCAGTGTTAAAAAAATCAAAAGTGACCCTATCCCTATCAAAGAAAACATCCCCGTTAACAGGTCCTATCCTGTATGGAAATCCCGCAATCATAATAGTACTGTCTCTGATATTTATCTCTCCGGTCAGCTCCGGTGATTTCCAGGGGCCTGAAATTGCAACAGCAAAACTTCCCTGCCCTTTTAAGGATTCAATGGTCCTGGTTACAGCCTTTAGCGGGGTAAGGTCAACCCCGCCGTTTAGTTTTAAATCATAACTCCGGCCTAATTTAACTTCTCCGGAGGCTGTTATATCCCCATGCCCGCCTCTTATAGAGAAGGATTTTACCCTGAAAATATCTTTATCCAGCTCCATGACAATGTCTTTATTGTTATTGAAATTGTAACCGTAAAGGCCAAAATTCAGGGAACTGAATCTTGCGTTGACTGAAATCTTCTCTTTCTCCCCTTTCATATCGACGCTGCCCTCCAATGAAGCTGAAAGGTCTCTCGGCACATCCTCCATAAAACCTGCCAGTAGAAAATCATATCTGCCCCTCTTCAATTTAATACTCACATCCCACGGTAATGTCCCGGATAAAAGTGCCCTGGCATCAGCAGTGACTATTCCCTCGGGAAAATCACTCTTTATAGAAAGTTTTTTGCCTTTTAATTCTCCTGCTATCTGCCCCTTTCCGATCAAGGCGTCTCTAAAATAACTTTCCAGGATATTCAGGGAAAATTTTACATCCGGGTTCTTAAATGTACCGGAGCCTTTAATGTCTAAACTAAAATTTGCGTCAAAAGGATACCTGTCAAAATCCAAAATTGCCAAATCTCTCAGATGAATACTGTCTGATGAAATCAGGGCCTCAAACCTTTCATCAAAAGATAAAGAGCCGCCTGCAACAAGTTTTGACTCGTTTTTATATACTTCAACTGATGAAAAACTAATTTCCCCGGGTGAGAGATTCGCTCTTATGGAGGCAAGGTCAACCGGCTGTCCGAAAACAACTCCCTCTTTAAGAGCTATATCGCCGCTTCCTCTGAATTCTCCGGCATCTCCTTCAAAAAATAACTCGCCATTAACAAAACCTGTTATCGGCATATTCTTATACGCCGCAGCTACCAATGACCCAGCATCGCCATTTTTAATGTTTGCCTCTGCCTTGTAATAAGGGTCATTAAAAGAGAAAAGCCAGCCTGCCTTTCTAAAGGCAATAGATCCGGCAACCTCATAAACTGAATCTCCCTGAACAGCCTTTAAGAATCTCACCGAGAGATATTTGGGGCTGTAAGTTAAATCGCCTGACACTTCTGTAAATGGCTCTCCGTTAACACTTCCGGGGCCTGCTTCAATCCTCCCTGAAATCTCAGGGTTTTTGGCAGGGCCCTGTGCCCTGCCAATGAATCTTACAGGCGCCCTTACACCGCTAAAGTAAGGATTTGTCAGGTCTGAGACATCCCGGCTCTCCATTTCCAGATTTAGATCAAGCCTCTTTCTATTAAGATCTATTCTGCCATCAAGAAAAAGGCCGGAGACTGAAGTGGAAAGAACTGCATTGTTTAAAGTAAGAATGCCTTCTCTCAGTTCAAGTTCAGTCTTAAAATTCCTCAACCTGTCTATAATCAGATTTTTAATATTCTCAGAGGTATTTAAATAAAAGGCTTCGGCAGCAAGGTCTATCTTTCTGCCCCGTTTTTTGTTTAATTTAAATGCTCCGCTGACCCTGCCTTCTGCAAACGGCGGTTCCCATTTTATAAACTTAAAAAACTTCAGACTGTTAACGTTGGCCACGGATGCCTCTACAGAATAGTAGGCGGATGGGATAAGAAGGAATGCACTGCCCTTTAGTTCGCCGCCATAAGTGTGTGCAGTGAACTCATCAAGACTGAATCTTCTATCCTTATATCTTATTTTCCCTTTTATATCATTCAGGGCAAGTCTACCCAGAACAACATCCCCGGCATCTATCATGCCCCCTCCGGTAAGTTCAGGGTAAACACCGCGAATCTCTCCGTCAATTGATACACGTCCTGTAATGTTTCCATTCACTTTCAATAATTTCATTAACGTCTCAAGATAAAAATTACTTTTTGTCTTTAAATCGTATTTAAATTCAGGTCCCTCCAAACTGTTTTTTGCCCCCTGCACAGGGACCAATTCTACCGAGCCTGAAAAAGACAATTCCCCGTCTTTTGTCTGTTCCATCCCGAAAGTCCTGCCAATAGTCTGCGCAAGTATCCTGGCTTTGCCTGAAAAGCTTCCATGCTCTACTCTGCCTTTAGAAGACAGGGATATGTCACCTTTGGCCTCAATAGATGAATCAGCGGAATACATCTTCACCTCTAATATTTTAATCTCTCTGCCTTTTGCCCTTATCCTTCCGTCAAACCCTGCAGTCAGCTCCGGTAAACCCGGCATTTTTAATGTCCCTTCTTTAAGTGACAGCCTAATATTTACAGCATCCCTTATAACTATATCTGCGTTAAGCCCGCTTCCCGAAGCGTCTCTATCTCTTTCCGAATCTGTCAGTATAAATCTTCCATCAGTTATCTTTACACTTTTCAGGCGGATAATGAATTTTTTACCATTATCTTTTAACGCGTATTTTTCAGTTGAACCAATGATTCTGTCTAATTTATCTCTATCCGCAACAAGGTCAGGTTCTTTCATAGTTAACCGCCTTATTCTGATTTCTTTAGAAAACAATCCAAGGATGTCAATATAGGCCCGCATCTTTGTAACCCACAATAATCTATTGCCTTCCCTGTCGAAAATCTTAAAACCCTTGGTTTGCAGATAGAATGGAAAGAGATTAATAACTGCCCTCTCTATAATAATTCTCTCTCCTATTGCGTCCTCCAGTACAGGCTGAATAATCCTTTTTATTGAATTTGATAAATAAGGACCCCTTAACAGAAAAAATACAACCGCAATAAAAAATATAATGGTAAAAAATACAGCCAGACGCCTCATTAATCTGTTAGGAAATAATCTCTTAAACAATTTAATGCCCATTTTACACTTTAAACCTCTGCATAATGCCGGGAGCGGCCCCGCACAACGCCTTGTTTATTCATACCTGAGAGCAATGATAGGATCCAGGCCTGCCGCTTTTCTGGCAGGATACACGCCAAAAAATACTCCAACGCTTATTGAGAAGAAAAAGGCCAGAACTATTGACCACATGCTTAAACTTGTTGGCAGAAAGGTTATAAAAACAGGGATTAACCATGTAAATGTGGTACCTAAAACAATTCCTATAACTCCGCCAGCCATGCTTAATGCAACAGACTCTATTAGAAATTGGAATAGTATATCTTTGTTTTTTGCGCCAACTGCTTTTCTCAGCCCTATCTCCCTGGTCCTCTCTTTTACAGAAACAAGCATTATGTTCATAATGCCAATTCCGCCGACCAGCAGAGAAATAGCCGCAATGCCTGCAAGCACAGTTGTCATTATCTTTAAAATTTTCTCCATAGCCACAATCATTTCATCCTGGCTTAATATGGTAAAATCCTCTTCTCCGGCATGCCTTCTGATAAGTATCTCTTTTATGTCTCTCTTTGCATCTTCTATCTCATGCTCTGTACGGACCTTGATGGTTATGTTAAAAAGGCTGTCAGTATCAAAAAGTTCTTTAGCAGAAGTGGTGGGAATAAATATTATATCGTCAATATCAAAACCCAGAGTAACACCCTTGGGCGCCATGAGTCCTATTACTCTGTATTTACTGTCCCCTATAGTTAAAAGCACACCAAGTGGATTTATATCACCAAGTATATCTTTCTTGACAGTCCTGCCCAGCACAGACACAGGCCTCTTCGAATTAACCTCTGACGAGTTTATAAAACGTCCGCTGTCAACCGACAGATTCCTGGCTTTAAAATAGTCTTCTGTAACCCCGGCGACATACGTTGACCTGCTGCGGCCCCTGTATTTTACCAATGAAGTGCCTATTATAACAGGAATGGCGTACTGGACATGTCTTGAACGTCTTTCTATCAGGACCGCATCATCATATACAATCTTTCTGACTGCACTCGTCCCCATATGTGTTCCGCCTTCTTTGGACGTCTTCCCGGGCACCACAAGCAGTATGTTTGAACCAAGGCTGTTAAACTCGTTCTGGATATATCTTCTCGCGCCCTCCCCCATTGAAACAAGAAGTATGACAGCCGTAACTCCTATCACTACGCCGAGCACTGTCAAAAAAGACCTGATCTTATTGCTAAGAATGGAATCTTTGGAAATCTTTAATATCTCAATAGCATCCACTGGAACAGATTCCGTCCTTTATCGTCATAATTGATTTTGCCGCTTCTGCAACAGCCTTTTCATGCGTCACAAGGATAATTGTAACTCCTTCCCCGTTCAGTTCCCTGAAGAGACTAATAATCTCAGCGCCGGAGCGGCTGTCAAGGTTTCCCGTGGGTTCATCGGCAAGAAGCACGGAAGGCTGCATAACCAATGCCCTCGCAATTGCAACTTTCTGTTGTTCCCCGCCGCTCAGTCTGCCCGGGGTATGGTGTGCACGGTTGCCTATTCCAGTCTTTTTCAACATTTCCAATGCCCTGTCTCTGCGTTCGGCAGCAGGTATATCGCTGTAAACCATTGGGAGCTCAACATTCTTAAACGCGGAAAATCTTGACAGGAGATTAAATGTCTGAAAGACAAAGCCAATTTTTTTATTCCTGATTTCTGCTAATTCATTGTCAATCTTATGTGACGTATCAATCCCTTCAAAATGGTAAGTCCCTGAGGTCTGCCTATCAAGGCAGCCTAGTATGTTCAACAGGGTAGATTTACCAGAGCCTGAAGGCCCCATAACAGCCACAAAATCGCTCTTGTCAATATCAAGGTCTATTCCCCTTAAAACCTCAAGAGACACATCTCCGAGCACATAACTCTTTCTGATGTCTCTAAGGTGAATCAACAATCCTGACCCTTACCCCTTCTTTAAAACCAGGACTGTCGGGTGTGATTATAACCTTATCCCCCTGCCGTAGCCCTGCTTTTATCTCGGTAAAATTCCAGTTAAAAAGCCCGGTTTCTATCTTTCTCTTTACTGCCCTGCTGTTTTCCATCACATAGACAATTTTTTCAGTACCTTTATCTATTATCGCATGTGACGAAACAACAAGAGTGTCCTTTGCCTCTCCCACTATTATCTCCACATCAGCCGACATCCCGGGTTTTGCAATAAGAAAATCCTCCGGCATCGAAACCCTTACCTCAAAGGTCTTTGCCTCCTGTCTTGCGCCAATAACTATTGGAGATATTCTTATAACCTTTCCGTAAAAAACCTCTTCGAGATAAGCATCCATTGTTATCTTGACCTGCTGTCCGAGGATAACACTGCCTACGTCTGCTTCATCAACAGGGGCCTTAATATATAAATTATCAGGATCAACAACAGACGCTATCACAGGACCCGGCGTTGCTGTATCTCCAACATCAGCAGGTCTCTCTGACACAACACCATCTACAGGAGACCTTATAAAAGAATACTCATACTGAAGCTTGACAACATCCAGCGCCGCCTTTGCCCTGTCAAGTTCTGCCCCTGCTATAGACAGTCTTCTCAGTGCATCGTCAAACTGCTGCTGCGTAAAAAGCTCCTCTTTGAAAAGTAATTCCTTTCTTTTATATTCGGTCTCTGCATTAACAAGATCTACCTCTGCTTTTTTAAGGTCTGCCTCTGCTTTTTTAAGATTTGCCCTGACTTCAGATGTTTCCAAATCAGCAATAAGGCCGCCCGCTCTCACCCTGTCTCCTTCTTCAACATAAAGTTTTGATATCCTGCCAGTACGCTGGGCCGTAATATTAACCTCTACCTCTGACTTTATAACTCCGGTAGATGTTGCAGTAACAGTAACCTCAAGGTCCTGTTTCTGAACAACAACACTTTTGACATTTATAGGGGTCAGATATTTTTTGGATACAAAAAACACTAATAATACAACAAGTATTACAAAAATCCAGAAGCTGAATTTTTTATAAAAAGTTATCAAAAAAACTCCTTTGTGTAATGTTAATTATCCATGATTTCACAGATATATCTGCAATCAAATGTAATATTTCTATCTATATGTATCAGTGATTATTCCAAATGTTATAATACATGAATAAAAAGTTATGCGTCAATTTAGATTAAAAATAAGGGAGGTTATTGAAGCCTGTAATATTATATCCTATATCCTTAGGATTAATGTCATTCTGGCTTGTCCAGAATCTTTCCTGCTCTGAGAAGGATTCCCGATATTCATCCTTCGCAGTGCTACGGAAAATGGAGCTACGGAGAACGGGAACGGGAATGACAGCGAAAACGGACATTATTATGCGGGAATCAATAGTTGTATTCTTTAAAGTTAACTGGCAACTGTTAACTGCTAACTAACTTGTCGGGGGTGTAGCTCAGTTGGCCTATGGCTCGAGAGCCAACGGCTCATAGAGGAGAGCGGTCGAATCGACTCACATCCACCATTAACTGTATAAGTAATTTTTAAACTTGGGGGTGTAGCTCAGTTGGCCTATGGCTCGGTCTATGACCCGTGGGTCACGACCCATAGGGAAGCCAACGGCTCATAGAGGAGAGCGGTCGAATCGACTCACCTCCACCATTAACTGTATAAGTAATTTTTAAATTGGGGGTGTAGCTCAGTTGGGAGAGCGTCTGGTTCGCAATCAGAAGGTCGCCGGTTCGATCCCGGTCACCTCCATTTTATTTAGAGAATTTCTTGCTAACCTGTCAGGATTCCATGCCAAGATGCCCTGCGCGTTTCCCTGTTCAATTTCAGTTAACATCTGATTGAACACAGGACGGCCCGGCTCTATAGCTGTCCGGCTTTCAGTAAATTCCTTTACTACTAAAAGCCTTTCTCGCTTAGCATATTCTCTTAATTCAGTTAACTGCGCCTCAATAGAGAGAACTTGTCGTTCTTCATCCTCAGTGGATTTTCGGCAATAGATGAGATATTTATTCATGGGTATATTATGCTTACTTGCCTAAGCATATAAGGGTAGAAAAAATTACATATAATTAGCCCGCAGAAGGGTTTCCCCCTGCGGGCTATTGTATAACTAAGAGGTGTGTTACTTCACCGTCTCAAAGGTAAAATCGCCTACCATCCAGTTCTTATTCATTCTCCAGATTTCTACGGTATATTCAGCAGGTTTCTTCGTGGTCTTGAAGTTGGTGATGTATTTCTCGCCAACACTGTCAATACGATAATTCTTAGAAGAATCACCGTAGTGCGATGTCTGCATGATGTTCCCTGGATTCGATGTCTTGTATACCCTAATTTCAAGTTCTTCATTGTAGACGAAGGGCATGCTCGGATCAACGCTCTCAGCTATTCTCAGGGAAAACTTTATTGGCATGGTGCGCCCTGCTTTATTGCTTTCTGAAGATGGCAGGAGTTCAACAACAGCCCAGTTTCTAATACTGAAATTCACAACTTCACTCCAACTTTCATTACCGTGAGTGTCTACCGCTTTCGCAAGAATTACATAATAGCCGTCTTGAAGGAGCGTTGTATCGAAGCTGTGTTCCCATTCACCATCTTCACTTGTACCGCCAGCCAAAATTCCGGCGAGGTTCTCCTGACCAATCGGTATGCCAGTTGTGTCACCCGGCTCACGCACGTAGAAAAAGACACTCGCAACTCCGCTTATATCAGATGCTTCAGCTGTCAGAGTGACACCATCCTGAACCGCAGCACCCGCGCTTGGGATTGTTACGTTAACTGTTGGAGGACAGTAATCTTCAACAACAGTTATTGTCACTTCCGAGCTATCTAATAAATATGGATTTGCATGGCTCACTGAAATAACATTCAGAAAATCCTGATCTCCCTCTGAAGCTGACGATGGAACGTTAACAGACAATTCGAATGACACATCTTCCCCGGAACTCAATTGTATTTCTGATGCTATTGGTGAAGTATCAACCCACCCTTGTTCACTATTCGCAACTAATGAATATGTATCAGGAAATTCACCCATATTTTTTATCGTTATTGTATATATACCCTCGTATCCTAGACAGACATCTAATGTTCCGTGTCCGTCAACTGCAACAGCATAATCAGTAGCTATCAAATCATTTTCTTCCTTTGTTAATTCATCAACAGTTGTCTCCATTGGTGGATCATAAATATCACCGAGTTTTCCTATTGCCCCTCCATTAAATATAATATTGTCCCAATCATTATAACTGCCTAACACAGATTGGTCTCCACTATTATTAATATCAGAGCTAATATCTGCCTCTGTCGAACTTGTATTACAGTTCCAGTTGATTGGATTGTTGCTATTATTTACTATTTGTTCTGCTGTGCCACAATAATAGCGAGTTCCGTAATTATTAATGGATACCCCACCATTAAGTCCAACAGATTCATTCAAGTGATTCTCATCTAAATTTGGCAGTGCAAAACGCGAATAATCAAAGTTAGCATCTAAACCGCCAATTCTCAAGCCTCGTGTCTGGAATGAATAATTCATGACGCTTAAATAATTAGGTTCATAATTAGCATGATCATCCCCCCCGTGACGGAGACCCAAGGTATGACCAAGTTCATGTATTGAGGTTCCTGCTTGCTCATCTCTTGTACCAGTATCATTTGTCCATGATCCAAGAGAAACGATAAAATCACTAGCAGGAATACCTCTGGCAATTCCACTCATTCCAACTAATCCACCCAAATCATGCGCAAAGATACTATAATGAAAAACATCTCTTCTACTGACTGAGAAATGAGTTGACCTAATACTATCGAATTCCGACCAATTATATTGCCATGGTCCACTTGTAAATCCGAGTAGATTGTCATGCTGAAGCTCGCTGGATTCACTTCTACTACCCCAAGGTGTATTAGTCAGTGGGTTCATAATACTGTCCGCACCTGCATCAATATGGATATTAATCCCTTGAGTACCATCTGGATTGTCAACAGGGGCATTAGCAAATGCTTCTATAACTAACTGGAGAGCTTCACTTCTAGGTTTATGTGAGTGGTTGCCAAAACATCCAATAATAGGTAAGCAAAATCCAGGATCATTCATATAATCGATTTCTACAAAAATATCTTTATGGTTAGGATCAGCACCCATAGCAGGCAAATCAAGATCTACAGTACCATCATTATCAATATCGATTCCATTAGTCTCCCAATCATCAAGTAGTGCATCACCATCAGAATCAACAAAGGCTCCTGGACTACAATTGGCTCCTGAGCCCCAGAAAAAATTATCCATAAATACAGCTGAATCATAAATAGAATCTCCTAAATCCTGTATCGATAAAACTATTTCTACGGATGTAGCGCCAGGGTCAATAGGTGAGATAGCTTTAAGAAGAGGTGTTACACCATCATATGTTGTTCCCGTATTCGCAGAAACACCAAAGACTGTGTTAACTGATATTGAATTTCCTTCTGAATCAAAGGTAAAATTCAATGGTGCAACAACCTGATCATTTATAATATGTAAATCGGTGCCTCCTAATTCTGCTGTAAACGCATCGTTAAATATACTTCCTACCCATTCTGGAAATTCTTCCGAATAGTAAGCAAAATCAAAGCCGAAGCATGTTGCTCCTGAAGGTACGCTTAAATTAAGTGTAACTTGTACTAGATCATTGCCCTGTTCATTATTAAGTCCGTTGAGTACAGTGCTTGTACTTCCACTATCATCTGGAGACTCAGCTGTAGCAGCCAAGCCAGTGGCAAGGATAGCGAATGATCCCCCATTAGTTGGGAAATAATGCCCTAAAGAACCCTGTTGAACTCCCGCTGCACTTGTATCGCTTGACCCAAAAGAAGCAGAAAGAATATTTACTGTGGGGATATCCATCGCAATAGCTAATTGATTAGCAGTAGCAGGCTGAATACTTTGTAAGCTCACTTGACCATCACTCGCAGAAAATGATAATGAGATAGATGATTTTGATGGTTGGACTTCTATTACTGGTGGTGTAGCTAATTGCGCTCTATCAAAAAAGACATCTCCAAACGCTAATGAACTTATAGTGAATGCAATAACTGTTAAAATAATAAATAGCCAATTTACTTTTTTCAGCATGATCTTACCCCCTCTTTTTTAAGCGTTAGTTGTCTATTTCCACAGACTTTGGGCCTTCATTACCATAGATGTCGACTGCTGCAACTGTATAATGACAATTTGATTCATATGAATCCGCAAATTCGTATATTCCGCGATTGTCTCCATACACATTTATAACCCTAATTTTTATCCAATCTTGATCTCCACATTTCTTATAAATCACATAGGACTGAATTATATCTAATCCTGTTCCAAACCAAGTTAATCTCACTTCATTTCCAAGGACACGAATATTAACTTTTCCTGGCGGTGCAGGTAGAATTCTGGCATTTTCTTCACGGGAAATTCCCATTACTATACTTGTAGGACTCTCAAGATTATTAATGAATCTAAGGTCTTGTGGCGTTACAGATAATTCCATGTCATTATAATCATTATAATCAAAATATTTTGAATTAGTAGGACTAAAGTCCAAAGATTTTAAATTATTTATCCCATAGAAGTTATGTATTACAATTGCACTGTATGCAAAGCTATGGACAAAACTTAGAAGTACTGACATAAACACGAGACAGATAATATTCATACTAATATTAAACTGGTGGCAATTTTGTTCTTTGAATGTTGTTTATCTTATAAGCCTCTTATCGATTGCTTTCTTTAATATTTAACTTATTTTAGTAACGATTATTTAATCTACATTTGGGATGTCAAATATAATGACATGATTGCATGTAAAACCCTTGATTTATACTAGTTTGACAGCAAATGCAAATGTCGATTAGAGAAAGAAACTGCTAATGTGCAAAAAATAACTGAAAAAAGATGTTTTCTTAAGAACATCTCTGCCCACTCCTTATATTTTATAAATATTGTAAAAGTTAAATAAATCAAAAAAACCGCTATTATAATGCTGAACAACACCATAGCGGTTTAACGATTAATTTGAAAAAAAACTTGTAACTTCTAGTCTCACTTTACCCCCACAAAAAAGAGACAAGCTTCAGTTAAAAGTTAAAACAAAAACTCCATCTTGTTTGTAAAATTGGAAGTGTCAGGAAACAATTTACACAGTTACTACGAATTCATAGTAATATGCAAATATGCAATTAACTTACTCCTGTTATTTAATTTTGTCAAATACAATTTTTAGGTATATGAGCGACGCTTTATTGAAAGCTTTACAGTTGTAATTGTTCTCAATAGCCAACTTACTGCATTTATCTGATTTTAAAGGGTTTTTTGATGGCTTGATAGCTGAGAATGGTAAGTTCTTCTTACAATGTTTTTTAAAATAAATTTAGGAGAAAAACTAAATTTAAAGGGGAAAGCAGGCTCCCTCCTTCGCTATCGCTTCGGTGGGTAAACTCCGCTTTAAAAGTCTGCCTGGCCCGTTTTGCATAGCAATTTACGGGAAGCACTGAGACGGCTTTGCCCTCTGCCTCTCTTCTTGCTTTCGCCTGCTGCCACGTCTTGCCCCTGCGTCTTCCTGTCGGAAGACAGGAGCTGGGGCAGAGGCACGCAAGAAAGCAGAGAGGCGAGGATTAAGTCCCGGGAATTTTTTAAATTCCACGGGAGGCGACTGTGGAAGTGTGGTTTTGATTGTCTTTTAATTTAAATCTCGCTTGCCCCGTAGAGTTAGAAGTTAATACTTCTATCGGGGCTTTGCCCTTTCACTGGAGGCGGAAGCAGAAAACCTGCCTACCGGCAGGCAGGTCGGATCATTGTCTTTAGCCTATATTCCCGACACTTCGGGAAAGAACCGTCCCCACTGCTTTCTTGCAAAAGCAAGAAGAGGGGACGGACTCTTAAAATATAAATCCTCCACTAGACAAACACGCTCTCCATTGACTTTAGTGGTCACCCTTCGGGTAAGCACAATGTGCGGAGTTTCAGATTATCGCATTCGTTCGCCTTAGCTCACTGTTCATTCAGGTGGTCACCCTTCGGGTAAGCCCACCACACTACAAGGCGGGTAAACACAATGTATGGAATGACTTTTTTCACATTCGCTCACTAACCCCGTAACAAGTCTGCGACTTGTAGGCTGCGGGGTGTACACTTGCTAAGCATTCATAAAACCATGGGATTATTTACACAATTTATCCGCCTCGCCCTTCGTCCCTGCTCAGGGCGGCGACCTCACCGAGCAAAAATTATTATTTTAAAAATCCTGAGTAGTATCGAAGGGTCACATGGGGGCGTCGTAAAAAATATTTCAGAAGCGCGCAGGTCATCCCTGCGCATCTATTGCATGACTGGAGATTACCGAGGGAGAGGGAGCATTCGATATACATTAGCTTTTCGGTCAGCAAAATCCGGCGGTGTAGGCTTATCTCTGGTTACTTCTATTATCCCTTTCTCCTCCAGCTCTAATAATCCCGAAGAAATGGTATTGTCGCTTATGCCATAAAGTTTTGACATATCTTTCTGACTGCGAAACCAGAAAGGATATTTTGTCGAACGGGATGCCTCATATAAGCAAATCAGGTATATATACTTTGCCCGCATGGACAGGCTGTCAGAATAGCCGTATTTCCAGTATTCAAAAGGGACGGTTATCAATGGAGAACCCGTCCCTGTAATAATATTAGACGTTAATGTGACCTTCCCTTTTTTGTAATCTATAATGCCATAACCGCTAAGGCGTGCAAGTGAGCGGTGAATCCTTTCATAATAATATTCATGTTCATTACGATATTCACCTAAATCCTTTGGGGCCTGATATCCCATCCTTTTAGCTAACGAGTCATAGTCAATGTCAAGATATGATTTACCTGTCTCCTGCTGAATTCTGCATAACAGTAAATAAAGATCACACTGTATGTAAGCCTGAGCCTTAAGGAGCTTGCGGCCTAATTCAGGAGAGAGAAGGAAATCTTTTGAAATAAATACGCCTTTAGTCTGAGGAAGAAATATATTCTTTTCCTGAACAGGAATATTATCAACATACTTCTTAAATGCAAGTGCATCCTGAGGAGAGTCTTCAAAATATGTAGCTTCGTAATTATCCTGAATAGCCGCCCTTGACCAATTCGCGCTTCCTAAAAATATATACCTGTCATCAATAGCAACACCCTTTATATGTAAAAGATGCTCCGGCGTATCAAAATATACAGCTATATTGTTCGCCTTCAACTTCTCATACGCAATACGATTTGCCTTAAGTTTAGAATCTTCCAGAACTATCTTTACCTGAACTCCACGCTTTTTCGCATCCACAATATCATTAACCAATTCGTTAATCGGCCCCTCCCCCTCCGGCTCAAGAATAATAAAGTACATTGCTATGGTAATTGAGGTTTCAGCTTTTTCTAAATATGTATGCATGGTTTCATGGTAGGATTCTCCAAAAAGGACATCAGCTGAGGCAGAAAATGGAAAGGAAATCAGCATAAGACATAAAACAAATATCAGTCGCGGGTTTGCAGACTTCAAATTAATTCTATAATTTCTCAAAGTATAATCCCCGAAATATAACATTCTAATATTCTTGAGAATATTAGAATGTTTTTATAAATCTGACAAAATTTTTCCCGTATGGTGAGAGTGAATGAGCAACTGCCCTGCCCTGATATTTTTTATTCAAAAGGCCAGCCTGAACCAGTCGTCTGGTATGTTCAGACGTTGTTTTGATATTACACTTTAATGTTGCCGCAATTTCTTCTAAAGTTATCCCGCCATTTTTAACAACCAAAAGCAAAATCTCAAGACGTCTATGATTTGCCACACCTTTAAAATATCTTTCAAGTTGTTTTGCTGTTTTCATAGTCTTGTTTTTTTATGTTACCATAACATTCCAATATTCTCAAGAATATAAGAATATTTATTCCACTGCAGTCTCCTGCCATTTGAACGTTAGATAATGTGCCCCTCTTTAGGATTAATAATGATAAAGTACATTGCTACAGCAATAGAGGTTTCAGCTTCTTTTAAAATGGATAGCGAGTGTAAGTGAGCGAATATAATAATAGATATTCCTCACATTAGTGTTACCTCTGGTACCACAACGCAGGGAAAACATCAATTTATTAATATTCGTTCACTAACATTCACTAAACGTTCAGGATTCCCTGTGGTCTTGCCGCAGGGAAGATCAATATGTGTGCATTGTTTCATGGTAGGATTCGCCAAAAAGGACATCAGCGTAAGCGGAAAAGGGTCCTTCGACTATGCTCAGGATAAAGCAATAGTGTACGACAATAAGACAAATAATGAACACCAGTCGTAGACTTGCAGACCGTAAATTAACTCGATGCATTATATCAGTTAACCCCTCCTCCGCTATGAGGGATTTATGGAAAGCTTTGAAGATCCGGTTAAATAAGTACGGTGTCCCCGGGAATCATCTCTGAGACACTTGTTCTGTTAGACAAATGTAACATGTCAAGTTTATCCGCCTCAGGTGGAGGCTGACCCCTTGTTCTGTGTCATACCCCTTGTTCTGCTTGTGCTTGTAAATAAATCATTAACTTTTGTCATGATTAAAGACCTAACCCCATATCGATGACCCCATATCGAACATATCGATGACCCCATATCGAACATATCTGAAGGTGACCCCATATCTGAAGACCTGGCCCAATATCTGACCCCATATCCAGCCTTTTTCATAGGTGACCCTACTATTGTATTCTCTTAATCCTCGGCCCATTTTCGCCTATCGATTCAAATTTATAGAAAATGACTCTTCCATCCATTTTCTTAAACTTTTGATACATTAATCTGAAAAGTCGGTCTTCACATGTTGAAATAATAAATTGATGGTTACTGTCAGAGTCACCTACAAGTCCTCTGATTAGTTCAATAAATGAATATGCATTTAAATCATCGAAATGAGTGACTGGATCATCTAATAAAACTGGAGCAAATGACGACCACGTTTGAGTTAATGCTGCGCTCATAAAGAGGCTTAACATCAAAATCTGTATCTGTGACTCACTGAAGTAATCGCTAGGTGCAATATCCTTTTCACTACGACGCGAGACTTTGACAGAGATACCTTCCTTTTCCGGATGAAGCTTGATATCTCCAAACCCATAAACCGGCCTGAGCCTTCTCTGAATTAGTGAAGTTAACGGACCATATTTAGACGTGTACTCAGTTAGCGTTTTCTTTCTTAACCTTTCCAACTGTTCATGAACTTCTTTAAAAAACGCGCTCCATTCTTCATACTGTTTTTCTTCTGTTTTTGCTTTTGTTAGTGCTTTCTCAAGATTATTGATATCCTGTCTAATTTTTGCGATAGACGCAGCCGTTTGAACTGCGTCAAGAGATATTTCATAATTTATTACTTCTTTGTATAAATTTTCGATGGCCGATAGCTTCGTCTCAAGTTTTCTTTTCATATCGGTAATAGTTTCGATCTCCAATTTTAGCTCCAATTTTTTAATCAAATTATCAGCCTCGGCAATAAATGATTCAGACGTTTTCATGCCCCTTTCCAGAATCTTACTCAATTCGTCGAGTTCAGTTTTCTTTCTTATTAAATTATTTACTTCTTTTTCATTCGCCTGCAAGTTCGTTGTGTGCTCATTTATTTTATCCTGTGTAGCTATAATATGTGAGTTAACTTTGCCAAGCTCTGTGTCAATCTCGTCTTTCCGCATTTCCAATATAACGTGCCTCTCAACGGCTTCGTCCCTGAGCTTTTGACTCATTGACTCTAAGTTTCTTTTCTTTATTTCTATAACTTTAGTTTCTTCTATAAGCTGCTTTTCTGTACTTTCCAAAGTCGTGAATTCTCTCTGAAGGCTTTGCAGTTCATTTATTTTCCGAGGGGTCATCTTTTTAATCTGTTCAATCTGTTTTTGCAACAGGTCTTTTTTGTTTTTTAGATTTTCGTTCAACTTTTCCGGATCTATTGGAATATCAAGCTCAGAACATGTTCTTTCAAATATCGTTATCCTTTGTTTTGCGTCCAATAATTCTTTCCCTGCCTGAGTAAGTTCTAATTCAATCTGTTTTACTTTGAGTTCCAAACCATCAATATTTCTTTTCGTTTTTTCCGACTCTGTTTTGTTCGTTTCAAATAACTGTAAAGTAGCCCTAATCTGTTCAGTCTGCAATCCTTTTTGAAGTTGCAGTTTCTCAATCAAGTCCTCTTTTGAGTTATGATTTACGCCGCATACTGGACATATATTGCTATCTATATACTGCTGAATCCTATCAAGTATATTCAGGCGTTCGGATTGTACTTCTTGCAATCTTTCAATCTCTTCTTGCAGTTTCTTCAGCTGCAATGACGTCATTTCATAATTTTGTCGCATAATTGCCAAGTCTTTCTTGGCATTCCCTAAAACGCCTTGGTTAGTTTGTAAATAGACTTCCTTTTCTCTACATAAATTCAGTAATCTTAGCCAGTCATCTTTTCTTTCCTGAAGTTCGCCAAACTTAAGAATGTTATGATCAAGGTCTTGAAGTTTGGTCGTTTCCTTGCTTAGGACTTCCTCGATGTTCTTAACATTAGATTTTGCCTTTGAAGCCTTTTCTATTACTTCATGACATCGCTTTTGAGTATCATTATAGGTCTTATCCAATTCATTAATTTGACTGCTAATATGCTTTATGTTATCTGTCGTTTTTAGAAGCCACTTTAAGTGCTCACCCCTTAATACATCTTTCTTATTCTCATCAGTAAGCTCACTGCTCTTAAGCTTCAACTTATTGATCAACGGCACTTTATCGGCAATTTCCTTTTCGTATTGGCCAATCAATTCCTTTGTCTTACTTAATTGCACATTTTTTTCTTGTAGCAATATTTTATGTTTTTGCATCTCTGGTAGTTTCTCTTTTAAATCTCCCACGAGTGATAATTTATTGGAAAGCATATGAATTTCTACTTCTATATTGGCACGCCACATTCTGGCAATTTCTTGATCGTATTTATCTGACGGCTCTACATCAACGTCGATGCTTTTTTTGATTTTAGCGAGGAGTTCTTTTCCAACCGTTGAAACTGAGTCTGGTGATTCTAAGCCTTTGGCTGTACTCATCAATTGAAGTAGTTCGCTCTCTTTCGCTGCTTTGTCCTGCTCACAAGAAGATATTGTGCCTTTATTGGTTCTAATGGCACCATCTATTAAATAATTCACTTTTTGAGTTTTGTTAATAGCCTCGACATAATCCTGAATAGCAAGCATTCGGGAAACAGTATCTTCGTGGATATGCGATTTATATTTTACATCCGAGGTAAGGTATTGAAACTCCTGACCAAATAAATGGGTAGCTCTGAATAGATTTATCAGATTATCCACTCTCATGTCCGGAGGTTCTTCCATAAGTCCAGTTAACTGAAGCAACGTTCCCGCCCTATTTTTATCTTCATTATTAATGCGAGCATACGATCTATTGTCTAAATTGCGCTCAATTGTTAGATCAGTGCCATCTACAGAGAACGTAGCGGTAACCAAGGCATCAGTAACTTTTGAGTCAAGATTCCCTAAAATCTTTGGTATTTTTTTGCTGTCTTTGTATCTCTGATTGAAACGGCCCACACTGCCAGTACAAATAAAATCTATCGCATCAAATGTAGATGTCTTGCCAAATCCATTAGGACCAAAAAATACTATTAAATCAGCGTCAAGATCAAAAGTCTCTTTCCGATAAGCCCTAAAGTTATTTATCGCCAAGGTCTTGAGTCGAACAATATTCTTCTTATCCTCAATAGCAGGTTTAATAAAGTGAGCGCTCTCATTTTTATGCCATGCTGGGTTTCCTAATTCACCCGTTATACAGCCCTCTAGTATCCCCTCCTCTCTTTTTTTATGTGGGACTGCCAAATATCGTGCAAGTTCAGTATTTAGGCCGTGTTTCATTAGAAATGTTTGTGCACTAATCGGTCTTTCAATTTCTACAACCTTTGGGCTCAGTGGAATAAAAGGCAGCCGTTTTAGGTCATTATGCAAATTTCCTAAATCGATAACAAATTTCTGGCAAAAGTATGGGTCTGTCTCTATGTTGTTATATGTATCTCTAAATGCTGTGTTGGTATTCTGACGGCACAACACTAGAGTAAGGTTATAGTCAGCCCACTGGTTGGATTGCGCAGCATACAATTCTCTAAATTTGTGCAGAGCTTTCTCATAAGACTTCAAGGGATCGCCGTTTAATAAGGAAAAGGCCGCTAAATTTTGTTTCGAAGTTAAGAGAAGGAAGAGAGGGTCTATATTTGATAAAGCGTCTATCTTATGCCCTCTATCTTCGAGCAGACCCGCCAATTCGCTTTTTAAATTGTCATATTCTTTATTCATAGCCCTATCAATTCATCTACTTTTGCAGCCAATGCAGACAAGTCATGAGACGAGCAAACTTCTTTAACGTTCCGATAGCCGCAATGAATCAGCCTGCTACTTGGTTCACCAAAACGTGGCCCCCTGTCGCCACTTATTTCCGGACGAGCTTCAAAAATATCCCTTTCTCTCTCAGTCGGCAACATAAAATCATGCTCGGCATCAGTAATGACTAATGCATATCTGCTTGCGCCTGAGACAAATTTGTTTGCATGCAATAGACCTTCTTGGTGTGTTTTGCAACCAGAGATTACAAAAATATCGATAATATCGTCACCAATCTGCATCGTTGCATGAGCTGGCGCACCAGTTATGGACACCGCCTTGCACAGTGAAAGTATTGTAAGTAAATGCACAAGCACTGCTAAACTCTTTTTCTCTTCGTCATTCCAATTATCAACATCATGTACCCAAATTTTTTCTGTAAGCTTTATCCTTTTGTCGTAACCCACAGTTGCCCATTCAATGCTTTGACGGATGTAATCATCTGAAGATCTTCTCAATGCGTAACTTATATTATGAAAAACAGTTTCTATTTGTGCTTTCAGAGGATGAGTTGGGTGATTAATCAGCAAATGATCAATAAAATCCATTTCATCATTAATCCACTTAATTGAAGCGGGAACTGGACCGTTTGGAATCCTTGGGTCAGATGTCTCATCATCAATTGCGTACACATACGCCTCTTCAATAGGTAAACATCTACCCTCAGGCCCTCCGGAGATAAATGCGGGCAACCTAACCTTAAAAGAATGATTACACGCCCCGCTTTCTCTGAAAAGGGTATCTTTGCACCGGCCCAGAATGTCAGTATTCCGAAGGTTATTTTTGTTTACTGCCACTGTTGGTGGACAACTATTATTATCATAACGTGTATTAACTGAAGAAATAAGGGAGGTAAAACCATAATCCGAGCACTTACCTGGCGTTTCGCGGCCCGCAGTGTTAGCAAACAAGATTAAACATTCATCTCGATTAACAAAACGATATGTAGTCCTTAGTTCAAAATAGTTTCTTGCATTTTCGAGGAATTTATAATGATTCGGCTTATCGTTAGATTGAATAACGAACAATAAATGCATCTCTTTTCGATTATTATTCCAATAAGTGTTAATGCGCGACAAGACTGCATCAACACCAAAGTGATTGTCTACTGGCCCTATCCAATCAAAACATAATAGAGAAATGAAATGATAGTTAGTTTGGTCTTCAAATTGACCTGAAAAGATATATACCGATTTGCCAGGGAACATCCCTTGCTGTGTAATGTTTCTTTCCGGCCAAGACGCACATATTTTTGGCTGAACATATTTCATCACATGACCGTCCGTCTGTTTTACCCAAGTAATGCAGCAATTAACCCAGTTGTTATCAGGAATACAGAGTGGTAGATTTTCGTTAACAGCGGAAATGTTGTCTTGATTAAGCAATTCGACATACTCAGCCTTCGTAAGTCCATCAATGCCACCCATAACAATAGTTCCTTTTTCCCACTCTTCCGCCGAAAGAACGTCATTTATTTTACGGATTCCATCTAATCCCGGAATGGAATACTCAGGAAATAATGTAAAGTGGATTTTATCGCATCCGTTGTTAACATTTTTCGCGATGTCGAGCGTCTTGAGGATTTTATTTATTTGGGCATTTTTTTGATCTGTTTTCCACTTATACGGGACTCTCGAAGTATCTAGTTCAACAAACGGTTGCATTATGACCATGCCGACTTCGCCAGCAGGAAGGGGGACATCAATGGTAACTTCTTCAATTCTCAGCATAAATAATCAACTCATTTTCTCAAATTATTACGCTCTCACTAAACTTTTACAATAGATTAACTGCAAATCTCTTGATTTTCAAGTAAAATTTACCAATTGTACATTAGCCTTGATTTTTTGCTCTTTATTGATGAAAATGCCTTGAGATGAAGAAAAAGCAAGTAATGCCGGCAAAAGGTGAAGAAATCATTTACGGAGAGAAAAGGGACAGGTCACAAATCAATCCGGGGAGGACAACTGCGATTGACGAGGGAGGGGAAGCATTCGATATACATTAGCTTTGCGGTCAGCAAAATCCGGTGGTGTCGGCTTGTCTCTGGTTACTTCGATTATTCCTTTTGCCTCCAGCTCCAGTAATGCCGAGGAAATGGTGTTATCGCTTATACCGTAAAGCTCTGACATATCTTTCTGACTGCGGAACCAGAAAGGATATCTTGTTGAACGGGATGCCTCATATAAACAAATCAAGTATATATACTTTGCCCGCATGGATAAACTGTCTGAATATCCATATTCCCAGTACTCAAAAGGAATGGTTATCAATGGATTGCTTACCTTAGTAACATTATTAGCTTTTAAAGTAACTTTTCCCTTTTTGTAATCTATAAGGCCGTAACCCCTGAGACGCACAAGTGAGCGGTGAATCCTTTCATAATAATATTCATGTTCATTGCGATATTTACCTAAATCCTTTGGAGCCTGATACCCCATTCTTTTAGCCAATGTGTCATAGTCAATGTCAAAATACGATTTACCTGTCTCATGCTGAATTCTGCATAACAGTAAATAAAGATCAAACTGTATGTAAGCCTGCGCTTTCAGGAGCCTGCGGCCTAATTCAGGAGAAAGAAGGAAATCTTTTGAAATAAATACGCCTTTAGTCTGAGGAAGAAATATATTATTTTCCTGAACAGGAATATTATCAACATACTTTTTAAAAGCAAGTGCATCCTGAGGAGAATCTTCAAAATATGTTGCTTCGTAATTGTCTTGAATAGCTGCTCTCGACCAGTTCGCGCTTCCTAAAAATATATACTTGTCATCAATGGCAACACCCTTTATATGCAAAAGATGCTCCGGCGTATCAAAATATACAGCTATATTGTTCTTCCTCAACTTCTTGTACGCAAGACGATTTTCTTTAAGTTTAGAATCTTCCAGAACTATCTTTACCTGAACCCCTCGGTTTTTGGCGTCCACAATGTCATTAACCAATTCGTTAATCGGCCCCTCCCCCGCCGGCTCCAGAATAATAAAGTACATTGCTATGGTAATTGAAGTTTCAGCCTCTCTTAAATAGGTGTGAACGGTTTCATGGTAGGATTTGCCAAAAAGGATATCAGCAAAAGCGTAAAAAGGAAAAGATACTATTAGTAGACAAACAATGAACACCAACCGTAGACGTGCAGACCTCAAATTAACTCCATTAATGTGTTATTGATGTTTAAATGCGCCTGTCCCTGCCCCCATGCGGTCAATGTGAAGCGCCTTGTTATGCCCTATTCAGTCATGCCAATTTAGTTCTGCCATCAAAGCATGAATCCATTTACGAGTACCAGTTTTGCAATTAATTTCTTTTGCCGTAAGCAAAATGTTTTTAGCAAAACCTTTCTTGCTATATGATGGAATTTTAAAAAGAGTATCTTTTATATAAGTACGGATGTCGGTGAATAAAATGAAAAATCCTTGCTCTTCAAATTGTTCAATTTTACCAACAATGGCCTTCTTGTTGAAATTTGCGTGAGGGCCAAATATGAACGCACCTTTATTGCCTTTGTTTCTAATTATTTTATTGAAGGCATGTTCGAGATCGTATGGTGTGAATTTCTTATCCTTAACTTCAATTGCATGAGAGAACTCTTTATTAATAAAAACGTCAATATCGCCAACCTCTTTTGAAGATGCTCCACTCTGATTAACCTTATGTGTTTTAATGATACAATCAACATTAAATGCTTCATGAAGCATTGATTCAAGAGCACCAACAATTATTGCACATGTTTCACCTTCGTGAGATTTATCTATAAATATTATTGAAAACTCATAAATTTCAAGGAGGGAAGGGTTGTACTCCATATCACTATTATCTTTTAGGCTTGCTTCTTCGATTTTAGTTCTCAAAAAGTTAAATGCACAGGAAAGATACTGTTTAGCTTGAGCGCTGTTTTTAATTAAAGAAAGAGTCTCTATAAGCAACAACAATATTTCTTTGTCTCTTCCTTTTCTAACAGCATTATTTTTACTTAAATGTGTGAATCGAGCCGGTTTGTTTAAGAACGGCTCGTTTGACCCTCCTAAAATGCTATGTAGGAAATCTCGTTCAAAAGGCACTAAGACATTATGGCATAAACTTCTTGCATCATATGCGCCTTTTAGATTAGCACCAGCTTGCAAAGCTATTGGATTTACTTTGGCAGTGGTAGCTTTTGCTAAAACACCTGTAATTAAAACATACTTATACGTTTTGTGAGATGAACTCAAAATAGACTCAATATTTTTTGTTATTATGTCTTGAGTTCTGCATTCATTTCTAAACGATTCAAGTATTATTTTTTCAGCTTTATTTCGAGCAATATTAATCGGCATTAGTTAACTCGCGAGTTTGAGCTGAAAAGGCAATGACACTATTTTATTTGCATTGTCATTTATGCAGTCAATAAGCATTTGGGCAACACTGTATGCCAGGTTGCACGGCACGGCGTTCCCTATTTGCCTAAATCGAGAAGATTGGGAACCATAAAACTTGTACCCCTTAGGAAATGTTTGCAATATTTCACATTCTTCAACGGTAAGTCTGCGTAAAAAATGGGGTGCTTCTTGAAATGATAGAGCCGATTCTCCGTTCATAATAGTTTTATGGTATTCTTCAACCCAGCTTTGCTTATTTTTATAAAGTACATTTTCATCAATTATTGGGGTTTTGTTCCCTCCCATGGAGGCTGGAAGGGTGGCACAAAAACCGTCAATTTTTACAGGCCGTCCTAGTCCATTAAAAAGCATCCCCGCATATGGTGACTTCCGTAATACTGGATTCGGTGTAATTGTAATTTTAGCCTTACAAATGCTTTTGTTATTTCCGGTCCCGGCCTTATCTAAAACGGCCAAAGCTTCTCGTACAGTCGGGGATATTTTTCGATAAGGTTCCAACATTTTTTCCAAATCAGGGATTATTTTTGATTTAATTTTAAAACCTATGAAGAAAACTCTTTCTCTCGCTTGTGGCACGTTAAAATTAGTAGCATTAACCACTACAAAATTTACTGAATATCCTGCTTCCCTGAATTCTTCCAGTAATTCCTTTCTTAACAGTTCCCATTTTTTGAGTTTCCCAAGCGCTTTTACATTTTCCATCACGAACGCTTTCGGCCTCAGTCTTTTAACAATATCAACAAAAGACCAAACATGTTGACTGCGAGGATCATGAGGGTCCATTTTCCCTGCAACGGAAAACCCTTGGCACGGTGGCCCACCTATAACAACATCACTGTTTTTGTGTGATGAAAATAAATCTTCTTTCAATTCATTAATGTCACCACACAAAATATGAGAGCCTATGTTCAGTTTATAGGTTTCACAGGCATCATTGTCGAAATCGTTTGCCCAAACGATATTAAAGCCTGCTTTTTTAAAACCGACATCTAGCCCACCCGCACCTGAAAATAGACTAATTGTTTTCATATAAATAAACTCCTATTCTTAGATTTTTGACCCCGCATATTAATCTTATTTCAAATAATAACAAAAAAAGTTAATTTGATGTAGTAAAAGAACCATGTTGTTCAAAATAATCTTTTTTTAATTTTTTAATGCCCTCCCATGCCCTTTTATGACATTTTCTAAATTTCTCCCCGGAATTGCAAAGACACATTGATTGACGAGTTACTAAGTTCCCTGAAGTTATAACTGACCGAATATCAGGCTTAAGGGCACTGTATGTTTCCTTACAAAGCACCTTAGAATCTGAATTAACCGAGCAATCCGTATATGCCTCTAATAGACCCATATCACCATGGCTATAATCTTGCCACGGCCATTGCTTGTTTTTTTCATAAAAACTCTGCGCATAGAAGAACGGGATCAATAATTTCTTAAATAAATCCTCAATAGTATACGAATCCCCTAATTTTATCCTCTCTAAAGATTTTGGGCATAAGCAAAGAATACCTGAATCGTTAACATGAAGATCACATAGTTTAATGCTATTTTTTTGGGCAAATAATTTTATGCGGTCAGCGGTTTCATAGACGCTTGGAATAAAGCTATCGTTATGAAAGACTATTTTTACCATATAAATATCTTTAATATATTTGACAGATGACTGAAGCCCCTCGTCAGGAAAAATAATATATTTATCGTCGGAACTGGTTTCATCATAAAACATATCGATAACAAGCTTTCCCTGAATACAAATCGATCCATCAATAAAATAGATATTTAAATCTGGGAATCTTGCTTTCAACCATTCTTCTTCCTCATTTGTAAGATACTTCATGACTTAGCAACTACAATGTTGACCAACTGGTTTAGATTTAACAATAATAGGACCAGAAAAAGTTAAACCCTTTTTAATCCTAGAATAAGCGTCTTCAAGAACTTTAGTCCCAAGTTTATCTTTTAAAAACTCTGCAGACTGCTCGATATCCTTATCAAGGAGGCCGCTCTTAATGAAATCGTTGACTAATGCCTTATGCCACCGATAAAAAGTTTCAGACAATAAAGGATTCTCTTCCCATTTATCTGCAAAATTCTCATCATCATTAACAGGATTAAGAATCTCATATTTACCATTGATATGTTGGATATAATTCGGCATATTCAGCAAAATATCATATAGTGCTTGATAAAGGTTAGTTTCCTCGCTATCTATATATGCTCGCGCTGCCAAAGTCGTAACTATCATAGATATAGGCTTGTGTTCTTTGCCATTAAAATATAAATCACGATGTCTTTTAAATAATTGAATGGTACGCTGGAGTGGAGTGCGAACACGATACTCAGGGATAGCCTCCATGTCTTTCAACTGTGCGGCTTCCATTAAAGCTGAACGAGATTTATGAAATGTCTTCTCTTGACATTTCATAAACCATTCCGCATAACCCTTAGGATTACTACTCAGCCACTCTAACCCACCCTCTTTAATTTTTTCCTGATCTGTAATTAATATGGCATGTTCATAATATCCACCGCGTGGTCTAAAATTAGAATCGACAATCGAAGGAAGAATATCCATATGAAACTCGTTCGCATAGTCCAGTGTCCAGCATCTTCTCCCTTCTGTCAACAATAGTTTCTTATAAGTCTCTTTTGCTTTTAATCTGTCCCCGACCACCTTTTTTAATTCAGCTTGTGTAATATCAGAGGTGTCTAGATTTGAAAGGAAACAAACTAAATCGATGTCATATTCATCCCTACCTATTGGCCTTACAACCGTCCCCAATTTAAATGAGCCTTGAGGGTATATGTCAGGTAAATATTGTTTCAATGTTGATTCTTCAGCACAAAGCCAATCCTTCACACCATTGTAACGATTCCTAGCCTCTATATACTTACTTTCCGGGATATCTAAGGCTTCGCCAATATTATTAAGTAAATTTGATAATTCCATAATTTTTTGTGTCATTTTAACCTCCTATAGTTTATGCATGGGTTCGAAAGAAGCAGCGTTTTCATCAAAAAACATTTCCTTAATCTTAGGTGCTATTTTTCTACTTTCGGAACCCGCAAGACTCTGCAATCTCTTTTCATCAATGATATCTAATTTAAAAATATCCTGTGGCACTTTTGGACATAAACGAAAATAGTTATCTCCCAAAAGCAAGCCCATTTGGGCTGCAATTCCAGAACTTTGAGCCTCAAAAACAACTTCAACGATATCGTTTTTCCAAATCCACAATCCACCTTTGTCTAATCGTTGTGGCCGATTAGATAAATCTTGCGTTGTTCCAAGATTAAACAGATATAAATCATCCATTGTTTTCCCTAACACCGTTACAGCCTCCACAACAGCCACCATTGAAGGATTATTAGCCCAAACACCACCATCAATAAAACGAATACTATCAATATTCTTGGACACGGGAAAATAAGTAGGCGCTGCACTTGTTGCCCGAGCAATTTTCCACATACTCTCTTTATAATCACGCCTGAATCGTTTATGATGAGCGGTTTTAAATAAATACACTTCACCTGAATCTAAGCTATAAGAAGGTACAACAAGTCTTGTCTGGCTCTCGCCTAAAAGGGTCTCTCCAAAACATTTTTTTAGAATAATTTCGTATTTATAGGCAGAATAAGCCACCTGTGCAAAATGCTTAATAGGATGAAAAATATTTCTTGTGAAAATCTTCTGACCTTGATCAATATAAAAACGCAATATATCGTCAGCTGGTAACCCCTTACCTAAAGCAAGAGCAATAAGCCCACCCGTAGAGGTTCCAACTATTAAATCAAAATAATCGACCATTCTTACATTTAAATCTTTTTCTAGATGAGATAGAACCGCTGCAGAAAATAAACCTTTTATCCCACCACCATCCAATGACAAGATTTTAAATTTTTTATTCATTAAGAGTCACCAGTATCTAAAGCGTCACTATTAGGAATTGCATTAACCACAATGCCCTGCACTTCAAAATCACTTGTCAAGAGAATCGGTTTATGTGCTGGATTAGTTGAGCGAGGACGTAAAATAATTGCTTGATCCGAACGAATAAACTGCTTAATAGTCGCCTCATTATTTATTAATGCAACAACAATATCATTATTCTCTGCGGTACGCTGCTGACGAATCAAAACTAAATCGCCATCGTTTATTCCTAGGTCATTCATTGAGTCACCTTGGGCACGTAAGAAAAAATATTTATGTGAACCGCGAGTTAAATCCGTGGATACAGGTATCATAGCCTCTATATTTTCCTCTGCCAAAATAGGAACACCACATGATACGCAACCAACTAATGGAACATCTATCGTCTGAGCGGATGCAGTTGTTCCTGAAAGATCTTTGATAAAACGTAATCCACCATCAGCCTTCCTCTCCAAAAAACCCTTATCAATGAGCTGACGCATCATAACCATAGCAGATCGTGGAGAACGATAACCTAAAGCATTCATAAGCTCTCTAACAGAAGGCATTCGTCCATAATGCATAACAAGGTTGCGAATGTGCTGAAGTGCCTTAATTTCCTTATGTTTCAGAGTGTTATGTTTCATAGTATACACTAGTATACACTTTGTTTACTTCGTTGTCAATATTTGTTGAGGGGAAAGCAGGCGCATAAAGGGCGTTGCGGAATACCCGAAAGGGGCTGAAGCCGACCAATTGTGACTGCTCGGGACGGGCGGGGGGAAATATTCATCAAGCAAGACACACCCCGAAAGGGGCAAATGTCTTCACCGACAGGATGAAGTCTTTTGGTCTTTTGGTCTTGCGTCCTTTACGCCTGATAAAGGCGTAAGGGTGATGAATATTTATTGGTGGTGGCTATTTATGTATTAGACGTCCTTCCGCTAAGGGGGAAAGCAGGCTCGGAGCGCAGGCAGGTTGAGACGTTAGGCTCAGCCCCGAGAACTGGGAGACGGATTTGGGCGGTGGGGATATAGCGGCTCATTCAGCCGACAGGCTGGAGCGGACGAAACCGAGAAAAATTCTCTCTTTACATAAGCGCCATAAAAAAAAATTTAAGGAAAACTGCTCAGCAATTTTTACCGAAACTTACAATAAAAGTGACAAATATGAACCTTCCTTATGGATTATTGAGAAATTGAAATCTGTTGTATGGGGGATCTGATATCGTCAGAGCTCACATTGTAAATATGAATAATTTTCTTCTTAATTTTAGGTGGAATAGGACTTCCATCACTTTTATAGAAGCCCGGGGATTGATGAGGAGTAACCGCACCGCCTTTCTTAAAGGAATTGATGAAAGCTACACAAATTTTATGTGTTTTGCTAAATGCTTCTGCCTGCTCAATTACCCTAAAACTCGGATCAAACGCTGGTGATATAATAAATTGTATGTCTCGATATTTGAACTCAGAATTTAAATCACCGATTTTTTCCCAGATGGAACGGTTTTCAACATCAATACATATTAGTACGACAAAATTACCATAAGGTGTACCTATAATTTTTAATTCTTGATGAATTGGAATATTACAATATTCTTCTGCTTTCACAGCACTTTTTAACTTATACTGTTTATATGGTTTTAAACTTTCCGGGGTAAATATCAGAGATGTATTATAATGCTCACCATGTGCAGCTGTAAAATCATGATAAGATCCAGCTATAATATATAACTTCTTCTCCCTAGATAGTTCACTTAATTGTTCTTGAAATTTTTGGTTATCTTCAGGTTTGCTGCTAAAAGGATAGGTCATTTCTCCAAAACAAATTATTTTAACTTTTGAACCAACTTTATTTATAGCGTTGATATAACTTTTTTTAACATCAGGGAGGTACTTGTCTTTAATTTTCCAGAGCTTATATGGCTGGTTTTGGAAAGTTATTGGCTCCAATTGATGATACTTTTCTAATCTTAAGGCGACCAGAGCAATCTTGAAGGAGAATTTAGGATAATAAGGATAATATATAAATTCTGCTGCCGCAAGAGGTGGAGATGGGGATGAAGATGAGATTCTCATTTTTAGTTTGGCAGAGAGAGATTATATATCGAAATTGGTAAAGATTTTTGGATCCCCCCTTAAAATTCCTATCATTTGCCGCTCCCTTTTTCCAGAGGCGCAAAACCTCTCATAGGGAGGATTAATCACGGGGTTGCTATTGATGATATGAGGTGCAACACACTTAATATTATAATTAACAATTTGCATTTTAAGTTTACGTAAGGTAGCCACTGAAACTGAAAAAGTTAAAGGTATCGGGATGAATACCAGTTGAACGTCTCCCATTCCATCTTTTTTTCGTTCTTTTATCAAAATAATCTCATGTCCAGGGAACGTACGAACTACATCTTTATCAGGATAATTTAAAGTTAATTCTCTAATAGACCCTTTAAGACACCAAAAACGTTCTCCTGGATATTTATCAGCGCAACGATATGCTGGAGTCTCACTAACCTTTAAAAGATTAATATATGTATATCCTCTTGAATGTCTTTCTGCATCGAAAAATACGATGTAAATCATGTTTTTCATTTCTCTAATTATAACTTTATTTTTGTGTCCGATTGGGATTAATTGAGAAATATACTGTGGCATTTGTCTTTTCACCTTCCTCAGATAAATGGAGAAATAGATTCAAGCAATGCTCTGCTGATTTTTCGTGAAACAACATTGGGTATATCATTATCTGAAGCTTTCTTTAAAGCTTTCTTTAGAACTTTATCAGTTTCCGCTCCAATCCCAAAAAAAGAGATTTCTGATTTATCTAGAAATTCCTCTCTCGCGAAAAGAGCCACAGCTTCTCCCCATGTTAAGCCGAACCATTGTAACCCGCCTTGCTCTATAAGCTCAGCCTGATACTTCTCTTTTATCTCTTCTCTTTTATCGGTCCATTGTTTTTTTCTTTGCTCAATAAATCTTTCATATGTTTCAATAGAATCAATTTCTTCATTAAGAACGAAAAAGAGAAAATCCTTTAAGTTTTCTTTATTTTCCTCGGATCTAAACTCATCTGAAAAATTTATCACTTTACCTGAACGAATATCATTACTAAGTTTGATAAAGTAGGGGTGGTTTGAACCAACTGCTTTAATGACGATTTCCTGTTTATGATCGACTGTTATTTCTTGTTGTAACACATTACATAGAGTCTGTTGATAAATTTCTCTTGCAAATTCTGCAGTAATCATAGCCAAATCTTTGTAATTAGAGAAGAATGAAGCAACCATATGTCTGGTTAATCCGACTGCTTGGGGAGAAGCCCCTTTAAAAAATAGATTCACCCATAGTTTGCTGTGGTTCGGTTTCATGCAAGCAACTATCGAGGCCCTACTTACCAATTCCTTATGGACATTTTGATCTTCTTGAATTTGAAATTGTAACCGAGGAGTTAAAACTACCCACCCTTCCCACAGTTCTATGCTTGGAGGCCTAACAATTTCTGGAGGGGTTTTAAAAGTATATTTATACTTTTTTTTCTCTATAAATCGTATAAACTCTTGTTCAAAAGCGATTTTTTTACAATACTCTTCAATTTGTTTTCCAATCTGTTCGGCTTTATCTAAGTCTAGATCTTCAACTATATTACAAATAGCACCATATCTCAAAATTGGGAAATTATAATGACCAATTTCCCCTTCTTCCTCTCCCATTTTCCCTCCACTTTTCACCACTTTTATAAGAAAAATATCATTATAAAGGGTTTTTGTCAAGCTTTTTTTTGATTTCGCTGTTATGATTTGCCATTGAAAATGATGTCCTTTATTTAATTCTTTAAGAGAGGATTATAGTGTCAGAGCTTTAAGTACCTCCTACCCCCAAACACCTCCATTTTAAAGAAAAAGACAATAATCAGTAACATTTTTAAAGGGGGAAGCTGGCTTGGAGCGCAGGGAGCGGAAAACCGAAGGATTGTAGCCCGAGCACCGAGACTGCTCGGCGGGCGGGGTTAAATATTCATCAAGCAAGACGCACCCCGAAAGGGGCAAATGTCTTCCCGAAGAAGTCGGGATGTCTTTTGGTCTTGCGTCCTTTACGCCTGTTTCAGGCGTAAGGGTAATGAATATTTTAAGGTGGTGGCAATTTAATGGGCGGGTTCCCGTAAAGTCCCAGAGGACTTGGACAATCCCGTAAAGGACTTACGCCCAACGGGACAGGCAGGGACAGGGGTGGGCGAAGGATTTGGCTTTATCGGGATGCTCTTCTTCTTATTCTCTCTTCCTAATTATTTTTTATCACGAAACTCTCAACTTGCATATCTCATTCTGTGCTTATTTTTCCATTAACTTTATAGTTTATCCTAATAGACTTATGAGATTGAAAATTGGATAGAAAACAATATGTCATTTTCTCACTTCACTAAAAGGACTGGAATTTTTGTATCCTTATGAATCACGCCGTATGTAACACTGCCGAGAACCATTGCCTTTACAGCGCTTTTGCCGTGAGAACCCATAACAATCAGGTCAGCCTTTAATTTTCCTGCCTCCTTCACAATCTCATCCACAGGGTGACCGGACTTTATGATGGTTTTTGATTTAATATCATTTTGCCTGCACAATTTTTCCGCCTCCCCGGTATAAGATTCCGCCGCCTGTCTCAGATAATCTTCTATCGGCTCCATTAAATGAATCGGTGATGATTCAGCAGGAATCGACTGGCTTACCATAAAGCTCCTGTCAATTACGCTAAGCAGCGTTATAGCAGCGCCTGACTGTTTTGCAAGTTCGATTGCATACTTTACTGCCTTCCGGGCTACCTTTGAACCATCAGTTGGTACAAGAATTTTTGAAATCATAAACCCTCCTTAATTATTTAGATTGTAGCATCTATTCATTTATTCTAGAGTATTAGGGTTAGGTCTTGAAATATAAGATTCTAATGAAGTATTAGCTTAAAAAGTGATAACTCAAGACCTGAACCTATTTTACAATCCCACATATTTTCCCACAAATCCTCTAATTTGTCACGATTTTTACAGGGGTAAGCTCCCGTAAACCCCGTTAGAGAGCTACGTCCTCTAACGGTATGCGCTGACGGTGGCATTATACCACCGTCAACTTCAATAAGTAATTACCACCGATTTCAGCGGTGGCTTTCTCTAACGGGGTAAACCACTAACGGGTACGGGGTTCCGAAGAATCGGAATCTCCGTGGAGTTTACCCCGTCTTATACGGGACTCCAAACTGACTCCATCCTCCGCTATCGTTTCAGTGGGTAAATCCCAAGTGTAACAGCTCGAAACGCCCCTAAAAACTTAAAGTCTCCTGCCTGAACCCTGAGATTAAATTTTGACAGATTCGGCAATAAATTGTATATTATAAGTATAGATTGATAAGTCTGACATATCTCAAAAATGAATGAATTTATGTGTTGAGTGTATTTTTATTCTATTTTTTTTCTAACGAAAGAACTTTCAGCAGTTTGAACGCCGTTCACCTAAATTTATTTTATATAGATATGAAGAAGGTACACTAATCACATTTTTTTACAGACTAAAGGTCTTGTAAATGGAAAACCTTCTAAATAATACTGAAAATTTTATTCTCATAGCAGCGGTAATCATTATCCCTGCAGCCTTCTTAATAGGTTTGGCAATCGGATATCGCAGGCAGAATGAAGACAAAAAATACAAGCCGGTTTATCTGAGAGATGTTGTTTATCTGGAAAATAAAATTAGTACACTTAATTCAAAACTAAACGATTTAAATGAACTTAATGCACGCTATCTGACATTTACCCAGGATCTCTCTGAAGCTGTGAGGCGTATTTACTACTCGCTCAGCTTTAGTGAGATAACATCAACTGTTATTGGTCTGGTAAAAGACATAGTCAAGACTGATACAATAGAAATGTATATCCTGGACCAGCAGGAAAATCTTCTGAGGAAAGTAGACCGTCGTGGTAATATTCCAGAGAAGGGAGTTTCATACATGATGGGAGAGGGAATAATCGGTCAAGCCGGCCAGGACGGTATTATAAAAATGAGAGGAACCAACTATAACGGAATCAGGACGGGAGACCCCGGGACAAAAGACAGTACAAATATCTGGATAGCTACTCCAATTCATTTCAAAAATCGTATGCTTGGTGTCATAGGGATAGGACAGATAAAGAACCCCTCTGGCAGTGAACGTATCGTTTTGAAAATGATCTCTGACATTACAGGAGTAGCTCTAATCAACCAGAAAAATTTGAAGCAGTGGAAGGATGGCTCTATTACAGACCCATTGACCGGTCTTTACAACCGGCGCTATTTTTTCTATATGATGTCGATATATTCTGAAAAATCCATCCTGGAAAATATGTCTATCTCAATTTGCATGTTCGATATTGACCATTTTAAAAATTATAATGACACAAACGGCCATCCAAAAGGCGATATTCTCTTAAAGGAAATCAGCGAACTGCTAATTAAACTATCACGCAAGGAGTCTGTTATCGCACGGTATGGCGGAGAAGAATTCATTGTCATGGTACCAGGTATTACAAAAGAGGATGCCGCTGTATATGCCAACCGGGTTCAGGAAGAAACAGCCAACTATCCTTTTTTGCATAGAGAAAAACAGCCTATGGGTTTTGTTTCAATAAGCGGCGGAGTAGCCAGCTTCCCAAGCGATTCAGCCACAATGGAAAAAGTAATCAATCTTGCTGATGAGGCCCTTTACAGGGCAAAAAACGAGGGGAGAAACCGTGTGATAATCCACAAGCCGTTTATGTTTTCGGATAAATATGCTGAATTCTGATACTGGGAAGGGAAACCCTATCATACCTTTGAATTTTCAATAACTGCCATTTAGAAAATTCCTTCAATCCTGGTATTACATATATAACAGTGTGCATTAATAATTTTGTTTTCTTTTATAAAAAAACCATAGCGTTTAATATTAAGCCCGCCACAATTTGGGCAGTAGGTGTTTTCTCTTCCCTCTCCGGGTACATTACCTTCATATACATATTTAAGTCCTGTCTCAAGTCCTATGTCTCTTGCCCTCCTCAGAGTCTTCAGCGGTGTTCTCGGCTGATCCGGAAGTTCATATGCCGGATAAAACTGGGTTACATGCCATGGTATTGCGGGGTCCACAGATTTTATGAATTCCGCAATTCCTTTGAGAGTTTTTTCAGAATCATTATAAGAAGGAATAATGAGAGTTGTAACCTCTACCCATACTCCAAGATTCTTCATAAGCCTGATTGTATCAAGAACAGGCTGCAATCTTGCACCGCATAATTTTTTATAAAACTCATCATCTCCTTTAAGGTCTATGTTGTTCCCGTCAAGGTATGGGGCAATTGCTTTAACAGCCTCAGGTCCTGTATATCCGTTGCTTACAAAAACATTTTTTATTCCTCTTTCATGTGCAATACGGGCACAGTCATATGCAAACTCAAGGAAAATAGTCGGCTCGGTATACGTATACGAAATGCTCTTACAACCTGATTTTTCTGCTGCGTTAACAATATGTTCAGGGGAAATATCTTCTCCGGGCACGTCATCATGTTCTTTTGGATACCGGGATATGTCATAATTCTGGCAATGACCGCATTTAAAATTACACCCAACAGTTGCTATTGAAAGTGAAGTCGATGCCGGGTAGAAATGGAATAAAGGCTTTTTTTCTATGGGGTCAATATTCATAGAGATAATCTTTCCGTAAACAAGGCTGTAAAGAATGCCTTTACGATTTTCCCTTACCCCGCATTTACCGCGTTTACCGTCAGATACTATGCAGCAGTGGGCACAGAGAAAACACCTGATTTTCTGTTTTTCAAGCTTTTCATAAAACAAGGCTTCCTTCATAATGATAATTATATCATACAATAAACGCAGATAATCACAGATTCTTTGCAAGATGGTAACCATTTAGTGACGGGTGGCATAGAAAATGGATTCTCGAAACGAGTCTCCGCGAAGAGTCGCTCCGACCGGACCTTCACCATTCGTAGTACTACGGAGAACGGGAGCCGGAATGACAACAGGGAAGGATGATAAAGGTTTTTGTCATTCCCGCCTGTCGGGAATCATTCTTTAGAGATATATAATTCCACTTTTCACTGAATGGTTACACACTATAATCGCAGAAGGCGCTTAGCGTACCAGATATATCTGTGGTCATCCCTGCCTGCCCTGCCTGCCGGCAGGCAGGGCAGGCAGGTGCATTTTCTTATTAGTGATCATCTGTGTTGTTTATCTTTCGTCAACAAACGTATCCTTATATACAACAGTCTAAATGTATACAAAAAGTATTTCTATGTTCTTTTTTTATATTTTTTTCTTGACAAAGAAAAAAAAATGTTATATAACTTATGTTAAGTGGGATATGTTAGAAAAACTTTTTACATCGGGAATAAGGGCTGACATTATGTCATTGCTCTTTAATAATCCCGGGGAAAAATTTTACGTGCGGGAAATTGCAAGACTGGTGATAAAAAATCCATCGGGCGTAAAAAAAGAACTGGACAAGCTTGAAAACATGGGTCTTGTCATGAGCGAAAAAGAAGGCAACCTGAAATATTTTAAGGTAAATAAAAATTCCTCATTATTTCCTGAATTAAAAGGTTTAATAGCCAAATCGTTGGGCCTGCCCGGAGCGCTAAAATCAGTTTTAAAAGCTTCAGAGGCAAAAACTGCATTTATCCACGGTCCTTATGCAGGCAATTCAAACGCACCTTCAATAGATTTATTTATAGTAAGTGATTCAAATCATCTTGAAAAAAATCTGATGGATGTCGAAAAGAGATTCGGCAGAAAAATTCATTATACGGTTATGCGCGAGTCAGAATACAAAACAAGAAAAAAAAACGGGGACCGCCGGCTTAAAAAACTTTTGAATACTAAAAAAATTTTATTGTTAGGAAGAGTATAAAAGACCGTTGAAAAAGTCATCAACAGTCTTGATTAGAGATTGTTAAGGTTTTTCAACAATCTCATAAAACTTGCTCCCATTTATTGGGGGAAGAAAGGGGGTGAAAAAGAATGGCCGCCAAGAAAAAAGCCGCTGCAAAGAAGAAAAAAGCAGCTCCAAAGAAGAAAAAAGCTGCTGCAAAGAAGAAAAAAGTAACTAAAAAGAAAAAGAAGAGATAAGAATCTTTAGATTGTTTCACAGATTGGCTGTCTTTATCCCGAAACATCGGGATAAAGACAGCCTTTTTTATTCCTGAAGATCAGAACCGTGTCTGATTTTTTTCTGAACTTGAGTCAAAGGGTAATTTATCCGCGTTTTCGAGTTTTGATGTGGATATCAGAGATGAATACTAAGTTCCCGGGCCGACTGCGCTTCAAGCGGAGCTGAGATAATTTCCCATGAATCCTTTAAAGAGAGTATTTTTTTAAGAAGTTTTATATTCTGGGAGTGTCCTGTTCTCGTAGATATTATGTGTCCATAAATTGGCCGTCCTAATAATGCAATATCACCAAGAATATCTAAAATTTTGTGTCTCACAAATTCGTTCTCGAATCGGAGCTCGCCTTTATTAAGGACCCCGTTTTCACCAACTAGTATCGCATTACTCAGCGAACCTCCCCTGACCAGGCCCATAGACCTTAACATTTTGACATCCTTCAAAAATCCAAAAGTCCTGGCAGGAGCAATCTCTTTAACAAAGCTGTCTTCTGTCACATCAATGCTGAATTTTTGATCTCCTCCCTGATCTCCTCCGAATAAAGGATGATTGTAATTGACACTGCATGTTATTTTTGTGCCTTCATAAGGGATAACTGCAATCTGACACGATCCCTCAGTAACTACTACAGGCTTTAAAACCCTTATACAGGAAACTGCCTCAGCCTGCCTTGCTATCATATTATTTTCAAGTATTTTACGAGTGAAATAAAATGCGCTTCCATCCATTATTGGAACTTCAGGCCCGTCAAGCTCTATGTAGAGATTATCTATGTTAAGCCCTACTAATGTTGCCAAAAGGTGCTCAACCGTCCCCACTTTTACCCCGTCAAAAGCCAGATTAGTTGCAAATGTTGTGTCTGAGACAAATTCCACGCCGGCCTTTATCTGCACATTTCTTCTGTCTGTTCTTATAAAGAAAAGACCAGTATCTCCGGGGGCAGGTTTAAGCCTCATATTAATAACCCTGCCTGTATGAAGACCCACCCCTCTTATCAGAACTTCATCTTTTAAGGTGTTTTGATAACGCATACTTACTACCGTTAAGCTCTAAAGCAAATTATATGCCAGAAAATTTTCTCTTTAAAAATAGGGCAATTAATCGCCGGACTGTATCATTTAAGATATTCATCCGTATTTATTTTACTCACCCCGTACTTCTCCGCCCACAACCATCTCCGGAATTCTAATCGTAGGAATTGCGTCTGCAACCGGAACCCCCTGGGCATCTTTACCACATGTCCCGATTGAAAAACCTAAGTCATTACCAACCATATCAATAGATTTAAGAACCTCCAGCCCGTTGCCAATAAGTGTTGCGCCTCTTACAGGCTCTCCCATATGTCCTTTTTCTATTATATACCCCTCAGAGACTTCGAAGACAAATTCACCGGTTACTGTATTAACCTGTCCCCCTCCCATTTTTTTGACAAAAAGGCCGTTATTAACTGATTTTATCACTTCCTGCGGATCACTGCCTCCCTGAGCTATATATGTATTGGTCATCCTTGGAATTGGCCTGCTCTCATATGACTCGCGGCGCCCATTGCCTGTAGAGGCCACTCTGTCTTTCATTGCACTTAATCTGTCATACATATATCTTTTCAAGATTCCCTTTTCTACCAGAACTGTTTTCTGCGCTAAGACCCCCTCATCATCAAATCTGAATGATCCCCTTTTGTTGGGCAGAGTAGAATCATCAATAACAGTAATCAAGGGAGATGCTATCTGTTGTCCTATCTTATTTGAATACACAGACAACCCCTCCTGTGCAAGGTCAGCCTCAAGACCGTGGCCCACAGCCTCATGAATCATCGTGCCTCCTGCATCAGCCGAAATCACAACCGGCATCCTCCCGCCGGAAATTTTCCTTGCGCTCAGCATCGCCACTGCCCTCTGCGCCATATTAAAAGCTATCTCCTCATAGGAGCCCTTATCAAAAAGTTCAAAACCAATGAATCCGCCAATAGGCTCATAGCCTGTCTGGAGTTTATCTCCTTCTGCAGCAACCACCTGTATAAAGGCAACAGTATGAATACGTTCATCCTGTGAGATTTTCCCTTCAGATGTCGCTACATAAATATCTTGTATAGAATCCATGTAACCTGCTGTTACCTGCTTAATCCTACTGCTTACTGCTCTGGCTACCTTATTGGCATTTTTTACGAGAAGAGTCTTCTTTTTCATGTCAACATCTCCGGGATTAAATTTTATCCTGAAGTCTACCTGGGGAATGACCTTCTTTAAATTAATGCTCACGTCCTCTTTACGGCTATGCAAACCTGCCCCGGATGCTGATTTCGATCTCTCTTCTTTGGCAGCCTTACTAACAGCATCCGCCAGATCAAGGAGCGAGTCCTCTGAGAAATCATTGCCGTATGCATAGGCAGACCTGTTTTTAAAAATAACTCTTATGCCGATTCCTGCGTCAATTCCGGAAATAATCTTTTCAATCTTATCGTTTTCAAGCTGTACAGATAAATGGCGCTTATTCTCTATAAATATATCCGCATAATCGCCCCCTTTTGAAAGGGCCTTTTTTATAATCTTTGACGCCAGTTCGTCAGGTATATTATTCATTTGCCTCCTCCCGGAATATTATGCAAACGTATTAAATTCAAAACTCTAACATCTGAATCCCTGACTAAAATTTTTCAAGCATAAAAAATCAGGATTGTAACCATTCAGTGAAAGGTAGCAGAGAAGCTGGATTCTCGAAGCGAGTCTCCGCAAAGAGTCGCTCCGACCGGACATTCATCCTTCGTAGTTTCATCCTTCGCAGTGCTACGGAGAACGGGAGCCGGAATGACAACAGGGAAGGATGATAAAGGTTTTTTGTCATTCCCGCTTGTCGGGAATCATTCTTTAGTCTTTAAAGATATATAATCCACCTTTCACTAAATGGTTACTTAGGGTTTTGATATTGTTTACCCCGTTGGAATAGCAAAGGTCTTCTAACAGGGTTTAATAGTCAGGATTTCGGATTTAGGATTTGACCTTTGTGTATTTAAAAGTTAGGTTTATTATACAATATATTAAATGATGAATCTTATACTAGTGCCGTTACAACATGATGTGCCAAGATTAAAGACTTAAAATTATATATATTTGCTTTGCAAATTTTACCCCGTTAGAGAATTATCTCTAACGGGGTAAAATTAAACTATGGGGGTAAATAGTTGTAACGGTACCATATAGCAAAAAGGAGGGACTATATGCCGAAAATCGGGATAATCGGTGGAAGCGGACTATATGAAATAAAAGGTCTAATCATAAAAAAAAGAAAAAAAACCACAACACCATTTGGCAATCCGTCTGATGAATACATCATAGGACAGATAGAAAACACAGAGACAATATTCCTTCCCCGCCATGGCAGACGGCATAATATTCCACCTCATATGATTAACTACAGGGCGAATATATGGGGGCTGAAAAAACTCGGGGTCAGCAGAATTATATCAGTAAATGCTGTCGGCGGCATAAAAAAAGGGCTGAAGCCGGGTGATATAGTTATGTTAGACCAGATAATCGACGCCACAAAAAACAGAAAATCCACTTTTTATGACGGGAAAACCGGTGTCATCCACATAGACTTCACAAGGCCTTACTGTCCCGAGATTCACCGGGTGATTTTAAAAGCCGGAAGACTTTCCAAGGTATCCATAAAAAACCGGGGGACATACGTGGCCGTTGAAGGCCCAAGGCTTGAAACAGCAGCTGAGATAAGGGCATTTGGTATGCTTGGCGGAGATGTTATTGGGATGACAGGCATGCCCGAGGCCTCGCTGGCAAGAGAACTGGAAATATGCTATTCGGGAATTTCAGTAGTTGCCAATTATGCCGCAGGAATAAACAAGGGAAAGCTTACAACTAAAGAAGTTATGGATACAATGCAGGCATCAACAGGGAAAATCAAAAGCCTGCTTAAACAAATCTTCAAACTCCTTCCAGAACAAAGAAAGTGCCCATGTAAAGGGTCTTTAACAGACACAAAAATATAATTTTAAAGTCTTCTCTCTTGTTGACATAGATTAAGTAATTGTTTAATCTAAACTATATGAAGCGTCATAAATAATTACGCATTCATATGATTACATAGATTAAAAAACTCAGATTACACAGATAGACCAAGTCTTTAATCAGTGTAATCGTTTCACAAAATCTGTGTAATCAATAAAACGTATTTAAGTTGTTTTATATAAGTAATGCTTGAATTCCCCTTAAAAAAACTTCGCGTAATTAACTACTTCATTATTGCACTTATATTCCTGACAGCTCTTCTATTTACCAGAAATATTATAGGTGCTGCTCTTTCAAAAAAAGGGGGCATGAAAGTTAATGCAGGCGAGAATTTAACAGCACATTCAACACCGGCTGTAAAAAATATAATGAGTTACGCGCCAATCGTTGAGAAAAATCCTTTTGGCCGCCCTATGGAATTCCAGCCCCTTTCTGCAGTCAGGCGGACTAACAAAAGGCAGGGGCCGCTGTCGAATCTTCACCTTTTTGGCACAGTAACCGGCCCTGAAGATCTCAGCTACGCAATCTTTACGGATATATCACAGCCTGCACCGGTCAGACAGGAAGTATTTGCATACGGTGAAGATGTCTATGACTACGGTACTCTGACAAAAATAGAAAGAGAATGGGTCGAATTAACACAGGGAGCAAACACTCACAGAATACCTTTTATCGATATAAAGGATATATATGCCAAATCATCCAGGGCTAATGCTTTTTCGCCTTCAGAATCCCAATTTGCCAGAAAAATTAATGAAAAACAATACCTGCTCGATCAGAAAAAGGTTGAACAGGCCCTTAATAACCCTGAGAAAATATTATCGGATGCAAGGCTTTTCCCTAATATAAAAAATGGAAAACAGGAAGGATTCAGGATATTAGAAGTGAAGCCCGGCGGTATTTATCAAAACATTGGGCTAAGGAACAGAGATGTTCTGCTCAGGATAAACGGGCTTGATCTGTCAACCCCTGAGGCAGCTATGCAGGCAATGTCAGCCCTGAAAGGCATGAACACGATTAATCTTGATATAATAAGAAATGGTTCAAAAATGACCCTGGGTTATCAGATAAGGTAATGCAATTATACATGATGACATATAAAATTCTCACAAAGTCTGTCATGCTCGCGATGCTTCGGGATCCGGCATCCTTCTTGGAAGAAAGATTCTGGACAAGCCAGAATGACAGAAAGATGGAAGTGCGGCAGAGACTGCAGGGCGTTATATTTATAAAGTGAGGCAATCAGCCATCTGTTGAATTCAGGAAAGGTATATGACATGAGAATATTTAAAGTTTTTTATATTGTATTTTTGTTCACTCTTATATTTTCAATCCTTATTCTACCATTATATGCTGAAACCGCTGAAACCGGAAAATCTGACGAAAAAATTTCATTTAACTTTGTTAACGTAGGAATCCCGGCAGTCATTGAATTTGTAAGCAGGATTACAGGCAAAAATTTCATATTTGACGAAAGGGTAAAGGGCAGGATTACCATTATAGCGCCGACAAAGCTTACTGTTGATGAATCCTTCAGGCTTTTTACCTCAATCCTTGAGCTTAAAGGGTTCACAATGGTGCCGTCAGGGACAAAGGCATATAAAATCATACCTTCATCTATGGCAAGACAGGCGGGAACCACCTTTACAGACAGGGACATTTCAGTTGACGAGACATTTATAACAAGGCTCTTATCAGTAGAACATATTAGCGCCGATGATGCTGTAAGGTTCCTTCAGCCGATTATTTCAAGAAACGGGCATATATCTGCCTTTGGACCGGGTAACCTCATCATGGTTGTAGACTCAGCGCTAAACACTGACAAGATTAGGTCTATACTTAAAAAAATAGACAACCCGCCTACTTATCAGGAGCCTCTGGTAATAAATGTCTATCCGCTTGAAAATGCAGATGCAACAGAACTTGCAGAGGTTTTACAAGGGATTATTAAAAGCGCTCAGACCGTAAAAAGAAAAAAAATTTCTGCAGTCTCTGTTTCCAAGATGCCTTTTTCCGATGTGCTCATTACACCTGATAAGGCAACAAATTCTCTTATCATTGTATCCTCTCCGGCAAATTATCCGACTATTACCCAGGTTATAAAAACCCTTGATAAGAGAAGACGTCAGGTATTTGTCGAGGCAATGATTGTAGAGGCTTCCATAGACAAACTTAAAGAGATCGGAACAAAATGGAGAGCAACGGTAAGACACGCAGGAGAACCTGTGACAATAGGAGGATTCGGAACATTGAGCTCAGGGTCAATTCAGGATATAATTAATGGTCTCATAGGTTTTACCTTGGGGGGCATGGGTAACTTCCTTGAAGTCCCTATTACAACTATTAACTCAGACGGTACATTTTCCACATCAGACCTGACGATCCCTGGTTTTGCAGCACTTTTCGATTTAAGTGAGTTTCATGGCGCAATAAATATCCTCTCAACGCCTCAGATACTCACTGCTGACAATGAGGAAGCCGAGATTGTAGTTGGCGAGAATGTCCCTTTTATATCACAAGCACAACGTGACCTATCCACTACTGATACTGTATTAACCTCTATAGAGAGACGGGATGTAGGAATAACCCTTAAGATTACCCCTCAGATAACAGAAGGCGATTATGTAAAACTCGACCTGTATCAGGAAATCTCATCTGTCAAACAGGAATCAGAAAAAATAACTATCTCTGTGGGACCCACTACTCTAAAACGGGCCACAAAAACCTCTGTTATTGTCAGGGACGGACAGACAGTAGTTATCAGCGGTCTCATGCAGGAAACAGATGAAGAAAGTTTGATTAAAATGCCTGTCCTCGGCGATATTCCAATCCTTGGATGGTTTTTTAAACACAAAAGCAGAACAACAAAAAAGACAAATCTTCTTGTATTCATAACTCCCCACATAGTCAAAGACTCTGTACAGCTTTCAGAGATAACAGACAAAAAAAAGAGGGAATTTGCAAGGAAGGAGAAGCACTATGCTGAAGGAGAACTTTTGCTGAAATTCAGGGAAGAGATTTCCAGCGAAAAGGCCCTGGAGATTCTGTCAGGCAGAGGCGCATCAGTTATAAAATTTATTGAGGGCGCCGAGCTCTACCACATAAAACTTAAACATGGAGAGGAAGTGGAAGAGGCGGTAAAAGAGTTCTCATCACTGCCTGAAGTTCTTTACGCAGAACCAAATTATAAAATTAAAATTCAAACAAACACACCTGTACTTCAGCATAAACTGCCAGAGCAAAACTGAGTCATAAAATCATAAGTCAATGAGTAACATGGAAACTATAGACAACATAAAGGATACCGATATAGAGACCTCACTGCTTGAAAACCTGCCCCTTTCGTTTGTAAAGGGCAATGTGCTTCTGCCGTTACGCAGGCAGAACGGTGAACTTCTGGCTGCCGTTGCTGACAACCACGGAATTTTTGCCCTGATAGACATCGCAAGGGCTTATAACCTTAAACCACGGGCTCTTCAGGCACCCAGAGAAGTTATACTTGAAGCAATAAACCGTATTTACAGCAGGACAAGCAGAGTCAATGAGGTAATGGGCGATATAAAAGGTGAAGACCTCTCAATGGTCGCTACCGAGTTTGAGTCACCGAAAGACCTTCTTGAACTAACAGAAGAGGCTCCAATTATCAGGCTGCTTAATGCCCTTTTAATGGAGGCGGTAAAAGAAAGGGCAAGCGATATCCACGTTGAACCTTATGAAGACGAGATTGATGTAAGGTTCAGGGTAGACGGCATACTGAGAAAAGTTTTGAGTCCTCCAAAGATTATTCAGGATGCGCTTATATCAAGGATAAAGATAATCTCAGGTCTTGATATAGCAGAGAAAAGACTGCCGCAGGATGGAAGGATAAGGCTCCTAGTAGGCGGAAAGGATATTGACATAAGGGTATCCATAGTCCCTACCTCCCTGGGCGAAAGGGCAGTCCTCAGATTACTTGACAGAAAGGCAGGGCTGTTAAGTCTTGAGATAGTGGGGCTTGAAGGCTCAACCTTAAACACGTTCAGGGATGCACTGTCCAGACAAAACGGAATAATACTCGTAACCGGACCGACAGGTTCCGGCAAAACCACCACACTTTATGCGTCACTGCTAAAGCTCAATACCGAGGAGAGAAATATAATAACTGTGGAAGACCCCGTGGAATACCAGTTAAAAGGCATTGGTCAGATTCAGGTAAATCCAAAAATAGGGCTTACCTTTGCTTCAGGGTTAAGGGCAATTCTCAGGCAGGACCCTGATGTAATGATGGTTGGAGAGGTAAGAGACGTAGAAACAGCTGAGATTGCAGTGCATGCCTCACTTACAGGCCACCTGGTTTTAAGTACCCTGCATACAAATGATGCCCCCAGCGCATTAACGAGATTAATTGACATGGGTATAGAGCCCTTTCTCATAGCCTCATCCCTCATATGCGTTCTTGCACAGAGACTGGTAAGGACAATCTGTCCCAACTGCAAGGAATCTTACGCGCCGTCACCTCAGGAATTAGCATATCTTGAACCTGCCGTTAAGAGCGAAGCCCCCCCTTCCCTGCTCTATAGGGGCCGCGGCTGTGAAACATGCATTGGAAAAGGTTATTTAGGAAGAACCGGAATCTTTGAATTTCTTGAAATAACCCCTGGCATAAGGTCAATGATTGTAGAACAAAAGGATGCCCAGGCTATAAGGACAGCGGCAATAGACTCAGGGTTTAAGACACTCCGGCTTGACGGAATAAGCAAAATTCTAAAAGGTGTTACAACAATAGAAGAAGTTTTAAGAGTTACACAAAAAGACAGCGAAATATAAAAAAATTATGCCGATATTCACATACCAGGGATATAAAAACGACGGTTCAGCGGCAAAAGGAACAGTCGAAGCCGATGGACAGAGAGATGCTGTCATAAAAATAAAAGCCATTGGTATCTTTCCTAAAGAAATTACTGAAGCTGTATTTTTTAAAAAAAAAATATTTTCATGGAAACGCCTTCCTTTAATTCTGCCTGATATAACAAGAAACCTTTCAACTCTGCTTTCATCCGGTGTCCCCCTGACAGAGGCTATAGGAACCATAGCCTCTGAACAGAAAGGGCAGTGGAAAAATATACTGATAGATATAAAAGACAGGCTGTCAGCCGGCGCAACCCTTGCCAAGGCAACACAGGCATATCCGTCAATATTCCCTGAATTCTATACAGGGATGGTCTCGGCCGGAGAAAACAGCGGAAGATTAACAGAGGTTCTTTCAAAACTTGCAGATTTTCTCGAGACTCAGAACTCAATTAAAAACAAGGCTCAGACAGCCCTTGTATATCCTGTTCTTATGGCAGTTATAAGCGCTATTATCATTTCCTTCCTTTTTGCCTTTGTCGTCCCTAAAATAACAAAAATGTTTGAGTCAACATCAGCGGCACTGCCGTTAATCACTGTTATACTTTTATGGATAAGCACAGCATTTCATAAATTCTGGTGGCTTCTACTGCTTTTGGCATCAGGTGCTTTAGTTTTTTATCAATGGGTCAAAAAGACAAAAAAAGAAATAATTGACTCAATCCTTCTCAAATCTCCATTTGGAATACTGCAGAGCCTTTATATGGCGCGGTTTTCATTAACCATGTCGTATCTGCTTTCGGGAGGGCTCCCGATCCTCAATGTAATGCAAATATCTTCCGGAGCAACCGGCAATATTGTTCTTGAAAAAAGGATTAAAACCGCGCGGAATCTTGTTTCTCAGGGAGCAAGGCTGTCTGCAAGCCTTGAGGGGTTTCCGCCGATTTTTTTACAGATGATATCCACGGGTGAAGAGAGCGGTCAATTGGCAGAATCCCTGAAAAGAACCGCGCTGTCATATGAGGCAGAATTTGACAGAAAGCTCCAGAGAGCAGTAAGCCTGATGGAGCCTGTTCTCATACTGGTTATGGGGCTTATTGTCGCGTTTATAGTAATAGCAATTCTTCTTCCGATACTGGAGCTCAATCAACTGATAAAATGAGTGAAAACCGCAGATGATCGCAGAAAGAAAAGACACACCTGCCTGCCCTGCCTACCGGCAGGCAGGCGGCAGGCAGGAATGACAACAGACACATCTGTGATTATCTGTACATAATTCTGTGCTAATCTGTGTTTTTAAAAGGAGGAGCAATAAGAGTGAATACCACAAAAATAAAAAAATTTAAAATTTGCAATTCGCAAAGAAAGGGTTTCACCCTGATAGAGATTATGGTGGTTGTCGTTATTATCGGTATTCTCCTTGCCATTGTTGCACCAAGACTTATTGGCAGAACCGATGATGCCAGAGTAATCAAAGTAAAAGCTCAGATAAAAAACTTTGAAACAGCTCTCAAACTCTTTAAGATGGATAATGCCTTTTACCCTTCTACCGAACAGGGCCTTGAGGTACTGGTTACAGAGCCTGCGTCAGGAAAAATCGCCAGGAATTATAAAAAGGGCGGTTATCTGGATAAAAAGAAAATAACCCTTGATCCATGGGGTAATCAATACATATATATCTCTCCTGGTTTGCAGGGCGACTATGACATTATCAGTTACGGAGCAGACGGTCAACCCGGCGGTGAAGAATACGACGCAGATATTACAAACTGGGACATATAAATACAATTTTAAAGTTTAAAATGCAAAATGCAAAATTAAGGAAATCTGTCCACTGTTCACTGTTCACTGTTCACCCCTCTCCCTTCCTTCAAAAAGGGGTGACGGGTTTTACGCTCATTGAACTAATCGTAGTCCTCTTCATCATATCCATTGCAGCGGCCATAATAATACCTTCATTTCCATTGGCGGAAAGGGACATGCTAAAAAAAGAGTCAAGGCGCATAAGCAGTGCGTTAAGATATGTTTATGACGAGGCAACAGCTAAAAAACAAACTTATTTATTTAATATTAATCTTGATAGTAAATCATGGGGTTTTAAGGGTGAAAAAGAATCAAGAAATTTCGAAATAAGGGGAGATGTAAAAATAAAAGACGTTATAGTCCCTTCACACGGTAAAATTTCAAGAGGTAAACTTACAATAGAATTTGGACCCATGGGGCCTGATGAACCAATAATACTGCACCTGAAAAAAGATGAATCTGAGTATACGGTTATCTTTAATCATTTAAGCGGAAGGACTAAAATACTTGAAGGTTATACATTATAAAAATTTCAAATTTCAAATTTCAAATTTCAAATTAAAGAATTCTGAAATTCGTAATCTGCCCGGCCTCAGGCAGGTAATCTGCAATTCCCGCAAGAAGGGCTTCACTCTTCTGGAAATCATGATTGCCCTTGCAATTGCCGGAACAGCCATTATAGCCATTCTTCAGACGGTCAATTATCACGCTGGCATAGCTTATGAACACACTCTGTATACCAGGATGCTCCTTATGGCAAAAGAGAAAATAGGGGAAACTGAAATATACTTTCAAGATGACAAGGGCATATTCCCTGAAACAGATATTTCCTACGAGACAATGGTCAGGGAATTTAAAGATTCACAGCAAACCGGAAATGAAGGAATCGTTGAGTTAAAGGTTATTATCAGGGGACATGACAAGGAAATAGAGCTGAGTGAACTTGTCACGAGGAAATAAAATCAAAATTTACACTGTAAAATCAAAGAATACAAAAATTTGTAATTCCCGAAGGGGCGGTTTTACTCTCATAGAAGTCCTCTTAAGCCTTGTTCTCTTAACGATTGTACTCGGGGTAGTTTACAGTTCATTTTTTACGGTACAGCGCGCCCTTGAAAGATTTGACAGCATATCCCTCAAGTATCATGAAGCGAGGACTGTACTGGACATTATAAGGCGCGAGATTGACGGGGCAATTCTCAAAAAATCTCAATTACCGGATTCAGACGAAAATCAAACAGCCTTTGTAATTGAGGACAGAGACACATTTGGAAAACCTGCATCAAGACTGCGCCTTGCTTCATTTTCTTTCAAAGGCAGCGGATTAAAAGCGATTTCATATTATGTTCAGGAAAAAGATGAAAACCTTGTGCTTGTAAAAGCGGAATCATATCCATTTATGTTGTCAGCGGAAAAAAACATGACAGACACATCCCCGGGCAAAGAATACGCCATGGAAATGATTGAAGGAATCGAGGGTTTTACAATCGAGACGCTTTTTAACGATAAATGGATTAAGACATGGGACTCAAAAGAAACAGGCACTCTTCCTGAGGCTGTGAGGTTCAGCATAGAATTTGATGATAACGGCAAAAAAGTGAAACTTACAGAATATGCCAGACCAAAAATAGGTCTACAGCTATGAAAAACAAAACACAGGGGACAGGGGGTAGAGTACAGAGTAATTTTGTCCAGCCCCAGGTCGATACGACTCTTCGCTTAGACTCGCTTCGAGCGGATCCCTGCCTGACCGGCAGGCAGGCGCAGAGGCAGACAATTTGCAATAAATTTGTAAACCAAGTGGGTTCTGCTTTGATAATCACACTTCTTATCGTTACTGTCCTTATAAGCCTTACAGTAGAATTTGCCCATGAGGTTTATATCAGCTCTTCTGCACTGTCAAACTGGAGCAATGCCCAGAAAGCATCACTCATTGCAAAATCAGGGCAAACTTTAAGTGCCGGCTATTTAAGGGATATCATAAGTCTGCCCTATTCCTACTCTGATAATATATATTTGCCGGTTGAAAAAGATTTTGGGCAGGATACAAGCCTGACAATAAAGATTGAAGATGAAAGTTCAAAATTCAACATCAACAGTATCATTTATCAGAACGGACTTACAAATGATAAAGCCCTGTCCTCCTTGAAAAAGCTTTTTGAATATCTTAATATTAATCCGGATATTGCATTGGCCATTGCAGACTGGATAGACCCCGATCACGAGCCCAGGCTCAGAGACTCGGAACTTAACACAAAAAATACATTCCTGTGGAGTGTTGATGAACTCAAGCTCATAGAGGGAATAGACAAAGAAACCCTTAAAACAATCAGTCCCTTTATAACAGTCCACGGCGACGGAAGTAACAAAATAAATATCAATACTGCAAAACTGCCTGTGATTGTAAGCCTTCACGATGACATGACAGAAACCCTTGCTGAAAGGATCATTTATTACAGGGAAAGCACACCTTTCGAAAACACAGCCCATGTTCAAAGGGTGTCAGGCATGGGGACCATCGGGCAATCGCTTATAGGCAGGATTGATGTCAAAAGCTCAAATTTCAGGGTCATCTCCACAGCAACTGTCAATGAGATAACCCGGATTACTGAAAGTGTTATTGACTCTGCAATAAAGATCCGGTACTGGAGGGAAGGGTAGAAATGAAAACAGGTTTTATTGACTGGACAGAGGGAAAACTCAGCCTGTATGTTTTTGAAAAAAAAGGCCGCCAGTATGATCTTGCGGACACTGTATCTATAACCTTTGAAGGCGAACTAAATCAGTCCCTCCTGACTTCAATAGTAAAAACCAATATTGAACATATATATCTGAGCATACCCTCAAATTTTTTATCCCTTAGAGAGCTGACCCTTCCTTTCTCTGACACAAAAAAAATAAGAGCTACCATTCCTTTTGAAATCGAAGGAATCCTGCTCGGCAGCATCAATGATTATTCTATCGACTGTCTTGTCAAAGAGACTTCCGAAAGCGGCAGTCTGGTCCTGGCTGCATGTATGGAGAAATCAAGACTCAGGGATATAATCGACATGTTCTCTTCAGTTGGACTCGAACCGGTAGCTATTACTTCTATTGACCTGAGGTTATCCAGAGGTAACGTAGATATGCTTTTTGATAGCCCTGCCCCTGAAGAAGAAATCAGGGCAGAGGCAGTTGTAGAGGAACTTACAAATCTATCCATTAACCTGAGGCAGGGAGAACTTGCTTATAAGGGCGATGTAGACCGCATAAAAAAATCCTTGAGAACGACCGGGGTACTTGTTTTCATTTTACTCATGATATTAGGAGCTTATACTGCTACAAAACTCATGTCCGTTAAAAAAGAGACTGCCCTGATCACAAATAAAATGAATACAATGTATCACGATGTATTTCCTGAAGATACAAAAATAGTGGATGTTGTAAGGCAATTCAAGGGGAATCTCAATGCTCTTAGAGAGAAAAAGACCATACTTGGCGGTGCATCAGTCCTTGACATCCTGCTGAATATCGCTAACTTCAAAAATAAGGACATAACCCTGAGCGAATTTAGCGCTGACAGGGAAAAAACAATTATAAAAGGCACTGCGCTATCATTTGAGAATATTGATTCACTTAAAAATGCCCTTTTATCCTCATTTGCAGAAGTAAGGGTTATAGATTCCACATCTTCTCCTGATAAAAAAATCAGCTTTTCAATAATAATGAAGGAGAAGACATCATGAAAATCATGATTAACAAAATTATATTATCTGACAGATACATACTTATAATACTGACGGCTATTGTCCTGGCCGCGGTCTTTGCATTCATAACCTTTGTCTCTGCCAATAACCTTGAAAGGAAAAATGACAAGTTAAGAAAACAATTTAAGGAACTACAGGCGCTCAAAGAAGAGCTGATTAACATTAAATACATTGTTGATTCAAAAGAAAAGAAAATCGGGCTGACAGACGTGAAAAGCGTCGTCTCTGCGCTTGAGCAGACGCTCAACAGTCTTGGGCTTGAGGCAAAGGTAATAAAATCCCTGGGAAAAAAGAAAATAAAAGAATTCACAGAGGAGGACGCTGAACTGGAAATTGAAAACATTGACCTCAACAAGATAGTTAATCTGCTCTACAAGATAGAAAATTCTCCTGTTCCCATGAAGATTAAAACAACTACTATCAGAACCACCTTTGAAAATCCTGATATCTTCGTCCTGAACATGACAGCATCACTCATAAGTAACCCACGGTAAATTCTAAAGGGGTAAATGACCAAATTACGCAACCTTCTGTTCCTGGCAATCAGCATTCCTGTTTTAATAATTCTCATATGGCTGATTGCTATACCTGATGATTCTATAAAAACCTTTATTGAGAACTCAATATCAGACTCTGGAAAATCCAGTATTGATGCATCAATAAAAGGGCTGAAGAAAGGTATTTTCTTTACTATTTACGCGGAAAGCCTCGAGCTGAGTATTGACAGTACCCCTGCCCTGAGGGTTACAGACATCTCAAGCAAAATCAATCCTTTACACCTCTTTAAAAAACAGATTGCCTTCTCTGTCAGGGGGAAGATTGGCACAGGAGATGTAAGGGGCTCTTTTAAACTGCCCGGCAATGGAACTCTGAATATTCACAGGGCAGAAATCAATGCTATTCCTTATCTGGCATATACCGCACTTAAGGGCAGCGGCCTGATTTCAGCCAGGCTCAATTTAAAAGACGATCTCATAGATGCTGTCTTTGAAATCTCTGATGCAGATATCCGGGGTTCAGTAATGGGAATACCATTGCCTATAAGTTCATTCCGCAAGATTCAGGGTGCCCTTACACTAAAAGGAGATACCATTAATATTACATCTGTTAATCTTGAAGGCGACAGAGGATATGCAAGATTAAAAGGAGACATTACCAACGGATTCATGAACCTGATTTTAGAGCTTATGCCCTCAGCCGGAGAGCTAAACTCTGTAGAATCAATGCTGATTAGCAGATATCTGGTTTCTCCGGGCTATTACGTCATCCCCATTAGAGGAAAGTTGCTGTAAGACGAGTTATGGGACTGTCCAGGAATTTTTACCCCGTTAGAGAAAGCCACCGTCAGCGTAAACCGTTAGCAGACGAAATTCTCTAACGGGGTATACTCAACTCTTGACATTATCCCTTGATGATGCAATAATAGAGTCATAAAGAATCATTTTTGAGTCAACCGGAGGTGAATAATTTGAAACAAATCACAATAAGGGGTATTTCAGATGATATCACAAAAATAATAAAGAAAGAAGCTAAAGAAAAACACCTGAGCCTTAACAAGGCATTAATTTCTCTTCTTGAGAAGGCAACAGGTATAAAAGGTAAAAACCTGGTGCGAAAAACCATATACCGCGATTTAGATCATTTATGTGGAGCATGGACAAAGAAAGATGCGAAAATGTTTGAAAAAAGCCTTGAGGTTCAGCGCAGGATAGATGAGGATTTATGGAAAAAATCAGGATAATACTGGACACATCCGCTTATTCTGCCTTCCTGCGGGGAAATCCTCAAATCAAATTATCCATCCAGCAGACTGATGAAATATTTCTAAATCCAATTATCCTTGGAGAATTATTTGCAGGTTTTGCAATAGGCGGGAATGAAAAGAAGAATAAGACACTGCTTCAAGAGTTCCTTTCATCTCCCAGGGTAAAGGTTATTGATATAGACGAAGAAACATCTGAAAGATATGCGACAATAATAAACTACCTCCGTAAAAAGGGGACACCTATTCCTACCAATGATATATGGATTGCTGCTTCTGCCATGCAGTACGGTTTAAAAGTGCTGACCACAGATAGTCACTATCTCAAAGTTTCTCAGGTTATCACAGAATACAAGAGTTAAAAAATCACAGAGTCATGTACTTGATATAATACTTTAATTTTTTATATATAACTGACTGTTATTAAATATAAATATTATATTAAAACAATGATGAACCTATCTCGCCCTTCTTATCCTGCATGACATACTGGGCAGGACCCAGGCGAAAAAGTTCCGGCCAAATTTTTGATGGAGCTTTGTCAAAAATTGTCTTGGCATCGGCATGAAACACATACCATGACCCTCTCGAAATTTCCCTGTCAAGCTGTCCGGCTCCCCACCCTGCATAACCGACATAGACACGAAAAACCACCCTCTCACTCGTTTCGCGTATCATCTGCTGAAGCAGTTCCAGACTTGAGCTGATATAAATATCCTTAAACAAATGATGAGACTTTTCATGTTTAGTAGCTAACTGTATCAGCATCAGCATTTGATTTCCGGCAATGGGACCACCTATAAATACTGTATCTTTACGCTCTTGCATCCCTTCTATCTTTGGAAAAACAGATGAGAGTTTAACATCAGTCGGGCGATTAATCACCAGTCCTGCTGCACCGTGTACATCATATCTTGTTAAGAGAATAACTGTTTCATAGAAAAATGAACCCTGGATTCGCTTTGTAGCTACAAGAAACCTGCCTACAGACAGTTTTTTCTGAGGTGAAAAATGGTATGGTAACGCAGCAAAAGAACCGGAAGGTATCAATTCAGTATACTGACTGGAAAGTGCCGTATCAAATAAAATCATACCAGTCAATATAATAATAAATATTATGATAATCCTGACTGAGATGGATAGAGCTATTTTTCTCATTTGCCTATTTGAATTCAGAATCAAATGGAACACCACACTTTCCCCATAAGAGGTTCATTATATCTTAGCGGGACATAATGATATTATTTAATAAAATAGTTAAATAAGAAATATTGCTGTTTTCCCCCGATTAATTCGTACCTAAAAATATTATATTTCAGATTAGTCAAATTATCCAGAATTTACACTGCGCAGGAACACCAGAAGGGGTCCACCGGAAGTGTAACGGTACCAGACTCCGATAACAGCTGTTTTTTTCTCTTAAAACTTCTCTTAACCTAAATTGAGCGGTTTTATGCTGAAAACGTCATTCCCGCCACCGATTACGAAATTCGAGGGCAGGTTCCAGCTGGAATCCAGACGCCGTCCCTGCGAAAGCAGGGAACTATTTAAGGAGCTGGATTCCTGTTTTCACAGGAATGACAAACTATGGTTTCACCTATCAGGTGATATTCTTTTTTATATTTAATCATTTGTTCTTAATGTCTTAAAAGATGTTTCATGAAAGAATTGCTTAACTTAGGTCTTAAAAAAAATTATGAGACAAATATTACGCTATCAAGCCCCCTGAAATGTGAATCACTGGTTACTACCTTACAATTCTCCTCTAATGCGGTTGCATAGACAATGGCATCAGCCATTGGGAGGGAATATCTCAGGCTCAGGTCCGCTGCTAAAAGTGCTATGCTTTCACTTAGATTAACGATATTTGTCTTATTAAGCAGGGACACTGCCAATAAAGCCTCCTCTTCTGTTCTTTCCCTCTTTATTTTTTTGTACACCTCATAAAACACAATGGTTGGTGTTACTGCCTTTGTAAGATTTTTCGTATATTTTGCGTATTGTGCCGCAAGAGGTCCGTCTGTAAAAAATTGAATCCAGCCTGAGGAATCAATAAGAAACATTACCTTTCTTCATCCTCTCTGATGTCCTCTGTATTCATGCCTTTTAAAAATCCCCTGAATGATTTTAATGGTTTTTCAGGAATGAAATATATCACTCCACCTTTCGTAACCACCATCATTTTCTGGCCGCTTTTCAAACGGAGTTTTTCCCTCACATCTTTGGGAATTACCACCTGGTATTTTGGTGATATAGTAGTTGTCGCCATTTGTCCTCCTTAAATCGTATCGATAAAGATATCGTAAAACAATAATAGTTATTTGTCAATAAAGAAATCGCTGTTATAGATTAGGGTTAGGGGACATTCTTAACTATTTAAACTTGTTTTTGATTTTTGAAGGTTAGAACTTCAAGTGCAAGTGCTCAAGTGTTTATTCACGTTATAAAAAAAACGTTCATGCTCTTCTTAATCTCTGAAGACCAAAAAACCCTGCCCCCCATAGTCCGCTTTCCTCATTCCTGATAAGAAACACTGGTATCTCTTTCAGGATTGAAGACATTGTTTCAGAACTGCGAAATTCATGCGCAAATGCCTCATGCGTAAGTAATATTGGGGTTTTTGCCGCTACGCCGCCAGCTATATACACACCACCCTGTGCAACTGTTTCCAGAGCATAATTACGGCATATTCTGCCGTAAAATCTGGAAGCCCACGTAAGAGTTTCTAAATTACTATTAATATTAGATGTTATTTCCTGAGCTTCTAATGTCTTTCCCGTAAGAAATTTATGGATGTAGACTAAACCCCTTCCAGACACAACGTAATTAGCTGTTATATATTCTTCCCCGAGTTCCCTTATAAGAAATTCCTGAAATTCATATTCCCTCTTGTCAACAAAAGGAAAATTTGTATGCCCTCCTTCAGAAGGCACAGCCACAAAACCACCTTCTCCATCAGGGACCAAAGCAGCCTTTCCAAGTGCAGTTCCGGCTCCGAGTACAGCCACTGATGCATCAGGTATCACCCTGCCCTGTAAAATCACTTCTGCAGATTCCCCGATTGGCGACCGGCAGGCATAAGCCTGGGCAACAAAATCGTTTATCAATAAACATCTCATAAAGCCAAAATCTCTTTCAGCGTTTGATAAATCAATATCCCATGATATAAAAGGAGGAGAACTGTAAACACCGCGTTCTACCGGGCCGGCTACGGCAATAACTGTAAAATCAGCATTACGTGGCAGCAGCGAAAAGCCGCTCTTTTCTAATTGGTCTATCAAGAGTTTAAAGGATATGAAATCGCAGGTTTTGAACCACTGTGTTTTAACAAGAGACAGTTTTCCGCTTTGATCTCCTGTAAAGTGAGCAAACCGGCTGTTTGTTCCCCCAATATCTGCTATAAGTAGATTTTTCACGGATAACGAAATTATACCATTTCCTCTTCAAGACATGCTTTTTGTTAACCATCTTTTCAAGTGAATTGAATCAGTTACAGCAATTGATTACCAGATTTGGTAAAATCCTTATTACAATGGAAAATAAGATTTTCATGCAGAGAGCCGTTGAACTTGCGGCCAAAGGTCAGGGCAGAACAAGCCCCAACCCAATGGTGGGGGCTGTTATTGTTAAAGGGAATAAAATAATTGCAGAAGGCTACCACAAAAAAGCAGGGACACCTCATGCAGAGGTTGCTGCACTGAAAAAAGCAGGCGTAAAAGCTAAGGGCGCAACACTCTATATCAATCTTGAGCCCTGCTGTCACACAGACAAAAAAACCCCTCCATGTACTAAAGCAATCATTAAATCAGGAATAAAAAAGGCAGTTATCGCCATGATTGACCCGAATCCAAAGGTCTCGGGCAGGGGGATAAAAGAGCTGAAAAATGCAGGGATTAAGACAGAGGTCGGCATCATGGGGACGGAGGCTAAAAGACTGAATGAAGCATTTATTAAATTCATCACGAAAAAAGAGCCATTTGTAATTCTAAAAATTGCCCAGAGCCTTGACGGAAAAATTGCATCAGCCAGCGGCGAGTCAAAATGGATTACCAGTGAAGAGTCAAGAAAACATGTTCACAGGCTCAGAAACAGGGTTGATGCTGTGCTCGTTGGTATAGGCACGGTAAAAAAAGACGACCCTTCCCTCACCTGCAGGATACGGGGAGGCAGAAATCCATACAGGATAATTGTTGACAGCCGTCTTCAGATACCTCTTAATGCAAAAGTACTGAGGCATAAGGACAACAGGACAATTATTGCAACGACTAGAAAGGCGCCAAAGAGAAAAATCGATTTACTTAAGGCAAAAGGTGCCCGGGTTTTGATTATCAGGGAAAAGAACGGAAAAGTTCACCCCATTGGTCAGAAAGCCCCTCCCGGGCTTTCTAATGGGGTAAATTTAAAAAACCTTATGAAAGAACTTGGAAAGCTTAATATAGCCAGTATAATGATTGAGGGCGGCTCATCAATAAATGCATCTGCCATGTCAAGTAAAATTGTGGATAAGATTATGTTCTTTATTTCTCCCAAGATTATCGGAGGAACAGATGCTGTTCCTTCCATAGGCGGAAAATCCCCTGCATCGCTTAGAAACGTTGTCAGAATAAAAAATCCTCAGGTAAAAATAATTGGAGAAGATATCCTTTTAGAAGGATATCCTTTTTATAAATAGTAATATTTAAAAACTTTTGGACTCGCACCCCCTCGCTGCTTTGTTTTGCAAGCAAAACGGTGGGGGCTGCATTCTTGTTAAGCAATTTATCTTTTCTTTTTGTGGAATGTCCAATGTCAAGGGTAGATCCCATTTTTTCAGGATAGCAAAGGCATTTAACAGAAGGCTCGTAATCTCTTTGCAGAGATAATATACAAGCAGAATCTCACTATAGCGTGGGGCACAGCGAATGAGGGTTAAACACCTGCAACCTTATTGTATATCCACGCGAGAACTGCACCGCCTACAAAACCGTCAATAAACCCGTAAATCAGGCCGATAAAACTTCCGGCAAGGGTTATACTGTACCCGGGATAAATAGACCGGGGCATGGCCTCAAGAAATGCCGTGCCATATCCTGCATAGTGTGAAAGCAAAGTTGTCAGAAAAATAGCTCCTCCCCATAAAACCCCGAATGCAACACCTAAAGCTAATGGTTTAAGTTTCATATTTCTCATACCCTTTTTCTTCTTATTTTATTCCTTTAACTCCCCCTCTCAACTTCTTATCAACCTCTAAAATTTCATCTGCATTATTACCGCTTATATCCCATGAATACCTGCCTTTCGCATTGCGCTTGAGTTTTATCTTTACAGGCTTATGGGGTTTTATCTCCTGAAGCTCCGGCAACTGTTTAAATGTAACTTCAGATTCTTTACCTTCTGTACCTGTACACGCCTGTGCCATAATCAATAAAAATATTGCCAGAAAAACCAGTGGTAAGCGCTGTGCTGACATTTTAACCTCCTGATATAATTTCATTATATTTGATTACTCCGATTCTAAAGACGATTACACAGATTAATTTCATCTATTTAAGCTTATTTTTTATCTGTGGTAAAAAGCCTGCGGCTACGTTTGTCGGACAGGCTCTTAATAACTTTTATATTTATTGGTTATCGGGAAACGCCTGTCTCTTCCAAATGCCCTCGGGGTTATCTTTATTCCCGGAGGTGCCTGACGTCTTTTATATTCTGAATGGTCAATCATTGACATGACATTTTGCGCGCATTTAATTTCACAGCCCATTTTCTTTATCTCATCAAAACTGAGGTCCTCTTCAATATATGCCTTTAATATGGGGTCAAGCACGGGGTAAGGCGGTAAGGTATCTGTGTCTCTCTGGTCATGCCTCAGCTCTGCACTTGGCTCTTTCCAGAAGAGTCTATCGGGAACCAGGGCCCTGCCCTCTTTATCGTTTCTAAACTTACAGAGTTCATAGACCATTGTCTTTGGTACGTCCTTTATCACGGCAAAACCGCCTGCCATATCACCGTAAAGGGTTGCATACCCCATACTCATTTCTGATTTGTTTCCTGTCGTAAGCACAAGCCAGCCAAATTTATTTGAAAAAGCCATTAAGATATTCCCTCTGATTCTTGCCTGAAGGTTTTCTTCGGTAGCATCCGTTCCTGTTCCTTTAAATTCCTTCTCCAGTATCTTCAAATACTTTTTTAGAATACTGTTAATCGAAATATCTATAATCTTTATCCCAAGATTTCCGGCAAGGGCATAAACATCCTCGTAACTTTCCTTTGAGGTATATTGAGACGGCATAAACAGGCCCTGAACTTTTTCTTTTCCAAGGGCATCAACAGCAATCGTAGCTACCAGGGCAGAATCTATCCCCCCGCTAAGGCCAATCACAACACCATTAAAACCATTCTTATACACATAGTCTTTGGTTCCGAGTAAGAGCGCGCTGTAAACCTCCTGCATCGCGGTCAGCTCAACAGCTTTTTTTATTTTGATCAACGGCCTTCGTGCTTTAAGCGAGACAGAAGGAATTTTTATTTTTTCAGCTCCATTTCTCCGGGCCGGCAATGTCCGGGATCTTTTTTTACCTTTTAAATTATCTATCTCAATTTCTAAATCAACAGGGATTAATTCTTCATCAAACTGATCTCCTTTAGCAATTATTCTACCCGTCCTGTCCACAACAAAACTGCCTCCATCAAAGACAAGTTCGTCCTGACCTCCTACCATGTTTAGATACACAATTATTACTTTATTATCTGAAGCCTTTTTGGAAACCATTTTTTCCCTTAAAGATGCCTTGCCCATATTATATGGCGATGCATTGATATTAATTATTACCTCAGCTCCTGACAATGCCTGAATCTTTGTAGTGTCCTTATACCAAATATCTTCACAAATATTTATCCCTATATTGACTCCACTAAAGTCATAAACAGGATATTTACTGCCTGACTTAAAATAACGGTGTTCATCAAAAACACCGTAATTGGGCAGATGTTTTTTGCGATAAACATCAATAAGTCTTTTATTTGATATTATTGCAGCCGCATTATAAAGCCCTTTATTTATGTCAACAAACCCGGTAATAGCTGTAATATTCTCTGAGGCCTCTTTTACTTTATTCAGGGCATTAATATTATCCTTTACAAACTGAGGTTTTAAAAGCAGGTCTTCCGGGGGATAGCCTGTTACAGCAAGCTCCGGAAAGACAATAATATCAGCTTTCAGTCTCCGGGCTTTTTTAATATATGAAATTATTTTTTTTACGTTCCCTGAGAGATCACCCACAACAGGGTTAATCTGCGCCAGGGCTAATCTGATTTTTTTCACTGTTATAATATCCATTATAACTGATTACACAGACATCCTTCTTTTTACAGGATGTCTAAGATAATAAATTGAATACAATATATTTGCAAATCCCGTTATACATGATGACGTATAAAATTGCGCATAATATAAAATTCTCCCAAAGTCTGTCATGCCAGCTTGTCCGGCATCCTTCTTGGAAAAAAGATTCCCGACAAGCGGGAATGACACAACATGCGCAATAATTTATGACGCTGTGTATAGAAAGGCGGGGCATTTTAACGGGGGAAAGACTATGGTGAAACTATTCTGATAACAGGACAACCAGTTACTAATGAGTTCAAACCGTTGTTCATGATAATCATTCAGTTATGGGTGAATTATATATCTCTAAAGAATGATTCCCGACAAGCGGGAATGACAAAAAACCTTTATCATCCTTCCCTGTTGTCATTCCGGCTCCCGTTCTCCGTAGTACTACGAATGGTGAAGGTCCGGTCGGAGCGACTCTTCGCGGAGACTCGTTTCGAGAATCCCTCTTCTCTGCCACCCGTCACTGAATGGTTACGTTCATGGACAAACTTGTATTGACTCCGGTCATTTTAAACATATATAATTAAGAGTTAAATCTCTATCCGTACCAATCAAAGGGGGCGTTTAAAATATGGTTTCAAAAAAATCAGGTTTCAACAGGGTTATATTCTTTGCTGCCTTAATATTTTTATTTACTTCTGCATATCAGGGCATCCCCGAATTAAAGTCAAAGGCATATGCTGAATCGTCAATTTCCAAAGAATCCATAGATTTCATGTTAAAAACCGGCCAGGCAATGGCAGAAGTGGCCGAGGCTGTTAGACCGGCAATAGTAAATATTTCAACCACAAGGACCCGGAAAATGGCTAAGAACCAGTTTGCACCGTTCTACGATGACCCGCTTTTCAGAAAATTCTTTGGCGACAGGTTCAGGCATCCGGAACAGCCAAGAGAGCGCAAGACAGCAAGTCTCGGGTCAGGGGTAATTGTCTCCTCAGACGGATATATTCTGACAAACAATCATGTTATTAAAGATGCTGATGAGATAAAGGTTCTGCACCCGGACAAAAGAGAATTTACAGGTAAAGTCATTGGCACTGATCCTAAAACAGATTTAGCTGTTATCAAAATAGATGCACAGGACCTTTCATACATGAAATGGGGAGATTCTGACTTATTAAGGGTCGGGGCAATAGTGCTGGCAATCGGAAGCCCTTACGGATTAAATCAAACTGTTACCATGGGTATAGTCAGTGCCGTAGGAAGGGCAAATGTTGGTATTGCTGATTATGAAGATTTTATTCAGACAGACGCAGCCATTAATCCGGGAAATTCCGGCGGCGCTCTGGTTAATGCAAAGGCCGAGCTTGTAGGCATCAATACAGCTATTTTCAGCAAAACCGGCGGGTACCAGGGAATTGGATTTGCAATCCCGAGCAACATGGCCAAGGCAGTAATAGAGAGCCTGATTACGCAGGGAAAAATTATAAGGGGCTGGCTTGGCGTATCAATACAGCCGATTACTGTTGAACTTGCCAAACAGTTCAATCTGGAAGAAAAAAACGGGGCACTTGTGGCTGACGTTATTGATGACAGCCCTGCAGAAAAAGCGGGTATTATGCGGGGAGATGTAATTATTAAGTTTAACGGGAAAAAGGTAGATGAGCCGTTCAATCTTAGAAATACCGTAGCAAACACCTCGCCGGGCAAAGTGGCAGAAGTTGAGGTTATAAGAGAAGGCAGGGTTGAATCACTAACGGTTAAAATAGGAGAACTTCCGACAGAAACGCAAACAGCAGCTCCGACTGCATATGAAAATGCCATGAAAGGGGTAAGTGTTCAGGGTTTAACTCCTGAAATTTACAGAAAGCTGAACCTGCCCGAAAAGATACGGGGCGTTGCAGTTTCTAATATTGAAAGTGACAGTCCAGCAATCGCGAGGCTTGTGCCGGGAGATGTTCTCCTTGAAATAAACAGAAAGGCTATATCAAACACAGACGATTATGACGCTGTAGTATCAGGGATAAAGCCTGATGAAAATATTTTGCTGTTGGTTTTCCGTAAAGGTTCTACAATCTTTATAACGATTTCACCTTAATTGATTTCATAACTTCAAGAAGCGGGATGTTAAATTTTTTTGCGATTTTCCTGCAGTCCCTGTACTCAGGCACTGCCTTTAAGATATGGTTTCCAAACCGTGAGATTTTAATATTTATCTTTCCAAATTTTGAATCAACTGATTTAATTTCACGGTGCAATGTTTTTCTTTGAGCCTCATAAAACCTGAGCCCAATGCTTGTTGTTTCTCTTAGTATTATTTTCATAAGTTCTTCTTTTTTGTCGTCAATGCAAAGCGCCGTAAGTTTTATCCCCGGCCTGCCTTTTTTCATGATAACCTGCGTTAAAAACACATCGAGCGCACCTGCCTTAAACAGCTTCTCAATAACATATTCATAAACCTGCGGGTTCATATCATCAATGTTCGTATCTATTACTATCACTTTGTCCTCAGTGCCCTGCCCTGCACCGCATGAAGGGTCCTGACCGATAAAAAGCCTCAGCACATTAGGTTTGTCTTTCAGGTCCTTATTACCGGCACCGATACCAATATTTAAAACATCCATACAGGGCATAGGACCAAATCCCCCTGCAAGCGTTGATACAATTGCGGCGCCTGTAGGTGTAGTAAGCTCAAAACCTGTGCCTGATGAATAGACCCGGGAATTTTTTAGCAGCTCTGCCGTTGCAGGAGCGGGCACAGGTAAAATTCCGTGTTCTGATCTTACGACACCACTCCCAAGGTTTATCCCGGATGAATGGAACTTTTTAATGCCGAGCATGTCAAAGCCGATTAATGTGCCGAAGATATCAATAATACAGTCAACAGCGCCAAGCTCATGAAGATGGATTTTGTCATACTTCTCTCCGTGCACCTCAGCCTCTGCCTCAAAGAGTCTTTTGAATATGGACAACCCCTTTTGTTTAATATCTTTAGACAGAGAAGAATCTTTTATTATCTTTCTAACGTCTTTAAACTTTCTTAATTCTGTCCTCTGCTTTCCCCGCCCTTCTTTCCGCGATGTCTCAACATCAACCTTTGTTGCCGAGAGTCCTGCTCTTTTTACAGCTTTGATATTTAATCTGTAGCCCTTAATCGGCAAACGGGACAACTCATTTTTAAGCTCTTTAGCAGACACCCCGGCATCAACCAGCGCGCCTAAAATCATATCGCCGCTGACTCCGGAAAAACAGTCGAAATATACAATCATAAGAACGTTATTGGTTACTTGTTATTTATTAGTGGTTAGTAAATTTTTATAAACCTAATAGCCTTTAGCCTTTAGCCTTTAGCCTTTAGCCTTTAGCTAAAGTATTTATCTTATGTGCCAGAACCCCTGCTCCAAAGCCGTTGTCAATATTCATCACTGCAATGCCCGGAACACATGAATTAAGCATTGCAAAAAGAGCCGTAAGGCCGCCCAGGCTTGTCCCATAACCAACAGAAGTTGGAACGGCAATTATCGGCTTATCCGTCATACCGCCGATTACTGACGGCAGAGCACCCTCCATGCCGGCTACAACTATTAACACTCCTGCGCTTGAAAGCATTTGCCCTGCGTCTGCAAGCCTGTGAAGGCCTGCAACTCCGACATCAGAAATAATTTTTGCCCTGCTGCCCAAAAAAGATGCTGTAACAAGAGCCTCTTCTGCCACAGACATATCTGACGTCCCTGCACAAAGCACCCCCACCATCCCGCTCTTTTTTTTATATCCTCCAGCTGTAATTACACCTGATCTTTCGTGGAATTTTGATTTTTTATTATATCTTTTACAGAGTAAATGAATTTTTTTATAAACACTCATATCAGCTCTTGTTATTAAAAGCCTTTTACTTTTTTTAAGCATGGACTCGGCAATTGCCTCAATATCTTTAATCTTTTTATCTCTTGCATATATTACCTCGGGAATTCCCTGCCTGAGCGTCCTGTGGTGGTCAACCCTTGCAAAGCCTATATCCTCATAGGGAAGGTATTTTAATGCATCAAAAGCCTTATCAACGGTAAAGCTGCCCGTCTTTACCGATTTTAGAATCTTTTTTATCCTGAAATTATCCATAAAAAAACCGCAGATTTTTAAAATTAGCAAGCAACAATGATAGGGAAATAAGAAAACTTTAATTAAATCTTTCTTCCCTTAGCTACTTACTACTAACTACTTAACTACTTTAAAAATTAGAATTCCGACTTCAAACTCCTTGCCATGAGTTCCTTTACCGCATTTGAGGGGTTTTTGCCTTCATTTATGACTTTATAAATCTGCTCAACTATAGGCATCGCAATGTTGTATTTTTCAGACAGCTTAAAGGCCGCTTCTACAGTCGTAATTCCTTCTGCTACCATTGTCATATTGTGCAGAACATCTTCCAATTTCAGACCCTGTCCGAGTTTAAAACCCACGGTATAGTTCCTTGAGAGATGCCCTGTACATGTCAGGACCAAATCCCCAAGGCCGCTTAACCCCATAAATGTTCTCTCATCCGCACCCATTGCCACACCAAGACGGGTTATTTCTGCAAGTCCCCTCGTTATAAGGGCAGCCCTCGCACTTGCGCCAAGGCCAAGGCCATCCGAAATTCCAGCTGCAATAGCCATAACATTCTTCAGTGCACCGCC
>SDBV01000311.1_pt1 | contig 68535 bp, 50 predicted proteins | sample 2277081 | NCBI WGS metagenome assembly SDBV01 (sample SAMN10402039, study PRJNA504765) | marine sediment metagenome | isolation source: marine sediment core GS10_PC15, 223 cmbsf | place: Arctic Ocean: Southern Knipovich Ridge | collected 2010
GGCGAAACGAAAGATTATCAACTCAAAGATAAGGCGAAGCTTTTGCGGTTGGCTGAAGAGTTCGGCGTTAAAACCGAGGGGCGTGATATCGATGAGATCGCCGTCGATCTGGGTAAGATCGCCCTGAATGAGTTCGGTAAATATGAGGGCGAGCAGCTTATGGTCAAGCGTGCTCCCAAAGCGCGTCAGGAAATATGGGCCAAGCAGGGTGTAACTCCGCGTGCTATCGACCGTGAGATTACCGAATCGTTCCATCGCAGCGGTATGGGTGTGGATCAGGATTATAAGAATATTCTCAAGCAGGCGAGCAGAGTTGCCCTGGCGGATGGCTGGGGCGGTGCGATGTTAGCGACGGAGTTGCAGGATGTTCTCTTTGGTGTGCCTGTCCCGGGTCGCGGTGAGATAAATATGGGTGTTATCAAGGCCGACGAAGTGAACATTATCGTTCACGGTCATGAGCCGATCCTTTCGGAGATGATCGCGGCTGCGTCTCAGGATCCTGAGATGATAGAGAAAGCAAAGGCTGTTGGTGCTAAGGGCATTACCGTAGCGGGGACGTGCTGCACGGCGAATGAACTGCTTATGCGTCATGGTATTCCGATAGCGGGTAACTTCCTGAATCAGGAACTGGTTATCGCTACGGGCGCTATCGAGCTTATGGCTGTCGATGTTCAGTGTGTGATGCAGGGGCTTGGCAATCTTGCTCAGCATTATCATACGAAACTTATAACAACCGCCGATAAAGCGAAGATGGCCGGTGTCGAACATGTTTCGATGGATGAGAGAACAGCACTTGATACAGCGAAGAAACTCGTCGGTATCGCGATAGACAACTATAAGAATCGCGGTAAGGTTCATATTCCGAAAGAGAAGATGCCGGCAGTGGGGGGGTTTAGTTTTGAATCCATTAAGTATATGTTAGGCGGTAAGTACAGGCAGAGTTTCAGGCCGCTCAATGACAATATCATAAACGGCCGCATCCGGGGTATTGCCGGTGTCGTCGGTTGTACGAATCCGAAGGTTACTCAGGATTACTCTCATACGGAGTTGGTCAAAGAGCTTATCAAGCGTGATATTCTGGTTCTGACTACCGGCTGTGCGACGATTGCATGCGGTAAGCAGGGGCTTAATAATCCGAAAGACGCTCTTGAATTCGCGGGTCCCGGTTTACGCGAAGTTTGCGAAACGGTCGGTATGCCGCCGGTACTTGCCTGTGGCAGTTGTATCGATAACAGCAGGCTTTTAGTCTCTTGCAGTGAGATAGTCAGAGAAGGGGGTCTCGGAGATGAGCTTGGTCAATTGCCGGTTGTCGGAGCGTGCCTGTCGTCGATACATGAAAAAGCGATCGCGATCGGTCAGTACTTTGTCGCGAGCGGTCTACTGGTCGTATTCGGTGAGGGACTGCTTCCGATCGACGGCAGTGAGAATGTCAAGGACTATCTCGTGAACGGGATCGAAAAGGATCTTGTCGGCAGATGGGCGATCGAATCCGATCCGGTAAAAGCGGCGGAGATGCTGCTTGCAGGGATCGAAAGCAAACGTGATGCGCTCGGTATTAACGAGAAAACGGAACGAAAACTGTTCGACATGGAAGATCGTCGAGAATTAACTTTTTGATAAGGTAGGTTAAAATATGTCAATAATTATAGCAGCAGCAGGAATACGCGGGGCCCATAAACTTGCCAAAGAGGCAAAAGATATCTATGACAAGGCCGTAACCGAAAAGGGGAAAGACTGTCTGGTCGCATTTCCCAATACCGGGTACTTTATTCCGATCATCTACTCGATGACGGGTATCGCGGTGGAAAAGCTTGAGGATTTCGAACCGGTCTTTGAAGAGATCGACAGCCTCTTGCCGGACTTCGTCGATGAAGAGGTGTGGCTGCCATATTTGGGCCCTGTGCTTGACGCGGGAATGGCTGCGCTCTTTTCAGAGGAGATCATCGAGGCGTGCAAGTATCTTGTCGGGCCAAACCCCGTAGACGGGATATGGCTTGGTGCAGCGGACGATGTTATCATGCGTGAGCGCGGCATCCAGTTCGTTGACGGTACGGCACCTGGATTTGCGGCGATCGTTGGGGCGGCTCCCGATGTTGAGACTGCCGTTAAGATAGCCCGACAGCTTCAGGAGAGAAGTCTGTATGTGTTCATGGCGGCCAGCGACAAGGGTACCAGCTTTGCCGAGCAACTTGTAGAGGGCGGCGTTGAGTTGGGTTGGGATACGCGACTTGTGCCGTTTGGCAGTGGAATATCGGCGGCGATCTATGCTCTTGGTTTTGCGTCGCGTGCGGCTCTTAGCTTTGGCGGAGTTCAGCCGGGTGACTCTTTGCGGAACCTTCTCTACAACAAGAACAGGGTGTTCGCCTTTGTTATGGCGTTGGGGGAAGTGACGGACGAATGGTACGCAACGGCGGCAGGGGCGATCAGCTATGGGTTTCCGACCATCGCCGATTCTGATATACCTGAGATACTGCCTACGGGTGTTTGCACATACGAACATGTTGTATCCAATATCAAGCACGATGAGATCGTCGAAAAATGTATCGAGGTCCGTGGTCTTAAGATAAAAATCTCGGAAGTTCCGATCCCGGTCGGTTACAGCCCGGCTTTTGAGGGTGAACGTATCCGCAAGGAAGATATGTACTGTGAATTCGGCGGTAACCGAACGCCTGCTTTTGAGTGGCTTAACGTGTTGGACGGTAAAGAGGTTAAAGACGGTCTGATCGAAGTTATCGGTCCGGATGTCGATTCTGTCGAAGCGGGGGGCAAGATGCCGCTTGGTATTGTGATCGAAGCTTCGGGTCGAAAGATGCAGGCCGATTTTGAGCCGGTTCTCGAACGTCAGGTGCATACGCTTATCAATGAGGCGCAGGGGATATGGCACATGGGTCAGCGGGATGTCAACTGGCTTCGTATAAGTAAGGACGCGTTTGACGCCGGTTTCCGGCTTGAGCATTTCGGTCATATTCTTCATGCGATGTACCATGAGCAGTATTCCAATATTCTCGATAAGGTTCAGATCAAGCTGTATACCAAGGAAGAGGATGTTACTAAGCTTCTTGAAAAGGCTCGTGCTAAGTATGCCGAACGAGACGAGCGTCTGGCGGGTATGACCGATGAGAGTGTCGAGGAGTTCTATTCCTGTACGTTGTGCCAGAGTTTTGCTCCGGATCATGTTTGTGTTATTTCTCCTGAACGAAGCGGTCTGTGCGGCGCTTATAGCTGGCTTGACGGAAAGGCGGCTTATGAGATCACTCCTACGGGCGCTAATCAGCCTATAATCAAGGGGCAGACGATCGATGAGAATATCGGGCAGTGGGAAAAGGTGAACGAGTTTATAAGCGGCGCGACGCAGGGTAAGATCGAGGTGATGTCGGCTTATTCGATGATCATCGATCCGATGACGAGCTGCGGGTGCTTCGAGTGTATCTCGGCGGTGCTGCCTTCGACTAACGGGATAATGATCGTTAATCGTGAGTACACCGAGATGACGCCGAGCGGGATGAAGTTCTCTACTCTTGCCGGTACGGTGGGCGGCGGTAACCAGATGCCCGGATTCATCGGTCATTCCAAGCATTATATCGGCTCCAAGAAATTCATTGCTGCTGAGGGCGGGATCGGGCGCATTGTATGGATGCCGACGGGTTTGAAGGAAAGTCTCGGAGAACTACTGAACAAACGTGCTGAAGAAGAAGGATATGGCGCTGACTTTGTGAGTAAGATAGCGGATGAAACAAACGGCGATACGGAAGAAGAGGTTTTGGAATTCATTTCAAAATCGGGTCATCCGGCTATGGAAATGGATCCAATGTTCTAATATTAACATTAAATGCGAGGTGTAGAATTATGGCTTTAACCGGATTACAGATTTTTAAGTTGTTGCCCAAAACGAACTGCAAGAAGTGCGGCAAACCTACCTGTCTTGCCTTTGCTATGTCACTGGCTCAGAAGAAAGCTAACCTTGACGAGTGTCCGGATGCTTCCGATGAGACTAAAGAGGCACTTGCCGAGGCATCTGCGCCGCCGATACGAAAGATAACTTTCGGTACGGGCGACGGGGCGGTTACCATCGGACAGGAAACGGTTATGTTCCGGCATGAGGAAAAATTCTACAATCCGGCCGTTATTGCTGTTAGTGTTTCCGATAAACTTTCCGGAGAGGAACTCAAGGCTCGCGTGGAGAAGATAAATGATCTGCAATTCGATCGAGTTGGCACACATATTCAGGTTAATGCCATAACTGTCGTAAACGATAGCGGCTCGGCGGATACTTTCGCCGCCATTGCGGAAACGGTTAAGCAGTCGAGTACGTTAGCGATGATCCTTGCTTCTTCATCCGCCGATGCTCTTGCCGCTGCTGCAGCCAAGGTTGCGGACGTTACGCCTTTGATAGCTTGCGCTACTGCTGAAAATGCCGAAGCTGTCGCGAAGATCGCCGTTGACAACAAGTGCCCCGTTGTTGCGAGGGCAGATTCGGTTGAGGTGCTTGCGGAACTTACCGAAAAGATAAAGGCTGCGGGTACCGAGGAGATCGTACTTTGTCCTGGCGGCGCGAGTCTTAAGGAGCAGTTGTACTCGCTTTCGAAGATACGGGCGCTTGCATTGAAGAAGACGTTTCGGCCGCTTGGGTATCCGACGATATCATTTGTTCCCGAAGGCGATGCTGACGCTCAGACTGCCGGGGCGACAGCACTGATAGGCAAGTATTCGAGTGTTGTTGTGATAGAGACTGTCGAGAAGGCGGCGGTTCTGGCGATGCTGACGGTTGTGATGAATATCTTTACGGATCCTCAGAAGCCGGTGCAAGTCGAGTCGAAACTGTATCCTATCGGTGAGGTCGATGAGAATTCACCTGTGCTGATGACGACTAATTTCTCGCTTACCTACTTTACGGTCGAGTCAGATGTCGAAGCGAGCAGGGTTCCGAGTTATATTCTCGTAGTCGATACGGAGGGGACCAGTGTGCTGACGGCGTATTCCGGTGACAAACTCAACGAAAAGGTTGTTTCGACGGCTATGAAGAAATTGGGTCTGGAAGATACGGTCAAACACCGCAAGTTGATCATTCCCGGATATGTTGCAGTGATGAGCGGTAAACTCGAAGAGGAAACGGGCTGGGAGATAATGGTGGGCCCGAGGGAATCTTCGATGTTGCCAAAGTATTTGCAGGAAGTAGCTTGATAGAAAGTTTTGAACGATCGGTATGAAGAATAAGAAACAAACCTGTACAGTTCTTTTTCAGCCAAGCGGCTTGAGGGTAGAGGTGTCCGAAGGTAAGACGCTGCTCGATGCCGCTCGCCAGGCCGGTCTGTACCTTAGCAGTATTTGCGGAGGCGACGGTTATTGCGGAAAATGCAGGGTGACGGTCAATGACGGCCAGTGTGAAGGCAAGCCGACGACGCTGCTGACGCAGGATGATATTCGCCAGGGCGTGGTGCTTGCGTGTCAGACGACGGTGCTTTCTGATATGACTATAACGATACCGAAGTCACATGCACTCCAGGCGAACCAGATCCTTATGGGTGGGGATACTTCGCATTTCAGCAAACTTGAGGGCGAAGTGCCCGTAGAGGCGTTTGAATATAATCCTCTCGTAAAGAAGATATATATCGAGATGAGTGAGCCTACTGTTGAGGACCATACCGCCGACCATGAGAGGTTGAACGTTGCGATACAGAATTACATCGGAAAAGATGTGTCTGTGCTGCAGATGGGATACAGGATATTGCAGGAGCTTCCGAAGATCCTTAAGAAATCCGATTACAAGGTGACTGTGACGATGGCTTTTCGCGGGGGTACGACCGAACTTGTGCAGGTGGAACCGGGTGACTGTTCGGGGACTAATTATGCTGTTGCAGTGGATATTGGTACGACTACGGTTGTTGCCCATCTGATGGACGTTTCGGATGGTTCGACGGTCGATACCGAAGCGAAATATAACAGTCAAATAAACTTCGGAGAGGATTACATTCGGCGGATCATCTATGGTGAAGAAAATGACGCTTTTGGCGAGCTGCAGGCCAAGATCGTGAAGGACGTAAACGACTTGATAGTTACTCTTGCCGAAAGGAACAAGATCAGCTTGCCGAATATCACGGCGGTTATCTGTTCGGGTAATACGGCGATGACGCATTTTCTGCTCAATCTCGACTCGACCCGTATAAGAAGAGAGCCTTATGTCGCGACGGCAGGTTTTGTTCCGCCGATCCGCGCCGCGGAAACCGGGATACAGATCAACAAGCGAGGTCTGCTTTACTGTATGCCGAGCGTTGCCGCTTATGTCGGGGGCGATATTGTTGCGGGCGTTCTGGCGACGCGTTTTAACTCAATGCCGGGTATAGCCCTGTTCGTAGATATCGGGACCAATGGCGAAGTGGTGCTGGGTAACAGCGACTGGATGATGTGTGCATCGAGTTCGGCGGGTCCGGCTTTTGAGGGCAGCGGCGTAAGGCATGGAATGCGTGCAGGGGCAGGGGCGATAGAGAAATTTAAAATGACCCCGGACGGCAAAATAGAGTATGATACGATTGGGGATGCGCATCCTATCGGTATATGCGGTTCGGGCCTGTTGGATGTTCTTGCGGAGTTGTTCATCAACGGTATAATCGACCGGACGGGGCGTTTCCAGGTTGGCGATGATGCCAGGCTTTGTGAAGGACAGGACGGCTTGCAGTTTACACTGGTTCCGGTCAATGGCGAGCACCATGAGGTGGTTATAACTCAGGCGGATATCGATAATCTGATCCGTTCCAAGGCGGGTGTTTTCGCGTCGATAAAAGTTCTTATGGATTCGACACAGACCAAGCCGGAAGAACTCAGTGCGATCTATTTGGCTGGTGGGTTCGGGAACTATCTCAATGTCGAACGTGCCGTGACGATAGGTCTCTTGCCGGATATTTCGCCCGAGAAGATTTTCTTTGTAGGCAACACGTCGATCGCAGGGGCCAAGACAGCTTTGCTGAGCAGAGAGGCTTATGTTGTCACTGAGAATATCGCCAAGGCGATGACGTATTCGGATCTGATGAGTCATCCGGATTATATGGAAGAGTTTATAAAGGCGAATTTTCTGCCGCATACCGATCTGTCATTGTTCCCTTCGCATAAGGTTATGTCTTAAATAGTTTTTAGGTTTTGGTTTTTAGTTTTTAGTTAAGGATTCGGCCTTTGGCCGAAGCGGTTTTAATGTGGATTCCTGCTAAAAGCATGCAGGAATGACAGTTAAGAGCGGGATGACAAGAAGAGAGATATATATAAATGGCGATATCAATAGCTGTAAGTGGTAAGGGGGGTACGGGCAAGACGACGTTAGCTGCGCTGATGATACGGTGCCTGCTGGAAGAGCATTCCAAGCCGGTCCTTGCGGTCGATGCCGATGCCAACGCCTGTCTGGGTATTACTTTGGGCGTTGAGCCGAACGGGACGATAGCCGATCTTCGTGACGATGTCCTCAAGGAGGTGTCCCAGACTATTTCGGGGATGAGTAAGCTCGAAGCGTTTGAATTGGGCTGTGAGCAGTTGCTTACCGAGTCGAAGGGGTTTGACCTTTTGACGATGGGAAGGCCGGAAGGGCCGAGATGTTATTGTGCGGTTAATAATGTTCTCAAGAAGTTTTTGACCAGTCTCAGTTCGTCGTATGGTTTTGTGCTTACGGATAATGAAGCGGGTATGGAACATTTGTCGCGACGGACGACTAATAACGTCGATCTGCTGATGATAGTTGGCGAGCCTACCAAGATCGGGGTTGTTACCGCGACGCGGATAGTAGAACTGATTAATTCTTTGCCGATGTCTATCGCCGAAGTCGGTGTCATCTGGAACCGGACGGGTAAAGAGGTCGATGTCTCGGTAGAAGGGGCAAGGACATTGGGCTTTGTGCCGTATGATGAGGCGGTTTTTGATATAGCGATCGAGGGCGGGACGGTCTTTGATCTTGATGATAATAGCGTTGCACTGTCAGCAGTGCGTGAAATTTTAAGTCGAAATTTAAAACCAAAAAATCTTAGTGGAGGTGTTTAAATGCCAGTTCCCCAAATTACTGAAAATTTTAAAGGTTCGGTCAACGAAGTTACGATAGGCGCAACAAGCGATGACGGCGGTAGTCGCGCGGCAACGGTTATCGTAGGCGGCGCAGCCAATTGCGTATACGGCGGCAGCGGAGATAAGGCCGGCAGGGTACCCGTTATCGCAGCGGATGTCCTTGACAGTGCCCCCGACGATTGGCCGGAGAGTCTTGTCGAAGCTTATCAGGGCGTTCTTGACGATCCCGCGGCGTGGGCGAAGAAATGTGTCGATGAGTTCGGCGCAAATCTGATATGCCTGAAGTTCGACGGTATTCATCCGGACAAGGGCGACAAAGATGCCGACCATGCCGTTAAGGTAACCAAAGATGTGCTCGGAGCGGTTTCGGTGCCGGTTATCCTGTGGGGCTGTGGCAATAACGAAAAGGATAACGCGATCATGCCTAAGGTTTCGGAAGCTGCCAAGGGCGAGAACTGCCTCATCGGAACGGTAAGCGAGGACAATTACAAGTCCCTTACGGCGATCGCTATGGCGGACGGTCACTGCCTCATCACCGAGGCGCCTCTGGATATCAATATTGCCAAGCAGGTCAATATTCTCGTTACTGATATGGGTTTTCCCGCCAAACGCATTGTAACTTTCCAGAGTACCGGCGCTCTTGGCTATGGTATGGAATACAGCTATTCGATCCAGGAACGTCAGCGGCTGGCGACGCTGGGCGGCGACAAGATGATGGCAATGCCCATTATCTGCGATATAGGCAGTGAGGCGTGGCGTGCCAAAGAGGCGAAACTTGCCGACGCACCTGGCTGGGGCGACGTGGCTGACCGCGGTCCTATATGGGAGGCGACGAGTGCGGTTTCACTGCTTCAGGCGGGCACGGACATCTTGCGTATGAGACATCCGCGGGCGATGACAACAGTCAAAAACTTTATTGAGCAAATATACTAATGATTCAAACTGACCGATTGGCCAGCTTGAGAGTCTTTAGTTTTTGGTTTTTAGTTTTTAGTTAAGGATTCGGCCCTTGGCCGAAACTATTTTATTGTGGATTCGGCGCCAAAGCATGCAGGAATGACAGAACGGGCAGTTGACCGCGTGGGCGTGGCCCACCCTACAGGAAGTATTGCAGCGCTTAGCTGTGCTGTAGTATTAATATAATAATTAAATGAGTTTTACAGGAGATGGAAAATGATAAGTATAGGTGAACGCATTAACGGTATGTTCGAAGATGTTAAGCAGGCTATCGCGGACAAGGACAAAAAAGTCATCCAGGATCTTGCCAAAAGGCAGACTGCAAACGGGGCCACTTACCTTGACGTAAATGTCGGGACCGCAGCAGCCGATCAGGAAGCGACTATGGCATGGCTGGTTGAGTCGATTCAGGAAACGTGCTCGACGCCTTTGTGTCTGGATTCGCAGAAGCCCAACGTTATCGCAGCCGGCCTCAAAGCCGCCGATACGAGCATGGGGATATTGCTGAACTCTACCCCCCTTAACAAGAAAACCGACGAAGATATTCTTGACCGTTTCATTGAAATGGCCAAGAGTGCAGGTCCGGAGGGTAAGATCATCGCCCTTACAATGGACAAAAACGGCGTCCCTCAGGATGTCGATACCCGCGTTGGTATTGCCGCCGAGATCATCGGCAAAGCCATGGAATTGGATTTTGATATGGACCGTTTGTTTGTCGATCCTATCGTGCTGCCGGTGAAAGTTCCCGATGCCCAGGTCCAGGCGAAAAACGTGCTCGAAGCTATAGCGCAGATCAATCTGCTTGCCGACCCTGCACCTCATACGGTGGTTGGTTTGTCGAATGTCTCACAGGGTTCGACCGAACGGAGTCTTATCAATCGTATTATGTTGGCATTAGCTGTAACTCACGGTCTTGATGGGGCTATCATCGATGTTCTTGATGATAAACTTATGGACGCTTTGGCAACTGCCGAGATGCTTATGAATAAGCAGCTTTACTCTGACAGTTACCTTAAGGCTTTTAGAAACCATTAGCCGCAACCTGATAATACACAAGAGATAAAATGCATGAAGGACTCTGGGCAAGATTAGACGATATGCAGCCTGAAATGGTTGCGCAGCGGGGGCTCTGCGAGTACGACAGCGAGAGGGGCTGCTATTGTCTTGAGCTTGTCAATTGTCAGTACACTGTAGACCCAGGCGAAAGGGCGGTTTACAGTGTAAACGACCAAGGGGAAAATGTCCCGGCGGGTTTTATCGAACAGTTATCCATTCTTGCATATTTGATCAATGTCTCTGAAAAGCCTGTAGCCGGACGGCATGTAAGCGCGGATAAACTGGCAGGGGGGCAGTTCTTTTTCCGCGGGCCCCATGTTCTGCCGGTTGGCAAGCTGGAGCGTGCCTTTGGATCGAGCCCGGAGCTTCTGGTCGAGAAAGGGCTCAAGCTCGGCGGTAAAAAGCTCGATCATGGCGACGGGGCCATTGAGCTTTATATTCTTCCAAAGGTGCCGGTGTGTTTTATCGTATGGGCCGGAGATGATGAGTTTCCTGCCAAGGCTTCGATACTATTTGATGCTACCGCTGCCGACCAGATCCCCCTTGATGCACTTGGGGCAGCGGTAGATCTTGCCGTAAACGCCCTGACGGAAGCAGCCACAGGTTAAAACTTTGGTTCATCCAAAAAATTATCGAATTTTTTTAAATTTTCTCTTGACAAATGTATAGGAGTAATGTACTCTTATATAATTGCTGTGTTATGTACTGATGATTTTTATGAAATAACTTGTATAAAATATATAGATTGGTAGATTACATTCATGAGTCGATTTGCAGCTAAAATCTTGAAACCGGCTTTGCTATTTTTAGCGGGGCTGATCTTTGCGGTGGTGGCGTTTATTGGGATCAATATCGCGATGGTGCCGGTGTCGACGCCTCAGTTCTGCGCCAGTAAATGCCATGAGATGGATATCGCATATCAAACATGGGAGCTTTCGCCCCACGGAGCCAACAAATACGGTTTTCGAGTTGAATGTGTTGACTGTCATCTGCCGCCCGAAGATAAGTTTTTTACTCGTCTTGCAGCTAAGGGCTTTGCAGGTGTCAAGGATACATACAAGCATAATTTTGGGCCGGCGTATGACGGTGAGGTTACACGTCAAAAGGTTATTGACCATATTCCATCCGAGCGATGCCTCCACTGCCACGATGACCTGTTAGGCAAGCCATTTTCGCCAGGTGCGAGAAGTGCGCATCAAGACGTTCTGGCTGATCCCGATAAACCTGAAAACAGATGTGTCCAGTGCCATGAAAACACAGGTCACGAACGAAATAATAAACTTTATTCACAATACAGGAGATAATCATGAACCGCTCTCAAAAAATCACGACAATCACATTTCTTATTAGTGTAATTGCTTTTACGGCTACAGCTTCGGCTGAGGATGTAACCGGGCAATTGAAAGTTTACAAGATCGACAGAAGCATTTCGGATGAAGCCAAAGCTTGTATCGATTGCCACTCAGAGCAAAGCAGGGGGATCGTCGCCGACTGGGCCAATAGCCGCCATGCGCATGCGAATATTACCTGCCTTGATTGCCATGCGGCTTCGGTAGCCGATAAGGATATCAGTAAAAGCCATTTGGAGCACGGAAGTACGCTGATAAGCGCTATCGTTTCGCCGAAGGATTGTTCACGATGCCATCCATCCGAGGCTGCCGAATACGCAAAGAGCAAACACGCCAATACGCTTGAGATAGTCTGGAAGATCGACCCCTGGATGAAGCAGGGTATGAATAACGATATCGAAAGGGCGACCGGCTGCTATCATTGTCATGGCACTGTTGTTGAGGTTAACGATGACGGTACGTTCGATCCGAAGGTATGGCCGAATGTCGGCGTTGGAAGGATCAACCCCGATGGAAGCAAGGGGAGTTGCTCAAGCTGTCATACGCGACATAAATTCTCGCTTGCCGAAGCAAGAAAACCCGAAGCTTGCGGTCAGTGTCATTTAGGGCCCGATCATCCGCAGATCGAGATATATGAAGAATCCAAACATGGAGCGATCTATCATGCCGAGGGTGATAGCTGGAACTGGGATGCCGCCGGTGGGACATGGACCCCAGGAGTTGATTATCGCACCCCGACCTGTTCGGTTTGCCATATGTCCGGAGTCAATGATGTGCCTACTACGCATGATGTTACCGAGCGATTGGCATGGGAAACTCAGGCGCCGCTTACGGTAAGGCCGGAGAATTACAAGCCGTTCCCGTCCAATACCGACTGGAAAAAGGAACGCGAAAAAATGGAACAAGTATGCCTGGCATGCCACTCTACTGCCTGGACCACGGGCCATTTCGCTCGGTTTGATGAAGCAATAACTAATTATAATGACAATTACTATAAGCCAGCCAAAAAAATGATCGATGATCTTTACGAAAAGAAGCTGCTCAGTAAGGAAAAGAATCTGGACGAAAAGCTTGAGATTGAAATGTATGAACTCTGGCACCATGAGGGCCGACGTGCTCGATTTGGCGCTGCGATGATGGCACCGGACTATGCATGGTGGCATGGATTCTACGAACTCAAGAAGAGATTTATGGGAATTCAGGAAGAGGTCGATCATCTTCTCAAGACTCAAGAGCCAGCCAGAGTCTTTGATGTCGCTGGCAGCGGGGGGAATACGAACAATCCTGTAAAGAAGTAAGAGAATCACTTTTTTAACAATAAGGGTCAACACAACCCTATTTTTGGCTGTTGGAGGGGGTTTTTTGTCCGGCAGCTTTTTTTTACTTTTTTGAAAAAATGTATTGACCCCATTTGCGTTTTAAGCGATAATACAACTATCTCAATTGGGATAGTGAACATAAGGATGATTTGAATGCTGATATCGCAAAAATGCCAATATGCCCTGTGGGCCGTTTTTGAACTTGCCTGGCGTAATAGCAGTGAACCGGCAAAGATCCAGATGCTTGCCGAGGCACAGGGTATACCACCTCGATTTCTGGAGGTGATCCTGAGCGAGCTTAAGACCGGCGGTTTTGTCGAATCGAGACGCGGTAAGTCCGGCGGCTACCTGCTTGCGCGCGACCCGAGAGATCTGACCGTTGGAGAAATAATACGTCATGTTCAGGGGCCGGTTGATATCGCTAACGGCAATGGAAAAAATGGTCACAGAAACATACAGACAATGGGCGAGCATGCCTTTGGGACGCTATGGGAAAACGCGCGGGTATCTGTTTCACGGATCTGCGACAGTACTACCTTTGCCCAGCTTGTCGAAGAGGAAAAGAAAAGGGCACAACAGTATGTGCCGAATTATACGATCTGAATCGAATTAGGATAACGAGAAAAATGAAAGAAATGCTTAATGAAATATTGACTGAGAGCAGGGGCCTTGGGCCCGAGCAATTGCTCAAATATGCTTTGGACCGTTTCGGTGAAAGGATCGCCTTTGCTTCAAGCTTTGGGGCAGAGGACCAGGTGCTTACGCATATGCTCTGCCAGACAAAAACGAAGCCGTCGGTTTTCACGCTTGATACCGGCCGATTGCCGAAGGAAACACACGATGTTATGGAAGAGACGGGCAAGCATTACGGTATTGACATTGTGGTGCTTACGCCCGATCAGCAGGAAGTTGAGGCAATGGTCGATGCACATGGTAAGGATCTGTTCTATGACAGTATTGAAAATCGCAAGCTTTGCTGCGGGGTTCGGAAAGTTAACCCGCTGAGAAAGCATCTTGCCGGACTGGACGCGTGGATATGCGGTTTGCGTTCGGGCCAGTCCGTTACACGGAGTGAACTTAAAACCGTCGATTGGGACGATACTTTCGGGCTTATTAAGATTTGCCCGCTTGCTGACTGGACGGATGAGCAGGTGTGGGAATACATAAGAGAAAACGATCTCCCATACAATAAGCTGCATGATAAGGGTTATCCGAGTATCGGCTGTGAGCCTTGTACGCGTGCGGTTAAAGAGGGTGAAGATATCCGGGCAGGGCGGTGGTGGTGGGAAAATGCAGACAAACGCGAATGCGGACTGCACCTGGGTAATGGGAAGTCTAATACTTTGAAGGAAAGCAAAAATGGATCAGCTTGAAATAATTGAATCACAGAGCATTTTCATACTCCGTGAGGCCTACAGGAGTTTTAAGAATCTTGTTATGCTGTGGTCCATCGGCAAGGATAGCACCGTTTTGCTGTGGCTTGCGCGTAAGGCATTCTTCGGCCATGTGCCCATTCCGCTGATGCATATCGATACCATGTTCAAGGTTCCTGCGATGATCGAATACCGCGATAAGTTTGCGATGAAGTGGGGGCTGAACCTGATAGTCGGCAAGAATGAAAGGGCTCTTGCAGCTAAAGAAACTTTTCCCGATGGTAATGTAACTCGTCTCGAATGTTGTGCGACTCTAAAAAGCGAAGCTTTGAAACATACGTTAAGCGGTAACTGGCCGCGTTTTGTTCTTGATCATTCGACCGGCAAATATGTAAAGGAAGAATCGAGCGAGATGTTTACGGGTGTTATCGTCGGTGCCCGTGCCGACGAAGAGGGCAGCCGCAGCAAGGAAAGGTATTTTTCTCCTCGCGATAAGCAGAGCGACTGGGACGTGGGCGATCAGCCTCCTGAGTTGTGGAACCAGTTCAAGACCGATTTTGCTCCGGGTACGCATGTTCGCGTTCATCCGCTACTGGACTGGACGGAGCTGAATATCTGGGAGTATATCGAACGGGAGAATATTCCGATCATCGATCTTTATTTCGATAAGGGTGAGGGTAAGCGATACCGTTCGCTTGGCTGCTGGCCGTGTACTACGCCGGTCGATTCGACGGCCAAAAACGTAAAAGAGGTAATCGAAGAATTACGCAGTGGAAAATTCGCTAATATCGCCGAGCGTTCCGGACGCGCACAGGACAAAGAAGACGGTGGCGGACTGGAAACCCTTAGACGCGACGGATATATGTAATCGTAGAAAGATTTGCAATGAGTAACACGACAGAAAATCGTCAGCAGATGAATATAGTTATCATTGGTCATGTTGACCACGGAAAGAGTACGGTTATCGGCAGACTGTTAGCGGATACCGGTTCGCTTCCGAAGGGGAAACTCGACGATGTTAAGGCTATGTGTGCCCGCAATGCCAGGCCCTTCGAATACGCGTTTCTTCTCGATGCGCTTAAGGACGAACAGGCTCAGGGGATAACCATCGATTCGGCTCGCTGTTTTTTCCGTTCGGATAAGCGTGAATATATTATCATCGATGCGCCCGGTCATATCGAGTTTCTTAAGAATATGATCTCGGGAGCGGCGCGTGCCGAGGCGGCACTGCTTGTTATCGATGCGAAAGAAGGTGTCCGTGAAAACTCCCGCAGGCACGGCTATCTTTTGTCCATGCTGGGTGTCAAGCAGGTTGCGGTGTGCATCAATAAGATGGATCTCGTGGATTACTCACGGGATGTATTTGATGCGATCACCGCTGAGTACTCCGAGTTCTTAAAGCAGATCGGTACCGAGCCTATGGCGTTTATCCCGGTCAGTGCAAGGGAAGGGGATAACGTAGCTACTCGTTCCGAGATCATGTCATGGTATGACGGGCCCTTGGTTCTCGATATGCTTGACCGCTTCGAAAAGGAGCCTTCGCCTGTCGATAAGCCGCTGCGTTTTCCCGTTCAGGACATCTATAAGTTCACAGATCAGGGTGACGACAGACGAATAGTTTCAGGCAGGATCGATACCGGTACTGTCAAGGTCGGCGACGAGGTGATCTTCCTCCCTTCGGAAAAACGCTCGGCGATCGCTTCGGTGGAAGGGTTCAATATTCCCGTTCAGGAATCGGCTCGTGCGGGTCAGTCGACAGGTGTTACGCTGACCGAGCAGATATACATTAAGCCGGGCGAGTTGATGTGCAAGATAAACCAGCGTACGGCAAGGGTGACATCGCAAATTAAGGTCAACATCTTCTGGATGGCCCATCAGCCGATGATAAAAAACAAGCGTTATAAAATGAAACTTGCAGGTACGAGGGTCGCGGTGTGGCTTCGTGATATTGTAAACGTTCTCGATGCCTCCGACCTTACCACCGATACGAATCGTCAGCAGATCGAAAGGCATGACGTAGCCGAATGTATTCTCGAAACCATTGCTCCGGTGGCTTGCGATATTACTCAGGAGATAGCAGAGACGGGCAGGTTTGTGATCATCGACAATTATGAGATCGCAGGCGGCGGGGTTGTACTCGATACGCTCCAGGCCAGTACGACCAGAATAGATGAGTATGTTGCCCAGCGTCAAAGGAGCTGGGACAGAAGCGGCATAACTCAACCGATCAGACGTCAGCGATACAATCAGCGGTCAACCCTTGTCTTGATCAGCGGTCCCGTAAACACAGGCAAAAAGATACTTGCCAAGGAACTTGAAGAATATCTGTTCAGTAACGGCAGTTATGTGTATTATCTCGGTTTGTCGGACAGCCTCCTTGGTATGGACGAATCCGAACAGAGCGGCGACAGGGATGAGTATATCAGGCGTCTCGGTGAGGTCTCGCACCTGTTTACCGATGCCGGCCTTATTTTGATCACCACGGTGAGCGACATGGACGATTACGAACTCGATGCCATCGATACGTTGAATAAGCCCAATGATCTGCTGATCGTAAATGTCGGCACGAGCCGATTCAATCACCGAAAGGTCGATCTGGAAGTGCCCGAATCAACGGATCCGAAAGCAGCGGTTGCCCAGATAGAAGAATTGCTGCACAAAAGAAACTATTTGATAGAATACTATCTCTAATACCAATGGTATTTTTTAATTTCGTGTTGTAAAATATGTAAGTTATTGTAAACAAAAGGTTAACCCATGCATAAATGTGCAGTTTTTATGCGGGACAGTGTAAAGGTAAAGGTAAAGGTGCGATCATGAAACCGGAAACGATAGCGATACATGGTGGTTTTAGCGGCGACCCCGCTACGGGCGCAACGGCGGTCCCTGTCTATCAAACGACAGCTTTTGCGTATAATACGGCAGAGGAACTTAGCGATATTTTCGGCAACAAGGCTCCCGGTTATATCTATAGCCGCATCGCCAACCCGACGACATACGCCCTCGAAAGAAGACTCGTCGAACTCGAAGGGGGTATCGGGTGCATAGCTACTTCCAGCGGGATGGCGGCTATCAGCGCTGTCGCGATGGGTCTGCTCAAAGCAGGTGATGAACTTATCGCGGCAACGGGCATTTTTGGAGGTACGGTCTCTCTCTTCGAAAAGACGCTCGGACGGTTCGGTATAACAACGCATTTTGTCGATGCTGGCGATGTGGGGCAATTCAGTAAGGCGGTAACCGAGCGGACGCGGCTGATATTTGTAGAGACGATAGGCAACCCACGCATGGATGTCCCTGATCTTGATGCTATCGCCAAAGTGGCGCGCAAAGCGAATGTACCATTCGTTGTCGATAGTACCCTGACGACGCCGTTTCTCATTAAACCCAAGGAGTTCGGCGCCGACATCGTTATACATTCGACATCTAAGTTCATAAACGGTCATGGAACGGCTATCGGCGGAGCAATAATCGATACCGGAAACTTTGACTGGACAAAAGTAGCCGATGACGATATTCGCCAGCTTTCGAAAAAGGCGGGGCAGTTTGCGTTTCTGGCCCATCTACGGAATTTGATCTATCGCGATCTCGGGGGGTGTCCTGCTCCGATGAATTCGTTTCTTATGCTTCAGGGTCTTGAGACGCTTGCTGGCAGGATGGAAAAGCATTGCAGCAATGCAGCTTCTCTTGCGGAGTGGCTAAACGAAAACAATAAAGTAAAAAGCATTAATTATCCGGGTCTTGTTGACAGTCCGTTCTATGACATAACGAAAAAACTTTTTGCCGGTAGGGCAGGTGCGGTATTTACGTTTAATCTCGGCAGTAAAGAGGTTGTGTTTAAGTTTATTAATTCGTTGAAATTAGCAAAAAATCTTGCCAATCTCGGCGATGCAAAAACTCTTGTCATTCATCCCGCCTCGACGATCTTCCATGAGTTTACATCCGAAGAGCAGGCAGAGATGGGCATAACCGATGACATGGTAAGGGCCTCGGTCGGGATAGAGGATATCGAAGATATTAAAAACGATTTTGAACAGGCAATTGAAAAAGCATTTGAGGTGAAATAATGAAAATTGTAGTAAATGGAAACGAAGTGGATAGTAAAGACAATGTCAATATCAGTGAACTTCTTGTCGAGCAGAATGTTAAGATGCCCGAGATGGTTTCGGTCGAACTTAACGGGACGATAGTTCCGCGGGCTGAGTTCGACGCTACCGGTTTGAAAGAAAATGACAAGATCGAATTTCTTTACTTTATGGGAGGTGGCCAATGCCGCTAAATGATACTCAAATAGAACGCTACAGCCGGCACATAATTTTGCAGGAAGTCGGCGGAACCGGTCAGGAAAAACTGCTCGATTCGAAAGTTCTGATAGTCGGAGCAGGCGGCTTGGGCGCACCTGCGGCACTGTATCTGGCTGCTGCGGGAATTGGTACGTTGGGTATTATCGATGCCGATACAGTTGACTTGACGAATTTGCAGAGGCAGGTCATTCACCATACGGACGATGTCGGAATCGACAAGGTGCAATCGGCGGAAAATAAGATCCGCGCGATCAATCCGGATGTTTCTGTAAATACATACAAGACATGGGCGAAGGCGGATAACATTGGCGAGATAGTTGCCGATTACGATTTTGTTATCGACGGAACCGATAATTTCGGCGCCAAGTTTCTTATGAACGATGTGTGCTACTTTGAAAAAAAGCCGCTGTCCCATGCCGGTATACTTCGTTTCGACGGTCAGCTTATAACGATCGTGCCCGATGAGAGTACATGCTATCGTTGTATTTTCGATTCGCCGCCGCCAGCTAACGCGGTTCCTTCCTGTTCGCAGGCAGGTGTTCTGGGCGTCCTTGCTGGTGTGATAGGCTCACTTCAGGCTACCGAAGCGATCAAGTACATCCTCGGTTTGGGCGAGCTGCTTACCGATAAACTGCTCACATATAACGCCCTGACGATGGAGTTTCGCAAGATATCGCTGAAGAAGAATCCGAACTGTCCGATCTGCGGTGACAAGCCGAGGATAACGGAACTGATCGACGAAGAACAACCCGTATGCGATCTGAAGAAATGAGACCTCTGAAAAACTATGAGTGAATTGAAAATACCAGAGAAGATATTGGACCAGATAATCACCCAGGCCAGAGCCGCTGCACCCGTTGAGGCATGTGGGATACTCGCAGGGGCCGGAGACATTGTAGAAAAGCTCTACGAAATGACCAATGCCGACAACAGTCCCGAACATTTCACCTTGGTTCCAGAAGAACATTTCAAGGTTGTAAAAGATATGCGAACGTGGTCAGGCTCAATGCTGGCGGTCTATCACAGTCATCCGGCAACACCAGCCAGGCCGTCCGAAGAGGATATAAAACTTGCATTTATGCCGGGTGCGACGTATGTGATACTGTCACTTGCCGTGGCCGATAACCCGGACGTAAAAGCATTTAATATTGAAGAGGGTATCGTTACATCGGTTCCCGTCGAAGTTGTGAAAGGATAAATATGATCGGCGTTTTACGCATTCCCGAAACAGTCAAAGAAGACGTTGGGGCCTATAGATCGCGCGTGACCGAATTCATCAATGGCGAGACCTCAGATGTGTCGTTCAGGGCTTATCGTGTGCCAATGGGTATTTACGAACAGAGAACCTCAGGAGAATTTATGGTCAGGATAAGAATAGGGGCTGGGCTCGTTACGCCGGGGCAGTTGCGCGTAATTGCCAAACTCAGTAAAAAATTCGGGGACGGTACGCTACACATTACAACCCGTCAGGACATTCAGATACATCGTGTGCCTATCGAAAATACCGCCGATGTTCTTGAAAGTCTTCTCGAAGCCGGACTGTCGGCACGCGGCGGCGGCGGCAATACCGTCCGCAACGTAAGCGCATGTCCGAGGACAGGTGTTTGCCCGGGTCAGGTGTTCGATGTGGCTCCGTATTCGATAGCACTTGCCGAATATCTTATCCAGGACAGAAGCTCATTCAACCTTCCGCGAAAATACAAGATAGTTTTTTCGGCTTGTTCGTCCGATTGTGGACTTGCATCCGTTGCCGATCTGGGTTTCTTTGCGGTGAATAAAGATGGTAAAGAGGGCTTTGAAGTATATGCGGCAGGGGGGCTTGGTTCCAATCCGAATGTCGCTATTAAGGTAGAAGATTTTGTGGCGAAAGAAGAGATTTTCGAAATCGCCGAAGCGGTAAAGCAACTCTTTGATGAACATGGCGACCGTTCGAATAAGCACAAGGCCCGCTTGCGTTATGTTCTGGCCAGGCTTGGTGATGACGAGTTCAAGAAGCTTTACTTGAAATACAGGCAGAGCGTCAAATCTGACGGTCTTCGAGGCGATGTACCTGATATTCGTGATGTGGGGTCGTCGGGATCATCTGATGGTCCCGCTGCTGCATTGGAATTGGGTCCGAATGTATTGCCGGAAAATGCGGCTGGGAATTATTCGATACGTCTTAGATTAAAGAAGGGCGATATCACCGCTGAAAATCTTGCCGAAGTTGCCACCATTTCCGAAAAATATTCGCACGGTCTTGTAAGGGCGACGCAGCGTCAGGATCTGATACTGACATCTGTGCTGCAGGCTGACATAGCAAAAGTTGTCGATGAGCTGAAGCCCCTCGGCATTGATATTGCCGGCGATACAACGACGAAGTTAGTAGCCTGCACGGGTGCTGCGACATGCAAGCTTGGGCTGTGCCTGTCGAGAGGACTTAGCGATGCGATCGAAGATGAACTTAGCGGATTTAAGGATTCCGATCTTACCATAAGGATAAGCGGGTGCCCGAACTCATGCGGCCATCATTCCATAGCTGCGATAGGGTTTCAGGGCAGGGCGAAACGCGTTAACGGAAAACTCATGCCGTGCTATGACGTTATGGCAGGGGCCAATATTTCGCAGGGCCAGGCCAGTTTAGCTAAGAGGATCGGTACCGTACCGGCGAAGAAGATCCCGGCAATGCTCAAAGAAGCGTTTGAAACGGATTCTCTTGACGAGAATAAATTGCAGGTGCTTGTCGAGAGTTACGGTGATTTTACGGTGGGCGATTTTCCTGGTGACTTCTATTACGATTACGATTCCAGTGAGCCATTCTCACTTGCAGGGCGCGGGCCGGGTGAATGCGGCGCAGGTGTGATGGATGTTATCAAAGTCGATATCGACGAAGCGAAATCCGCTATCAAACAGCTGGAAGACGCTCAAAGTGATGCAGATAAAAATGCCGCAATTTCAAAGGCTATCGTATCAGGTGCTCGTTCGCTGCTGGTAGTGTTCGGATATGAACCGAAAAAAGAGCGAGAGATATTCGATCAATTCACCAAAAATCTCATCGAGCCAGGATGGGTACATGCCGATTGTCGCCAACTTCTTGATGGCGTATTGGACCTTAAGCTTGGCGACCGCGAATCCCTTGAGGATTTAGCCGCTTTGGCCGGTCAGTTGGTTGAGCGTGTGGAAGAGTTGTTCCTTTCGCTCGATGCAAGCCTGAAATTCAAGGCCGAGGCCGTTACGGATTCTTCAAGTAGCGCATCCGATGAGCCCGATGTCACTACCGCCGACCTGCGGGGTGTCAGATGTCCGTTGAATTTCGTAAAGGCGAAACTGGCCCTTGAACAGGTGCAGGTTGGCCAGATTCTCGAGGTACTGCTTGATGACGGCGAACCGGTAAAGAACGTCCCGGCAAGTTTCGCCGATCAGGGGCAGGAGATCATCGATATAAAACAGGCGGGCGACCATCACGTTGTCCTGGTGAAGCGAAAAGTATAGCGATCCATGTGATGGCTTGAGTTTTTGGCTGGTTTCGGGTATGCTTGGCGTATGCCGATAGAGAATTACAATATGTCGCTGATGCCGCCGAGTTTTGAGCCGTGGTCGCCGAAGCAGGATAAGTCAAAGCAGGTTGCCGTCATGATGAGCGGCGGTGTCGATAGCAGCGTAACGGCGAGTCTGCTGCGCGATGACGGATGGGACGTACTCGGTGTTACGATGAAGATACCGGTTGCCTGTACGAATGGGCGGGGATGCTGCGGAGCCGATGCCGCTTTTGTCTGTCATGAGTTGGGTTTGCCGCATTATTTTGTTGACGTTACCGAGGCATTTCGCAAACTGATCATCGAACCGTTTCAGGAATCCTATGCCCGCGGCCATACACCAAGCCCATGCATTGACTGCAATACGCTGCTGAAGTTTACGCGCGTGTGGGATCTTATCCGTGATTCGTTTGGGATCGAATATGCAGCGACCGGGCACTATGCAAGAGTTGTAAGAGAAGATGGAACGGTGCGGCTTGGGCGGGCGAGAGATAAATCAAAGGATCAGAGCTATTTTTTATACGGCATACCGGCGGAGAGGCTTGACAAGTTGTTATTGCCGTTGGGTGATTATTCAAAATCTCAGATTCGCGAGCTGGCGCTAACGCTAAATCTTAGCGTAGCCGAAAAAGCCGAGAGCATGGAACTGTGTTTTGCCGGTGAAGGGGACTATAGGCAGGCTCTTGACGATGGGCAAAAAGATATCGAAGGGGACCTGACCGATTTCGACGGCAACAAGATCGGGACGCACAAAGGTATTTCCAATTATACGTTAGGGCAAAGACGGGGGCTTGGGTTTGCAGGTGGAGAACCTTTATATGTCGCAAGGATTGATGCGGCCACTAACACTGTTGCATTGGGAACGAAGACCCAGGTCAGTACCGATATGGTAAATGCAGCCGATATAAATATCCTTATTCCGGAAGAATTTTTGGCGGGCAATGTACTCTCTGCAAAGATACGCTCCGGCGGCGAGCCTTACGGGTGCAAACTTGTAAATGCCGCACCGAATGCTATGACCGTGCAATTCGATAAACCACAGTTCGCCCCCACAGCCGGGCAGAGGATGGTCCTCTATGATAGCCGCGAAAACATTATAGCGGGCGGAATGATCAGTTCTTAATCTTCTACCCTGATACTGTCGAGGATATCCTTGGCACCTGCGGCGAAGAGTTGTTCGACGAGTTTTTCTGCGGTTTGTTTTGCCTCGCTGACCGGGCAGGTTTCGGTGCATTCGATATAGCGGGTGCCATCCGGGTCGGAAACAACAGCATGGATCGTCATGGTATCTCCGTCGACATGTGAGTATGCCCCTAACGGTATGCTGCAGCCGCCATGCATCGCTGCTAATATGTGCCGCTCGGTCTCGGCTGTTACCCTTGCGTCGGCGTCGTCTAATTGCGATATAATGTTGACTATCTCGGTGTCATCGCTGCGGGTCTGTATCGCAAGGGCGCCCTGGGCGGGTGCCGGTACGAACTTCTCCGGTGGGAGCACTACGGATATATTGTCTGCAAGGCCAAGGCGATTGAGTCCGGCATGGGCGATAATGATAGCGTCGACATCTCCGCTTGCTACTTTGCCGACGCGCGTCTCGACGTTTCCGCGAAGGGGGACGCTTTTTAGATCCTTACGCATGTGCTGAAGCTGTGCGATACGCCTAAGACTCGAAGTTCCAACAGTCGCTCCAGCCGGGAGATCGGCAAGAGATTTGACGTTATTTCCTGCAACGATCACGTCGGCGACGGATTCCCTTGTCGGTATCGCCGCGACAACGAGGCCTTCGGTAATTGCGGTTGGCAGGTCCTTTAGGCTGTGGACGGCGACGTCACCTCTGCCGTCGAGCAGGGCGTTTTCGACCTCGGAAGTGAAATATCCGACGGAGCTGCCTTTATAAAGGAACTCGGATTTGTCGCGGTCGCCTTTGGTCGATATCTCCACGAGTTCGACCTGGACGCCTTCGCTTATGCCCCTGATGAGGTCCGCTACATAGTTCGACTGGGTTAAAGCGAGTTTGCTTGCCCTGGTTGCTATTTTGATCGTTCGCATTACAAATACTCCGTTATTGCTTAGATAAAGTCTCGTCGACGGGCATTATCGCCGAAGCGGCGGTTTTTTTCAAGTCTCTTGCCTCTGAATGCGGGTGCAAAGTGGTGTGAAAGCGGCCAAACATCAAAAAACCGGCTTAATGGCGTTATTTTTCTTGCAAAATGGCTGTCGATTTTGTAATGTAGCGAAATTACGGCGGCGTAGCCAAGTGGACTAAGGCGACGGTTTGCAAAACCGTTATTCATGGGTTCGAATCCCATCGCCGCCTTTTACCGCAGTAATCACTACTTCATGCGTTTAATGAGTACGACGCCATTGGAGTCGTTGCCGGTGTATCCCATTATATTTGCGGTGACGGTGTAGTTTGCTCCGGTTTCGAAATCGGTGATATTCAGGCGATATACATTGTCCTTGTGCTGGCCCCCTGTTGTTCCATAGTGTTCATCGCGGGCGACTACTTTACCGTTAACGATAACTTCGACCTTTTCGATGTCAAGCCTTTGTTCGCCGCTGGTGTACCTGAATGTTATTTCGTATGTTCCTTTTTGGCCGATCTTTCCGGTTGCATCGAACTGTGCGGGTTTGTATGTCCCGGCTGAGACTTTACCCGATTCCCACTGGCCGATCTTGACGCCGTACTTAGCGAATTGGGCGGCTTTATCCGGTGGGAATTTAAACGCAAGGCTGTAATGGCGTCTGCTGACGGCGGTGATCGCGCTGAACTTTTGCAAGTCAGTTACGATTATCGGCTTAGTGTAGGTTTTGGAATACACGGTCGGGTAAGTTCCGTCTGTTGTATAGTGCATCTCACTACCTGCGACAGGGCTGGTCATTGTTACTATGAATGTTCCGTCAGGCTTTGTTTTCTTTTCGACGAGGGGCAGCGGGGTCCGATAGTGGTATCCGGCTTTGTCATAGCGTTTGTATTGCACGGTTTGGCGAGCGGAGAAATCATTCCAGTTTCGTTTACTCCGGGGCGTCCATGTAACCTCAGCGAGGGCGGCCATTCGCGGCAGTGAGAGATATTCGACATATTTATATGAGCGGTTCTCGTCCATGGTCGCCATGTCCTGCAAGATCGGCTTGTGCAAAAACATGTCGGTCCAGATACAACCGTGCGCTCCGAGAATAAACTTTTTTTCCTGTTCGTTCAGTACGTCTGGCGCCGGTTCCCAGTCGTATGCCTTATGCAGCGAGATCGCAGGCCGCCAGCTTGCCGCCGGAGGTTCACCGGGCAGTTTGCTTTCGGGCATGTCAAAATACATGTGGGCGGTCAATGCCATAACGACATTATTTCCCGCTTTGGCGGCTGCGACAGCGGCAGGGGGGCGATGCCATGTCATCACCGTTGAATTCGGGGCAAGGTCACTTTCGAGTATCTCGTCCCATCCGACGAGACGACGGTTTTTGGTCATTAGGAATTTTTCAATCCTGCGCGTCATATAGCCCTGTAATTCGTTATGCTTTTTCAGTCCGAGGCTTGTAAGTTTCTTGTTGCAGTTGTCGCAGGTTTCCCATCGCTGGCATTTGACCTCGTCACCGCCGATGTGTATGTATTTGCCGGGGAAAAGCTCGACAACTTCGGTGAGTACGTCTTCCAGGAAAGTATATGTACTCTCTTTGCCGGCGCAAAGTATCTCGGGCGATATATAACCTTTTGTCGGAACTTCGAACTGTTTGCCGCTGCACCCAAGCCATGGATATGCTGCCAAAGCCGACTGACAATGGGCGGGCAGCTCGATCTCGGGAACGATCTCGATATTAAGCTCGGCTGCGTATTTGACCATGTCGCGGATATCGTCCTTGGTGTAAAAGCCGCCATAGCGATTGGCGCCGGTGCCTCTGAATCCGCCGACCCTTGTGAGATCAGGGTACTTGTCGATCTCGACCCGCCAGCCGGGGTCGTCTACGAGGTGTAGATGAAGGACGTTGAGCTTGTGTATCGCCATCAGTTCCATGTAACGCTTGACGTAGTCGGCGTCGAAGAAGTATCTGGATACGTCCAGCATCATGCCTCGCCATGGGTAACTCGGAGCATCCTCGATCGAGACGCGCGGTATTTTCCATTCAACTTTTTCGATGCGGTCGCTGAATATTTCGACAGGAAGAAGCTGGCGCAGTGTCTGTATGCCGTAGAAGAGACCGGCGTTGGTCGATGAAGCGATCTCGACTCTGTCTCTGCGAACGTTTAACTTATAGGCTTCGCTACCCAGATGCGCAAGATCCGTGTCAATTTTCAGCATTATCGTATTGCCTGACGATTTGCTCCGGCGTTTGGTCTGTAGGTCGTAACCGGTTGCCGGCTGGAGGTAACTTTGCAATTTCTTTGCCTGAGTTTCGCAGCCATCTGAATATAGTATCTTTGTTTTTTTGGTGAGTTTAAAAAAGCCGCCGGCCCGCTCTATCAGATCGGGCTTGGGTGTGATATTGATCTGGCTGGCGAATGCTATTCCGCTCAAAATAAACACAGATGCTGTCAGTAATCGCATTTTCATAGTAATACCTCCGTTTGATAAATTATTGTTAATAACCTCTAAATGGTCCATTGCAGGCCTAACTCCATGAGTTTGCCTTCGGTGGGATTGCCGGTTTCGATGTTCCATCCCATTAAATTATAATACTGCTCGATCATTTTGGCGAATGCCTGGCGGTCGACACATTTTCCTTTTGCAGGTCCGCCCGGAAGGGGGGCACTCAGTCTTTCCGGCAGAATATCGTCCTTACTCGAAAAACCTCTTCGCGCGTTGATGACCCTTAGCATGTTTATCCGTCTTTCGCCGGCTTTCATCATTTCCCATAGCGAACAATCCCAGCCGGTGGTGCGTTTGAGCAGATCTTCAAGATCCTTGTAAGTGTAAAGATTGCCCGGCCCCCAACAGAACATGCACAGACAAAGCGTATCAAGCAAGCTGTAAAAATATTGGGTGTAAACGGTCATTCTAACTTTTGACAAACCTGTGGATTCGGCAGCAGAGCGTATCTTTGAGCTGTTTTCCGAATTGCTCTCGTCGCAATCGAAAACACCAAGACCCTTACATGCTTCGGACCCGCTTGCCAGGAGCCAATCGTGCTCGGCTGACATGTGGTCGGCGCCAATGGGACAAACGGCGTACATAAGCGCCTGGCTTGGTTTTACCTGGGCCATGTGTACGGCCAAACCATGGCCCTTGACGTTTATCGCGTACTTGCCTGTTTCCTGGCCGAAGTGTTTTACCGAAGCTGCGAAACCATCGGCAATTATGTCACCTACGCCTGTTCTGTTTGCTACTTGTTCTATCAGCCAGAGTAAGCCGTCAGCATCGCCAAAGCCAAGTTCTCTGCCGTTTATCTGGTCGGGTTTGATCAGACCGTTATCGATAGATTCAAAGAGATAAGCTGCCAGCCCGCCCATTGTGATAGTATCGAGGCCGTAATTATTGCAGAGTTCATTTGCCTTTGCGACCGCGATCGGGTCCATTATGTCGAGGTTGGAACCGAGGCAGCCGAGGGTCTCGAACTCAGGTCCGCCAAGCCTGTCGGTTACTTTGTGGGGTGATTCGGCTTTGACCTTTTTCCTACAGCCGACCGCACAGGCAAAACAGGTAGTTCCTCCTGCGCCGATCTCGGATTCATAAGTTGCTCCATCTAATTTGCTGTGATCGGGGTGATAACTTTTTGAATAATTATGGACGCATAAGTTGCCGGATTCGGCTTGGAAACTCACTACGCCGGGTGTGCCATATTTTTTGAGTGTTTCGGGGAAGCCGGAACCGTCGATCCGTCCTGCTCCGAGTTTGGCAAGATCCTTTAGGCCCTCGGGGTCGGCGAATTCTACTTTCTTCTGGCCCTTGACGACGACAGCCCTTAAATTTTTGCTGCCAAAAACCGCACCCATCCCCGTACGGCCCGCGGCGTCATTGAGGTCTCCCATGAGACAGGCGAAACGCACGAGTTTTTCGCCGGCAGGGCCGCATTGAAGAATGCTGATCTTTGACGAACCATGCTTTTCGGTGAGCGCATCATGTGCTTCCAAAATCGTTTTGCCATGTATTTGGGAGGCATCTTCGATATGGGCATCGTCATCGTTTACAAAAAGATACGATGGTTTGGCTGCCTTGCCGGTGATAACGATCGCATCGAAACCTGCGCGTTTTATCATCGGGCCGATACTGCCGCCGACCTGGCTGTCGCCTACGGCTGATGTCTCTGGCGATAGTGCCGTAACGCAGCAGCGGCTGACACCGCTAACGGCTGCTCCGGTGGTTATGGACGGGGCGATGGTTACTATGTTCTTCGCATCGAAAGCGTCAATATCGGCAGGGGCGTCTTTCAAAAGAAAATAGGCACCGAACGCGCTTCCGCCCATGTAAAGACGATAAAAGTCTTCGGGCATATTTATCTTTTCAGTCTTTCCCCCGGTCAGATCGACTTTGAGGATGACCCCTGTGAATCCTTTTGGCATTTTTGTGTTCCTAAACAAAATAAAAAATCAATAAACCAGTTCAGATGACTCGATAAAGTTCTGATATATACAGTTTATCAATTAAGACCGTTCTGTCCAGTACATTCTTTGGCGTGCATATTTAATTCCCGTTCAATTTTCAATCACAGCCTCCAAATCCAAAAGTTGGTCGAGACTCGTGATAATCGGCACAGTCTCTTTCACATCGGGCCATGTTCTTTTTACCAAATGATGTTTGAGCCAAATCGGCTGTAACCCTGCATCTCTTGCTCCGCAGATATCGATACGCCAATCATCGCCAACATATATCGCTTCGTCAGCACTTACTCCCATTTTTTTTAAACACAACAGGAACGGAGCCAGATCGGGTTTTGTCGGTACGCCTGATTGGCCTGCAACAATAACTTCAGCAAAGAATCTTTCAAGTTGAGGAAATAACGTGATCCGATGTTTTTCTTTTTCTTGCCGGCCCTCTGTGTTGGTAATTAGGGCGATGCTGTAGTCAGTAGCCATCTTTGTCAAGACGTCCTCTGTTTCAGGAAAGAGTTTTGTACTGTCATTAACTTTTCCCCAGTATTGACGCTGCCATTTTTCAAGCAGTTTTTCGTCACACTGCCGGCAATAGTACCAGTAGACTTCCTGCCACATAGCTTTTCTTGAAAAGCTGGACTTTTCGTGAAATTGCTTTCTGATCTTTCTGTAGATCTCAAGAAACTTCAGCCATGAAGTTAAGGCAAGGTCTTTAAAAATCTTTTTCTCAACTTCTTTTTCAGCCGAACGAAATCCTTCCGCCGAATCGACAAGAGTCTGCCCAAAATCAAAAATCACGGCCTTTATCATTAGTGTTCAATCTTTCCCCCACTTTTTCAGATATTCACCGAACAGATCCTCATCGGTCGGAATATGTTCGGGGATCGGGTCCGACAGCCATGTGTAATTGAGGAACTGTTTCCAGTTAAGATTATCGCTGGTCATATTACCTGCCCAACTGCCGCAACCGAGCGAGTCTGTGGTAGGCTGGCCGTTGAACCAACTGCCGCTGTTCGCTGCCGCGTGGGGCATATTGCAGTTTACCCTGCCTACATTAGCTTTGAGGGCAAGCTCGATCTTGCGGTCGTCAATGTTTGTATGGATCGAGGATGAATGTCCCTCGCCGGAGAACCTTTGCATCTCTTTCATTCGTTCGACCATCTCGCTGAAATCCGTCCACTTCCAGACCGTAAGTACAAGTGATATTTTCTCGCCTGAGAACCTGTCTTCCGGTCCGGGCTTTGTGCCAAGAGCCATCAGGAATCTCGTATTTTCCGGCACATCGATCCCTGCATGTTCGGCGAGATAGAGTGCTGGTTTGGCTACTATGTCCCTGTTCAAAGTTTTGCCGTCAGGCCACATGTATTTTCTAAGTTTCTCACGTTCATCCGTATCGCATAGATAGCCGCCCTCTGCTTTTAAGGCTTCGAGCATGTCATCATAAACGCTGGCTTCGATCGCAACAGCATTCTCAGACGAACACGATGCGGAATTGTTGGCGATTTTGGATTTGACGATCTTCGTAGCGGTAGCTTTTATGTCAGCGGTTTCATCGATTATTGAGATGACATTGCCTGCGCCTACGGTATGGCAGGGCTTGCCGGCTTCATAAACTACTCTGACCAGGGCTGCACCACCGGTGGCTACAGCGAAATCACAGCCTGCCATGAGTTCTTTTGTCTTTTCGCGGCTGGTCTCCTTGATACATTGCAGCAAATCTATGGGAGCGCCGATCTTCGCCAGCGCTTTTCTGCCGTGTTCAACCGTCAGGTACGAACTGCCCTGTGTCCTCGGATGTGGTGAAACGATCATCGCGTTTCGTGTCTTTAAAATACTCAGGCCGATACAGCAAACCGTCGACTCCGGATTCGTACATGGAACTACATCGGCGATAACGCCCATCGGTTTGGCAAATACTCTTATCCCCGTTTCCTTATCTTCTCTGACCAGACCACAGGTCTTTTGACCGACCAAATCCCGCATTGTGCCGCGTGTCTTGCTCTGGATCTTTGCCATTTTATCTTCATAAACGCCTATGCCGGATTCATCTACAGCGAGCCTTGCCAGTACTTTGGCGGTTTCCGGTTTTTGCCATTCCCAGCCGACAGCAGCTACCATCTCATCGACCTTTTCCTGGGGCCAGAATTCAATTTCCTCAAACGCTTTTCTTGCCTTGGTATACATTTCTTTAATATTATCAGCCATAATCATGTTTCCTAATTAAATTAACAATTAAATATTATCGTTATTATTTTCCAACTTTCTTGATACCCGTTTTTTTACTCGGGTCCTCGGTTTCCTCTATGATAGAGTATCCGCTGCCGTAGATTTTCTTTCTTTCCTCAAACGCTTTTTTCCATTCATCCGGTGTGTGCGTTTGGGCAGGCTTTGCATTCTTGGCGCGTTCATCCAGAGAAGGGACGGGTCTGTCTTCGGGGCCATCATAATCTTCTTTAGGTGTTAAAGTCTGTCCCAGTTTCGTATATTCGTTTCTTTCGACCTCTTCAATAAAATGAGCGCCCGCGGCAAATGCACGGGTACAAGCCATAATGGCCCAGGTTGCCTCCGGCGTAAAACCTAAATCCATCATTGTCGCACCGATGGCACCGAGCATATCGATGTCTACTTCTTCTTCGCTGATCTTCTGCATAGCTTTTACGATCTCTTCGGTAAAGGCAATGTACTTACCGGCTATGCCGAGTTTTTGGGCTCTTGTGATCATGCGTTTAGCCGCCGGGTCCTTCAGCATCAAACCGGACACACCAATCGCCTCGTCGTTAAGATTTTCTTTCACTAAAATTTCAGCTATTTCAGATGTTGACATCCCTTCCTCTTCGGCTCTTTTAAGGTAATCTTCCAACCGGTTGCCAAAAGCCGAATACGCTCCATAAGCATGGCCGAAAGCCAGAACAGATGTACCGCAAGCCTGCGTTAAAAAGGTCTTCGACTGCGCAACGAGTCGTGAGATCGCAGCAGGCATGGACAAACCGTCCTCCAATGCGAGGATCATGACGTAGTTGAGCATTTTTTCTTCTTCGATCAGCGGGATCCTGGCTTGGAAGTCTATGAAAAGAACGTCCACGATACCATAACCTTCTTCCATCAACTCGGTTGTATCGTATCCCCGAGTGACAATACGGTGTACATTTTTGTATGCGACTTCAGAGACCCATTGGAAAGGAGCCCTCTTTCCGCTGGTATCCAGAGGGACAGTGCCGTATTCTCTGGTGCTGTAATCAAATGGCATTTTCGGGCTGTCTAAATTGCCGATGCCTTTTTTGTCACCTAAATCACCCATTGTTTGTATTCTCCTTCTTGCTTTTGTTTCTTTGCGTATTCCTGCCGCTGGTCTTGTTTGGGCACTGTTCTGTCTTTGGGCCCTATGTATTTGATCATACTCAGATCGAGCATCTGAACCATCGGTTCGCGTTTGGATGCTCCCCATGCACGTCCTTTTTTCATATTAAAGATCGCATGAGCAGAGCAACTGAAACCTCGGCAGACACTGCCGATACACCATGCGGCATTCGGAGCAAAACCTATATCGCATAAAGCCGTATTACCGGCACCTACAACATTAACGCCTACATACGACCTTCCTTGTTTTTTCCGTCTTGCATGAAAGTGTTTCTCGATCGCTCTTTGAAATTCAAGGTACACACCGTCTACCTTTAATTCTTCCTGTTTGACATGGATCGGCTCTGCCCTTGGATCACTGTCGGTGTGCTGAGGCTGGCCCATACCCATGACGGGCGTTTTATTGTCCAGGTATTCATCGACCAGAATCTTGGCCATTTCGTCGAGAGTTTTACCCTCCTTTTGGGCACGCTCGATGTATTTGTTCATCATATACCCGTGAGCGGCACCCGGTCCGTGAACACCGCCAAACGTCATGATCGACGCAGCTATCGTACAGGGAAGATTGGGTCTACCAGTAGCTACGCCGATAGCTCCAACAGCCGACGGTGACATGGAATGCTCCAGAAAGACACCCATTTCATATTTGAGCATCTTTTCTTCATTTTCCGTTGGGATCCTGTTTTGAAACATGACAAACATCGCGTCACAAAAAGAATAACCCTCCTCAGCCAGTTCACTCAAGTCGTATCCACGCATGACAGTTTTCTCTTCTGTCTTGTAGGAAATTGCGGTCTTGCGGCGAAATTCCGGTTCTCGATTCATAAATTCTTCTCCGATATTTAGTGGCTATATATTTATTATGATTCTTTTATCACAACTGAATTCCGGTCCTTGACAATTCCTTCTTGATATTCACGACAAAATCCATATATTCGTCCGTCGGTGTTGCCGTTGCCAGGTCGAAACATTCGGTGTAGCTTTTGCCTATAGGAGCGGTTGCGAGTCCATCCTCATATTTTTTGAGTAAAGTGTTTACTGTTTTGTTGGCTTGTTTACGGGTCATCCCGGCACAGGCAAGGGCGACATCGGTATTTACTCGCATTTCCATAGGCGTTACATAGTCAGGCAAAACAGCTTTGGCCGGATGCGGGGTCTGGGTTGAAACGCCCGAAGCGATCGATGCGGCAATGAACGCTGCGCTTTCGTAGTAGAAAGATTCAGTCATGGGGCCACCGGCGATATAGGCCAGCGCCAGCGTCGGCATGTTCGTGTTTCGCGATATTGCTTGGCTGCTAAGTGCCGTTGCCCAGATGACATCGCGGGTTGTTGAGCAGCTTAATTGCAGATGTATAGGCAGTGACAAATAATAGTTGCATTGATACACTAACATGCCGAACAAAACGTATGCAGTATTAAGGATCGCGATCGACGCCGGTCCTCCGCCATAGCCGCCAAGCATCGGCGCGCTTGCAAGGACGATGTTGTATCCTGAACTTAGGCTGTAGACGGCTTTTGCCATCATTTCCCAGTTTGTCTTGAATTCCGCGAAAGTGCCGACGATTATCGCGTCGCTGGGCCTGAGGCAAAATGCCGGACTTGCCGCGGCGATGGTTGCCATGGTGCTGCCGGCGGTTGCGATACCGTTTATGATGGGCAGTCCCGGGCGGCCGGCGTGCCTGCAGGCATTGCGGGCAACTTCCAGTGAGCGGATCGCGCCTAACACCTCCGTTGGCTGACCGGTATTGATCGCATAGCCGTCGATCATGTCAAGGGCGTTGACACTCATGGAATCGGCGGCTTTTATCGACGCATTGCCATAGACGATCTTCGAGGCGATCTCTTCGGTTGAGGCTACGATGCCCGAGCCGACGTGGCACCAGGGCCTTGTTGAACTGTCGGGTTTGCGGGAACGAAATACTCTGGCTTCTTTACCTTCGCCAAAACGGCAGTCGCCGTTATAAGAAGATACAGCGCTAAGGGCTTCTTCGCGGGAGAAACTTACCACAGATCTTGTCGATTGAAAATAGACCCCGCAGTCGCAGAAAAACTCTACAGCCGCATCAAATACCCTGTCAGCCAATGCGTCATCGCTTGGGACAGGGTTGGCCGGGTCGTACTTGATGTTATATTTTTCGATCAGACGCGAAAGATTGGCATAGACATGGTCGAGATCGAATTCTTCTGCCGATACTTTGGGGCCATTTTGAGCCCTTTGATATATTGTCAGTTGGTCAACCATCGGTTCTTTCTCCGAATTAAAGTCAGTAACATGCTAAAGTTTAAATTTATAGCCCATTTTTTTCAATTGCTGTTTTACTTCACCGTAAAGCTCAACGTATTCCTGACAGGGCTTACCGGTTTCGACATCGTAACAATCCTGATACCTTTTGCCGATCGGGGCGTTGTCTATTTTATCCTCGTACATATCCAGCAGTTGCAGGACCAGCTCGTTGCCCTCGTCGCGTGTCATGCCGACACACGCCTCATTGATCTCTACGGATCCTCGCATCTCCATTGGTGTGATGTGGTCATTGATGACCGCACGCGCGGGATGACACGTCTGTGCTGATACGCCGGATGGAACCGCTGTTGCAAGATAGGCGGCGGTTTCGAGGAAGAATTGTTTTGTCATAGGCCCTGCTGACATGTAACCGAGGGACCAGACAAGCTCTTTGGTATTGCGACTTATGGCTTGGTTACTGACGGCAACAGTCCATAAGACGTCCCTCGGGGTGCTGCAGCCCTTGGAGATATGCACCGGGAATGTCAGATGATAATCGCAGTTGAGTATGAGCAGGCCGAGTAATCTGTAAGCGACATTTAGTATGGCGGTCCCAGCCGGTCCACCTGCGTAACCTCCAACCAGCGGTCCGGATTCATTACCGATATTGGCTCCCCAACTGGCAAGATATGCCCCTTTGTTGAGCGTGCCCATATTGAACTTCATCTCTGCCAGTGCGCCTACCAGCCAGCCGTCGGACGGTCTGAGTCCAAACTGCGGTCCGCTTGCGGCGATGGCGGCTTCGTGGGTTCCCGCTGTTGAAATAAGATTTCCGATAGCAAGGCCGGGGCGTCCGGCATGACATAGAGCTTCACGAGCGATCTTGATGCCGCGAATAGATGCCAATATCTCCGTTGGCGTTCCCGAAGCTACCATCACACCGTCGATCGTCTCCATCGCCGGGACGCTGACCGAGTTGGCTTGCTTGATCTCGGCATAGGCTTTGACCAGATTAAAAGCTACGCGCTCATCGGTTGCGACGATCCCCGTGCCGACATGGTACCACGGCTTTGTGTCGCTGTCGGGCAAACGAGGCGTCCATTCGAATTTGTCCTTGCCTTCGCCCATGATGCATCGTCCGCGAGAATTGGCGACCGCTTCAAGCACTTCGTCGCGTGTGAATGTAATGATCTTATTTGTGTCCGGGCAAAATACCCCGGTGTCCACAACGAAATCGATGGCCGCCTGATAGGTGCGGTCGGCCAGATCGTCGTCCGAGGGAACGGGCCGCTTGGGAGTATAAACAATATTGTATTTTTCGGCCAGCCTGCGGGCATTGGCAAAAACAACATCCAGATCAAAATCTTCCGCCTTGATCGACGTACCCGTCTGTGCTCGACGGCATATTTCCGACATACTTATCATTTTAATGCTCCTGTTATATTCCGTAAACATTTAAGCTTTGGAAATATATTCCTCAGCAATTTCTTAATCGGGCTTTACGTTTATTTCCTCAAGAGTCTCGCCAATCGCCGCAAGCAGGGCCCTTACATCGCTGGCAAAGATGCGACCTATATTGCCGATACGAAAACAGTCGGCGTTGCTGACCTTGCCCGGGTATATGACGTAGTCCTTGTCATTGAGGTTTACATAGAATTTATTGAAATCGAAGTTCGGATCCGAAGGAAACTTAAATGACGTTATAATGTATCCCTGGTCCGAGTCTTTTAGATACTCCTTGAACCCCATTTTCCGCATGCCGGAAACGAGTGTCTCGTAATTGTTGCGATAGCGTTTGGCTCTTCCTTCGACGCCGCCTTCGTTGCGAAGTTCTGTCATTGCCTGATGAAACGCTCTTAATGTATGAGTCGGCGGTGTGAACCTGAATTGCCCGTTCTTTTCAAGGCCTTCATACTGATCGAGTAAATTCAGACATACGCTTCGTGCGTAACCTTCGGTTTGCTTGAGCGAGGCGAGTCTGGCAATTACAAACGCGAATCCCGGAACGCCTTCAATGCATTTATTGGCCGAAGAGACGAGGTAATCGATATTCAGTTCGGCCATGTCGATCGGTACTGCGCCGAAACTGCTCATGGCGTCGACCATATACTTAGCGCCGGATTCCTTAACGATCTTGCCGATCGCGCCGATGGGATTAATGATACCTGTTGTCGTCTCGCAATGAACCACAGAAACATTAGTGATGCCGGGGTTGTCCTTCAGGGCTTTGGCAACTTTTTCCGGGTCGGGGCACTGATCTTCGGGGCATTCAAGCGTGATAGTGTCAACCTTAAGCACTGACGCGATCTTCGCGAGTCGCTTGCCGTAGGCTCCGTTGATGATTACCAGCAGCTTTCCGTCGGGAGGCGTTGTCGAGGAGATGACAGCTTCGAGCGAGAACGTGCCGCTACCCTGCATCAAAATCGTCCCATACTCGTCTGTACTGCCGCCAGCTAACTCTACGAGTTCTTCCCTGATCTCTTTGACGAGTCGAATGAATTCAAAGTCTCTGGAGCCAAGGTCCCTTAGCATTGCAAGTTTGACTGTCTGGCTGGTTGTCAGGGGGCCGGGTGTAAAGAGGGTTTTGTCTTTGTAGCCGGGTATGTCAGTTTTTGTATCCAATTCTAATCTCCGCATTTGACCTGTATGCATTAAACAACGTAATTACAGTTTCATTATAGGGATGCGCGAATTTATGTCTATGCACAAAAATGCTCATTCCATGGACAATTCTGCTTTTTTGTAATATTTTGCTATAGATGTGCGAGGTGAATGTAACTGCGAAATGTTTGCGGTGAATAGCCTGTCGCTTTTTTGAAGATGCGGGAAAAATAGAACGGATCGCTATAGCCGACCTTTTGTGCTACTTGATAAACGCATAGCGAATCATCAGCCAGAAGACGCCTGGCCTGGTCCATTCGCAATTGCTGTATATAATGCAGAGGTGGCACGCCCATGGTTTCTTTGAAGATGTGAGCGAAATGGTGCGGGGATATACAGCAGACTTTTGCCAGATCGGGTATGGATATCTTTCTGTCCAGATTTGCCCTGATATGATCCTCTGCCTGGCGAACGAGCGTTCTGTGATGGGCCGATACCGCGGATGGTTTTGCTTCGTATGGATCTTTGCCATACTGTTTCCTGACCAAGGCGATGAGTTTGAGGATTATAGCCTCTATTTTCTTCTCGGTGCCGGGTTTTTCATTCCATACTAATTGCAGTATCTGCTCAAAGAGATCGGCGGACTTGGTTCCAAAGCCTTTCAGGTATTGTGGTTTTAAGGACTCGCCCGTGATGAACCGGCATAAATTGTTCTTTCGATCCAGAAGGTTAAAACGCAGCGTAAATATGTCGAGATGTTCGCTGAGAATTTCTTCGTAATGCAACTGGCCTGTCTGGATGAAAAATACATCCCCATCGCTGGCTGTGAACTCAACATTATCTATTCGGCAGCGCATAGTGCCTTTTTTCGTCAAAACAAACTCAGTATCACGGTTGATATGCTCGGGCCAGATCCAGTGCTTGCCGATCCTCGCCTTATGAATTCTGAGAAAGTGCGGGGTCAGATCGCTGCTCTTTTGGTCCATAGATTCTGATTTTCGCATGACTTACCCTTAGAGAATATTTCAGGCAAACAGTATCATTAATGGCCGCCATCACGGAACGGCCATAGGTTTTTTATAGCAGATATCCGCTTTGAAATCAACCCATTTCCATCACAGGCTTCAATCGTAATGCTCTCCCAAAACTTTCGCCCGGAAATTATATTGCCTAAACGGCCCGGGTCTGGTAGGATGTCAAAATCTGGGGGGATACGCTTTATAGGAGTTGTTATGGACGGTACCGAAAAACGGGAAGTTATCGGGAGCAAAGGGCTTCATTACTGGCAGGGTCGTGCATTTTTCAGCATGGGGATACTATATTTATTCTATTATTTCTGCAAATACAACCTTAGTGCCGCCACAAAGGATATGCAGGACGATTTGGGCCTGAGCAGCAGCAAAATCGGGCTGTTGATCACTATTTTCTCTTTAACGTATGCCGGCGGGCAGTTTCTAAATGGCTATTTAGGGGACCGTTTCGGCCCGAAACGAATTCTTCTGATCGGTGCATTTGGCGGCGTTATTGTAAATGTTTGCTTCGGTCTTTCAAGTACTTTGGCTTTTTTCGCCGCCTTTTGGGCGGCAAACGCGTATTTCTCATCATGTGGATGGGCTCCCGGTTCGCGAATCATGTTCAACTGGTTTCCAAGGCAGCACTGGGGAAAATGGATGGGGATATTTAATGCCCTGTGCTATACCGGGTCCTTTCTCGTTTTTCCTATCGCTACTTATTCCATCAGTCGCTGGGGATGGCGATCCGTTTTCTTTGTATGTCCCGCTTTTCTGCTTGTGATGGCGATCCTCTATTGCTGGCTTGGCAAGAGTTCGCCGCACGATGCCGGACTGACAACAGAATGGGATTCGGAGGAAGAGAAATTTGTCTCGGAAAAACTCGGAAAAAAAGATTATTGGGAGGCCCTTACGAATCGGAAGATGAATCTTGCCTATCTATCAGGGTTCGGAGCCAATTTTATTCGCTGGGGGATACTGTCCTGGATGGTGAAGATACTTGCCGAATCGATCTCCGACGGTGGTTTCGGGATGACTTTGATCGCAGCCGGGTGGATCACTTCATTTGCGAGCCTTGGCGGGGCGTTCTTTTCGATCCTGATGGGGATCATCACAGATAAGGTTTTCAAAGGGTCAAGATGGCAGATGATCTCTTTCGGACTTCTGGTCGGTTCGATCCCGCTGTTGTACCTTTCAAAAGGTGCGGTCATACTCGATCAGCCGCACGGTGTATTAATTGTTGGTTTGGCGATGTTTCTTTCCGGTGGCTTGATCCAGGCGGTGCAAACCCCTCTCTTTGATCTTCCGGGAGATATTCTTGGCAGGCATATGAGCGGAACCGGTGTCGGGATCATGGATGGATGGATGTATCTCGGAGCCGCTTTTGCAGGTGTTTTCATGGGCTGGTGGCTCGACAATTACGGTTATGGTTCGGGCATACAACTTATGGGCTATGTTGGTATCGTCTCCGGACTGATCGCGATCCCGATCCAGAAATAATTTTGATCGATAGCTAATGGGTGCTGTATGGTCTAATTGGATTTAATAGTTTTATCAAGAGTAAAGACTGCGCTGATGAAATCAAACTCTTTTAGCTTCCTGCTGTTCCAAATGCGCACAAAATTGCTCTTTGCTGTTCTATTGGTCTTTTTTGCATTATCACCCATTTTTGCGGCCCAACCGGCCAGCATCCCGGACGATGTGATAGAAACTATCCACCAACGTGTAGATAGCGGTTACAACGTTGGGATCATTGTCGGAATGGTCGACTCGAATGGAACCGTCTATTACAGTTACGGCAAAACAAAACTTTCCGGCAATCAAAAACTCGATAAAGACACTGTGTTTGAAATTGGCTCATTCACCAAAGTTTTCACCTCGCTGCTGTTAGCCGACATGGTCCGGCAAGGGCAGATCGCATTAGAGGATCCGATAGACAAATTCCTTCCCGCCGGTGTCAAGGCTCCGAAACGCAATGGTAAGAGCATAACTCTGGTTCATCTGGCAACGCATACTTCATCACTGCCAAGGCTGCCCGATAATTTTGTGCCAGCCGACAATAACAACCCTTATGCTGATTACTCGGTAGAGCAGATGTACGAATTCCTGTCAGGCTACGAGCTACAACGCGATATAGGATCGAAGTATGAGTATTCCAATTTTGGCGTCGGTCTGATGGGACATCTTTTGGCCCTGCAAAGCGGAGCCAGTTACGAGGAACTGTTTGTACAAAGGATCGCAGACAAACTCGGTCTTGCAAGCACACGCATCACACTAACCCCTGCAATGAAAAAGGCCCTGGCAAAGGGCTACACCGGCAATATCGAAGTTAGTAACTGGGACATCCCAACCCTTGCCGGTGCCGGTGCAATGCGTTCAACCGCCCGCGACATGTGTGTTTTCTTAGCAGCCAATATGGGCCTGAAGAAAAACCGTTTGCGCTATGCGATGAGGACCACACATAGAAAGCGACACCAAGCCGACTCACCGGATATGCACATTGGTCTCGGCTGGCATATCCGAACCAGTGGCGACCGCCGGATTATCTGGCACAATGGCGGCACCGGCGGCTACTGGAGTTTCGCGGGATTCACTAAAGATGATCAAATCGGTGTGGCCGTTTTAACTAACACCTCCCAGAGCATAGACGATATCGGCTTCCACCTGCTTGACTCCAGTATCCCCTTGAAAGAAATTGAGACGCAAACCGAGCTGGATACAACAATTCTCAAAACTTATGTGGGTAAATATGAGCTCGCACCCGGGGTGATCTTCGACATTGCTTTGCAAAAGGAGCAATTGACTGTTCAACTGACGGGACAACAAAGGCTTCCTATCTATGCTGAGTCACAGACGAAATTTTTCTACAAGGCCGTTGATGCGCAAATCACCTTTGTGAAGGATAAGCACGGAAAGGTTACCGCCCTTGTCCTTCACCAGTCTGGCCTTGACCAAACCGCTCGCAAGCTAAGCGATGAATATCAGCCTCCAACTCCAGCTCCTCGGACAGAGATTACAGTCAAACCTGAAATTATCAGGAGCTATGTAGGCAAGTATGAATTGGCGCCGAAAGTGCTATTTGACATCCGATTGCAAAAGGAACAATTAACAGCTCAGTTGACGGGACAACAAAGACTTCCTGTCTATGCCGAGTCGCAGACGAAATTTTTCTACAAGATCGTCGATGCGCAGATCACCTTTGTAAAGGATAAGCATGGAAAGGTTACCTCCCTTGTCCTGCACCAGTTTGGCCTTGACCAAACCGCGAAAAAAATTGAGTAATATGGGGTTAAGTGGTCGCAACATGCCCACACAAACATGGCAAACGGAATTTGACCATGGCACCCATTGGGTATGACAAAAGGGGCGGATTATATTGAGATACTAAAAACTTTTTTACGTGAGGCGCTCTTTAGTTTGAACTCCTGTACGGCGCAATAAAGTACTGGCACCACCAGCATCGTTAGTATCTCTATTGTCATTCCTCCAAATGAGGGTATCGCCATTGGGACCATGACATCCGAGCCGCGACCGGTAGAGGTCAGGATCGGTAAAAGGGCTAAAATAGTCGTCGCGGTTGTCATGAGGCATGCTCGTATTCTGCGTTTTCCGGCTATGACGGTTGCTTCGCGGATGAGTTCTACGGTATCGTGTTCATGCTTTTTGAATGACTGCTGGAGGTATGTTGCCATTACGACGCCATCGTCTGATGCTATCCCAAACAGGGCCAGGAAGCCGACCCATACGGCTACACTTAAGTTTATGGGGTGTATCTGGAAGAGGTTCTGCATGTTGACTCCGAAGAGGTCAAAGTCGAGGAACCACGGCTGGGCGTATAGCCATAACATGATGAATCCGCCGGACCATGCGACGAGAATTCCGCTAAAGACCAGTGAGGTTGTTATGGCGGATTTGAAATGGAAGTAGAGTATCAGGAAAATTACGAATAGGGCCAGGGGCAATACGACTGCTAATGTTTTCTGTGAGCGGATCTGGTTTTCGTAGTTGCCTGCGAATGTGTAGCTGACGCCCGGGGGTATGGTTAACTCGCCGGAATCGATCTTTTCCTGCAAGTACGCCTGGCATTGCTCGACGACGTCAACTTCTGCGTTGCCGGTTTTCATGTCGAATAGCACATAGCCGGTCAGGAAGGTGTCTTCGCTTTTGATGACCTGCGGGCCGCGGACGTATGCTATTTCGGCGACCTCGATGAGTGGTATTTGCGCTCCGTTTGATGCGGGGACGAGTATTTTTTCGATGGCTTCGATGCTGTCGCGCAATTCGCGCTGGTATCGGACGCGTACGGGGAAGCGCTCGCGGCCCTCGACGGTGGTGGTGACTTTTCTGCCGCCGATGGCGATCTCTACGACGTCCTGAAACGCTCGCATCTGTACGCCGTAGCGGGCGAGCGCGTTACGGTCGGGGATTATTTCGAGGTACGGTTTGCCTACGATGCGGTCGGCGAAAACGGCGGCTGGCTCGACGGTGGGAACCTGTTTGAGCAGTTTTTCAATTTCGAGTCCGACCTGTTCGATTATTTCGAGGGTCGGGCCCTTTACCTTGACGCCCATTGGCGCTCTCATGCCGCTTTGGAGCATTACGATGCGAGCAGCTATTGGCTGGAGCTTGGGGGCCGATGTTGTTCCTTTTATCTGGGCGGCTTTTACGATCTCCTGCCAGATGTCGTCTGGGGATTTGATGTGATCCCGCCACTGTCTGAATGGTCTGCCGGATTTGTCGGGGATGATCTGGCCGAAGTCGTCACGCACGAAATCTTTTGTTTTTCGGCTGTAACGGAACTTGCGCCGGTGACCGTTTTTGTCGCTGATGTATTCGGGTTTATAATTTATGACGGTTTCGATCATGGATATCGGAGCCGGATCAAGCGGCGTTTCGGCGCGTCCGATCTTGCCGACGACGGATTCGACTTCGGGGATATTGCGCAGAGCGATGTCCTGCTTGGACAGTACGTCCATTGCCTCGCCGATGGATGCGTGGACCATTGTTGTGGGCATGTATAGGAACGAGCCTTCGTCTAATGGGGGCATGAACTCTTTGCCGAGGCCGGACCATATTTGTGCGCCGATGACGAGCAGTGCGACAGGGATCGAGAGGAACGCGAGTTTGTGATCGAGGCACCATCGCAGGATCCGTGGGTAGAAATGCTGGAAGAGTCTGAAAAACGCCAGGAGCGAGGCGATCAGCAGGGCGACGAAAAGGAAGTTTCGGAGGAATCCTTTTTCGGGGCCGATCGGTTCCCAATGTTCTGTGAGCAGGATGCCGACGAATACGACGGCGAGGATGTTTGCGAACCATGGGCCGAAGCGTTTGATATTGTCCGGGATGTAGTCACCAGCGAGGTAGTAGCTGCCGAATAATAAAAGTGCGAAACCGGCCCACCAATTCAGCAGGAAGCCTGCGAGAACGCCGACGAGGACGACTGCCATGTGGAGCCATAGTTTTATTTTTTTGCCGGGAATGGAAATCTTGCCGCAGAACAGGATGTGCGCGGCGGGTGGTATTATGGTCAGGGCTACGATGACCGCGGAGATCAGTGCGAATGTTTTGGTGAAGGCGAGAGGTTTGAAGAGTTTTCCCTCGGCGCCTATCATCGTAAAGACAGGCAGGAAGCTGATTATGGTTGTGGAGACGGCGGTTAAAACCGCGCCGCCGACTTCACTGGCTGCTCGGTGAATAACTTCGAGACGATTTTCTTCGGGGGGCGCTTCGTCGAGGTGGCGCAGAATATTTTCGCAGATGACGATGCCCATGTCGACCATTGTGCCGATGGCGATGGCGATACCGGAAAGGGCGACGATGTTTGCGTCTACTCCGAAGAACTTCATAGCGATAAAGCACATCAGGACGGCCAGTGGCAGCAAGCCGCTAACCAGTACGGAACTTCGCAGGTGCATGACCATCAGGATGACAACTATGATGGTGATGAGTATTTCTTCGCCGAGCGCTTTTTGGAGTGTTCCGAGTGTTTCGTAAATGAGGCCGGTGCGGTCATAGAATGGTACGACGTTGACCTTGCTGATCGTTACCCATTCGGGGTGATCGGCGGCGGGAGTTTCGCGGAGGAAATTCAGCCAGGCGTCATGGTCTAAGCTAGCGCCTTTGTAAGCATCGAATCCATGGTCCGCAGCGAATTGGCGGAGCGTATCGGCGGAGACTTTGGAGAAATCAATGTGGACTTTCGAGGGGAGGCCGGGGGTTAGCTCGGCGATCTTCTTTCTGACGTTTTTGATGGCTTCGAGCGGATTGTCGCCGTAACGTGCGATGACGACACCGCCGACTGCTTCGGCGCCTTCTTTGTCCAACGCTCCACGTCTAAGGGCCGGTCCCTGTGTGACTGTGGCTACGTCCTTTACCAGGATAGGGACATTGTCGACGACTTTGACGACGCTGGCTTCAATGTCAGCGACATCTCTGATGAAGCCGATGCCGCGAATGAAATACTCTACACGGTTTAATTCTATTGCTTTGGCACCTACGTCGATATTTGAGGATTTGACGGCGTGATAGACATCCGCAAAGTTTATATCATAGGCTCGCATGGCGTCGGGATCTACGTCGATCTGGTATTCGCGTACGAATCCGCCAACAGAGGCGACTTCGCTGATTCCGTCTGCGGCGAGTAGGGCGTAACGGACGTACCAATCCTGTATGGTTCGCAATTCCTCAAGGTTCCACCCGCCGGCAGGTTTGCCGTCAGGGTCACGGCCCTCCAATGTGTACCAGAATATCTGGCCCAGTGCGGTAGCGTCCGGTCCGAGCGCGGGTCGGACATTCGGGGGTAAAGTGCCCGCCGGAAGCGAGTTGAGCTTTTCGAGTACCCTGCTGCGTGACCAGTAGAAGTCAATGTTTTCCTTGAAGATTATGTAGATGGAGGAGAAACCGAAAAACGAATAGCTGCGAATGGTCTTGACACCCGGTACGCCCAGGAGCGATACGGTGAGGGGATAGGATATCTGGTCCTCGACATCTTCGGGAGAGCGTCCCATCCATTCCGTGAAAACGATCTGCTGGTTTTCGCCGATGTCAGGGATCGCATCTACGGGAACGGGTTTGCGCATAAGACCGCCAACTTCCCAGTCAAAAGGCGCAACTATTATGCCCCAAAAAATCACAAATATAACAAGCAATGCGACTACAAGTTTGTTCGTCAGGCAGAAACGAAGCAGTTTGCCCATCAACGATCTTTGCTCGGCTGTTTGCTCAGAAGAATGTTTATCGTCCATGTTATTTATCTTCCTTTTCCCAGATATCTTTGACGCTGATAACTTCCTCGACACCTCCGCATCGCAGCATCATCTGGCCGAAATACGGATTGCTCGTCTGCTTATTGTCCTGTAGCCAGCTTGCACCGGTGTTATCGAATGCCATCGGGCAATGCAGCACATAGAAAGGCAACTCGCCGGTTGAACCGAAGTGTTTTGCTGTTTTCGTTAATTGCTGTGACACCAGATAGAAATCTTCACGGAGTAGCTTTATGTCCTTATTGTCGTCGGCTTTAGAAAGTATTGCCTGCATCTGCATAGAAGTTTTCATCCATTTGTCGTGGTCCTGACTGCTCAGTAATTTCATATCCACCGCTTTGATCGCAGCCAAAGTCTTATTCGCTGAGGCAACCATTGATTTTTCATCGTCATCTGCAAGAGCCCTCATCATCGCAAAATAACCGTCAAATACCTTAGCTAACTGTCCGCGGAAGCTGCTGTCTACTGTCCTTGTTTCGAGACGGGTATGTTTTTCATGTTCTGCAGGTTCGGTTGAATTTGCCGGGCTCATCATGCTTGGTTTTGCCAGTATCTGAAGGCTGCTGTCGATCTTGAAATTGCCCTGGACAACAACAAGTTCACCTTCGCCGAGTCCCTGGCGGACAAGGTAATAATCGCCGGCTCTTGGTCCTAATGCGATTTCTCTGCCTTCATAAGTCGGCTTATCGGCATCTGGTACCTTCACATATACAACCGCACGTTTGCCCGTTATCAGCACGGCGGTTGCCGGTATGACCAGTGGCTTTTCCACTACAGCCGCCTCGTCACTTACATACCCAAGCATTTCGGTCTGGACCAGCGGCATTTTACAGATATCACACTTGCCGGCGGTATCTTTGATGATCTCCGGATGCATCGGGCATATCCATTTGTCTACCAGACCAGCGTCCATAATGCGTCCGCCGCTTGCCACCTGGGATCGGACAATGGCTTTGACGAACATACCGGGCTTTAGCCTGCCGTCCAGGTTGGAGACGTTTACACGGATCTTTACCGTTCGGGTCCTGTCGTTCAATATCGGGTCGATAAAGCTGATCGTCCCTTTGAAGATCTGACCCGGATAAGAGATCGTCGTGAACTCCATTTCCTGACCGTAACGCAGCCACTCAAGATCGGACTCGTAAGCGTCGAGCTGTACCCATACTTTTGAAAGGTCGGCAATCGTGTAAATCTTTGTGCCGGTTTGAACATACATCCCTTCAACGGCGTTTTTATGGATAACGATGCCGCTTGTCGGAGAGTAGATCGTCATGTGATCCTCGACCTTACCGGCTGTTTCAATTTTGGCGATCTGTTCGGAGGTCAGACCCCAGAGCCTTAGCTTTTCACGGACGGCGGTAACTGTAGATTCGCTCATCTCCCGCATGATACCGAGTTCGGTCTTCTGGATGTTTTTGACCGCTTCAAGGGCTTGCAGCAATTCTTCCTGGGCACTTATCAACTCAGGACTGTAAAGATGAACCATGTGATCGCCTTTGTTGACCGGTACCCCCGTATAATCGACGTATAGCTTATCCAGCCTTCCCGGCACCCAGGCAGTAATATAGGCAAGATTTGTTTCATCGTAATCTACCTTGCCTACCATCCGAACGATGGCGGTTACAAACTTACGCTCTACCGGCGCAACTTCGATATCCATCAATGCCTTCGCGTTTTCACTGACCGTAAGTTGCGGCACACTATCGTCCGTCCCGCTGTCATCGGTCGAAAGCGGTATAAGAGACATGTTGCAGATCGGGCACAGCCCCGGTTTGGGCAGTTTGATCTGCGGATGCATAGAACATGTCCATATCTGGGCCTTAGTTTCGGTATGTAAATGCTCAGACTTTTCGGCAGGCTCCGATTTACCGAGCCTTCCAAGCCAAAAGCCTACCGCCAGTGTAACAACCAACAGCACCAGTATCACTGGCCCACTTCTAACTTTAAATGTTTTGGTCACAAATCCACTACTAAAACCAAGATGTTTTTTTATAAAATTTTTCATATATTGCGTCCTCAAAAGTTATTGAACTTTTTGTTTCTCTGTTACTGTATCTTGTGCCCGACCAACATTTCGAGCTTAGCCAACCACTTTGCCCTGTCGGTAAGAGCCCGCTCTTTGGAAAGTGCAAACTCCAGCAGGATACGCTGGGCATCTATCAGATCGGTAAAGCTGCTTTTGCCGGCCCTGAATCCTGACTCCGTTACTTTTAAGGATTCCTTAGCCTTTGGAAGCAGGGCGTTACCATAAAGATCGACCTTTCGCCCGGCATCTCTGAACCGGTATATCGCCATTTTAAGCTCTGCGCTAAGTGAATTGGCCTTCTGCGTCTTATTCCGTTTTGCCGCATGATACAGACTCTTGGCCTGACGAACCGAGGCATCATATTTTTCACGCCAAAGCGGAATAGTCATCGATAGCGAAGCAATGACCGGATCCTTACCGTTATCATTGGGATTGCTAGCCAGCGAATCGCCTGTATCGATAAAACTTACGCCAAGAGTGAAATCAGGATAGTAGTCCTTATCGGCAAGGGCGATGCTCTTTTCATTTTGTGTTATTCTGAAATCAAGAACTTTGAGTTCAGGATTTTCAGTGATAAGTCTTGCAAGCAGTTCCTGGTCGGCTACATCAACCTCATCAAATTGAATTCCTGTTGGCGATGGGATATCTGTTTCGACCGGACGGTTCAAGGCCGCATTAAGCCGGGCCACAATGGGCTGTTGTAAATCGAGCAGTGTTCTGTAACGATCTTCAAGCTTGCCCATTTCGACCTGTGCGCGAATAACGTCCGGGTGCGATCCCGCGGCGGTCTTGTAACGGCTCCTTGTTACGCTTTCGAGATGCTTGACCAAGCTGACGTTTTCCTTAGTAATATCAATGCTCTTTGCGAGGTAGTAGTATTCGTAATACGCATCCTTGACTTCGTAGAAAAGTTTTAGCTTTACCGCTTCATAACGCTGTTTGGCTGCGTTTGCCGCTTCAAGTGCAACATCACCTTTCAAGTCAAGTTTGCCGAACCATGGAAAAGCCTGCGAAATACCAAAGCTCTGCTGCTGGGGCCCGACTCGCGTCTCTACTTCTTCGATAAAATACTTGTAGTTAAATCGCGGGTCCGGCAGTGCCTTAACCTGTGGAACCCGGTCAAGGGCGGCTTTGAATCTATTAAATGCAGCTTTAAGTCCCGGGTTATTCAATGCCGCATACGCAAGATAATCCGAAAGCTGCGAAGAGTCGTTCAACTCTAAGGGAACCGAAGTATCCGCCTTTGCGGTCTTCGACAATTCTGCGCCATTATTTACCCGGTGATATTCATGAAACCCGGTTTGCTCATTTTCTGCCTGACAACCCGCACCAAACAAGCAAGCCAATACCGCCATGAATGCTAATTTTTTCAGTTTCTTCATTTTTTGCGCCTTAAATGGAACAAGCTTATATAACCGTAAATACCATAATATATAACACTCTGCACCTGAAAATATCGGTTATTTCCACTTTTCCATTCAAAAATAGGGCTGGGAGGCGGGATATGAACCTCCAAGCCCTACAAAAAACCACAAACATCAAGCAGCAGGTAAGTGTTTGTGTCCAGCATTATTGTGTAGAAACCGGTATAAGCTTCATGTTGCACAGTGGGCACGATCCCGGCTTGGGCTGCTTGATCTGTGGATGCATAGAGCATGTCCAGACTTTTTGAAGTGTCGGCTTCACTTTAGCCAGTTTCGCCTCTTTCTTTCTATCGCTGAGTTTATCCCAGGTGGCGGGACACCCTCCACAACAGAGTGCGATTTTTTGCCCCTTGTAGTCGCGTATGAGGTTGTCGGTAACCTTGTCCGGTCTGATGGGTGAACCCATGATCGGGCAGCGAACATTAGCAAACTTAGGTTTTACGAGTTTGCCTATGCCCGCGTTAATCGCGGCAAGCATCTTTTGAACTTTATGCAGTTCCGCCAATGCGGTCTTTTTATCCCCCGCTTCAATAGCTTTAATAGCCTTGTCTATGGACTTAGAGGTCATTGGCAGATGTCCAGAGTGTATCTTTTCAAGGCTTAACGGTTTCGCCTGCATGTGTTTTTTCATGTCCATCTTGCCATGATCTCCATGCCCGGCTTCAGCCTTATTCATAGTGGATTTTTTATGGTCTGAATGACATGAACTGGCTTGAGCCATAGGAAGCATCACTACAGCTATTACAGCAACACAAATGATACTAACAATCACAACGAACCTTGCTTTACTCATTTTTGTTCTCCAAAATAATGTTTAATTCTCATAAATACTTAGAAACGGTACGTTCCGTCTGTTTTTATAACGAATCAACAGGCTAAAACGTTCCATCAAAATTATATGGTAGTCAGGTCACAGGTACAGGTGCCGTCCCGGACGAGATATATACCATGCCGGCATATATTTGCTCCACCGCTGTTTCGTGAAAGTGGCGATCCACGGATTCCCAGGGCTGACCCTCGAAGTAATCAAAGCTCAGCCCAAATGGTCGCCCGAAACCTACGAAGAGCTTAAGCAACCATAATGGCCACCGCTCGGGGTATTTACCATCCAGGATTGCCAACCGACCGCCCGGAACGAGAGCATGTGCGACTGTTTCGATCACACGGTCATACTCGACCAGGAAGCCGAAAACACCTGTCGACAGAACTTTGTTAACACCTTCCGGAAAGTTATACTCCTCTATATCTGACTGGACCAATTCTACGTTTTCCCAGCCAAAGTGCTCAATCCTCTCCTGCGCACATGCAAGCATTCCAGGAGTTAAGTCAACTCCGATCAACTGGCCCTGGGGTCCTATTTGCTCGATAATATGTGAAAAATTCAACCCTGTACCGCAACCGAGTTCGACAACACGGTCCCCCTTTTTAAGCTGTAAGAGTTCTACAGCACGACAACGATAGTCGTCTATACGAAAGCCCATGAGGCGATAAAGCTGCATGAAACGGTCATAATATTTTGCTCCTGATTGATACTTCGCCTGGGTTTTCTGTTTTTGTAACACCATTGTTTTGTCTGATTGAATTATTTCTCTTTTTCAGGGATCAGTCTGCTCAGCAGATCCGTCAGGTACTCATGTGAGATCTCGCCGACCGCACAATATGTATAATCACCGATACGCACAGAAACCATATCACATTTTGCGAAGGCACTTTTCCAGTATGTATGCCCATCCCTGGTAAATTTGCCCTCAATACCGAGCGATTTCGCTTTATCGGTTACCACAACAATGCTTATAACGCCTTCCGGCGTGTCTACAACGTAGCTGCCGACAACATCCCCCTGAAAATGCCTGACACAGCAGCCCCGCAGCTTTAGTCCTTGTCCGGTTTTTGGAATACGAAGATCGAACCCGAGCTTTTCATTGAAATACGAAGCCAGCTTTTCGGGTTCGGATTCGCTGTGGAATTCATGGTCGCCGGAAAGGTTTTCTTCATGGATATGGGCAAGCTCGGCTTTTCTTTCAGTCGCCATTGCCGGCTGATAGGATGCCTGCATCATCAAAAGCGGCACCAGCACCATCATTGCCGCCGCCGCCGATATCGCCGTGGCCCATCCTCTCCAATGGGCGCGCAGATCGAATATGTTTCGTGAAATGCTTTTTTCCTCGGCATCGGCCCGGGCATTTATCTCAGTACGGATACTGTCAAGCAGTTCCTGCCCTGGTTTGATACTCTCAAAAGCGGTGTCCAGGCGGCCGGCCAGACTTCGCATTTCTGTCAGTCGCGCCCGGCACAACCGGCAGCTTTTAAGGTGATCCGGTTCTAACTCATACCCGCCCATTATTTGCTCTAATTGTTCATCGGTAAGGTGATCCATTATTCACCTCCAGCAAGACCTATTTCTCTGGCATATTCTAACAACTGGTTCTTAAGTTTCATCCGCCCCCGACTTGCTCTGCTTTTGACCGTTCCGACGGCGACATCCGTTATCTCGGCTGCCTCATCCTGACTGAAACCTTCCACGTCGACCAGATAAAGCGTAAGCCTCTGTTCGGCCGGAAGAGACAGCAAAGCCTTTATGACCTGTTCATCTGAAAAGTTCTCTAACAGATCCGTCGAATCGGTCCATTCGGTTTCATTTACTTCTACTGCTTCAACCGCAAGATTCTCATCAAGCGGGACCTGTGTTCCGGCGGTTCTCTGACGTCGAAGCTGATCGATCCATGTATTTCGCAGGATACGCATCAGCCATGCTTTGCAGTTTGTACCTTTTTTAAAAGAACCAAAATTCTTAAACGCCTTCAAAAATGCTATTTGCACAATATCCTCAGCCGTATCCCTATTCCCGCAAAGGGCAAGGGCCGCTCTGTACATCGCATCCAGATGTATCAATGCACTGCTTTCAAAGTCATTTTTGGCATTCATAAGCTGCTGCAAGCCTGTGTCTACATTCTAAACGTCTCTAACCGCCGATTCGTTCCATGAATATTTGGGCATGGACGCTCGTTTATAGCTCATTAGCCCGGAAATGTCAAATATGTTGAAAGTTGCCGATGCAAAAAAGAGGGAGCGTGCAGAGAAATGTCGATTTGATACGAAAAACGTCTCCGAATGGCCCTGGATCTGCGATCTTGGCTGTGGAAACAAAAAAAAACGATAACACCCTGTAAAACAAGATGTTATCGTGCTATAGTTTCAAGTTCGCAACAAATTGTTACGGGTTTTAATCCCTAAAACCCGCCATCCATTGCGGCCAGACTGCGCCCGGCAGTGTCTGGGCGTTGTGGATATTACTGTTTTACTTCTTTATCCAGGTATATGGCGTCCAGTTAAAAGTTCCATCAGTATATTCATTGTGTGTTTCAAAATTTCGGTGCCATTTAAGCGCCCATAAGTTTTTGATGGTGACATGCCTGACAGTCGTATCGAGAAAAAGGACATTGACGCCCCAACTGTGCCTATTCATGCAAACGGGTTCCATTGCCCGCCACCAGCCGCAGGTATCCGGTGTAGAAAGCGGCAAACTATAAGGCCCGGTATGATCCGGCGCGACAGCCATATGAGCAGAGTCCACGAGCAAAGGTACATTAAACGCACCTGAGACATCCATTGAGCGATAGGTATTTACTATTGCGCACCCGCCGTTCTGACTCCAATATGTTGTCGTGTAAGTCGGTGGGGGATTGCAGCACCACTCATTTAGACCGTAACTGCCGAAAGGGACATCATCATCCCATGAGGAGCCCGATGCCGGCCCCCAATCCAGAAATGTAGTCCCGCGTACACCATTAATATTTCCATCATAGGGCTTAGAAGAAGGGCATCTTCGAATCTCAGGTTCCGGAGCATACGGGTATATGGCACCCCTCCAATAAGCCGCAACACCGGAGACGCCTCCACCGCTAGGACCCTGAGTAAGACTGCCATTGTTGTCATAGGCGTAGAGTTTAAAGGCCAATCCCCACTGTTTTAGATTGGACTTACAGATCGTTGCCTGGGCTATTTCTTTGGCTTTGGCTAAAGCTGGCATCATTATCGAGAGCAACAGCGCGATAATGGCGATCACCACGAGCAATTCTATCAATGTGAATCCATTTTTCTGTCGGGCAACTAACATGAAATACTCTCCTTATATGGAACACCGTATATCATATATAGCCGTAAAAGCCACAATAAAATTCTTTTGCACACTCATTTTTAAATATAACATTTTCCCAAAACAAAAGTCAAGGGTTTTATGGAATTTCTTCGCAGTTGATCCAGTTATAAGTTCTTGCCAAAAAAAGCTTTCTCTACAAAAGAAAGCACGCGAAAAAACGCCATTTTTGGCTCTGGAAACAAAAAAACGATAACACCCTGCAAAACAAGATGTTATCGTGTTGTGGTTTCAAGTTCGCAGCAAATTGCCACGGGTTTTAATCCCTAAAACCCGCCATCCATTGCGGCCAACCATAGCCCGGCAGTGTCAAGGGGTTGTGGGTATCAAAGTTTTTATGCCACTTGAGTCCCCAGAGTTCTTTAAGCTCGACTTTTTTGACGGACAGGTCGAGAAAGATGCCATGTACGCCATTACTGTGGCGGGGAACACAGACTATTTTCATTGAATTAGTCCCCCATCCATTTTGATCATCCGGAAAGTTCGGCGGGGCATCGGTATCTAAAGGGATAGTATCTACAAACAGACCATCCATAAACAGGGGGACATTATATCCGGCTGCTGCAGAGGTTTTTCTCCATACATTATTGAGAGAAAAGCCCCAAAGGCTGGTGGCTGACGGCCCCGGGTTGGAACACCACTCGTTAATGGCATAGCTACCCGTTGCATGATCGTCCCACCATGTACCGCTTGTCGATGGCCCGAAATCCCCCCATTGCTCATACGTCTTGCCATAGTCTGACCCAGTATAAGTCATATTGTCATCGGTCGGGTCCGGTTTTGTGGCAGGGCAGTCCCGCAGATCTTGGCCCTCAGAGTAATCCACAGTTGCGGTCATCCAATATGCCTGCTTTGTCGTGAGACCGTCTCCAGAGACACTTTGCACAAAGCTGTCATCATAATCATATGCGTACAGCGTGTAGATGAGAGCCCACTGCTTTAGATTGGACTTGTCAACAACTCCCTGGGCCAATAACTTGGCTTTGCCCAAAGCGGGCATCATTATCGAGAGCAACAGCGCGATAATGGCGATCACCACGAGTAGTTCTATCAATGTGAATCCGTTTTTCTTTCTGACAACGAACATGAGATACACTCCTTATTCTGCACACCACATATCATATCTGGCCGTAAAAGCCACAATAATCCTTTTGCTTACTTACTCACTTTCAAATATAGCATTTCCCAATAACTATGTCAAGCTATTTATGGTAAAATTTCCGCGCAGTTGATATCGTTTGGATTTGTGCAATCCTTCCATTCTTTGGACATTATAGCCACATCCAGGTAATTAACAAAACCATCGTTATTGACATCAGCAGATTCAAAGGCACCGAAAGCATAGATCTTGCCGCTGTCGGTGCTGACGTAGAGGCCTCCGTTTGCCACAGCCAGGCCGCTTGCCCTGCCGCTTATAGGGGCCGACCAGAGTTGATCGCCGTTGCTGATGTCAAAGGCGGCAACGGCGTCATCTCCGCCGGCAAAGAGCATGTTACCGGCCAGGATCAAGGAATATCGATAAGAACTTGAGACGGTCCACTCGGTTGTTCTTGGGCTTCTCTGAAGCTTAATGAGTTGGGTGTCATTGCAATAATATCCATAGTTGCCGTCTACTACGAGGTAGTTACCTTCCACAGCGCCAATGACAGGTGTGCTTATATAATTCGAGGCGCCACTAAAGTAGGGGCCATTAGCCAGAGTGTTATCGATTATGAGGGCATAAGTGCCGGTAACGCCAATTGTTCCGGCTCCACCACCATTTGACAGATTATATCGCCATGCCGGTCGCTTGCCCGAGGGTACGAAGAGATTGTTTGACGGTGCAGAAAGCAGATACCCCTGGGGCGGGGCACTTGGCGTAACCGTCCAGCCACCGGTGCCATTGGATGCGTCGCGGGCACACAGATAACGGCTCAATCCCGTTTTTGCCCCGTGGAACATCCCGGCTGCCCAATATACTGTCCCGCTCTCGACCAGTACCGATGTCCTGACAGGTGCTACCGAGGACATTCTGCCGTTAATGAACATCAGATCGTTACTGGAAGTTGCGCGCTCTTTCCATGTCAAGGAGCCGTTTACAGCATCAAGACAATAGACATATCCGTCATCACTGCCTGCATATACTTTGCCGTTATCGACCGCCGGTGCGAAGCGAACCGGTCCGCCGGTGAAATATTGCCAATTTAACTGACCGGTTCCGGCATCGAGAGAGACTATCTTGTCGCTGTTGGATGAACCATAGTATAGCGAATCACCCACTACCGCCACATGATAGGCCATGTCATAGGCTACTCTGGTCCTGTGACCCAATGTTCCACCCCAGAAATTGTGCATAGCCGGAGTTTCGTTCCATGCAGGTGCCGCTGGCCGCAGGGTGTCATGGACCCATGCCTGGCCCAATGGCACACTCAGTTGCTCTGAGGTTACCCCGCTGCGGTTGTTATCGTGCATGTAGGACGGCCAGTCCCCTGCATGAACCAGTGGTACTGAGGATACCAAAACTGTCACCACCAAAAACCAGCGCCAGCACATTCTGTCAACTTTTTCGTTTGATCGCTTTATTTTCATCGTTAAACCTTGCTTATTTGCATTATGATTCTTTTAATTATTCACTAATCAGGCACAAATGCCAGAGACGACTGGATCGTGTAACTACATTCGCATCCCGATGCACTTTCCGGGATCAATAACATTCCGCCTGCCGGGATCATGTTTATCCAGCAGCCGGGGCGTATCTCACTTACCACCGTACTGCCGCCGGTACTGCCCAGCGTGTACATTTGCGGATTGCCGTTACGTCCGAACAGATGCGTCGGACATCCCGATTGAGTGCCGCAGTTACCACGTGACATACCGAATGCCGAAGTAGTGCCATCGCTCATGTTCACCTTGTAATAACGTGAGTAAAGAGTTCCGCCAACGAAACATGGATGCTGATCCTGTTCGCCGTGCGAACCACCGCTGCCGCCTTTATAATAATCGCTCGACCAAAGCAGCGAACCATTGCTGGGGTTGTAAGCCCTCTGTTCATAGCGATAACCCGGATCGCTCCAGGTACCAACAGCCACGAGCTTGTTGTCAGAATAACTCAAATAGGCCACATGCTGGAAGGGTAGATCGATCAGTACGGCGTATGATTCTGCGCCCGTGGTGCGGTTTAGCTTGACGAGATACTCATTACTTCCGGAAAACAGGGTGGCCGCCGGTACTCTGCCGTCACTGTCACTGATGGCGGTAGAATTGCGGCTTTCGATGAAGTAGATATAATCACCATCAATTACGATACAGGGATTAATGATAACACTTCCACCGCTTCGCTCATAGGTCCACAGGATCGTGCCGGTAATTCTATTCCTGCCAAACAGATAGCGACTGGTTGCTATCGGTTGATTGTCGAAGTAAACATGGTTAATGTCGGACCTGCTGTGGCCAATGAGAGAGGCACCATTTTTCTGGCCGCTGCCGTATATTTTGTCACCGACTACGGCGACATAACCCCAGTTGAGCTGTCCGATGCCGCTTACGTTCGGAGTGGTCAGGTGAACTGTCGGTGTTCCGGTCTTTACTTCAAGGCCTACACAGTTCTTTTGGTTTGCGACATAGACATAGTCATCCGTCATCACCACCCAGCCGGTATCTTTGAGGATCGCCACACGTGCAGCCTTGGGGACGATCACATCCCAATAACGTGTTCCATTGTATGCGTCATAGGCCATTACTCTGCCAACGCCATCGCCGGGTTCGGCAACGGCACCATCACAACCGTCGATCCCGGGTGTTACGATCATGCCATTTTTATAAAGTGAGGCTTGCGGGCGATTGTGCCGGTCAACAATAAACCTCGGGCCGGGTTGACCGTACCATAATAATTTCATACTGTTGGTTATATTTGCTTCGCTGGACGCAGCGGTATTGGCCACATCGCTGTAATAATGCGTCCATTCACCTGCCCCTGCCAGCGCTGCCCGGTTTACTCGTGACCACAAACCGTTACCATCGCTGGTTGTGCTATAACTAACACTCCCGGCAGTGAGCCAGCCTTCCAGAGTCCCCTGTGTCAAAGAACCGCCGGATGGACGGCCTAAGAACGCTACGCCCCCATCGGGACGTAAAATGCGGAACATCTCCGCTGCCGTACCCGGGCAGTTGGCATCTGCTATCATTTCGTCGGAAACTATCAGGTTCGCCGCGTAATCCCGAAGGTCGAGGCTCGATAGCGTCCCCTGCAATACCGATACGCGGGCGCCATAGATCCCGGCTTGGTCCAATTTGTCCCTTGCGGTGGCGACTTTGGCGGAGTTTTCTTCCAGTCCAAGTACCTTCAGTTCACTGCGTGTGGCAATTTCGTATGCCAATTGTCCTTCACCGCAACCGTAGACAATGCAGACACCACGCTTGATCCCGGTAGTATCCAGAATGTGCTGGGCAGCGGTACCATAGTTCAAAGGGTCACTTGTATATGGTGATGCGACAGCCGGAAGCGAGCCCAACTCATAGTCAAAGGCCGAATAGAACTGTAAGGTATCACCAGTGACACCGCCAGCGATTGCGCGATAACTGTACGAATTCTGGGGTCGGATGTCAATTGTTACCGTATGATCGGTTCCGACAATCGGGTCCTCGGCTTCTTCACTGAGGCTGCCGTCGACGCCGTATTCCAGTTTCGATGTTTCCGCTGAGGCCGTCTTCCATGAAACGGTGACTTTCCCCTGTTGTTTGAAGTGGACATACGGCCCGACAGTGATCTCAGAGGCATTACAGAAACCGACCAGGAAACCAGCGATAAGCACAACCATTAAAATTTTCATTTGTTTTATATTATTCATTCGACGTTTTCCTTAAAACCAACTTTTATTAAAACAGCATCAAAACTCTCTAAATTCTTCATCGTTAAATATTCTCGATCCTATGGCTGTATGTACATCCATTTGTTGGCAACTATCATAAGGTCAAGTATATCTACATAGCAGCTTTTGTCAACATCCGCTTCCAGATAACCCCAATCGCCGCAGATCATTTCATTGTCATATACCGCAACCGCGACCGAGTTAATAGCTATATCGTCATAATCACTATCAACGCTTTGAGAAACATGTGTCATTATGGTCGTATGCGGGTCATCACTGCCTTCATAGACTGCATCGTCATCGGCGGTGATGGTTATTGTCTGTGGAATGTTCCAGTTCCCACTGGGGTCTGCTGTAAACGTCAGTACTCGCGCAACGCCCACCCCTGCCCCAATATCGATCTGGCTGTCACCCGGAGTGACGGTGATCTGCACGTCATTTGCCGGTGAACTGTGAAGAACCATATCATAGCTGTCAGTGGCGCCGTCTTCGTCAACTTCGGTGTTGCCAAGAGATTCGGTTATCAAAACAGACGGGATGTTGCCTAAGGGGTTGGTTTGTAAATAGGCGATCTCGTCTGTGGTTAGTGCCCGATCCCAAACGGCTACCTCATCGATAATGCCGTTATACCAGTAGTCCTCATTGTCATCGTGGTATCTTCCAATCTCAAATTCTGAAGCGGGGCTATAATCGATCGGTGTGTTTTCGCTGACGCTTGCCACTTCTGCACCGTCAACATAAAGCCTCGTTGTAATACCGTCGTTGGTGAGCATCACATGATACCATGCCCCGGTGGGGTAAGCGGTAGCATCACTGAAATAGCTTATAACGCCGTCACTGCCGCAGACGCCGGCTCCGAAGCTGGAAGCATGGGTCATAAGAATATAACCGGCCTCGGTGCTGCCACTGTCATGGATACTGGCAGCTATACCTACCCAGCTTCCAAAACTGTTGGGCTTTGCCCATGCCGAGACAGTCAGAGTCGTACTCGGTCGTAGATCGCTGGTGATACCGCAATCGACGTAATTTGTGCTCCCGTTAAAATCCAGTCCGCCCCCGAATTTACCACCGGTCCAGCCGGCTCCATAGATGGAACCGTCATTGCTGTTGGTTGACATATCTGCTGCCGTTGAGCCGGAACCATCGTCCATCGGCCAGTATCCTACCAAACCATCGGTGATAGTATCACCGCTCGTATCGATTACGGTTGTCGCCGCCATGTTGTAAGCATAATACGTTGTATCAGTTGCGGGAGAATCCAAACCAGGAAATGCAGCAGGGTTAGCTACCCAACACGCTTGCCATCCTGCAGCGGCATCCATATAACTATTATAAGTAAAACCCGTTGCACCTTGGGTATACCAGAAATCTCCGTCACCATTTGCTGTTGTTGCCGCAAGCACATACCAATCGGTTCCGGTCTGTGGATAAAGTGTCACCGGCAGAGCCAGACCCACCCACCTGAATCCATCGGATAACACAGCATCGGTCCCGGCAAGAACCGTAGCCTCAGCGATAACCGCACCGGTCGCACCGTCATCATTTGATTCATAGATACGAATTGTATGACTTGCCGCCAAACCGTCGTCGTCATCATCATAGAACGCCAGCTTGTCAATGGACACTTCCTGGTCCACACGAAAACGCATTCCCAAATTAAAGGGACCATCATTTCGCAAAGTGCCGCTCGGACCAGCAGCCGGCTGGATCAGGATCGTCTCAGTCGCAGGCGGGGAAGTGGCCGCTGCTGTAGTAGTAACATCAACATCATCAAGATAAGTGACGCCACGCCCGTAAATCGCGATCCCGATGTTCTTGCCGGCATCGGCTGCGGTGGCAATGTACGAGAATTCGTACTGGGTCCACGTCTGCAAATTGGCTTCTACGGCCACATCGTAATATCGAACCGCTAACGTAGTACCCCAGCCGTCATTGCCGGTGCCATCGGTGAAATACAGATATGTACCCTGACCGGCGCTGGTGGTCGTCAGCCAAGCGGAAAGCGTATAAGTCTCGCCTTCGACATAGGTATCTGTCAGTGACTGGTAAATATAGCCGGCGTTCAGGTCAACCCAGCTGGGACCAGACCTACCAGTTCCAACAGGTGTGTAATTATTGGCTACCCAGGGAGTACCGCCCGAGGACCAGGGATGTCCATTCCACACGGTATTACCGGCAGTATACTGAGTGGGAATATAGTCCCAATTACCAGGGTTCGCGGCACCGGCATCTTCAAAGCTTGCATCGGGAACGACAATAGCCATTGCGCTGCCGGCCATTAAGCCGACAAAAATCAACAGTAATGCAAGCTTTCTTTTCATGATACCGTCCAACCATATGACTTACTCTTATAGTTTACACTTAACTATTCGTCATGTCAAGAGATTTGTCATTAATTTAATCCTACTCACTCAGTATAAAAAATAGGGGACAGCACCGGATTTACCCGGTACTGTCCTCCTTTTAGATCAAACCTCTATTTCCGGGCTATTAATCATCATCAAAAGCCCTTCCAATAGTTCAGTTTATTACGGGCATCCTGCCGCTACTGGATAACGCGTGCAATTGAGCCAATCTGAAGCAAATACGACCGCATCATACCCATCAACATAGCAATCCGGCACACCTGGTATCGGTCCGCTAACATCAAGCGGATCATTCTCAGGACAGAACGCCACGTTGCCGTTTTGATCATAATAGGTCGCATGGAGTTGTTCGACCGTTCGGCTGTAGTTGTAGATCTTGACATCGTCGATATCGCCATCAAGGAATCTCCCTGCGCCGCCGTCGCTGCCAATAAGCGTTGCGGTATTAAACGACAAGCTATCATGCGTGACAGTATCGTCCACGAAAGCAATGCCATTAAGATACACCGTTACTTTGGCAGGCTCAATGATCAGGGCCACAAACGACCAAAAGCCGTTAGCAACATTAAGATCAGTAACTGTCGCCCAATAGCCACCGTTCCACATGTATCTCAACTCATTCGCGGCCGTGCCGCTATTAACAATGTGGAATCCGAATTGGGTCGTATCACGGCAAACGACTATACCGTCAAAGTCATCGGCATCGTTGGCTGGTTTTATCCATGCGGTAACCGTCATGGTATTGGTGTTGAGATCCATGGCTGGAACAGAGATATAGTCGTCGACACCGTCAAGGCTAAGAGCTCCTGTGCCAACCTGACCAGCGACCGCATCGGCGGTGAAATCAAGGCCGCCTGTCAGCGTACCAGGGTAGAGGGCGTATATGTTAGAAACTGTAGCAGAATCGGCAGCGGTAGTACCGCTACCCTCTTCCAGTGCCCAGTATGCTACCTCTCGCTTGGTCATTAACCTGGCCGTGTTGGAGGTGTCGTCGGTTGCACTACCTGTTCCCACGCAGTAGTAATAGGCCTCATCGCCAGCGGCAAGTGTTGCACCGGTCAGAGTCAAAGTATCCGTGTTTGCTCCTGAAATAGTCAGAGATCCAAAGGTACCATCTGCAAGCGGAGTGTCAAAATTAAAATCATTGGTGGTGTCGGTAGACACATACCATTCGTAGGCGGTAATATTCGCCCCGCTGACACTGAATATCGCGGTGCCCGCATCATCGATCAACTGGTCCTGAGGATGCGTACCTATGACCGGTAACGTATAAATCTCAAGCGTCACGTCATCGATCCAGGTGTAATACTCTCCAAAGATGGAGATCCCGATGGGCTTGCCCGCATCAGCAGCGGTGGCTACGTACACGAAAGAGTACTGGCTCCATGTATGCGCAGGGCCCGCTATTGGTAAATCAATGTCTCCGGAACCCCCCAAAACACCCGGTCCGTCCCAGCCGGTATACTCAGTATCGGTGAAACGAAGGTACAGCCTCTCGCCGTCCCGATCTGTCGTCGCCCAGATGGCAAGTTCATAGGCCGTGCCTTCCACATAGGTGTCCGTCAACATCTGGTGAATGTAGCTATAGTTCATGTCAACCCACATCGTTCCCGAATGACCCGCACCAGGATAGAAGGCAATGGCATCGACGAAACTGTCATTGTCGGCGATCCAGGCAGTGCCTTCACCAATAGTCATATTGGTCCACGCACTGGTCACATCATTGACATAGTCCCAGCCTTCGCCGGGTCCATACGGGCCATCAAGTACGATCGCCTCAAAGTCACCATCCGGAACGACAATAGCCATTGCGCTTTGCGATAGGGCTAACACGCCCATGACCGCAGTTAATACTATTACTCGAAATAACAATTTACTCATCTTAAAATCCTCCACAAAAAGTTTTTATTAGTTAGTACAGTAAGACCTTTCAATTTTCCGTTATTTCGGACTAACAGTCTCCTGCTGGATACAAATTACAATCCATCATCATTTCCGCAAACGCTGCAAAGTCAGTAAGGTTAATAATACAGTCGTCATTAGTGTCAAACCTTGGCGTCTCAAAACATGTCGACCATGTGGTGTAATACTCAGCATAATCATCGGCAACCTGCTCTCGACTAAGGGCATAACTATAGAGGCGAACATCGTCGATCGTACCCCTGAACCATGAGGGCCAAACAGTTCCTTCGGCTCCGTCGGTGCCTATAGCTATTGGGTAATTGGTATCCACGTTGCCTATAGCTGCCATAGATGTACTTGCCTGTACAAGACCGTCGACATATAGCGTTGCATTGCCGTCGCGGTCATGGGTCACAGTCATCATATGCCATTGGTCATCGTTTAAGGCAGGTGTCGCCAGGTCTATGTCGGAACGGTTGCTGCCGTCACCGATGTTCCATTCGGCTGAGTCATAACCGCTGTTGGTATCAACATCTATTACCCAACCGCTATTTCCGCCGCTATCCCAGTCCTTGTTCGAGACGACAGCCGGGTCATAAGCGCTAGCATTGCCATGGCTCGGAGCCTCGAAATCGGTGCCTTTGACCCAGGCAGATATTGTGAAATCGTCGGAACGCAGTTCAAGGTCATTGGCGTCATCGACTATAACAATATAATCGTGAATATGATTAGGGTCAGTAGCATGGTCCTGTACCAGATTAATTGCCTGACCGATGCCGTTGACACCCGTAACCCACGTGAAACCTGCAGTACCGGCAACTGCTGCTCCCAGGCTGCGAACATCTCTGGTAACAACCGCACCGTGAACCTTGTCGATCGAGATCGAGGTGTCATCTGCGTTACCGTCCAGAGCCCAGTGTGCCCACAGTCTCTTAGTCAATACCCTGGCTTTGGCGGAAGCAAGCGGATCCTCGGTGGGATTGTCGACCACACAGTAATACATGCCCTCTTCACCAACCTGAACATCTGCGATAGTCAGTGAAGCTGTTGTCGTATTGCTGTACTTGCCGGCATCGCTCAGGGGCGTAGACGCATCGTCTTTATACCATTCATATGTCGTGGCATTAACAGCCGTGCAGGTAAGAATTGCTTCCGTACCTGGATCCACGGTGGTGTCCTGCGGTGACGTTGTTATTACCATTCCAACCAGGTCAGTGAGTTCGCCGGGTGTCAGGGCATAGTTGTAAACCCTTACGTCATCGATGGTACCCATAAAGTAGTGATCTTCATTATCATCATTGAATCTGCCTATCTCAAATGTATCAGGTCCCGGATCGTAATCTATCGGGGTACTTTTCGCAACACTGTCTTTTTCCTCACCGTTAACATAAAGCCTGGTCGTGGAACCATCGTTAGTGAGCGCAACATGGTACCATTGGGCGGTGGAGTTACCTCCTCCGTCGAAGATATAGCTAATGCCACCATTACCGGTGACGCCTCCGCCAAAGGTACCGCCAGTGCCGGTCGTAAGCAGATAGCCTGCCTCGGTGCTGCCGGTGTCATGCAACATGCCGGCTATTCCTTCATAGTAACCATATCTGTCGGGCTTGACCCAGGCAGCTATCGTAATTGCTGTGGTAGGTCGCGGTCCCGTCCCGGCAACACAAGCAACATAGTCATCAACACCGTCAAAGCTAAGCGCGCCGCCGTCTCTACCGCTTGTCCATGTAGCCCCGCCAGTGACGGTGCCATTATTTGCATAGGTAGTAGTATCGGTAGCGATAGTACCGGAAGCATCATCCAGCTTCCACCAGCCCACCAGATCCTCAATTATTAAACCGGCAGCGATTGTTAGATCATTAACATCTTCGGTAGCATTGTACACATAGCAGAAGTAATAACCCTCATCGGGAAATCCTACGCCGGTCAGAGTCAAAGTACCCGTGGTTGCTCCTGAAAAAATTCCTGCATCTGTAAGTGTAGTATCATCTGCCGGGGTATTAGTGTTGGGGTCGTCAGACCTATACCATTGCCAGCCTGTAAGACCAATCCCTTCGACAGTAAACTCCGCAGTGCCGCCTGCTGCTATTAGCACGTCATCTGGTTCAGCAGTTATGAGGCGTAAAGTAGTAAAACTCCAAATTGGCCCGGGAGTTTTAATAACCAGGGAGCCGTCGCCGGGGATATTCGGTTCATAAGGATTCACCTGCCAGTAGTAGGTCGTCGCCAGATCAAGATCGGAAGATGGGGTCCATGATAGCAAAGCCTGCTTGCTTAATTTGAGATCCATTTCATTTGGATCGGTGCCGAACCGCACGTCGTAATATACTGGTGTGTAAGTATTCGGTGGTGAGCAGCTAACACCCGTGTTCAAAGGGATTTGAATCGCCCCGTTTTTGGGAGTTGGTTTGTTAGGGTTAGGACGGATGATGAAATTGGCAGCAGGAACACCCGTGCCGCCGGCGTACAGAGCGTCAATATCAGCCTGTACCAGCGCACGATCCCAAACCGCTACATCGTCGATCAGACCTTCATAAGGCAGCCACCAGGTGCCGGCCTGATAAACACCCATTTTGAAAGTATTTACAACTGGGGCTATGGGATAGGTGTAATTGAGGTCTCCACTCTCGGTGCCCATGGTGCCCGACGAAACCCCGTCGACATATATTGTAGAAGTTGTGCCATCATAAGTAAGGGCAATATGGTGCCAACTGCCTACTGCTGGAATTGCAGAGGCACTAAAGTAGCTTCCATCGACGACACTGCCACCGGAAACCCATGCAGAAATACTATCGCCGATTCCATTAACATAGTAGTCATCACATATTAGCGAATAACCTGACTCCTCAGCACCGGTGTCCCATGCAAACCCGGCCACCTGGCCGTAGTAGGGATAATCATCGAATTTGACCCAAGCTGAGACAGATACGGTTGCCGGCTTCAAAGAAGCGTCAGACCCGCAATCCACATAGGCCGAGACTCCGTCGAAGTCCAATGCGCTGCCGAACTTGCCGGGGACCCATGCAGGAACTATTCCTCCACCTTGCCCGGCCAGTAGCGAACCGTCATTAATGCCATCAACTTCGTCCGCTGTAGTAGTGCCGGTGTTCTCATCCATCGGCCAGACCGCGATCAGGCCGTCTCCGACAGCCGCCGTTGCACTTTGCGACAGAGCAAATATACTCACTACCGCACTTAATATTATTACTCGAAATAACAATTTACTCATCTTAAAATCCTCCAAAAAAAAATAATAAAAAATTTTCCACCCGAAACTCACATTACTTCCTTCGAATCTGTGCCTGTTTAAAACCTCCATTTCTTCTTAATTAAAATTAATGTCAATTCGGTTTATTTAAATACGCATTCAGCGAACCTGACAGCACTTTGCTGCCACCGGTCCACCTTTATCACTTAAACTAAATACTCTCTATCGGCGTTCATCGCCGTAATTACTCAATTAGATAACCGCCCGCAGGCGCAAGACTTCCATGAAAAAAAACGAAGTGCAAGAACTAAAATACATGATGACAGTAACATCACGAGCCTCATACGAACAAACACCCATTATGTCGTTTCTCCCGTACCTATCCTCTGTCCATGTTGTAGCCTGCGATTCTCCCAGTTGCACATTCTCCTTCGTACATCTTATTAGTAAAACTACAGCTTTTGGGATACAATAATCGCCTATCTACAACTATTACTTACTTTACTATAGGCCTTTACCCTCATATTGTCAACAAAAAAATAGCAAAAATTATGTTTTTTGTAAAAAATTTTGCTGTAATTCAGCCAAATAGAGGTTGTGGTGTTTTTTTGTTGTATTTGCCCTCAGAAATATTATAATAATGATAACCGGAAGTGCCTGCCCATTTTTATGTTTTCTGTGCTGTTAAAGAGGTTTTTCAAAGTCGCGGTCGAATTCATGCCGATATAGACTAAAACACTATCTCGGTAACGGAGATTTAATGAAACATCCAGCAGTTAAACTGGTTTTGCTCTTTTTTGCTATGATTCTTGTCATTGGCCTTGTCAAGCCCACATGGCTGCGCCCCTTAATTAACCGGGGTCGACAGGATATTCAGCATATTGTCCTTATTAGTATAGATACCTGCCGGGCTGACCATTTGAGTTGCTACGGCTGCCAGCGCCCGACAACCCCGAATATCGACGCCTTTGCCGCACAAAGCGTACTTTTTGAAGATGTTGTCTCACCCGTGCCCCTGACGCTACCGTCGCACAGCAGTATCATGACCGGCACGATCCCGCCATACCACGGCGTTCGGGACAACATGGAATATAAACTTGGCGATTCGCAGTTGACATTGGCCGAAATATTGGCAAAAAAAGGGTTTAAGACCGCATCTATTATAAGCGCATTCGTTCTCGACTCCCAATTCGGCCTGGGCCAGGGTTTTGACTATTATAATGACAGTTTCGAAGATGAGCACAAGTTCCTCCAGATCAGCGAACGTCGCGGCCAGGAGGTAAGCCGAACAGCCAATATCTGGCTGGAGCAAAACCGCGATGAGCGATTCTTCCTCTTTCTGCACTATTTCGACGCCCATAGCGACTATCGACCGCCTGAACCTTTCGCATCCCGGTTCAAGGACAGCCCCTATGCAGGCGAGATCGCATATGTCGACAATTGCATCGGCCAGGTCATCGACAAACTCAAAGCTCTGGGCATGTACGAATCCAGCCTCATCGTCATACTCGGCGACCATGGCGAAGGCCTCGGTGCCCATGGCGAAAATGAACACAGCTTTTTTATCTACCAGAGCACCATCAAGGTCCCGCTGATCATCAAACCGCCGCACAGCCAAAACCCCCGCAGGGTCAACCAACAGGTCGGCCTCATCGATGTCATGCCTACGCTGCTGGCCCTGCTGGATATTGACTCGCCTGCGCACATACAAGGCAGAGATATCGGCCACTTGCTTGAAAACGACAGTGAGCCCGCGACCACAAACGAAACATACTACTATTGCGAATCGCTTTATCCAACGAAATACGGCTGCAATCCGCTTTATGGAGTGACGAGCGGGCCATGGAAATATATCTGGACCACCAAACCTGAGCTATACGATCTCCAATCCGACGCGGGCGAGACAAATAATCTCATCACTGCCCACCCCGCCCAAGCCGAAGACTTTAAAAAACGTCTGCGTCATATTCTCGCCACGCAAAGCAGTGAGCACCAGGACAACATCCTCGACCTTGACGCCCAAAGCAGGACACGACTCGAATCGTTGGGCTATGTAGCCGGCAAGCTGGATTACACCGCCGAGATCGACCCGAAAAAAGACGACCCCAAAGATTTTATCGATTACCACCGGATGTCCCGGCAATACACGGTATACCTGGAAAACAAAAAATTCAAACAGGCCAAGAAGATATGTATACAGATATTGGCTAAGTATAAGGATCTCCCCGGGCCGTATTATATGTGGGGATATGTCGCATTCGAGCAGGGTCTGTTGGCCGAAGCCGCCGAAAAATTCACCAAATATGTCCAGTCAAATCCAAATGACGTTAAGGGACAGTACCGCCTGGGCCTGTCACTTGCCGGGACCAACAGGCACAAAGAAGCTACCGTACACTTCCGCAAGGCGATACTGCTTACGCCCGATGACTATATGCTCTATGGAAATCTTGGCATGTCTTTGAGCCAGCTCGGCAAATACGACGAAGCGATCAAACAGTTCGCCCGCCTTTTGCACCTGCACCCCGACGACCCGGATGCTCACGCGAATATGGCTATCGCCTTTGCTTTGCAAAATAACATCGGCGAAGCCATCAACCATTATCAGCAGGCTCTGCGGCTAAGACCGAATGACCTGAACGTACGTATCAATCTCGGCAAAGCTCTCGCCCAGCAAAACAACCTTGACGAGGCATTGCACCACTGGAATATCGTGCTGAGATCGACGGATCCCAACTCCGCGGTTCACCGCCAGTTGCGTAAACTAATAGCCGATCAATTAGCCAAACACGGCAGAACCCAATAGGCCGCCGAGTAGTTTAACGAATTACCATTACCGTCAAACACCTTAAATAGAAAGCAATAGCAATGAAAAAAATAACGACTGTCATCTTATTAGCCATCGTCATCATAACCGCTCTCGGCTGTCAGAGCTCTGCAAACCATCGGCCCCCGACCATCGGCATTACAAGCGTTTTCAAAGACGATGTATCCAGTCAAACCGTCTCGGTCAGTTACAACTACATCCAAGCCGTTCTTGATAACGGCGGCGTCCCCGTCATCCTGCCTGCCACGAATGACCCGCGCACCATCAGCGAATACGTCAAACAGATCGACGGACTCATTCTCATCGGCGGTCTCGATATCCCACCCGACGCCTACGGCCAAGAACCGCACCAAACCGTGGCCCCGCTCCCGCAGCTTCGATACGATTTTGAACGCCAACTCATACCACAATGGCTCCACACAAAAAAACCGATCCTCGGCGTCTGTCTCGGAATGCAGTTTACAAACGTCGTCAGCGGCGGCTCGCTCATTCAGGACATCCCCTCACAAGTCGATAACCCCGTAACCCATCGCGGCCAAAACTCCTGGCACAAAGTCACAATAGAAAAAAACTCCCTGCTCGAAAAAATACTCCAAGCTGGCCATGCCAAAGTATATTCAAACCATCACCAAGCCGTAAACCATCTCGGCAAAAACCTTAAAGTCATAGCCCGCAGTCACGACGGAGTCATAGAGGCCCTCCAGCGAACTGACGGCCACTTCGGCCTATTCGTACAATGGCACCCCGAAGCAATGACAAACGACCCGAAACACAGAAACGCGATATACCGCGCACTCATCAAGGCATCCGCAAAATAAACACCCTGCCCGGCCCTCTGCGTTTGCGCATCTTGCTGCCATTACAGCACAACTAACCGAGGCTGAAAAGATCGAAACAGAAG